>Ga0115554_1003656_pt1 | contig 10330 bp, 6 predicted proteins | sample COGITO_mtgs_1104_3_FD_87283 | JGI IMG/M metagenome (GOLD analysis project Ga0115554, IMG submission 87283) | Pelagic marine microbial communities from North Sea - COGITO_mtgs_110404 | ecosystem: Environmental > Aquatic > Marine > Epipelagic | place: Germany:Helgoland, sampling site Kabeltonne... | reverse complement strand
TCTTCCTCTGAATCTTCTTCCTCTTCGCGCTTGCGTTTCTTTTTACGACGAAAACGAAGTCTTCTCCCCATCCGCGGCGCGGAAGAGGAGGAAGAATCTCCTCTCGTCGTCGCGCCCTTCTTCATTGCTTAGTATTTGCGCTTCTTTGTTGTCTTCTTCTTCTTCTTCTTCTTCTTCTTTGATGTCCTCGTTCTTTCACACATCGCATGTGATTTGACTTTTTTTCTCAGTCGTATTTTTTTCTCTTGGCTTGCCAAAAAAACGCTTGCCATAACGCTCAAAAGATCGTCAAATTCTCTCGTATCTCTGATCAACTCTTTCTTTTTTCCCGCCGGTAGTAGCGGAGACCATTTATCATCGAGAGGAAGAAGAATAACAACACAAATGAGTGAAAACGAGGAAACGATCACGCTGGTCACGCCCGGCGCGGCCGCGTTGGCTTCTTTCAACGCGAAAAATTTCGAGGACGAGAACAACCGAGACGCGTTGATTGAAAAGGCGTTGAATGGGAGATGTGATGGGGAAGATGATGTAAAAAAGATCGGGGAGGAGGAGGAGAAGAGATACGACGCGGTGAAGCAGGCGCAATTGAAAGCTAGAGCGAGGGTCATGGAGGAGAAGAGGAAAGCTGAAATGCGACTGGCGAAGGAAGAGAATACGAAGAACGAAGAGACTTTCGCTGCACCAACGAGGAACGTTTTGAAAGAGAAGATTCGTTTAAACGTCCACCAGAAAAACAAGGACAAGACCGAGGAGAAAAAAAACAAAATCAAGAACGGGTTAGAGATGGTTTCGCACGTGTTGATTCCGTACGAGACGACGAAAGAGAATAAGGACACGATTCAAAAGAGCGGGATGGATATTGGTGCGACGTGCATTTGTGCGCTTCCGAGTTCGTTGTCCGTGGCGTGCGGTCGCGAAAACGGGTGCGTGGATATCGGGTTCGCGAAAGGCGAGTTGAACGTGCAAAGGAGGATGAATCCGACGGTGCCGCAGCAAAGGTTAGAACTGAATAAAGTTTGTGAAAACGTCGCAAAGAAGAGTAGAGTGAGGAGCATGCGGTTAAACGAGGACGTGTTAGCTATTGGTTTCGATAACGGCGCGTTTGTGAAAATTGTCGAACCGGGATGTTTCGAGGAAAGAGGGTTGACGCAAGAGACGTGCGTTTTGAGAGCATACGAAGCACCGAAAGAAGTACAGGATATATTCAAACGCGTCGCGGGAGGCAAATTGCTAGGACCACACGTATCAAGGAAAGCTAATTGTCGCTCTCAGGTGATTTCGAAGGATTTGGAGGTTCTCTTTTTCGGCTCGCCGGTGTTTCGCGACGGCAGCTTTTTCGCCACGAGAGAGGTGTATAAGAACAGAAAGAGGAGGAAGAAGAAGCAAGAGGTGGAAGAAAAGGTATCGACGAAGAAAACGCTCATTTCGAAAGGATTCTTCAACAAATCAAGGAGCAGCGGTGAACAAATGTCATCGCCATCCGCCACCATCGAGGAAGTCCGCGAGTGCGACGACGACGACGACGACGACGATTTTACTCTCACGAGATCCTTCGATAAGTTTGAAACGGCATCGGAGATGAACGAAATGTACGATATCATGATTTCAGACATGTCAGAGAAGGAACAGACGGAAGCGTTGAATATGCCTTACAGAAAGAAGAAGACGGAAGAGAGCGCGAGCGATGACGCGAAAAAAAGCACCGCAGAAGAAGTGAGAGTATCAGACGAAAAAGAAGAAAGAGGAGGAGAACCAGAACAACACGCAGACGAAAAAGAAGGCGAAGAAGACGAAGAGGAAACGCCGACGGTCGTCACGTATCGTTTCAGTGCACACGCTCACCCGGTACAATCGCTCGCGTATTACGACGAAGATACCGAAACGACGCTCATTTCCGGTTCTAACGACCGAACGATTGCTTTTTGGGATCTCGAGAAGACGTTTGAGGAGGAAAATTCAGCGGATGATTTGCCGTCGCCAATGTTCAAGTTCAACGCGGGGACGGAAGTTCGAGCGATGGTTGTCTCGAAATCAAAAAAAGTTCTTTATATCGCAGGTGCCGATAAGTGCGTGCACATGTTCGAACTGCTCTCGGAAGCTAAAAACGAAGGTATTCCATCCGGCGCTTTGAAAAAGAGAACGTTTCCGTGTCATCACGAAGGTTTCATCACCACGCTTTCCTTGTCGCAAGATAACACGCGATTATTCACCGGATCCGAGTACAGCGACACACCGGACGACGGGTTCAACAAAAACTATAATTCCGGCGACGGAACTATCTGCGTCTGGGACGTCTCCACCGGCGAAGCGACGGATGTCGTCCGCGCGCACAACGGCAGCGTGAGTCAGATTTTAGTAAGCAACGACGACGACGAAACGATACACACATCCGCTTTGGACGGTTGCGTGCACAGAATGAAAAGAACCGAGCACGGAAAACTGCGTCTGAACTTTGAAGATGGACGGAGAAAGACGCGCAATCCTACGTTTGGGTTTCGAAAAGGATTCCTCTAGAGAATTTTTGATGATTTATTCGCGACACGCGATATATACCGGTACTATTTTACATACTGCTTTTATTACTTCTTCTTCGAGACTTTCCCACTTTTCACTTTCGTTGGCGTCGACTTTTCTTTCTTCTTCCCGCCACCACCATATTTCTCCTCCAGCCTCGCGAACAAATCATCCGCCGCGCCCGCTCGACTCTTATTCTTCGCCAATATCAACGCCTGCAAATCGCCCATACCTCCCCCAATCTCGCCATTCTCCTTTCCATTACCGCTGCTCTTCAACTTTTTCTTGCTCACTCTGTTCGTCAACGGGTCCACCGGCGCTTTTTTCCCTCTCACGTGCTTCTTCAAATACTCCTCATACTTTGGATACCTTTCCAAATTCTCGCTGAAAATATAACCGTCGATAAGCTCCGCGAACCGGTGCGAATCGAACTCGATATCTGAACACATCTGCCATTCAAATACTTTCGTCATGTCGCCCTCAAATTTCACGTAACACGCTTTCAAATCTCGCGCTTCCTCTTCGCTCCCTAAATACTCCTTCGTCACTTGCAGTATATCTTCCTCCGTGACTTTCTTATACATCGTCCGATAATACTCGTACAAGTCGTTAAACTCCTCCGAATCCATCTCATCCACCCTTCCGGTTTCATCGTACGCTTTCCTCTTCTTCTCGTCGCTCAAAACCGCGTACACTTTCTGCAACGTCTGAAACTGTTTCGACGCATCTTTCGAGGGGTTTTTATCCGGGTGTAACTTCAACGCGAATCGATGGTAGGCTTTTTTAATCTCCACAGACGTCGGGGAATCCTCTTTTCTCAAGCCTAAAGTCGCGTATAAATCTTTCGGGTAAGAGTCGTCGTTTTCCTCCTCCTCCTCGTCGTCGTCCGAATAGAGTTTTGAAGACATCGCGCGTTTATATATATATATATATATATATAAGCTCTGCACCGAGCGATCGTTCCGTTGTTTAAGGCGACAAAGGCAGAGCGCAGAGAAGCCCGCTTTTGATGATGATGATGGTAACGAAGTTGTCGTTGTTGCTGCTTTGAAGTTTTTTGAATTTTTTGTTTTTTTTTGATCCTTCTGCCACATTTTCACTCTGCAACGCGTTTTCGTCTGTTTTTCATTACTTCTTGTTCTTCAGTATTTGGCGGCTCTTTTCGGTCGCATTATTCACCGACAACACTAACAAGAAGAAGAAGAAGAAGAAGAAGAAGAAGAAGAAGAAGCTCTCGTGGAATAATACTAATACTAGTACTAATAATACTAATTCACAACCACATCATGTCCTCCAAACTGGTCAAACAATCGCTCAAACGCGCGAAGGAAGGAAGAGGCACGTTCTCGTCATCATCATCGGAACAAAACAAAATTCGCAAGCATAAATTGAAGAAACGGAAGAAAAGTCTCAAGGAAAAGAGGGAGAAAGTGAAAGCGGAGGAACAGAGGAAATTGGAACTGATGGGAGACACGGTCGACGAGAAAGCGCTGGTGGCGAGGAAAAGGAGGCATTTGGCGTATTTTGCAATCGGGTTGAACGATAGTGGGAGGGTTGGAGAGTTGGAGAAGTTTTTAGGTAAAAATGGAGGGAAGAAGAAAGGGAAAAGAGAAGACGACGACGAGGACGACGACGACGCGGGTGACGATTGGGACGTGAAAGATTTATTCGCGAACGCTAAAAAGTCGTGAGGCGTTGTAGTTATAGAGTATTACTAGTATCTAGCGCTTGCACTTTCTATATTCTACATTTCTAATTCTACGCGCGGTATATTTTACTTCTTTCCCTTGAGGTGTTTCGTGCTGCCGGAACCGCCAAGGACGGTGGCAATGTCCGCCCATTTGCTCGGACGTTCACCTGGAATGCGTTCGCTCGATGCGCATAAAGCCCTGCGCTCAGCTGCGTCTAATGATGTTTCACCATTTCCATCTTTCAAAGACTTGTCTGCTCCAAACTCGAGAAGCGCACAAAGCGTGTTTTTGTTTCCGTTTACAGACGCCCAGTGCAAAGGTGTCCTTTCAAATCCGTCGCGCGCGTTGATCAAATCCTTTCCTGATTTCTTGGAAACCAAAAGAAAGTCGTTTATGAGCGAGCGACTCGCACCAAATCTTGCGAGGGCGTGTAATGGAATTTGACCGTCGTCGTCTTTGCTTTGCATGAGTTTTGCCAACACGGATTCAGAGCAATTTTTTGCGAGTATCGTGAGCACTTTTCCCGCTTTTGCCGGGTTTCGAGCTGCGCAGTGGAGCAAATTTGCATTTCGTGCACCTCGGCAGTGTTCCAACTCTGATTCAAAGACACTCATTTTTATCAGAATGTCTAGGGACTCGGTGTGACCGAGTTGACACGCGAGACATACCGCCGCGTCGTCGCGAGGAGGAGAGCGCTCCTCGCTCTCATAAACTTTCAAAATCGCCTCGATTGCTTTGAACTGATTTGATTTTACGAGCAAACGTATGAGCGATAATTCGTATTCAGAACGTGCTTCGACGACTGTCGAGTCTCGTTTCTCTGATATTCCTCCTTTTCGTTCCGTCCACGATTTTGGCAAATTTAGCGTCGAGGCGAGATGCGAAGCGAACGTCAGCAAAACCGGTCTTTGCAAAAGTTCGTGCGGGCTCAACGCGCCGAAATCTTCGCCAAAGATTCCAATACCATCCATTCCACTCGGTGATATAGTTGGGATTTGGCTGAGAGTTTCTCTCAGCTTCCGAACGGCGCTCAATGCACCCAACGAATCACCACCCATAAAGAGAAAATTAGAGTTCAAACGCAAGACAGATTTGCCGTCGCTTGCATCAAGATTCAAAGCCCATCGCCACGCGTCTGCAATGGCAAAATCGAGCGGAGTCTCGAGACAAAGATCGTTTTCATCTTCTTCACCAACGCGTAGATTTGTCATTTTCTCCGCTATGAGCATCCCCATATATTCCTCAGAAAGAAGCAAACGCCGATCAATTTTGCCGTTCGCAGAGAGCAGCAAATTGGGTTCGTCCAGGATGAAAATCTGTTTCGGCCACATAAATTTCGGTAAGGTCTTCGAGATGCACCACCGTATGGCATCGACGAGGTCTGGTTTAATCGACACTAAGCCTTCAAAAGAGGTTTCTGGAACGCAGCAAAATAAGACCAGCTCAGATTTTGAAAAAGCGCACGCCGCGATGGCACTCACGAATCGCTCGCATGCCTCCATCGCTAGGCTTTCAACCTCCTCGAGTTCAATGCGAACGCCATTTATTTTTACTTGTGAGTCTTTCCGTCCTAGGAAAACTAATTCGCACTCCTCAGACTCTTCGTCGTATTTTGCAAAATCACCCGTTCGAAAGTATCGCGCGTCGTTCAGCGTAATAAATCTCTCGCGAGTGAGCTCTTCGGCTTTAAAATAGCCTTCGCCGACTTGATCGCCGCTTAAATAAATCTCTCCAATCTTTCCACGATCGAGATTTGGATCCAATATTTTGTTCAAGTCGTCGCGAGCGAGAACGATAGAAACACCGTCAAGTGGTTTGCCAATTTTCTTTGAATCTGAAGCGTCACGCATCAACCCAAAGGTTTGATACACCGTACATTCTGTCACCCCGTATGTGTTTGCAACTTTAATATTCTTTACATCGAGAAGTTTTTCGAGAAGTTTTGTGCTCGCGCGTTCGCCACCTAACGTAATGAGCAACGGGTTCTCAATCGCTTGCAAATCTGCATCCGAAATCGTCGAGGCTAGCGACGGCGTCAACGCGCAAAAATTCGCCTGAGATCTTCCGAGTAATACACCTAAATGTTCAAACGTCGCCGTTTTCGTATTCCCAACGTGCAAAGTGCCACCGGCGATGAAGCAGCTTAAAGCGTCGCCATAACTCGGATCAAAGGTAGAAGAAGACGCCATGAAAACGCGACTCGTCTCTGTAATCTTCAGTTTATCGTTTCTCGCCGAGCAGTATGAAAACAGCGCCTTCTCCGAGACGACACAGCCTTTAGGGGCACCGGTCGAACCACTCGTAAAAAACACGTGCGAAACGAATGTTTCCTTTCTTTCTACCAATGATGATATGAGTGGAGCCCTTCTTCGTTCGTCCGAGCTAACGACCGCTTCATCCGCAACGACGACCCTGTCTTCCATCCACCTCCTTTTCGACGCATCTAACATTTCAAGCAAAGCTTCCTTATGCGTCCAATCCCTAACCACGACAGACGCAAACTCGCACAACTCGCACACCGCATTCAACCTTCGCCGACCTCCTTCTTCTATCGATATTGGCACGAAGGTCTTCCCCGCTCTAAGCACAGCCACCTGGCACACGTGCAACATGTATCCCTCATTAACCGCGACGCCTACCATCTCGACGCCGCGCATCTCCGATGAGCGCATAAGCGTCTTCGCCATCCTCCCGCTCTTCGTCCACAAGTCGCCATAACTCGTCGAGACTGTCTTTCCATCGCGTGAGGACGAGAAAGGATCGTGTTCGACGATCGCTTTCGCGTCGGGGTCGTCGGATACTTTCTGCTCTATCCTTTCGATAACTTTCGATGCCATGATGTCTTCTTCTTCTTCTTCTTCTTCAGGTCTTCATCTTCTTCTCTTCTAAATCCAAAGTTTCCTCGTACGCTTCCAAAACCGCCTCTTGCATCCTCTCGATTTCCTCCGCTGTAAATAACCGCGCCTCGAATTTCATCTTCAACTTCATCGCAACCTTCTGCTTCGATTTACTCAATCGCATTTTGCCGCTTCCGTTGCTGCGACACATGCGAACGAAACTCTCCGCGACGGTTTGATTTATCCCTGAAATACTTTCAGACTTCGCAAACGACGGCGCATTTGCTGCCCCTTCGTCTCTTCCTTCTTCTTCCTCGACCGCTTTTATTGCTGCGTTTAGGTGTTTTGTAGTTGTTGATGGTGTTGCTAATCGTTTCAAATTCTCAATCGCCTTTTCGAAGGCCGGGTCCGGTTGGCCCACGCAGCACAAGCAGTTTGGTCTGTGTTGTTGCAGAGCACTCAACGAAAACGGGCCGCCGGACGAGGCGTTGAAGCGCATGTAAAGCGCGCGCGTGCGTCGAGTGCAAGGAGGGAAAAAGAGTGAGGAGACAGACCCCTAAACTCCCCTTCTTGGGAAAAAAGAGCAGATACGGAAAGCGTTGACTCTTTCGTTTACGACACAAAAGAGAACAAACATGACGCCTCCGCAACCAAAATGGAAAAGCGAAACGGCCGAAGAAGAGACGGGGGAGGGACAACAACCTCGTTTTACCATGGGGTACTGGCAAATGCGAGGTCTTGGAGCCGCCATACGCATGCTTTTGCACTGGGGAAAGTATACCCATCGTGGCGGCGCTGAGATGAACTTCAAAGACGTGCAATACGCGCAAGATGCAAACGGAGTGAACGAATGGTTCAAGCGAGATAAAGTGGAGATGATCAAAGACGCGAATCCTTTGGCGAATATCCCGTATTTGATCGACCACGAGGAGAAGAAAACCATCGTGCAGTTTTTGTGCATCTGTGACTACCTCGGCAGAAAGATTGGCGTGGACGAGACAGACGAGAACTCTGACCAGAGGTTACGAAACGCGCAGATTGCGATGGAGATATTCGATTTGCGGAATAGCGTCATTCGCCTCGTGTATAAGTTTCCGAACAGCGTGCGAACGCAGAGTGAGTTTTACGAGCGACTTCCTGAACATCTTGGCGCGTGCAAAAAGACGTACGAGAAGCTGGAGAGTTGGTTACAGTTTCACGATTTTACGTATTTCGCGAAGAAAGACGCGGTGTCGTCCTGCGATTTTCACGCTTTTGAGATGATCGACCAACACGAACACTATCAGACGTTAGTGCGCGGAAAAGATGGGGAAGCTGTGGAGAAGCAAGACATGTTGAGTGAGTTTCCGAGATTGAAGAAGTTTCACGCGGAGATGAAGAGCAGGCCCGAGTTGAAGGCGTATTTTGAGAGTAAAGAGTACAAGGAGTTCCAGTTGAACAACCATACGCTCGCGAATTCCTGGGACGGACCGGGGCCTTCTTCAAAGAGATAGATGATAGAATAAAGCATAGAGGGTACCCGTTATCAATTCGCATCATACATTTTACGCTAGAAAAAACTTTTTACTCCACAGAAACTTGACGAGCATCATCACTAAGCTCACCGATCCTGCGAAAATAGACGCGAGAATCGAAACCTGTAACGTTCGATCGAACCGTTTTCGTCGACTGGTTCGCACAAAACTCCAGTCGTCTTTTTGTAACATTTGAATCGTATTCGGCATAAATAACCACGGCGCGATGCGGTGAAAAATAGAATCCAATATTAATGGTAACACGAACGTTAAGAATCCACCATCGAAACCGTGCGAGATTTCCACGAGCGCTTTGGCGTCTGCGGCTCGTTTTTTCGAGTAAAGCGGTAAAAAAATCTTCGAATCGCCTTTAGCGTTCTCGATGCACTCTTCCAAAACAGTCACGTCTTCAAACGCCGAATTTACGCCCATCCCAAAGTACGGTTTGACCGTGTGAATAGCATCGCCGATCAATCCCGCGCAACTGCCAAGATGTAAAGCGCCCCCGGCGTATTGAAAATTCGGCAAACCGGAAAATTTAGATTTCGCAACCTTCTCGACGTTTTCGTCGCTGACCATTTTCGAAAACATCGGGAAATCGCTGTCCAAATACTCTCTTAATTTCTTCGGGTCGGAGAGTTTCAGGCACGTTTCCTCGTCCGTAGGTTTAACCAACAAAACACCGACCAAGAGACCTTCTTTCGTCGGCAAACACTCCATCGCGACGCCTTTCCCGGTTCTCGAGGAATAGTTCAAATCGGTCCGAAACCCATCCGGTAGTTCAATAGGAATAATCTTATACACTCTCGTAGATTCAATCCTTTCTTTCAACTTTACCATCTTAGTCTTGCACATTTTACTCTCATCCATCGCTCGAATCACCGCGCTCCCTCGTTTCCCTGCGTTTCCTTCCGCGCCAATAACCAACGACGTTTCGATCGTCTCCTTCGCCTTCGTGTCGCAATAATCGCCGTCTTCTTTACACTCGAAAATTTCCAACGTCGCTTTATCGCCACTCTCCGAAAACGTGCACGAATTCACCGCGACACCGTGCTCGACCGTTACGCTGTCCGCATAATTACTCTCGACCTCTTCCAAAAGCGCCGCCACCAATCGATCCCTCTGAATGACTTGCGTGTCAAACTTCTTTTGTACCAACTTCTCCACCGGGTTTCCGTCTTTATCGAAGTCGCACCTTCCCTTGACTCGCTTCGCATACTCCGTCGCCACGTCTAATAAATCGTATTTCTGCAACGCCAGTTGTCCTCGAGCGGATAAGCCGATGTTATAACTCCTCTGAGGATCCCCCCAAACGTCCGCGTTGTTCGCCTTTTCCGGTTTGTTTCTTTTTTCGAGGACTCTCACGTTCTTCCAACCTCTGCGAGCGAGCATGATGGCGGTGACGAGACCAGTTGGGCCAGCGCCGACAATCACCGAGCTCTCCGCTTTTGCCTCATCCTTATCCTCCTCCGCTGCTGCAATCATCATCGAAAGAACCATCGCAGTATTACTCCTCGCGACGACCGACGAAGCGCGTTGGATTAGGGGAATGTTGAGTCCAGTGCCATCAACATCATCAGAAGAAAAAGAACCCAAACGAGCAGTTTTGATGATGCTCTTCTTCTTCAAAACTACCAATCGCTCCTCACTCCTCGAAGCTGTTGTCGTCGCAGAACGCTTCGTCTGAATCGGCTGAATCGGCAAACGCGGCGCGTAACGCATCGAAAGAGTTGTATTCGGTACCATATTTTTTGTGATGCAATTTTCCAAT
>Ga0115554_1003628_pt1 | contig 10375 bp, 9 predicted proteins | sample COGITO_mtgs_1104_3_FD_87283 | JGI IMG/M metagenome (GOLD analysis project Ga0115554, IMG submission 87283) | Pelagic marine microbial communities from North Sea - COGITO_mtgs_110404 | ecosystem: Environmental > Aquatic > Marine > Epipelagic | place: Germany:Helgoland, sampling site Kabeltonne... | reverse complement strand
CTTCTAATCTGTAGGTTATAGGTTCGAGTCCTATCGAGAGCGCGCGTGGTGGTCGTAGCTCAGTTGGTTAGAGCACCTGGTTGTGGTCCAGGATGTCGCGGGTTCGAATCCCGTCGATCACCCAAGCTTTATTAATAAGGAGAAAATTGAAATATAAGATTAAAAAAGAGTCAGAATTTGAGAAAATTCTTGAAATTAAAGTTGAACTAGAAGATCTTGACACACATAAAGATGAAGCTGTAAAAAAAATTGGTAAACAAATTAAAGTTGCTGGTTTTAGACCGGGTAAAATACCTGCAAATATCGTAACGAGGGAAGTTGGTGAAGATTATATAAATGAAGAAGCTATTGAATTATTTTTGCCACAAACATTATTTTCAATACTTAATGATGAGGAAATTTCACCAGCAACAAGACCTGCTATTAAAGAGATAAAAAAACAAAAAAATCATTTCGATGTTGAAGTTTTAATTACACTATGGCCAAAACTTTCAAAATCACCAAAACTTTCACAAACAGTTGAAGTAGAATCAATCAAACCTTCAGATGAAGAGATAGAGGGGCAAATAGAGAGAATAAAATCGCAATTTGCTGAAGTTTCAAAAGTAGAAAGACCTTTAAACTCAGGAGACTATGCAATGATGAATCTATCCGCTACTAAAAATAATGTTGATTTAAAAGATTTCACTTATAATGACTATCTGTATGAGGTTGGAAGCGGTTCTCTAACTCCAGCTTTGGATTCTAAACTTGAGGGAGTTGCTCCAGGAGCAATTATTAAATTTACAGATTCTATCCCTCAAATTAATGAAGAAAATGTTGAATTAACAGTATTGGTAAAAGAGGTAAGGGAAAAAATACTACCCGAGTTGACTGATGAATGGGTTGCTGACACAACCGAGTTTGAAAATATTGATTCGCTTAAAAAAGAACTTATTATCAATATAGAAAATGTAAAAAAACAGCAGATTGCTTCACAGTATCAAGCAGAACTAACAAATAAACTTATTGAGGAAGTAGATATGAAACTTCCCGAGCAACTCGTCATAGCTGAGATGGATAGCATCCTACAAAATTTTCTTAATGAATTAAAGCAAAGCAACATACAGCTTGAAGATTATTTTAAAATAACGGGCTTAACAGAAGAGACATTAAGAGATGATCTTAATAAACAAGCTTCTAGAAATCTAACGATGGTACTAATTCTAGACAAGGTTATAGAAGATTTAGATATGAAGCTAGATGATAAAGATTTAGCTCTTGTTGATGAACATATGCAAACTCACAATGATGACGAAGATGATTCTGATCAGAGTAGTCACAGATTAAATCTAGAGGCAGAGTCTTTACGAAATAAAGCAATGCTCCATGTTTTACAACAAGGTGTCTCTGTTGATAAAGACGGTGAAAAAGTATACCTACAAGACGTGTACAATAGAAGTACAGATTTAGGAGAGGAAGAATAAAATGGAAAAATTACCTTCAAATTATGTAATACCTACAGTAATTGAAAATACTAATAGGGGAGAAAGAGCTTTTGATATATATTCAAGATTATTGAAAGATAGGATTATTTTTCTTGGCACACCAATTGATGATGGTGTAGCAAACTCTATTATGGCCCAACTTTTGCATTTAGAGTCAGAAGATCCTGAGAAAGATATCTTCATGTATATAAATTCACCTGGTGGATCAATAACATCACTTTTTACTATCTTTGACACAATGAACTATATAAGACCAGATATTTCAACAGTTTGCATGGGACTAGCAGCATCTGCAGCTTCTGTGATATTAGCTGGTGGTACAAAGGGTAAAAGGTATAGCTTGCCTAATGCGAGAATAATGCTTCACCAACCATCTGGAGGCATGGAGGGAACTGTAGCTGATATGGAAAGAAACTTTGACCTAATTGTTTCAATGAGAACACAGCTGAATCAATTATTGGCAGATTTTACCAATCAAGATGTAGAAAAAGTAACTTCGGACACTGATAGAGATTTCTGGATGACCGCACAAGAAGCTCTAGAATACGGTATAGTAGATGAAGTACTAACTCAAAGGGAGTTAGTAGACAAAAAATAAAATAACAGGGTACTAAATATGGCTAATAAAGAATCGTCATCTGAACCTCTAAAATGTAGTTTCTGTGGAAAATCCCAGAAGCAAGTTATAAAATTAATCGCTGGTCCCGGTGTATATATTTGTGATGAGTGCATTGAGCTTTGTACTGAAATCATTGAAGAAGAAAAAATTGACACTATAGACAACATTGATGAAGTTAACCTTCCTTTGCCAAAAGAAATAAACCATTCACTTAACGAATTTGTTATTGGTCAAAATGAAGCTAAAAAAACATTGGCTGTAGCTGTTTACAATCACTACAAAAGAATTTATAAAGATGATAATTCAAACGATGACTTAGAAATTCAAAAGTCAAACGTTCTAATCCTTGGGCCAACAGGAAGTGGAAAAACATTACTTGCTCAGACGCTTGCAAAAATATTAAACGTCCCCTTTGCAATTGCTGATGCCACAACACTTACAGAGGCTGGATATGTAGGTGAAGATGTTGAAAACATATTACTGTCACTTATTAATGCTGCTGACTTTGATATTAAGAAAGCAGAAAAAGGAATAATCTATATTGATGAAATCGATAAAATCACAAGAAAATCAGATAATCCATCAATAACTAGAGATGTATCTGGAGAGGGAGTCCAACAGGCTCTTTTAAAAATATTAGAAGGTACAGTTGCACAGGTTCCTCCACAAGGCGGAAGGAAGCACCCGCAACAAGAATATCTTCAAATTGATACAACAAATATCTTGTTTATTGTAGGAGGCGCATTTGACGGGCTTGAAGAAATAATTACGAAGAGACTAGGAGAAAATTCTATTGGGTTTTCAGCTTCTCTAGAGGGTTCTAGTAAAATAAACCAAAACGAAGTATTCCAAAATGTAGAAACGAAGGACCTTATTAAGTTTGGTTTAATTCCCGAGTTCATTGGAAGACTGCCTATTGTTACAAATGTAAATGAACTAGAAAAAGATTCACTAATAAAAATTTTAACGGAGCCAAAAAATGCAATCATAAAACAATTTCAAAAAATGTTTGCACTTGACGATATTGAATTGGTCTTCACAGATGATTCCTTAGAAGCTCTTGCTGAACTAGCACTCAAAAGAAACACTGGGGCAAGGGGACTTAGGTCCATACTCGAAAAGATTCTATTAAATGAGATGTACGAGTCTCCTTCGCGTAAAGATATAGATCAAATCATTGTAGATAAAGAAAACGTCCTAGAAGGTATTCAACCCAAGATGGTTTTAAATCAAAGTAAAGATTCAAAAGACTCAAAACCTGCATAACTTCATGCAAGATGAACAATACGAACCTGTAAAGCTAGAAAAAAAATGGCAAAAAATCTGGGAAGAAAATAGTAAATTTCGCCCAACTCCTTCAGAAAAAAAGTTTTCTATTGTAATCCCACCACCTAATGTAACAGGGTCTCTTCACATGGGCCATGCATTAGAACATTCAATTATTGATGTGATCGTAAGATATATGAGACTCAAAGGATTTGAAACTTTATGGGTTCCAGGGACTGATCATGCAGGAATTATTACCCAATTATTAGTTGAAAAAGAACTAGCCAAAGATGGGATTGATAAGAACACATTAGGAAGAGATAAATTTATTGATGAAGTATGGAAATGGAAAGAAGAGTCTGGAGAAAATATCTCCAACCAAATGAAAACACTTGGGATGAGTTGTGATTGGAGTATGGAAAGATTCACTATGGATGATGGCCTATCTCAGGCAGTACAGCAAGTTTTTGTTGAATTATATGAAAAAGATCTAATTTACAAAGGAACCAGGATGGTTAATTGGGATACGGAGTTAATGTCAGCAGTTTCTGATCTTGAAGTTAATATGACTTCAAAGCAAGGAAAATTATGGAATCTCCGGTATCAGGTGGGAGATGAATATTTAGTTATCGCAACCACTCGTCCAGAAACCTTACTGGGTGATACTGCAATTGCTGTTAATCCTGATGACGATAGGTATCAAAATCTGATTGGAAAAGAAGCAATTGTTCCAATTGTGAACAGAAAGGTACCAATAATAGCCGACGAATATGTTGATATTGATTTTGGGTCAGGTTGTGTAAAAATTACTCCAGCACATGACTTCAATGATTATGAAATAGGAGTCAAACACTCTTTGGATTTAATTAGTTGTATGGACCTTGATGGATCAATCCTAAATGAAAACTTCATACCAGAGCAATACAGGGGGTTGGATAGATTTGATGCAAGAAAAAAAATTATTAAGGAGTTAGAGGGGTTAAATCAAGTAGTAAAAATTGAAGACTACACCATACAGATTCCAATAGGCGATAGGTCCAAAAGCATTCTTGAACCAATGATTACTGAGCAGTGGTTTGTAAAAACTAAAGAAATAGCTCAAAAAGCAATAGATGCTGTCGAGGGTGATGAAATTCAATTTATCCCTAAGAATTGGGAAAAAACGTACTTTGAGTGGATGTACAACATTCAGGATTGGTGTATATCACGACAGATTTGGTGGGGACATAGAATTCCGGCCTGGTATGACCAATCAGGAAATGTATATGTCGGCTTAACTGAAGATGAAGTTCGTAATGAAAATAATCTCTCTGAAAATGAAAAACTAAACCAAGATGAAGACGTTCTTGATACCTGGTTCTCTTCTGCCTTATGGCCATTTTCAACACTTGGTTGGCCAAATGACACTGATGAATTAAATAAGTACTATCCAACTTCTTTACTTGTGACTGGTTTTGATATTATTTTCTTTTGGGTAGCAAGAATGATAATGATGGGGATGCACTTTAAGAAAGCAGTACCTTTTAAAGATATCCTCATACATGGTTTAGTTAGAGATTCACAAGGCCGAAAGATGTCAAAAAGTTTAGGCAATACAATAGATCCATTAGAGCTTTCGCAAAATCATGGTGCTGATGCATTAAGGTTTTCACTTATTGAAAAGGCTTCACCAGGTCAGGATGTTCCCTTTGATGAGGAGTGGACAGTTGCTGCTAAAAAGTTTGGTAATAAAATATGGAATGCTGCGAAATTTGTACATCTATATACTGACGATATTGAAAATTTAAAACCCAAAGAAATTAAAAGTCCAGAAAATATATGGATATTAGAAAGGTTTAATAACACTTTAAGTGACTTTGATTCACTATTTGAGGAATATAAAGTTTCTGAAGCATATAAAGTATTTTATAACTTTTTGTGGTCAGATCTTTTTGACTGGTACTTTGAGTTATCAAAAAACTTAATTCTCAATGATTCAAACAAACAGGAGACCGCGTATGTTCTTCGTTCCGTGTTCCTGAATTCTCTAAAAATTTTAAACCCTGCAATGCCACATATAACTGAAGAAATTTGGAGTTCATTTGATGAAAACTTACTTATTGATAATAAGTGGCCATCTCACTATCCATCAATCATCGATGAAAAAAATGAAGTAGAGATTCTAAAAAAACTAATTACACAAATAAGAAATTTTAAATTGACATATGGAATCAAAAATTCTCAGATTGTCGAAATGTATACAGAGGAGTCAATGGAACGGTGGGTAAAGCTTCAGATAGAACTTTTTACAAAATCGAAAATTAATACTAATTTGCAAATCTTTTCAAATCATGAAAATTTGATAATTTTTCAAAATCAAAATTACAAAATTGGCTTAGTTCCTGGAGAGTATATTGATTTCGACATCGAAAAGAAAAAACTATCTAAAAAACTTGTTGAGCTTAATAAATCTATAGAAATTTCAGAATCTAGATTAAAAAATAAAAAATTTATTGAAAATGCTAAAAAAGAACTAATTGAAAAAGAAAAAAATAATTTAGAAACTCTAACAATAGAAATCCAAACAATTAATGAAACTTTAAAAACACTTAATGGATAACCTTCAATATTTATACAAAAAATCATTATCTCGTTCAAATAAAAATTTAGAAGTTATAAGAAAATTTTTTACTACTGATCAGCTTCAATATTTAAGTTATAGATCTGTTTCAATAATCGGTACAAATGGTAAAACCTCCACAGCAACAGTGTTAAATGAATTACTTCATGCAGAGGGTCTAAAAACATGTTTATTTACTTCACCTCATTTAGTAACTTTAAATGAGAGAATTCAAATCAATAAAGACCTGATTAATAATACTGATTTAGAAAAGTACCTTACCAAGATAATCTCTTTCGAGAAAAAACATAAAATTACTCTCGGTTATTTTGAATCCTTATTTTTAATTGCTGCAAGTTATTTTATTGATAATGAACTTGATATCTTCATTGTAGAAGCGGGCATAGGAGGAAGATTAGACACAACTTCCATAATTAGTAGTCGAATTGTTTGTTTGACGAATGTTAGCTTAGATCATACTGAATTACTGGGAAATTCTATCCAGGAGATTCTTCTTGAAAAAATACTTATATCTCAAAAAATTGACACTTTTATTGTTGGAAGTCCTGAAATCCATCAAAAATATGAAAACTTTATTAAAGATACATTAAATATTAAAAATGAACAATATATATTGGGATTTGGTTCAAAAGATAAAAATAATTCTACGAATACAAATCTAAAGAATTTCGTAAGGACTAATCAAGATACAGCAATAGCTGCTGCTAAAAAAATACTCCAAACTAACAATTTGAAAAATATAAAGATTCCCATTGATCAAATAGACAATAACTTAAGCTACATAAAACCTAGTGGAAGATTCCAAATCCTTAATGGCGAACATAATATAAAAATAATTGATGGAGCTCATAACCCAGGAGGCATAGAAGCCTTTTTTAATTTATTTGAAGACACATATTCTATGGAAGAGATTACTAAATTAAATTGTTATATTGGTTTTAACAAAAACAAAGACTTTAAACAAATGCTTGATATTATTTGGTCGAAAAAATATGTAAAGATAAAAGTACTCGAAAAAGATACATTTCATAATCAATTAGATCCTCAAAGTATTGAAACTTATTTCGATTCTTCCAGTAAACAATTTAAAAAAGCAACTCTTCAGGAATTTCACATAACTAATGAGCCATCTATTTTGTTAGGTAGTTTATATTTAGTTGGAGAATATATAAAGGAATACAAATGAAAACATTTTTTATGATCAAACCTGATGGGGTTAAAAGAAATATTATTGGTGATGTTATAAATAGAGTCGAAAGAAAAGATTTTGTAATTACAAAAATGAAAATGATGCAAATTACTCCAGAGCTAGCAGAGAAGCATTATGGTGAGCATTCAGAGAAACCATTTTTTAATGATTTAGTGAACTTTATTACCAGCGGTCCAGTTGTGGCTATGGAAGTTGAAGGTGAAAATGCTGTCCTTGCAATTAGAGAACTAATGGGGGCAACAAACCCTGCTGATGCTGATTCCGGAACAATCAGAGGCGATCTAGCATCTAAATTAGAAGAAAATGTAGTCCACGGATCTGACTCCGAGGAGAGTGCAGACAGGGAATTAGCCTTATTTTTTAACTAGAAAATTTCTATTTCACTTGATTATTTTCTCTATTAGTCTGAACATACATGGCAGGATTAAACCTTAGAAGAACTTTATTTGGCGGTAATGACATCGCAATAGATCTTGGTACAGCAAATACTCTTATTTATGTAAAGGGTGTGGGTATTGTTGTAGACGAGCCTACAATTTTGGCCATTAACAAAATTGATGGAAGTATTTTAGCTGTTGGGAGAGAGGCAAAAAAACTAGTTGGGCGTGTTCCAGACTCTATTGAACTCGTAAAGCCATTACGTGATGGTGTTATTTCTGAAATTGAAATGGCAGAGGAACTAGTAAAGACTCTACTTTCAAGAGCAATTGGACGTGCTTACTCTAAACCAAGAATAATAATTTGTGTCCCCAATGGTGTTACAAGTGTTGAGCAAAGGTCAATTGAAACAGCAGCACATGCTACAGGTGCATCCGAAGTTTTTACAATTGAGGAACCTATGGCTGCTTCAATAGGTGCCGGACTACCGGTGTTCGAACCTGTTGGAAATATGATTATAGACATTGGTGGAGGAACAACGGAGATTGCTGTAATTTCTATGGGGGATGTAGTAAATGCTAATTCCGTACGTGTCGGCGGTGAGGACATGACTGAGCGATTAATTGAGTTTCTTAGAAGTGAACATGCAATGTTGATAGATGAAGGTATCGCAGAATCATTAAAGCATGCAGTTGGTTCTGCGTTTCAGTTTGACAAGGAGCCGCAGGTCACTGTTACTGGTCGAGATATTGTAAAAGGGGTTCCTAAACAAGTTTTATTGGAGGCATCGGATGTTCGTGATGCATTGGCACCAATTGTTAATGAAATTATTGAAGCTATTAGAATTTCATTGTCAAAAACCCCTCCAGCTTTAGTTTCAGATATAGATAAAGATGGAGCATGGTTGACCGGTGGTGGGTCAATTCTAAAACAACTTGATAGAAAAATAGCTGAAGAACTCGGAATTCCTATAAATATGACTGAAGACCCGTTAAGCACAGTTGTAGTTGGCTCAGGATTTTGTTTGGAACGATTTGAGGATTATAGATCGGTATTAAAGGCCTCACCTAAACCTAGTTAATTCATGATTGATAACTATAATCCGAACAAAAGAAAATATGTTTATTACTTTTTAGCTATTCTGCTTAGTTTGACAGTTTTAACAATAGATGTTTTTTCAGAGAAAAATTTATCTAGATATTTAAGTGAACAGTTAAATGCAGTATTTCCAGAACCCGAAGTGATTAAGAATAATTTTAATTTTACATCTTTAAGCATTTTTAAAACCAAGAGTAATCTAATAAATGAAAATATTAGATTAAAAAATGAAGTTATTGAATTAAGGAAACTTAAAATAGAAAATGAAAAACTTAGAGAGGAAAATAAAAGTAACAACTTGGTTGTCAAAGAAGTTGATACTTCAACCTATAATATTTTAGAATCTTCGATTATTTTCAAAACGCCTTCTGAAGAATATCTAATTTCTGGAGGCGAAAACATCAATTTAAAAGTGAAAGATTTAGTAATTGATGAAAGTTCATATGTTGTGGGTGTAGTTTCTAATGTGAGGCAAAATAGATCTATTATATCAACTTTAGAAAATGCTAATTTTTCAATCCAGGGAATTGATAAATATGGGAATGAATACCTAATAACATCAGACAGTGAGTCTCTTTTAATTAATTCAGTAAAACTTAGATCGACCAATACAGATATCAAATTAATTTATACCGATGTTTCATTTGGTCACCCAGGGCAGTTTCCAATTGTAGATTTGTCAACAATCCCAATTACTATCTCTAATGATAAATTAAGAGTCCAGATTCCTATTGATTTTAGTTTGAGTTATTTCTCTAATTTGTATTTAGTTCAAACAAAATGAAATTTCTAAGAAAAATATTATTAATATTCCTAACTTTTTTATTGATATTTACTGAAGCAAGGGTAAATACATTATTAAGTGATATTGACTATATAGAGATGCTTCCTTTTTTGATTTATATTTTTTATGTATCCCTGTATTCTTTTTCTAGTGGTTCATCGTTAGTTTTAGTATTAAGTGGTTTTTATTTTGACCTTTTTCTTACCGATAACTTTTTAGGATATACCTCAATAAAATTCTTACTAATTTGTACAATTATTCATTACTTATACACGAGACTAAGTAGCGGGATAGTCACTGAATTTACTCTATTTTACCTCTCAGCACTTATTTATAAATTTGAAGTAATTTCTTCTAGTTTGGGAATCAACTTCATTTATATAATAATTATTTGTTTACCCAATTACTTTTTATTTAAAATATTGGCCAGTACTCTAAGAAGAGATGTTTTTTCAACAAAAATTTAGAATACTTTCTTTTTTAATAGTTATTAGCTTCATCGGGTTGTTAACCAATATCTACAATTTACAAATTTTAGATAGAGAAAATTCTATTATTTCTGTGAATCAACAAACATTAGATATTGTTTATCTCCCATCTCCGAGAGGAGAAATTTACGATGTTAACAATATTAAGCTAGCTTCTTCTTCTTTACAGCCACACCTGTTTTTAAATCTTCGAAAAATTAACGATAATAATCAAGATACCTATGAACAATATTTAAGGTATAATTTTCCCAATCTAGAGACTAAATTTATTAAAGAACTATTTGAGAAAAATGAATTACTTGTAAAAGTTATTAATATTCAAGAACTTGATTTTGATGACAGGCAAAGCCTTTCATCCCTAGATGCTTTTGAAATATTTGATTTCCCTATTCGTCTATATGAGTATGAAAATATTGCTTCACACG
>Ga0115554_1003623_pt1 | contig 10383 bp, 12 predicted proteins | sample COGITO_mtgs_1104_3_FD_87283 | JGI IMG/M metagenome (GOLD analysis project Ga0115554, IMG submission 87283) | Pelagic marine microbial communities from North Sea - COGITO_mtgs_110404 | ecosystem: Environmental > Aquatic > Marine > Epipelagic | place: Germany:Helgoland, sampling site Kabeltonne... | reverse complement strand
TACATACAGCGCGTCAAAGTCTCTCAGTGCTCGCTGCCTCCAAATCTCCATGATGACATTAGTCACGAGAAAAGTTATTGTTATCAAATATAATTTGAAATCACGTAAATTGTCAGGGATATTCTCAAACGACCCGAACATACACTTCAGAGCCATTTGGCAAAGAGCCCCAAAGAAAGCGGCAATAAAACAGACGACCAACATGTTAATCGCACTTTTGTTGCGCTTTGTGTCGTTTTTTCTCTTTTTCAGCACACTTAAATAAGCGATCAAAACTAACCCCCCCCAGCAGCTCACCGATGCCACGCACTTGGCAGTCGTAAAATAAGTGTCGAAACAGCTCTCGCTCTGAAAATCTTCTAGACCGACTCTATCTCCGTCGCTCGGTGCACTGGTGGCCACACAAGCGATGCCAAAAACCAAAAAAAATGTCCCGATCATCTGTGTTTTTGAAAGTTTCTCATCCAAGAAAATAGGTGCAAAGAGAGTATTCCCCACGAGTGTAATGGAATCAAGAGGGGCAATGATTGTATGACTTCCCATGTTCAACGCTATCCCATGTAGTGTACTGCCAAATCCATACAACAAGAGTCCAAGATACCACATCTTGTGCCGTAAGAAGTGATATCTCGGAATTGCATCCCCAAAAAGCAACCTTCTTTCCGTTTTTTCGTCTGCCTTCCCCTCATTTACCACCTCTTTTTTCTTCCCTTCCACTTGAATGTGGACAAATTTCCACACTAGATATCCAAAACTGTTGATCAGGTTGCCCACAAGTGATATTGGGATGCCCCCAGCATTATTTGGTGCCATGGTGTGGCGCCTCCTGAGCCTACGCAATGTGAAATACTTTCGCGTAACGCAATAAAGTTAGAAAATTAAACATTTTCTTTTACGGTGGTGGATCGATCGAAAAGTCGAGCCTCGACACGTGCTCGAGCCGACCAAGGAGAGTGGTAAGTTGCATATCTTTCGCCATAAGAGAGCGAATTTTCAAACCAGTTTTTGCTATTTCTACATCAAGCAAAGCTTCTTTATCCCCAAGTGATACAGAATTCCCTTGGCTTGTCTGTTATTTCTTCTTTTACATTGGGATTCCGTGCTCAACCCACATCAGATGTCTCGTCCCAACACTGGGCAGTCTTACAACTCTGAGATCGCCTCTTTCTCGGCCCCCACGAATCCACAAAAATACTCCGGCCACAATACATTTATAACCGCCCGACCTCCTACCCTTGAAAAGTCGGTGGTTGCCAAAGCTTTCTACACTATCGACACTGACCGTGACAGCTTCATCAACATTGATGATGTCCTCAACGCATGCTCTTCCCGTCCAGAGCTTGGCATTACTGTTGAGGTAGCCGAGGCAATGTTCCGTGATGCAAGCAGCACCAGGTTCTCTTCTCCCCTCACTATAAACCCAAGCCTGAAGAAGTGCCAGAACCCTGACCCGAGGCCCTACAAGGACTCCCTGAGCATCGACGATGTGTACGCAGCAGTTGGTTACCGAAAGAGGGATAGGGATAAAGCGTGGGTTGGAAGGCGAATGAGAGAACAATGGTTGATTTTGATCAAGGTATGTTGTTTTTGTCCGTGCGCTCCTTCTGTCTGTCATGTCGGGTGAGAAGAGGCTGAGAGCAGATTGCTAACATTTCCTTTTCTTAATTGCCGAATTGTCGTATCATTTTTTTACTGATGGAATATTAAACAACGGGCATAGGGTTTACTACCCGATTCGATAAAAGACAGAATGTTCGCCGTCCCTTCCCCGCCCCTCAACACTGGCCCATCTCTGACCTCCCGTGAGAGGGACCACCTTAATATTTCCCCTATAGGCTTCGCAAGCTCTCGCCCTTCCTCTCCCGGTAGTGTTCACAGCTCTCTCTCTCGCCCCACCACATCACTTAGTGAGTATTTTAGCCAGCTGTCCTCCGAAGGCGGCGGACCGAGCCAGCAACAGATGTCACAGACATTCAGTTTAGAAAGGGGGGGTAAGATGACTAGATTTCCCGACGGGATCATGGGGGGAGATTCTATGTTGTCCGGTTCTATGAGAAATTCAAAGGCGTTACACAGGTGAGATAGGCATTGAATGTCACGAATTGTTGTTTTCGAAGATCTACTACTAACTAACTGCTTTTTGGTTTTGTCTTTCAATATTTTACAGAGGCTATCCGGGGGGGAGTAGGAGCCCAAATAAGAGTCCTAGTGTAAGTCAGATAATGTGGAGGAAAAGGCCTCGCAGCAGGGCCGATGGGCGAGTCACGACACAACCGTCAACTGCTGGGGGGGATGGTACACTCCTTGCAGTTGACGACATCATCAGGGTGACGACTCCCAGCCTGTCCGTTGGCCTCGATACACACTCAAGCACGTCACCAGCCATGCCGTCAACAATATCACCATCCATGTCGAGATCCATGAGCGAGGGGGGGTTCATGAGTCCGATAAAAATGATCAGAGGGGGGAGTACTGGCAGTACGGCGGGGTCTCCCATTTTTGGGTTTGATGGCCAACAAAGTCATCAGCGGCTTTCAAAACAGCTAACAAATAGCAGCCAAAAGGCAACGAGACAAGCAAGTGTGGTAGAGACGTTCGGAGTTCTGCAAAAAGAAAGGGCAAAGACGGCCGAAACAAATCAGAGGCCCAAAACGGAAGCAGGAAGGCAATACTTGAGGGAGAAGAAGATGAAGATGAGGGAAAAGAATTATGACATTAGCTGCGGTAATGCCACGGTTCAGAAGCAGTGGAGCCGCAAAGTTGTGAATAATGCTAAAGATGTTCTGGAAGATAATCGAGGATGGAGCAATAAAAGTGATGCCCACGAGAAGAGACTAATTGAGGAGGACAAGAACGAGAGAACGTACCTGAGGAGCAATGAATTGAAAAATTTTAGGGCGCACTATATTACCCCGGAACTTCAAAACGACAAGGTCCTTGCCTGTAAATTCCAAAGGAACTTTTGGGGAAAGAGCAATCAGGGGACGTTCTTAATTAACGAGGAGAAACCGTATATTCATACTTTCAGGGATGTCGACATGATTGTCACAAAGGATAAGCCTCTGTTCTTGGTGCCACCAAAGGTATGATGTTGATGTTTAGTGTAAGTGTTAGATATTATGTATTGGTACTGTGAAGATTGTTTACAACGCGTATCTCTGTTTTTTTTCTTCTTTCAATTTTTTTCTCTAGTTTTGGCAACCTCAAGCATAGCAAGCTTTTCACTTGCCATACACGTTGCCGCGATAAACACCCTCCAGATCCCCCCCGCGCTGTTCCCCCCAGAACTCTCTTAGCGCCGCCACCGGAGCTCCACCTCTATTGAACCTATCTCTGTAGCAGAGACAGTACTCAAGAACCTTAGGCTCCATCTCCGCTAGCACAGGGAAGGGAGAACGCCCGCCATTGTCGTTTGTGTCGATGTTCACTCCTGACGCATGCAGCGAGTTCCGAATCGTCACGTCCCTGCCTTTCATCAGTTTGAAAGGTGGATTCACCTCGAAGACTAGCCCGCACGAGGAGCTGTAGGAGGGAAGCGCCGCCAGCTCGGTGATGGTCATAGTGGGAAGTGATTCAACCGGCGGCAGCTTCGTCCGGGCAAGCAGCAGCTCAGTTGAAGGTTTATACACAGGAAGATCACGTAGCTTGGCGACCCAATCAGTCGAAAGCTTCATTTCCTCGGCGCCATTGACGAGGATGTCACGGTAGCGCTCCGAACAGCAGCCTTGGGGGTGAGGGTCGCCTGCCGGCCTCTCATTCTTTGGCACGTATACCTCCACGTCCACAGCTTCGTCGGAATCGTAAACCAACAACTTGCATACCTCGACCTTGTATCCGCGTTCTTGTTGGTCAAGTTTATCTTTGTCCACTTCATCAAGCAAAGTAGCCACGCCGTGCACCATTCCCTCGGGGTCTCTCCTTAAAGTTGCGAAAGACGGCTCCACGTAGTCGATGCCCTTACCCTTGGGAAAAGACAGCGAGAAGCCCTTCAGAGCTCCACGGAGATAGTAGATCGGATCGAGATCTTTCTTGTTGCGCAGGAAAGCTGGCGAGATGTTGGAGCCATACCCGAATTTGAAGACCGGCTTGATGGGTGGGTTCTGAGAGCGACGAAAGAGGTGCTCGCGGAAGTCCGCCACAGCCGCCACAGATAATATCTCAAGAGAGGTTAGGAGCTGTTCGAGGGCTCGGAAATCGACCTCGGCGAGCTGCAAATTCTTTGCGGCCGCCAGGAGGCCGGGTAGCGTGGAGCTGGTGGCGGCTCTCAAAGAAGTGAATAGCGCCTCAACCTCGGTAGAAGTAGCCACGTACCAATCACGCGAGATAGTAATAGAAGAGCTCCGCATTGGGCAAAAGAAAAGATAAAAATATACCAAGGATCTCGAAAAATGAATCTCTGTACCGGCTGAGGCATAATAAGAAGAATCGGAGGTTTAAATAAAAACAGACATTTTCTCAATAGATCGGCCTTCTCGAACATTTCGTCGATTTAATCGAACTCATCACACTTCTGAAGATCTGGTGTACACCGTACGCCACCACCGGCGCCATGTCTCCAACTCCAGATGAGCTAAAAAACCCAGTGATAGGGTTTTTAATATACCTTGGTTGCCTCGTATTGTTGATGAGTTTTCAAAGTTTCTCAAAGCTTTATCTAACGAAGATAAAGAGAAGAAATTCGAAGGGAAAGAAAGTCAGCTTCATTGACACCAAGTACTACAACAAAGATGATGTTCTTGCTCTTGCCGGTGACAGGGGATTTGGGAATGCTCACGAGCAAGCTATATTCTTCATTCCTCTGTATTGGTTGAATGCTTTGTTGGTGGATGATGCGAGAGGGTCGCTTGCTATTCTTGCCGCAGTTTACGGATTCACAAGGGTTGTTTATCCTTTTCTTTTCCTTTCGAAAAAATTTTCCCTTGTTTTCGTATCCACTGTCCCTGGGTACATTGTGCTGATTTATCTTCTCCAGGGGTTGGTAAAATTTGCATTATAATTGAGGGCGTTTCTTTAACGTGTGCACAAGGTTTCTAATCCAAACAAAAGGTTTCTATCCAAAAATTAACCCGTTCAAAAATGTCTCGTGTGTGTGAGATGCTCCCTCCTCAAATCATTTCTTACTCACAAACAATTGAAGCGGCCACGACCGCTACCAGTGCCGAAGTCATACCCCAAAAACAAGTTACTCAAACAATTGCAGCGGCCACGACCGCTACCAGTGCCAAAGTCATACCCCCGATTACAAGAGCGTTCGCTCCACTACCAAGGACATTTTGTTCCACTTCCTCTCCAACACTGAGAACCTCAGGGCACTCTCCACAGTCGCAGTTGAGATGCCCAGTAAAGACACTGGGAAAGGCTGTAGGCTCAACAAATTGCTTAGATAAGACAGGCTGTGCATCGGTATTGATGCTTGATCCAAAGTGTACTCCAGGGGAGACATGACCTGAGAGGCAAGCAGACAGTTCAGTCCGGGGGTAGTGATAGAGGTAAGCCAAGCACATTTCATCATAAGTACCCAAACCACCATACGTGATAAAAGAACGGTCACTTGTATCATAGTTGCAGGTAACCTTGAGGTCGTCTCCAGGCATTAACTTCCTGGTAGGGGCAATAGGATTTATATCCTGCAGGTTGAAATCGTAATGAACGTCGTAGGCTATAGGCTCAAGAACTTCATCCCCTCTGGCGTGCTCGAGTACGATAGAGCGGCCAGCAAGATGGCTGTGAAGCAAGACGGCGAATATATTAGTGCCACCATCCGGAATCATCTGAGAAGTGGACTCGCTAGTACAGTAGCCATGGAGATCATGAGACTCTTTCCCTGGGGGGATCGTGATAAAGTCACTCAGCAGGCTTCCGGAGTAAATAACCCCAATGTCATGCTGACGCAGGTCTGTGGTCGTCGTCAGCCTGACACCGCTCGTATCTCTACTGGCAGGTTCTCCCGGAGGACTGTCGTAGTGCATCTCAATCATAAAATACTTGCCAAATCCTGGTCCGATGGGATACCCTGCTTCCTCCGGGAAGTTAAACGGACCGCCACCAACAGCCCAAACGACGATAGGGGCCGCAACGTTGCAAGCTTCAACCTCGCGAGGAGCCGTAGGAGAGTACCCAATGCCGTCATAATCAATGTATTCTTCCATGTTACCGCACTCATAGATGAGAAGGTGGTGAGTCCGTTTCAGTGTATCCGGGTCCAGGAGTGGCTCATAACGAGTGATGTGCGTCTTCTCTGTAATGTAGGAGAGATCGAACGTCTTCCACCAGTACATTGTACCCACACCAGTTGAGCTGGTGCAATACTCCTCTGTATCCCAATCACACAAATCAACGTCTCCGCCACCCAGACCGACAATTGTGTCGTATTTGTCCGAGATGGCGTTTGACGCGTCATGGGGGATACGGTAGTGGACATTCGACTTGTCAATGCCTCCTTGGGTCAGAGCTAGTTCGGTATAGTCCGTACCGGGCTTTACGTAAGGAAAGGAAGCGTGCAAAAAAATGTCAAAAATCGTGTTAGATCACTTACTAGTTGTCGTGAAAAGAAGTAACCACTGCACTCACCTCGTAAAACTCCACAGCGTATCCGCCAGCAGGGTAAGCAGGAATGACAAAATCTGTCCCGCCGTTGGCGCTGCCGATCATCAAGTCAATAATCTCATGGCTATCTGAGGCCGCTACCTCCTCCAAGGTCATCCCAGTGGCATCACTGATGGTAGGGTCCAAGAACAGCATCAGAGATTTAGATCCACGGTTGGTGTTGTGGTAAGTCACACTATCGGGGCTGTTGTGGTTGTGGTTGTGGTTGTGGTTGTGGTTGTGGTTGTGGTTGTGGTTGTGGTTGTGGTCGTGGTTGCGGTCGTGGTCGTGGTCGTGGTTGTGTAGGTGTGATGTGTGGGGCAGCAGGAGAGATGAGTCAGAAATAATTTCGCGTGAAGCTCAAGTACACCAATATTAAGTAGAACGCGATTCCTTTACTCACCTTGAAGGGGCACTGTCACCAGAGGCCCAGACAACCCTAGTAGTCCCTACAAGAATGTCCAAGTCCTGACTGTCACAATTTGTCAAGGGACGGGTAAAACTCAGTACCAAGTCATCATCAATCACTTCGACGTTAGTATCAGACAGATGAGAGGTCAAATCCACCTCCGGCTTCCCTGGTGTATTCTTCATATGGTTGTAATCAGACACAACAGGTGAGGCTGAGGAGTCCAGGTAACCAATCACAAAGTCCCCAAACGACATCCCACCGGAAGGTGATACCCCAAATCCGCACCAACCACCAGCTGCGCCAGGGCACTTCAGTGCAAACTTCCCTAAATTGTTAGGCCCATCAACAGTCCAGGATAAAACTGGACCGTCTGGCGCTTCAGACAGGGGTCGAGTCCAGTCATAGGAAGCCGCATCATAAGCAGAGGCGCCGCAAATGGCTCCGAATATTAGCGAAAACTTCATCGCGAACTTTTTTTTTGAAAAAGACAAGTTCTAGATATAATTTCGAACGGTGTTCTTAACTTCCTTTCTCTCGGAAAAAAAAAGACGTCAACTAACTCGACAACCTCGAAACCCCCTTGTTTCGAGGTTTCGAGTTTTTTTTTGGGACTTACTTGTCAGCAGCAGTCAGCAAATACAAAACGTACCAATCCGTAATGAAAACAGAATCAGCCGCTCTCTCAAAGTGGTACACGATTTATGTTGCGTACGAATGCATCCTAATAAATTTGGTCGGTTTCTTAACACTGTTTTTTCAATGTGAACTTCAGAGCATTGCAGCATCAGTGAAAACAAAATACCCTGACGTGGCCGAATGGAAGATAGATTCAGTTTTTGGACACTACTGGCTACAAGGGGATCAGAATTGCAGTACCCGAGGATCGCACTGCCTAACGTATATGGTGGCAGGCTGGCTAATGATCGGTGAGTGAAAATATTATCATTAGGGAGGTTTCGCAAGGAACACTAACACTAACAAAACCTCCTTCGTTAGCCGGAGTCCTCCAGCTTTTCCTCAATTTTGACTCGCTGAGGCAGAAATGCTTTCGCACGGGTGCCGAAGATGTATGTCCAAGGAGCGTGAAAATTGTTTGCTTATATGCATTTTTTGTATGCGACTGGTATTGGGTCGTGTTGATGTGGAGGTATGAGGTAAGCCAAGCCAAGCATGCCAAAGGTTTTCAGTTTTCAATGTCCTAGTCGGCCTCAAACTAACTCAGCGCATGGTGTGCGATTTATTTCCACCAAATTTGGCTACATAGGATACGATTGGTTGGCAGCAAATAGTAGGGAGCGCTTTCGATATTGCTTTGCGAATACCATTCGTTATTAATACTGACCGAATGTTCAGGGAGTAGAAGACTGACAGACAAAGCAAGGAACTAACTTAACTGGGCAGCAAAATAAAAATGCCGCTTCTATTTAAAATTTTTTTAATCGTCGTTGTCGATTCTCAATTCAGTAAATGCCGGGCAAAATTGCGCTCCTTCCCAATTCCTCGTACTGTTTGCCAAATTTCCGCAAGTACCAGTCGTGGGTGTCTTTCGCCCTCGGGGCGACGTTGGCGAAAGTAAAACAAAAGAAAGCCCATGACGCAGTGCTATTCGATGCAAGAGCAAAACCGAACCACTCTATGCACTCCCCAGCAAAGTTGGCTCCAGAGACATAGTCAAAGAGACCACCATGAGGTATCTTATATGTTCCTGGTTTGTCCGTTGGACTCCTCAAACTTCGGAGAATGTCGTCAGCCTGCACGTTCAAGTAAAATCCAACCCACCAAATTGCTACACCAATCCAAAAAATCAATTCTGGTGTATTGTTGTTGGGATTTTGGACAACCAGGTCAAAAGCCTGTAAATAACCATTGACTAAGCAGAATGTCAGCGCACTGAGCATTACATGTAAAGGCATCGGGGCGGGACTGCGCTGTCGGAGAGGATAAATAAAAGACCTATTCACGTAGTGCTGCGTAAATAAGGTAAGGAGAATCAAATTCCTTGCAGGGAGGAATGATCTCCCGTCAGTAGCCACATACCAAAAGTATAGAGACCACCACACATTCGGCGACTCCATCACTACCCAGCACAATTTCGCAGGAAGCTTCACTCCGCCCCCTGCCTTCTTCGCTTTCGCTGAAGCAATCTTGTTGTCCGCGTCATGCTTCCCGTAGGGTGCAGAAACAAACTGGAGCGATAAGAAGGTTATTGGCGCCATGACCATCATCGTTTTGGCAACATTGGCGTGAAAAGTAACATCGATGATCATGTCCATGGCCGCCTTTTATTACGGCAAAAAAAGGCGCAAGCTAGGCAATTTAGAACTTCGAAGTCAGCGTATCGTTGTTGTTAAAACGTCGATGTAGAATCCATTTTTGCATTTTTGCGTGCGAAAAATCAACAGCACGACTACACCTTGTCACAAAATTACAGCAGCAGCAGATCTTGAATTGATTTGCCCCGCATTGACCAGAGCGGGAACTGGAAACGGAATTTCACAACCCACATTGAACCCCAGCTCAGCTCTTCCCTTCTCCAGGCATGATTCTGAAAGCGCTTATTTCTCTCGCAGCCATCAACGCTTCCTGCTCTTGGCAAATTCCACGGTCGTTTCACGTACCAGGAGGATGTCTTGGATTATTGACCTGCCGGAAATCTTCTCAAGTCGATCTGACAGCCTCTCCGCACATGTTTGGCCATGGTGACTCTTCCCACACCATGTCTGCCTTGCAATCAATCACGCTGCAGCGATATATCGACGTGGAGATAGACAAAGAGCGGCGCCCGAGGTCCGAGCTCATATCGCTTCTCGAATCTTCGCCACCTTTCTCTCCTCCCAAAAATCTCAAGCAACACATAATTGAGAACTTTCCTGCAATGACGCTTGCCGCTGAATTCAAGCGTGCTTCTCCCTCAAAAGGCGATATTGCTGTTGGCATTGATATACAAGATCAGGCAAAAAAGTACGTTGTTGGTGGTGCTGGGGTGATTTCTGTTCTCACCGAGGCAAAGCATTTCAAGGGGAGTTTGAATGATATGAAAAGGGTAAGGATGGTAATTGACAACCACTTCGCTGGGAAGGAGCGAATATGCTTAGTCCTTCGCAAAGATTTCATCGTTGACGAGTACCAGATCATTGAGGCCCTGCTAAGCGGAGCAGACACGATTTTACTGATTGTGGCTGTGCTTGAACCAACACAACTCAAGTGAGTAGTAGCGAAGAAAAAAAGCGGGGGGGGGAGTACCTAAGTAGTCTTTCTGTGCGCTCTCACCATCTTACACACGATACCTCCGCCACCCCCCCCCCCCCCCCCCCCCCACCACCCCCACCAAACCCCACCTCACTTTTTCTTTTCCCCACGCATGGAACCCCTGGTGGGGGGGTGCG
>Ga0115554_1003622_pt1 | contig 10383 bp, 7 predicted proteins | sample COGITO_mtgs_1104_3_FD_87283 | JGI IMG/M metagenome (GOLD analysis project Ga0115554, IMG submission 87283) | Pelagic marine microbial communities from North Sea - COGITO_mtgs_110404 | ecosystem: Environmental > Aquatic > Marine > Epipelagic | place: Germany:Helgoland, sampling site Kabeltonne... | reverse complement strand
TATTAAGTAGAGTATTTTTTAATTCACTTTTTATTTCTCTAAAGTTATTATTTTTTGCAGGCTTAGATAGTTCCGGAATTATTTTATTTAAGCCCAGTGATGATATAATCATTGCCGCTACCATAAGTAATGCCGCAACAATTCCATAAGTTTGATAGCCTTCAGGATTCAATTGCGCATTAGGATATTCCTCGGTTGGTTTTAAAAATATAAACCACATTAATATTGTCATAACTGTACCGCTCATCCATCCAAAGAAATATCTAAGTGACATCATTCTTGTTCTTTCATGATAATCCCGGGTGATTTCAGGGCCTAAACTTTGATTAGGAATCTCGAAAAGAGTAGTACTGGTTCTAACTAAGATAGCCATTATCAAAAGATATAAAAATAAATCAATATCAGTCTGAAATACTGGAGGGTTCCATAGATAATAAAAAAAGATAGGAACTGGTAATAAAGCTGCATACATATAAGGATGTCTTCTACCCAATCTAGATTTGGTGTGATCTGAAGAATAACCTATTAATAAGTCAGAAAAAGCATCCCAAATTGTTGCTATCCCAAGAGCTAATGAAGCCATCCATGCAGGAAGTCCTATAACCATATTATAATAGAAAAAAAGAAACCAAGAAAATGCGTTACCTTTTATACCAAAGGCAATAGAACCAATACCATAAAAGAGAAAATTTCTATTGTTATTCATTAAATTAGGATTAACTTTTTTCAGCTAAGAGTGCTGAAGCATTTAATTCATCCGCAATACTTCTTGCCTCTTCTGGAGAAAAATCCATTGGAATATCAATAGAGCTAGAGGTAACATAAATTCTTACCATACCTTGATTTGTTGGGCCAATCTGAAGATCAGCAACTGTATCAGTTTGTTTGTTAATGTCTTTTTTCAAAGATTTTCCTTTCTAATATTTTAATAAATTTTAATTCTCAAGTTTTGCCATTGCCTGCGCAATAGAGGCATCAAGATCAGACTGTCTTGGGTTTCTTCTTAAAGTTAAACCTCCAGTAACTTGAAGATTCTGACCAGATAAAAAGCATTCATCACTGCATAAAAAGACTGCCATTGCAGCAATATCTTCTGATGTACCTATCCTTCCAAGTGGATATTCTTTTAAAAATGCCTCCTTAAGACCCGGAGCCGCCATAGCTGCTGCGGTCATTGGAGACTCTGTTAATCCAGGTGAAATCGAATTTGCTCTGATATTTCTCTCACCAAATTCATTAGCAATAGTTCTAACAACATGATCGATACCAGCCTTAGTTCCCATATAAGCAGCATGATTATCTAACATAATTGTAGCTGTAGCAGAAGAAATTTGAATTATAGAACCACCTTCAGTCATTGCGGGAATGCAAGATTGAAAGAACTGATAAGGCCCTTTGAATTGAAGATTCATTATTTTTACTAAGTCTTCTTCTGTACTCTCTAAAAATGGTGATAAATATCCCCATCCTGTTGCCTGAATAGCGGAATGAATAACACCATGTCTTTTAACGGTTTCATCAACCATCTGATCAATTTCTTCTTTTTTAGTGATATCACATAAGACATAAGACCCCCCTGTTTCCTCTGAGATTTCCTTAAGAGATTCTTCATTTCTTCCTGCAAGAACTAACTTTGCTCCCTCTTTTGCAAAACGACGAGCCATAACTTGGCCCATATTATCTTTTCCTGCAGCCCCTAAAATAAGAGTTACTTTGTCATTTAAATGCTTATTACCCATTTTTTACCCCCTAGTTTAAATTTACTATGTTTAGTTTGCTTTAATATTTATAAATTTTCAACTCTGTTTATTGTCTGGAATTTTCAAAATAAAAACAAAAAGAAAAGCTAAGAAGCAAACAGCAGTATTTAAATAAAAAGCTAAATCATAATTCCCATTAATATCATATAGCCAACCAGATAAAGGCCCTCCAACAACCTGTATAGGAACCATAAAAGGAACAGCTATTCCTAGTGCTTTACCAAAATTTATAGAAGAAAAAGTTTTTGAGAAAAGAATATTCATTAATGGAACAGTTCCTCCAAGACCTAAGCTCATTATAAAAATCGATATCAACAAAGGGTAATAATTGGAGAAAAAAGAAACAAGAATAATACCAGACCCTTGGATTATTATCGACACCCATAAGGTTTTCTTGGCAGTTACAATATCTATAAGCTTTCCAAAAACAATTTTTCCTAACGCCGCACCTAGTGCTCCAACAGATACAGCAATACCAGCCTTGCTAGCATCAAAACCTAAATCCGTTGCATACGGAAAAATATGACTATAAACACCAAGATTTGCACAAAACTGTAAGCTAAAAATTAATATTAAAACCCAAAAAGTTGGAACTTTTAATATATCTAAAGTACTCATTATTTTGTTGGTAATATTATTATCAATTTCTTCAGCTATTTCGTCATTATCTTTGTTTTGGTTAATGTCTGATGGTTTATTGACAATAAGATAACGACAGAAAGGTACAAAAAATAAAATTATAAAAATACCAAAAATTACATAAGTTAATCTCCAGCCATATAAATTAATTAAATAGACGGTTATCGGTGGAATAAAAACTCCAGATAAGGAAATACCTAACGCAGCAAAACCAATTGCAGATCCAATTTTCTTTTTAAACCAATTGGAAATTAATTTAGCGGTTGCTAAATTACCAAATAAAGTCATACCAAGAGCTACGATTGATCCATAAACAATTAGAAATTGATAATAAGTCTGGCAAAAGCTGAGCGATATAAGTCCTAATCCAAAAATTATAGCCCCAATAGATAAAATATTTTTAAGAGAAAATTTATCTACTAACTGACCACAAATTGGCGCAAATACACCGGCAGCAATAATCATAATTGATAAAGTACTCGATATTAAAAATCTTCCCGCGTTAAATTCATCTTGTAAATGTATATAAAAAACAGAATAGGCGTAAAAAGGAATACCAACAGAAAACATATTGATAAAACCAGAGCTAGCAACAATTCTCCATCCATGGAAAGTTTTAAACAATTTAATCCCCGACTTAGATATAAGAAGCACCTACATTAAATAGATAAAGTCTAATGAAAAGAAAATTTTAAAAAATGTTTTAAAATTTATAATTATCTATAATGTTAATTTTAAAATACAAAAAGGTTCAATTATGAAAAAAATTATTTCAATTTTTATTTTTATTTTTTTAGTTTTTAATCCTTTTTCAATGCAGGCGCATAACCTTCAACAATCAGTAAATAGTGAAGACAGATCAAAAGAAAATATTGAAAGAGATAAATTCAGACATCCATATGAAACAATACAATTTTTTGGAATAGAGCCTAAAATGACAGTTGTTGAATTATCACCTGGGGGAGGCTGGTATACTGAAATTCTTGCAATTTATATGTATGATGAAGGAGAATTAATCACAGCTCCTTACAAAGCCTCGCTGAGCGATTATGCAAAAAGATCTAGAGAGACCTATGAAGCCAAATTGAATAGTAAAAGTATCTATGAAAAAGTAAAAATTGTTGATCTCTTTAGTAAGCTTGCTGAAGACGAAACTGTTGATGCTGTCCTTACATTCAGAAATATTCATAACTGGTTGGGTGAAGATGGTAGTGGAGTAAAGAAAGTATTTGAACAAGCTTATGCTGCTCTAAAGCCCGGAGGTATTTTGGGTGTCGTAGAACATAGGGCAAAACCAGGAATTTCAATTAAAGAAATGAAAAAAAGTGGTTACGTAACTGAAGAACTTACAATTAATTTAGCTAAGGAAGCGGGATTTAATTTATCAAATAAATCTGAAATCAATGCGAACGTTAAAGATACTAAAGATCATCCTAATGGGGTGTGGACACTTCCACCCTCTCTTTATTTAAAAGACGGAGATAAAGAAAAGTATCGTCAAATTGGCGAAAGTGACAGAATGACACTTTTATTTAGAAAGCCTATATAAATTTTAAGAAAGTAAATACTTCTGATAAAACTATCGAAATAGAATTTTTACACTAAGGTGGCTAATTAATTTTATTAAATAGGACTAGTTGCAAATGTCTAAATACACAAAACAGAAAACAGCTTTAATTATCGGTAGATGGCAGCCTTGGCATAAAGGTCATAGAAAACTTTTCGAGGTTGCTCTTGATAGAGCTGAGCGCGTTCTAATTGGTGTAAGGCATACTCATGCTTCTGATGAAAAAAATCCCCTTTCTTTCGATGAGGTTAAAGATTTTATCGATAATGATCTTAAAAAAAATTACACAGGTAAGTATGATATAATTGATCTTCCAAATATAACTAATATTATTTACGGAAGGGATGTTGGTTATAATGTTGAGAAAATATCATTAGGCGATGATGTTGAAAAAATCTCTGCAACTCAAATTAGAAAATCTATGAATTTGACTCCTGTTGGCCATGATATTGAAACTCATGAGAGAACTAAAAGATTTGGTCATCAGGGCGGAGTATTATGGTTTACCGGTCTATCAGGTTCTGGAAAGTCAACATTAGCTAGAGGTTTAGAAAGAAAATTATTTGATAGAGGCTATAATGTATACATGCTTGATGCCGATAATGTTCGTAATGGACTTAATTCTAATCTTGGTTTTTCGGAAGAAGATCGTAATGAAAATATAAGAAGAGTAGGTGAGGTAGCTGCAATATTTTCGCAAGCTGGCTTTTTAGTACTTTCAGCCTTTATTTCACCCTTTAATAAAGAAAGAAAAAAGGTTTCTGAAATGCAAAATCAAAACTTTCACCAGGTTTACTTATCGGCTGATTTAAAAACCTGCGAAGATAGAGACCCAAAGGGGTTGTATAAAAAAGCTCGTTTAGGAGAAATTAGAGATTTTACTGGTATTGATTCACCATATGAAGTACCTGAAAAACCTGACTTGATAGTTGATACTAAAAAATTAAACATAGATGATTCAGTTGAAAAATTATTTCACTATATAGTTAAAAAAATACCAATTAGTTAAATTTTAAAATCTTTTAGTTTTCTTGAATCTTATAATTATTTTCTATAACTCTTTATTATCGACTGATTTAGATTCTATATTAAAAAAATTTACTTCGATCAACATTCCATAAAATAGGCTAAAAACAGCTAAGATTAAAACGAAAGTAAAGGGAAGTGCCATAGATATGACGCCGGATTGAAGAGCTAATAGCGCATCTGGACCACCGGCCAATAAAATAACAATAGCTAGAAGTCCTTGTATAATAGCCCAAATAACCCTTTGAATTTTTGGAGAATTATTTTTTCCACCCGATGTTATGGTATCAATAACTAAAGACCCAGAGTCCGAAGAAGTTACAAAAAACAGTACCAACATAAATAAAGCAAATAAACTGAAAAAAGTTGGAAATATAAAATTATCAAACATGTAAAAAAGAATTAAAGAAATTTCTTCAACTGGCTTACTAAGATTTCCTAGCCCTTGTTGAAATTGCCAAATAGCTGTTTCGCCAAAAGATGTAAACCAAACTAAACAAAATATTAATGGTGCAAACATCACAACAGTTAAAAATTCACGTATGGTTCTGCCTTTAGAAATTCTAGCAATAAACATTCCGACAAAAGGCGACCAAGATATCCACCAAGCCCAATAGAAAATAGTCCAATCATGATACCATTGTAAATCATCTGATCTATTCAAAGAGCTTAATCTAATAATATCTTCAAAATAAAAAATAAGATTTTTTCCATATGCAAGAAGTATTTGAATTGTTGGCCCAGCAATAACTACAGATACTAATAAAGCTAATGCTAATCCAATATTAGTATTACTAAGAACTCTTACACCCTTGTCTAACCCTCTAAAAACAGAAAAAATAGTCACGAATGTTATAAAAATTATCACTAAAGATTGAGTCAAAGCATTATTAGGTAAATTAAATATATAAAAGAGGCCAGAAGAAGCTTGTTGAGCACCTAAGCCTAGAGAAGTAGCTAAACCAAAGAGAGTTGCCAATACTGCAATAATGTCTATTAAATCACCCTGCCAACCCCAGGTTTTATTACCTAATAATGGATAAAAAATTGACCTAATTGTTAAGGGGAGTTTCCATTTATAACAAAAGAAAGCAAGAGATAATCCTATTATGGCATATACTGACCAAGCACTAATCCCCCAATGAAAAATAGTTGCACTGAAGGCTAACTGATAAGCTTCTTGAGTTTTTGGGGTTACATCCAAAGGTGTCCCAAAAACACCTGTATAATAAGAAAGAGGTTCTGCAGCTCCATAGAAGGTCATACCTATTCCAACGCCAGCAGCAAATAACATACATAACCAAGATAAAAAACCAAATTCAGGCACCGTGTCTTTGTCACCAAGCTTTATTTTACCGAAAGGTGAAACAATCAAAAATAAAACAATCAAAGTAAAAGCTGTCATAGAGATTGAAAAAAAAGTATCAAACCAAGAGAGAGTAAGGTTTCTTACATCGGAAAGTATTTTATTAGAGATTTCTGGATAAACTAAAACAAGGATAGAAAACAAGATAGTTAAACTTGAGCTAATAAAAAAAACAGGAAAATGAAAATCTAAGCCTAAAAACTTAATATTTTTATTTGTAATTTCTTTATTATATTTCTTTTGATGTAAAAAATTTATCATTTAGGTTTATTCCTCATTAATTTATTAGAGCTACATCCTCTGATTTTAATAAACCTTCTCCCAAACTGCTTACAAGGGGCTTAAGTTTTTTTGAATATGGTTTCCAACGCTCCATGCCGTCTTTATTTATTGGCTTTCTTACCTGCTCAGAGCTCGCAGTTCTTACTGAACGTTTAGTGTTGTGAAAGGAAATACATTCTTCCTCAAATGGTAATCCTAAATAATCAATAATTCTTTTCACCTGACTTTCTAAGTCATTAATTATATCTTCATTATTTACCTTCAATATTTTTCCAGGAAGAACTTTATTCCAATGATCCATTAAATCGATATAATTTTTGTAATAACTTCCAATTTCCTCAAGTCCATAACTAAATTCCTGACCCTGTGCAAAAAGTTGTTTATAGATACTAAAGCAACAATCAAGCGAATAGCGCCGTGCGTCAATTATTTTTGCATTTGGAAGAATTAAGTGAATTAGACCAATGTGTCTAAAATTATTTGGCATTTTATCAGTAAACCTAGGAGCTTTACCTCGGTGCATTAAAGTATCATTAATGTATTGTAATCCCATTTCCTTTCTTTGCTCCGTTGATAGAGATTTAAGGATTGAGGGATATTCTCCTTTATTGGTCAACCTATCATTACCTCTTAAGCTATGAGCCATAGATAAAATATTAGGTAATTCTAAGGTACCATCGATTTGAGAATGTGAAGCCAGTATTTGCTCAATTAAAGTTGAACCAGATCTTGGTAAGCCTAGAATAAAAATAGGATCATTTTTTTCAACACCCCCCACTCCGTGACTTGAAAAGAAGCTAGAATTGCATACCTCTATTTGCGATTGTATTTCATCATTCATTCTCTTTATAGAGTAACGATTATTTATTTTTTTTATTTCATTGCCTTTTTCTAAATGAGAAAAAGCTTCTTCATATTCACCTTCTTTCTCTAATGCATATGCCAGAGCAAAATGAAAATAAACTCTATCTTTTGATAATAAATTTATATTCTTAAGTTGATTTTTCATTGTGGTTATTTCACTAGTCTTAAATGAATATGTTTTTAAATTTGCTAGAGAAAAATAGGCTTCACCATGATCAGGTTTAGCTGTATGAGCTAATTTATAACTTTCAATAGCAGAGATATTTTTACCAAATGTCTTTAGGGCATGACCTTTTGAAGTTAAAGTATTAGGATCATTAGGAGCCTTTTTTAAGATACTATCAAATATCTTTATAGCCTTCTCATAATCACCATTCTGCATTATCTCTATGGCCATTTGAGCCTTAAAAGATAAATTTTTAGGGAAAGTTTTACAAAGATATTCAGCCTGTAACATTGCTTTAGAGAATTTTTGTCTTTTTCTGAGAACAATAAGGTATTTTTTTCTTAATTCAGAATTATTAGGATCAAAATTAACTGCGTTTTCTAAAAGAAACTCTGCATCCTCTAAATAGCCCAGCCTTGAGGCAATTTCTGATAAAATGGACATCGCTTCAGTATTTTTAGGATCTTTTTTTAAAAAATCTCTACACATTTTTTCGGCTTCTGCGAGCTTACCCTCGTATAAAATTTGATTAATATGAAGTAGGATATTTGGAAGAGATTTAAGGTACTGAAGTTGCTCAAAGGCATGACCAGCGGCTTCTTTTTTTTCTATATCTTTATAGAAATCAAAAAGAAACTGCCAAGAAGCGATCAATGCAGGATTCATCTCACAGGCTTGTCTATAGTAACCGGAGGCTCGCTCTAAATTTCCTCCATCTCTACTGAGATGCCCAAGTTCTTGATAAGCCCGCCCCATGTCTGGCGATAAAAGTAATAACCGCTCAAGATATTCTTTTGATTGATTAAAATTTTTTAAATATCTAGAGCAAACAGCTCCAAAATAAAGGCTTTCTATGTGATTTGAGTCATTCTCTAAGTTCAAAAGAATATAACTATATGCTTCTTCAAACCTATTTTCTTTTATTAATTTAATGACAGCAGAAGTATGAAGAACTGGCTTAGTCATTAAAGATTAAAAGTCTTTTTTAAACCTTAAACCTACTGTCATAGGCCTTATATAAGTAACTCGTTCTTTATCAAAGACAAAACTTCTACTTATCTCCGCCCTTTCATCAGTTAGATTTAAAACATACAATTCACCTAACCAGCTTTCTGAGCTAATACCTAATCTTAAATCAAAGGTCTCCCAACTATTAATCTTGTCTTTATTTATTTGTATTATATCTGAAAAACTATCTTCCGAGAATGTGACTTGAGACATAATATGAGCTCTTTTTCCACTATCAAGAGACCACTCATAACGCATTCTAAGGTTACCTTGAAGTGAAGGGGCAAATGCAAGGTCACTCCCTACAATAACATCATTAGTTGGAGTTATTTTCTTTGTAATCTCTGTATCTAACATTGATATAGCCCCAGCAAAAGAAAGTCCTTCAATGTTTGATAAATAGAGGAAATCTGCTTCTAGCCCTTTAATTTCAGCATTTGCCGCATTATCAGAAAAGAAAAGATTAACTATACTTGTATCAAATATAGTAGTTTGTAAGCCATCAATTTTAACAAAGAACATGCTTCCGTTTAATCTTAAGGCACCATTATTTGATAAAACTTTCCACCCAAATTCATAATTTGCAACCTCATCAGATTGCACAGCATATGGTACAGAATAACCATCAGGCCCTGATGCACCACCAGGTCTATTTAAAAGTCCGGGTCTAAAACCTTCTGAATAAGTAACGTAATACATTTTTCCATCTTCAGGGGACCATTTGAGAGTACCTTTTAATATTGTTCCATCTGTAGATGCTTTATCTGGATTGCCATAAGGATTATCTGCAGAATATTTATCAGATATATTTGTTCCAAAAACTTGAGCATCTGTACTGGCGCCAAAATTGTAGAAAGAAGAATTTGCACTTCCTTCAAGATCAACCTCAATATCATACCACCTAGCCCCAAGTGTTAATTCAATTTTATCTGGGATAAGATCAAAATTAACTTCGCCAAAGATACCCATCTGATCATCTGTTCTTAGAACATCATTACGGAAAATTATAGGGTCAGAAAATGGCCCTGCATCTTGAAAATACCCCGGTGAGGCATTTCCAACATTTCCAGTAACTGATGTATTTGTCAGCGGATAGTTAGGGCCAAAACCTTTAGTGCCATTAAATGAAATTGCTTCAGAAGATCCAGGATAAACAAAATCATTCAACTCTTTAAGTTCTAATTTGCTATAAAAAGCACCAAAAGTAGCAGAAATTGAATTTTCTGTTGGTGTATTAAAACGCAACTCATGAGTTTGAATTTTTGTATCAGTATGAGAATCTACAAAAAGATCAGGTGCTTGACATGTTCCACTTGGCCCAGATGAACCAGGATATGTAACAGATCCATCACAAATGTAGTATGGCAAATATTGTCCAATAAAAAGATAATCAGTGTAATCAACATTTTGAGATGTTTCTCTATCAGTATATGCCCCAGCATAAAGCACTTCGAGATCACCAATTGACCCCTCAATTGTTAAGCTCATATTATTAAACTCATCTTTGATGCTATCATCACTATATCTTTGGACCTGAAGGTCATCTAAATCTGGGTCAGCAAAAAATACACCATCAGATTCAATAGTTTGATTAGAATAAGAAAATAAAGCACTCCAGCTATCACCAAGATCTTTTAAAATACTTGTACGATATCCGGTATATGTTGTTTCATTTGCATCTTTTTCTTCCCTAGCTTTCGCTTTT
>Ga0115554_1003618_pt1 | contig 10386 bp, 3 predicted proteins | sample COGITO_mtgs_1104_3_FD_87283 | JGI IMG/M metagenome (GOLD analysis project Ga0115554, IMG submission 87283) | Pelagic marine microbial communities from North Sea - COGITO_mtgs_110404 | ecosystem: Environmental > Aquatic > Marine > Epipelagic | place: Germany:Helgoland, sampling site Kabeltonne... | reverse complement strand
ACTGTCACTGTCACTGTCACTGTCACTGTCACTGTCACTGTCACTGTCACTGTCACTGTCACTGTCATCCGATTCGATTCGATCCGATTCGATTCAACCTTGTTCAAACCAAATCAATCAACCTTCAATCTTCAACGACGACGACTCCATCTATCTCACCTCGAAATTCCCTACATCAACCGTTGCTAAAGCGACGCACGCAAGCCTTCCCCCACCGGGGGCCACGGGCGCACTCTCGAGGCCAATTATTACCCTCCCCGCAGCTAAATGATCGCTCATCCAGAGCTCTTCGCCGCTGGCTCCGTCGAGGAGACCAAAATAATTCAGACCTCGCCGATCCTCAAATGCGACACACAAAGTGTCGCTCTCTATACCGACTGAGCAAAGCAATTTTGCGGTCAGGTCATCCCTCCCTACCTTTATTATTTCCGATTGAATATGGGATGTGCGAGGTTTCAATTCTCCAAAACAAATACTGCTTCCGCCCCGCGAAAGCCAACAGACGGAAATGTACGCCGCCGCCTCAGATGCTGACGACAGGACACATAGTTGGGTGCACGAGTCGCTCTCCTCTCTCTCTTCTACGCCCTCGCAACTCAAGGTAACGATCCCCCCAGAGCTAGATATTATTGCTCCACAGGGGTACTTCGAATTTGGCGCGTCACAGCTTGCCAAAAGAGCGAGGGAGTCGGGCAAAACTTTGGCAAGTTCCAAGTTATCCCGTTGTTCTGTCGCCCCAATGTCAATCGGGGTCAAGTTCGGAGCTGTGTTCCCTATTACATGGGTCGAAAACGAAACCAACGTCGTCGATGAACCATTGGCGTTGGCTTTGGCGTTGGCGTTGGCACCGTCTTGTATGGAAACTCGCCCGTCTCCCAATCCGAGAACGATTTTCTCACCTAAAAATGATATGTCTTTCAAGTCGACATTTCCCAGCCCCAAGTTGTCGTAAAATATTGGCTCCTCATCGCCTTCCGTCACAGCAAACCGCGGCTCAGGGCTCCAAAACGCGCAAGCAATTTTTTTGCCGGATATACACAGTGCTGAGATAGGTTTCTCCCTGCTGAACTCCCTTCCGCCCTCTTTTATTAACTTCCCGCCTTCCCCGATTACAAATCGATCCAACCTTAACCCGCCCGCAGCAACGACCAAGACGTTTCCATCCACCGCAGCATGATCAATGACGCCATCAACGGCAACCTCGTCACCCTCGACACCCTCGACGCCTGCTCTTCCCACCTTCACGGTCCGAACCTTCCGAGGCGTTACCTGCAAAAGGAACTGTGCTGCTGAACGACCAAGCAAAATAGTTCGCTCCTCTCCGTCCAAGCCATATGCCTTTGGGTCGTCAATCGGTTCTACGGAGAGATTGTTCTCGGAGTCATATTGGTGACGCATAAACAGAGTCTTGTCCCGACCCGAAAATGCGATGATTCTTGTCCTTTCGTCAATCGCCGTAGAGAGGGGGGACTGCATCGTGCATCGCACGTCGTGCCATCAAACATCATCACAATCACATGCCGCATTTGACATCGGCAATCAAAAGCGAGAAGAAGAGAGATATCCAAGTGGTGTTAAATGAATGTGATTTTGTGCATCGATAATGCGTTCCGACTTTATCTGGCAAAAAAGGTGTTTTTTTTTTGTGGCCTTGTGTTTACCATCTGCTCGCTCCCCCCCTTCTTTTTTCTACTACTACTAGCGCAACGAAACCGCACATTTCGCTCTTCCGCGTATGCACACTCCACTCACCTGAAAGAAGCTCTTGTCGCCCCCCTCATCAAAACCGGATGGACCACTCATTACGACATTTAACAATGACGACGGTGTTCTAATATCGCGAATTAATCTCGTCAAAAGAACAGATTTAGGCGCGTGCCCGGTGATTGCGGCGACTGTGCTAGCCGTTCTGACGACGCCACGGACCGGAAGAGGAGGAAAACGGTAACAGTCACTCTCGGGAACCAAATCTGCCAGTTCAATTTTCGAAGTAAGCCGCAGCTCCGGATCTCCTCCTGCGCCCCCACCACCGAAACTCCTCCTCCCGCTTATGGACAACCCCCACACTTCCCGCCCCCTGCAGTCCATTACATCCAATCGCTCCGAACCGCGGCCACTATCAATCACTACTGCCCCTCTACTGACCTCAAACAAACTACAACCCATTCTCTCCCTCGGGGTGACGATCTTTGCCACCTGAAATGATTTCTTTGCAAAATCGAGGGTGCAAAAAAACAACTTGCCCTCGTCTCCTGCTGACAATAAAATACCGCCTCTAACCCTCTCCGCTGCACGCAGGCGGGGCCGTTTATTTTCATGGGGGGCACAATCCTCGAGTTCCGTCTTCGCCACGAGTCCACCCCGACCATAGCAAGCTACCCCTCCGCCCCAGCACAGCAAACAGTAAAATTCTCCCTTCTCGGCCCCGCTGCCTGGTACAGAGGGTAAGAGTCGAACGCCGCCGCCCCCGATTCGAGCCACGGACCAAGGGCCGGCGGTAACCCTCGCCGTCCACGTTCCTCCTCCCCCTCCGCGTCCGCTGTTCTTGAGCTCAAGAGAGACACAATCTACTCTCCCGACCTGGCTGCTTGCAGGTGGGGAGAAAATCTGATTCGGTTGCGGGAATATGGGCTGAGCCTTTGGGGTTGACGAGACGCAGATTGGAACGACCCAACCTTCGCCACCAGACATCTTAGCGCACTCTTCCCTTAATATGCACTGACCATTGATAGTTATGCTGTTTGCTTTTTGCCGGCTGTTACCGCCGTTGCTGCCTTTCGATGCATTGATCGTTGATAGCGCAAGGGTGTTCACACGTAAGCGAGTAATTATGTCCTGCTTGCTGTCGATGATGACGATAGTGAGGTGGCTGATCCACACGACGCTTGAAATGACGAAAGCATGCACCCCACCGAGCTCGACACAATCAACCATGATGCCATCGTCAACACTTGGCAGCACAGCCAAATCCTGAACTGGTATACCCTCATCGTTCACGTCGATAACATCGCTCTTGCATCGCAAATGCTGCAACGTCCTCCCCTCCTCGCCCTCGCCTAAAGTAAAACGGTACGTATTGATTGCACCTCGCGTGTCGATGGTAAATATGTCTATGTAAGAGGCTGACTGATTGTATACCTCGCACCCAATGACAGGAGAGTCGCTCGCAAGGGGCGCAGAAACGAATACCTCCTCGTCGTCGTTGTCGTCATCGTCATCGTGACTGTCAGCGTCATCAATTACAGACCGGACAACTATCGTTGAGTGAAGTGGGATCACATAAAAGTGTTTATTCGACAATGAGAAAGCAGAAAAGGTTGTAAAAGGAGGCACTGCGGGTACGAGAGTTCGCATCGCACAAAACTTTATCAATTCTCTCAGAGGCAGATTTTTCAAGTTCCTTTTAACTTTACACCCCTTTAACCCCTCCAAAAAAAATACCTCCCCCCGCCCTTTTCTTGTTTTAACACAGCGACCCTTCCCCTTAAAAATTGAATAGAAGATCCTCAGATCGTATTCGATCGCCTTTCTTCCCCCTTACCTCCCTCTCGTAAACTGAATTTGCTAAAACAGGCTCCGCTTGTTCCCCCCCATCAAGACGGCACCAAATCTCTGTGCCTAAGAAGATGTCGTCACGGCCAAAACCGGCGCAAGATGTCGACCAGCAACAACAACAACAACAACAGCAACACCAACAACAACAACAACAACAACAGCCCCACCTGGTTTACATTGTTTCAAGGCTTCTCAGAAATGTTGTGGCTTCCTCTGGTGATGAGCTGCAAGAGACCGTACAGAAGCTGATCACCCAGCTTGAACGCTGTGGACAATTCGGCTCTAGTGGCGTCGTGCCCCACGCTGGGTCTCTGAGCGCTAATGAGACTACTCGAATAGCGTCTTTTGATGATTGGGAAAACCGATGGGGGTCAACAATTGACAGCAGAGATCAGCAACCCACAACCCTAACCTCTCTTGCAGACTTTGCAAGTTTTCTTGAGACGTCTAGCAGAACTACGGTAAATTCCAGTCCCGCCCCCGCCACTCCCACTCCCACTCCCACTCCTGCTACTGCTACTGAGATGGACTCCGCTGCTGCCGTAGTCCCTGCTTTCATCAAAGATAGGTCCACTGCTCAAATGACCTCAATTATCTCGGACCTTATCTCGGATGAGAATGCTCTTTTGGATACTTTGCAGGAGAGTCTTGTAAAGTGTGACAAGGACGCTATCGAGTCAAAGCGGGCACTTAAGAATACTGGTGTCGATGTCGAGAATGTTGTTCGGGGTAAGAGGCGGAGAGGGAACAGCGGAAGCGGAAGCGACATTGTCAGCCGAAGCTGCATCCTCGAAATCAATGACAATCACGATGTGAACGGGAACGGGAACGGGAACGGGAACGGCAGACTGGCAGAAGAAACCGAGCGAGTTCGCCACACTGTGTGCCGAAAAATCGAAGAGTGTGGTAGACGGATAGAAAAACTCACAAGGGAGAGGACACGCATTCTTTGTGACCGCCCTTTAATCGTGAAAAACACCAGCCCCAACCCTTCCCTTCCTCGACATCTCTTGAACCGTTTCACGAGCAAACCACGATCTTTCCTTCCGAAATTTGGTGACATCCTATCGAACCGCTTGTCGCATTCAATTACTGTCTCCGGTCATCTCTCTTTTCCTGTTTATTGCGTTTGCTGGACAAAGTGCGGCCGATTTGTGCTCACAGGCGCGGATGACAATCTATGTAAACTTTGGAGGGTCGGTCGGCGTCGAGGGGTCACACTTACTTGCACCCTCCGTGGTCATGGGAACGTAATTTGCGACATTAGCGTCAATTGCGACAATACAATGGCTGTTACTGCTAGTGAGGACGGCGATGCTCGCGTGTGGGAGCTCGGTAGTGGGAGCCCTGTATGTTTGTTACGGCATAAGGGTGGAGTGAATATGGTTGCTTTTTCGCCTTTCTGTCCTTATCGTCTTGTGACGACCAGCGAGGACGGTTTTGCGCGCGTTTGGGACGTGCGAGACAAATGCTTATCCCTACCGGATAAGCTTGGAGGCGCTGTATTTCGAGGCAGACGTGATTTCAGACCAGTTGAATTCCCCAATAACGAGTCCTTTACCCCTCCCCCCTATGATGAAATCAGTGACGACGACGACGACGACGAAGATATCGAAAATGAAGACGACGAAGATGGCAACGAAGGAAGCTGCAACGACGGCAACGTTTCAATGGTCATGTCGCAGGAGCTGCCCCCGCTCCCCCTCTCTCCAGACCTTCTCCAAGCCTCCTCTCCTACACCAGCCAACAGCAACAACAGTCAAAACAACGAGGAAGTAGAGGTCGTCGGTGTGGTCCGGGGTGTAGCCCATGGACGCCCCGAATTTACAACTGACTTTGCCTCTTTGACCTCAACTCCCATAGAGATCGACCCGAAGGTTCGCCTACTTGCGTGCTTGGACCACACAACGAAGAAGAAGGATACCGTCACGACGAGTACAACAACAACAACAACAACAAATACGAGATCGCGAGTGATACTGAACAAACCATCGCGAGTCGCGGCATTGTCAATTTCCCCCACGTTAGAGCAGTTTGCGACTGGTTGTGAAGACGGCATCGTTCGAATTTTTTCCTTCCCGAGCGATGGGAAGGAAATGTCGAAAAACTGGAAAGCAACCTTCTCTGGTAACCTCAAAAATCGCCAATACCCCAGACGACGGAGTAGAGGGCCCCACGATAAAGAGGTTACCAAGCTTGCGGAGCTGACTGGTCACACTCACGAAGTTACCGACCTAAAATACTCACACTGTGGGTCACGGCTCCTCTCTGCTGCGCAGAGGGAGGGTTGCGTGCGGATTACGAGCTGGACGAAGATGAACCCACGAACCAACCAATTTGACTCCAAGTCGGTGTCCGTGATGGTCATCAAACTATGTAGCCCCTCACCTATGCACAGAAGCGTGAACACCACAGGCGATAATGCCGCAATCTGTGACAATGCTGTTTGGACATGCGATGATCTCGCCGTTGTCACTTCCCAGAGCCAAAAAACAAGCTCAGACGACCCAGACGACGACGGTGCCAAAGCGAGTCTAGTACGCATTTGGGACAGCGTGTCCGGTCAACTGCTAACAACTATTGCTTCCAACATGGAGGGTACACCTGGACTCATGCCGCACCCTCGTCTGCCTCATATACTTGCGACGAGCGGGTACGATGGGGTCATTTCTGTATGGGACATATACGAAAACAGAATGTTTAGGCACGTCAACAAGTTGCTATTTGGGCCAGATCTCGAACCTGAGGACGAAATTGGTGACAACGATGGGCCCAGCGACAAGATCATCGGATATCTGGATGGATGTTGGGCACCTGACGGGCTCTCCCTCGCCGTTGGAGACTTTTCGGGGCGGTTGAGCTTTTTTGACACCTTCGAGGACAAGAACTTGGTTGACTGGGAGGCGAGAACAGAAAGTACGAGGGAAACACTGGTAGGCAAGGCTGGTGCGCCACGCAGGGATGAGCTTGAACATTCTCTTTCTTGCTACCGCCATCCCGATTGGATGAACCAGCAGTACTTTAGCACTGACTATCACGAAATCGAATGGAATGACAATCATTTTGCTCGTGATGCGAGGTCCGAGCTTCCCCCTCACCTGGCCCCTCTCGGCAGCGTGGTGAATCACTGCGGAACCCCGTATGATCCCGCTGTGACTGACCTCCTCGTTTCCAAAAATGCCACCACCCCCATCCCCCTACCTGAGATTGACGTTTTCCTCCATCGGCGGTCGAGGCGAAATGCCGGCAAGCTGTGGCTCACGCACGATGCAAATTTCTTGGGCCGTAATGCCTCCAGCGGTAGTAAAAAGCGCCCGAGAGTCGTTACTACGATCGATGACGAAGTCGACCGCTTGATCCTGAACGAAAATATTGCCAAGGAATCTATTTACGTTTCGGCGCACGAAGATACTATCAGCAGCGCCAGCCCTGCGAGACGACGCTCCCGACGCCTCCCGAGTACCCCTCCCCGCCGCTCCGCACGGTCCTCCAGTGTCCACTATCTATCTGACCCCCCAAGCGATGACGAAGTTGTGGAGGTCGATGACGACGAGGATCATGAATTCCAACCAAGGAGGCGAACGACCAACAACTCTCGCCGGAACCGCATGCTTGATGATTCAGATGATGACAGCGACATGCAGTCATATAACTCATCGGAGCAAGAGAGTTTGGCCTACTTCATTGACGATGATACAACTGAATACCGCGTCAAGCGTCGAGAGCGGTCTGGCGGCCGGAAACGGTATACAGAGGTCGACAGTGATGAAGGTGAAGATGAGATCTACCAAACCGCGGATGTCGACTTCAGCAGCCTCCTTTATGATGCGACAACCGGTCTTCAGAAGAATTGCCTGGGGCAACAATTTGTTGAGCGTGACTGGCTTTCTCGAACCGTCCCCGACACAGAGAAGAAGTACAAGTATTACTGTCCCCAGATTGGTGACAGTGTGATCTATATCCCTCAGATGCATCATCGTCACCTCAACTCTCCTGAAGATAACATATTACCCGGTGATCAGTCGAAGCCTTGGCTCAGCTTCCCCCGGAATGAGCGCTGGCCGGTGGTCAGGTGTCGTGTTGTCAAGATCGACCACTTTTTCCCTTTTGAGGATTCTCCGTCTCGAAGCGTCGTGATTAGTGTAACGCTGGCGATATCCGGCGTCCTTGCGACTCGAAGGAAGCGAGGAGCAGACCCGCCACTCTTCCCATGGACGAATACAACATTTGAGGATTATCCCCGCAATACTAGCGAAGAGTCTCTAGAATTCACAGTTTTCTGGCGGAAGGGTTTGGCGGAAGAATTTCTCGTCCCTTTCGAGTTTTACGTGGTAAAGATTGGACTGTTGGAGAGGAGTTTGAGGGAGTACGATGTTACTCCCGAGAATGCGGCCGAATTTCAACACACAAAAGACAAAATCGACTGTTCCTATGTCTCGTGCGTAACGTTTGAAAAGAGAGACACCGCGTACGATACGACTGATTGTCAGATAGTCGGATTCAATTTAGGTGAATCAGATAGTGAGGAGGGCTTATCGAACCACCTGAAGTGCAGTGGTGCTGATGTGCTGCTCGCATTTGACCCCGAACTCGATCCTGATCCGCAGAAATTTCACGCGTGGGAGGTTGAAGTTACTGACGACAGTCTAATCGAGGGGCTGACTGAGCGGGAACAGCGAGAAATCAACTATGTCGAGAGGTTCAACGTTTGCAATGTGCGCAAACTGGAGGACCTATTAACATTTATAGATGAAATCATGGAGAAGGACTATTCCAAGCACTTCAACGAGCGGATCGACAAATCACTCGAAGCGGAGTATAAGCGGGTCGTTGCCCTTCCGATGACCATGACTACTATTAAGGATCGGTTAATTAAACGATACTACCGTTCCGTAGAGAGCTTGGAGGCCGACGTGACATTGTTGCTGAAAAACTGCTGCGTCTTCAATACTGGGTTAGGGGGACGGAAATTTGTGAAAGACTGTCAAAAGCTGTATAAAAAGACAGTCTCGCAGATCCGGGTTACTTGCCATGGTGACAATAACGAAGTGGAAATTCCTACTTTCGCTAGTCCGGTGCGCCAGGCTATCGTCGGGAGAGGAAGGAGAAGGGGTGCGAATGGCAGTAATGGCAGCAGCGGGTACAATTTTAGCGGCTACAGCGGCAGTGGTAGTGGCAATGGCAACGGTAACGGTAACGGTAACGGTAACGGTAATGGTAACGGTAACGGTAACGGTAACGGTAACGGTAACGGTAACGGCAACGGTAACGGTTACGGTATCGGCAGCAGTGGAAACAGCAACAGTGGAAACAGCAACAGTGGAAACAGCAACAGTGGAAACAGCAACGGTGAAAACAGCAGCGAATTGGTCATCGAAAATGCTACGATTATTCGGTGGCCTGAAGTTGAATCGAAAAGACAACGTGTTGCGGTTGGCAAGGAAATTTTGAAGCGGCTTAAGGATATCGATGAGGCAGGTGACTTTGAGGATATTGACCCTGTTGTCAAAAGCATACCCGAATATTCACAGGTCGTGACTGAGCCTCGCGACTTTAAGACCATACTTAAAAATATCAAGAGCAGTAGAAGCTATCCCACCATGAACGACTTGAGATCCGATCTTGTACTCTGCTTTGCGAATTCCATACGCTTTAATTCGAGCCCCGAAAACCATTACCACCAGTTGGCAAAAATGCTACTCGAAAACCTTTATGATACTTATACATCTGTGTGTGCCGATCTGAATGTGAATACTGTGGACTATGGCAACGATGATAGCGTAGGGGACTACAAATACGACGGCAAAGTCAATGGTAATACCAGTTCCAGCAGAAATAATTCCTTTCAGCAAGAACTTGAGGAAGAGGACAACGACAAGAGAGGGGCGAAGGTGCAGATTGTCGCTTCGCGAAGGATTACTCGTAGTAGAGTCGACAGACACTCCAGTCTCAGTGATGGCGGCAATCAATTTTCTGAATTTACGTCTGTTGTCGATAATATGACACCGATGGACTCGCCAGGAACGCGGCGGAATCGGAAAAGGCCAGTGAAGTACTCTGACAAGACCAACAACGACTTGGATTCCTCTCCTGAGCCTTCGCCGCAACCCAGAAAGAAAAAAGCGAAAAAAAATGCATCAAAATCAAAGACTATAGGAAAGAGGAAGAGGTCGACGCGGACTTCCGCGAAGAGTAAGTCAGCCACTCCCCAGTCGAGCACCAGGTCAAGCACCAGGTCGAGGACAACCCGGTCAACAGGCTCGCAAAATAAAACGCGTAAAAGTTACAAGGAGGACAGCAATAGCGAAGGGGAGTATGCTGAGAGCGAATTTGATGACTATGAGAATGAGGATGACGAAGACGGCTGTGGCTTTGTTTCCGATGCCAATGAATCGGAGGAGGCATCCTCCGATAATGAATCGGAGGAGGCATCCTCTGACAATTATGATGACTGAAGTTTTTACATGATTTAATATTTTGCTGAAATACTGGATGAATGTGATTGCAACGAGATAATTTCGCCATCCTTCAGTTACTTTAACCCGTCCCAACCTTTCGTACAAAGCAAAAATTGCGTGTGCTGTCTGTCATTTGGTTTGTTATCTTCTTATTCATCCCCAACCATTTAATTCATTATCACAACTAAAATCCAAGCATATTACCTAAGCCACTCAAGGCCTCACCAGCGTTCGCAACAAGTCCTCCCGCTGCCTCGCCGAGGCCTCCGCCTAGGAGATCACCTGCAGCCTCCCCAACTCCGCCGACAAGCTCTCCTGCATTTCCAGCCAAATCACCAGCAATGGCACCAGCTCCAGCCATCATTTCAGGGTT
>Ga0115554_1003613_pt1 | contig 10394 bp, 9 predicted proteins | sample COGITO_mtgs_1104_3_FD_87283 | JGI IMG/M metagenome (GOLD analysis project Ga0115554, IMG submission 87283) | Pelagic marine microbial communities from North Sea - COGITO_mtgs_110404 | ecosystem: Environmental > Aquatic > Marine > Epipelagic | place: Germany:Helgoland, sampling site Kabeltonne... | reverse complement strand
GATGAGCTCGACTTTCCACTTACATTGCCTCGTAAAATCCCATTTCACAAATTTAGTAAGCTGGGAGTCAAGTTAACCCTAACAAAATATAAACTATTGGATGTGTTGGGCTTTTAAAAAAAAAGAGCATCGTAAAAGGTATAAGTGGCATTTGAATAAATTTAGAATATTGTTAACTATACTATCAAAATTATGAAAAATAACGCAAAGGAAAGCCGAATTATGACCACAGCCTACGATTTAGGAATGCAAAAAATAGCTAATGGAGAGGCTTTAATACTTGATGGAGGAACTTCAACTGAATTGGAGCGTCGCGGAGCTAAAATGCAAAATACACAATGGTCAGCTAGTGTTTCTTTTGAGTCGTTTGATCTATTAGTTGATACTCATCGCGCCTATATCGATGCCGGTGCTGATGTAATTACTGTCAATAGTTATGCATCATCGAGACTTGTTTTAGCAGGAACGGAAAGTGAAAAAAACTTTGAGGCGATAAATAAAAAGAATATTGAAGCCGCTTTGATAGCCAGAGAAAAATCTGGGGCAAGAGATATTTTAATTGCGGGGTCTATGTCCCATCAAGCTTCCTGGAAAAGGGATGGTACGAGAGTTAAACAACAAATTGAAACTGTTATCCCAAAAAAGGATTTAGATAGTGCTTTCAAGGAAATGCTTAATTTTCACGAACTAGGTGGGGTAGATTTACTATTATTAGAAATGATGACTATTCCAGACCGAATGAAATCACTTTTTAAGTGTGTGTCTCAATCACATTTACCTGTTTGGTGCGGTTTTTCGGCAAAAAGAAAGAGTGAGAGCGGAGAAATAACATCATTTCACGATGAAAAGGTTAATTTTGAAGAGGTTGTCAAGCTATCTCTAGATTATAATTTTGATGTTTGTGGAATTATGCATACATCAGCTGATTTAATTTCAGAGTGTGTAGGGCTTATAAAAAAACAATACTCTGGACCTGTGATGGCTTATCCAGATAGTGGTTACTTCAAATCACCTAATTGGCAATTTATGGATGTTATGTCTCCAAACCAGCTAGCTGAACTTTCATCAAAATGGATCGATTCAGGAGTTAATATTATAGGTGGTTGTTGTGGTCTTGGCCCTGAACATACAGAAGCTCAGGCAAGACTTAAATAACACTGCTAGTTAATAAATTATATTTTGTGAGGTGTGTTAAATGACAGATGGTATGATTTCGGCTCCCCAGCCTGAAGCTGTTGAAGCTGGAATTGAAGTTCTTAAAGCAGGTGGAAATCTTATAGATGCAACTGTTTGTGCAGCATTAGTTCAGACTGCGGTTGATCCACAAATGTGCGGTATAGCTGGGTTTGGAAATATACAGATTTTTTTACCTGAAAAGGGTGTTCATACAACATTTGATTTTCATGGGCGAGCGCCAAAGGCAGTAAAGTCTGATATCTGGGAAAGCCTTATCGAGCGAGAAGCTGAAGATGGTTGGGGATTTATTTTATCCGGTCGAGAGAATGAGTTTGGATATGGTTCTATAAGTACTCCGAGAACTTTAGCAACTTTAGACACCATTTTAAATTTATATGGAACGCAGTCTTTAAAAGAATTAATTCAACCTGCAATTAAGTATTGTAGAAATGGAGTACTTATAAGACCGCATATGAGTTCCTACTGGAATATGCCTGCAACCGCTGGCCGTGACCCTAATATTAGTATGGTGAATAAGTTTAAAGAAACCCAAAAAATCTATTGTGATGAGAGTGGATTAGTTAAGAAGGTTGGTGACCTTTTATTAAATCCTGATATGGGACAACTTTATCAAGATATTGGGAATTATGGAGTTAATCATTTTTATTCAGGAGAAATCTCACAGAGAATTATATTGGATATGCAGAAAAATGGAGGTTTGCTTGCTATAGAGGACCTTCAGGAGTGTACGCCAGAAGAGCACCCACCTCTATGGGGAACCTTTTTTGATTATAAAATTGCAACAAATAACCCTCCTGGTGGAGGCGTTATGTTAGTTGAAATGTTAAACATTTTAGAAGAGTTTGATCTTAAGGGCATGGGTCATAACTCAGTGGAATATATAAAAGTGGTCTCTGAAGTTATGAAGATTGCTACAATAGATAAAGACACTAAGGTTGGAGATCCTAAATTTACCGTTGTTCCTACTGACCAATTAACATCTAAGTCTTATGCTAAAGCTCACGCAGAAAAAATAAAACGAGGGGACCGAGCGGTTGTTAACAGGGTTAATAAAGGTAATCCCGAAAGCAAGTGCACAACTCAGCTTGTATTGGCTGATGTAAGTGGAAATTGTGTAACAATGACCCATACTCTTGGACAGCCTTCGGGGGTGGTCACTGAAGGCCTTGGGTTCATGTATAATGGTGCAATGACCGTATTTGACCCTAGGCCAGGCCGTCCTGGGTCGTTGGCTCCTGGAAAGGCGCGGTTTACGGCAATTTCGCCAACTATAATCTTTAAAGATGATCTCCCATATTTAATCCTAGGCGCGCCAGGTGCTACTTACATTACGATGGGAAATTTGCAGGTCATACTAAATGTCATCGTGTTTGGAATGAATGCCCAAGAGGCTGTAAGCGCTCCAAGGTTTGCTGCTACATCTAATTTTATAGAGCTTTCTAATCGTATATTTAGATCAACAGAATTTAGTTTAAAATCTGATAATTATGAAGTTGTAAGGAGGCCGGAGAGCCATACTTTCGCTTGGGTACATGCTATTCGAATAGTTAATGGTGAACTTGATGGTGGAGCTGACCCTGCGACAGATGGAATGAGCGCCTCATCATATTAAAAATGAATTTTTGTTATTATTACTGAGAAGGGAAACAGAATGACATGGAAAAAGTGGTCTCATTCAGACCTTGAGAAGCAATTCAATCCTCGTGCTGCAATTGGAGAGGGAATTACTACAATTTTAGCTGGTTGGGAGTCTGCCTCTGCTGGGCGTAGAGAAGAGCTTAAGGGCGAGTTCGATATTGCTTATGGAGATCACCCTTTAATGCAATATGACTGTCATGTAAAAAGTTCAGATAAATTAATAATAATAAATATTCATGGAGGGTATTTTCGTGCCTTTGATAAGTCTGGGATGGATAGCCATGTAGCTGATCTTTTAAAAAGTGGATTTGGAGTCGTAAATATAAATTATCCGCTCTGCCCTGAAGTAACTTTAACTTCAATTGTTAAAACCTTAAGCGTTGGTATTAGTCATGTTATGGAGCACCTAGAGGCTCAGGGGTTTAATCAAAAAATCGTTTTGCTAGGTCATTCAGCAGGGGCGCATTTAGGGATGCATTTGTCCCATGAGCCAGCAATAAAGAAAAAGTTAGTAGGGATAGTAGCTCTATCGGGAGTATTTGAATTAGGTTTCATTCAACAAATATCTATTCAAGATGATGTGCATTTGTCAGATGATGAAGTAAAAAAACTTGATTGTCTAAATTTTCCTCCGTCATTAGGACCAAAATATTATATCTCAGCTGGCGGAGATGAACCGTCGGCATGGATCGATCAATCCTGGATTATGGCTAATTTTTTGACCAAACGTGGTGATGATGTTACTTTACATATCTGTTCTGGAGCACATCACTTTAATCTTGTTGATTATCTATGTGATGGAAACCATTCAGATGGGCTGGTTTTAAAAAAATGGATATTATCTTTATGTGACGAATAAAATTTAATTATTCCTCAAATGCAAATGATACTTTTAATGGTTCTTTTTGATTGTACCCTAAAATCATATCTGCAGCCCTTGCCGCTATCATTTGAACAGGAGCATTTAAATTTGCGGAGATAATTTTAGGCATTACGGAGGCATCAACAACCCTTAAGTTTTTAAGGCCATGTACACAAAAATTCTCATCAACTACCGCTTGTTTCCCGTTCCCCATAGAGCAGGTGCAGCTTGGATGGTAGTCAGTTGCAACAGTTTTTCTGAGCCATGCTTTAATTTCAGCATCAGTTTTTATTGAGGGTCCTGGTTCAATTTCAGTACCACGAAATTGATCAAATGATTTTTGTGCCACAAGTTCGCGAGCTTTTTTTACACCATTAAGAAGATCTTTGATATCTTTAGGGTCTTTTAAATAATTAAAATTTATTAATGGTTTATCGTTAGGGTTAGATGACTTAAGCTCCACGGAACCAGTGCTTTTGGGACGTAGTTGATCAATAAGTAATGCAAAAGCCTGCCTTAAGTAGATTTTAGTTCCTTTGTACTCATATCCAATTGGTGCAAAATGATACTGTAGGTCAGGGTAGGGTACTTTTTCATTACTTTTAATGAGGCCGCCGGCTTCCCAAATGTTCGAAGCTGCAATACCTGTTCGAGTAAAGATCCATTGAATGCCCGCAGCTAATTTATTGATAGATAAATCAACTTTTTGGATAGCAAAGCTTTTTTTGCACTCATACTGTAATTCGATTTTTGCATGGTCCTGTAAGTTTTGTCCGACGCCAGGTAAATCTATTACCGGGGTAATGCCATGTTTAAGTAGATGATCTGATGGTCCGACGCCTGAAAGCATTAAAATGTGTGGTGAGTTAATCGCTCCACCGGACAGAATAATTTCTTTCTCGGCATCTATCGTATGTAGCTTTCCTTTATGGCGATAGGTGATTGCTTGAGCGGTAGTACCACTAAATATTATTTTTTCTACATGAGCTCGAGTAATAAGTTTGACGTTACCCCTAGCCAAAGCAGGACGAAGATGGGCAACCGCTGCGCTACACCTGCGGCCATTTTTTTTTGTTGCATCTAGTCTAGCGACCCCTTCTGGATTAAAACCATTTAGATCGTCTGAGTGACCTTGCCCAGAATCTTTCCCGGCCTCTTCAAAAGCATCAAATAATGGGTTTTGAAAGGATCCTTTGGAAACGCCCAAGTCGCCACTGTCACCACGCCAGTCGTCACCACCACGGTCAGAGCTTTCACCAGCCTTGAAGTAAGGTAGACACTGATCAAACGACCAATCTTTCAATCCAAATTTATCTTTCCAGGCGTCGTAGTCTAGAGGGTGACCACGCATGTATACCATGGAGTTTATCGATGAAGAACCGCCTATAACTTTCCCTCTAGGGGTATCAATACTTCTGTTCAAAGCAAAATTCTCCGCTTCAGTTTTGTAATTCCAATTAATTTTAGGATCTTTGTATACGCTATAAACTCCGGCAGGGACATGAATAAGCAAGTTGTAATCCATTGGGCCAGCTTCAAGTATTAAAATTTTAACTGCTAAATTTTTACCTAATCTATTGGCTAATACACAACCAGCTGAGCCAGCTCCTACAATAATATAATCAAATTTTTTCATCTTGTTGTGCCTTTGTATAAGTTATGTAGTCGATATAGAGATAATCCTACTTATTAAAGACTTTATGACTGATTTTTCTATTATATTTAATTCTAACTTAGGTATAAAATATTTAACAATTGTATTATTATGGTATAAAATTTGTTAAGAACTAAAAATAATGAGAAAAAATTTATAAAAATGAAACAATTAGATATAAATGATATTAAAATTCTAAGACAGTTGCAAAAGAATGCATCACTTAGCATTGAGGAAATATCAGATAGGATAGCACTCTCACGCAATGCTTGTTGGAGAAGAATAAGGCGTCTAGAGGACGACGGAATTATTAATAAGAGAGTTGCTATTGTTAACGCAGACGCTCTTGATTTAGGGCAAATGGTTATTGTTCTTATAAGTACTAACTCTCATGATCCTAAGTGGTTAAGTTTGTTTCGCTCAGCAATCGCCGAAATGCCTGAGATTATGGGGGCACATCGTATGAGTGGTGACTTAGATTATATTTTAAGAGTAAGAGTTCGTGATGTCAGAGCGTATGATAAGTTCTATCAGAGATTAATCTCTAAAGTCCCTATTTCAAATGTTTCTTCCAGCTTTGTTATGGAAGATCTCAAAGACAGTACTGAATTGCCATTGTAACAAAATTCGCAATGAGTCATAAGTTATACCATTATTTTATGTTGAGTCCTTAAGGATAATTTATGGCTTTTGTTAGTGGAAATATTTTTTGACTGATCGTACAATTTCTTATGGTGCTTTTAACGCAAAACTATCGGACTTTAAAGCGGCTGCTTTACGTGTTTCCAAAGACGTAGTAACAACACCATTATTAGCTTTGGATGTTTCTGACAGAAATTTAATGCTTAAAGCAGAGTGCCTACAATCTCTAGGGTCTTTTAAGATTCGAGCTGGCGCAAATGCTATCGAGACAGCAAATAAAGCCTCATTACTTAACGGAGTCGTAACAGCAAGCGCAGGAAATTTTGGTCAAGGTGTTGCGCAAGCAGCCGTGTCACGTGGTCTTTCGGTTGATGTTATTGCACCAGATACAGCTTCGGTCGTAAAACTAGAAGCACTTCACAAACTTGGGGCAAGAGTAAAGACAGTTTCCTTTGATGATTGGTGGGAGGTAATGGTTTCTCGATCACCTGGTGTTGATGGATTTTTTATCCATCCGGTGGAAGAGCTTTCAGTTATAATGGGAAACGGTGGTATTGGACTTGAAATTGTTAATCAGTTTCCTCAGGTAGATGTCGTTGTTGTACCTGTTGGAGGAGGAGGTATGATTTCTGGAATTGCATTAGCTATGAAAGCTCTTGGTAAAAGACCTCGAATAATTGCTTGTGAAATAGAGAGTTCGACACCTTTGTTTTCAGCCAAGCTTGCTGGAAAACCAGTGAAGGTTTCGCGTGGGCCCAGTTGGATAGATGGAATAGGGTCCACCAGTGTATTGCCTAAAATGTGGCCATTACTTGATGCATTAGTTGATGATGTTGTAGTGGTATCCCACAAAGAGGCAGCGAAGGCTTTGCGAACCTTGGCTCAAGATGCCCACCTTGTTTCTGAAGGTGCAGGGGCAGTTGCTCTGGCTGCAGCATTAAGGCCAGAGTTTTCTGGACTGAATATAGTTTCGGTTATTTCTGGAGGAAACATAGATATGACAACTTTTTCAAGAATATTACATGGGGAAGATTTTTAGACTATTCGCAAAAGTAGCCGAATTAATTTTATAAGGAGAAACTGATATGCTTTCTTTGTCATCAAAAAATGTTTTCGAACTACTTTCTATGAACGATGCAATTAGGGTTATAGAAAAAACTATGATCTCTGTATCTAAAGATAAGTGTGTTCTACCTTTAAGGAACGTAATAGATGTCAGTTCATCTAACAGACTTGGTATAATGCCCGGTGTCTTAAGTTTGGGTGGGTTATATGGAGTTAAGGTTCTCAGTTTATTCCCAGAAAACCCATCAAAAGGACTTTCCTCTCACATTGGAGTTGTAATTTTATTTAACCCTGAAACTGGCGCCCCAGCCGCTGCAATCAATGCGGATGCCTTGACGGCTGTTAGAACGGCTGCTGCGACTGCGGTTGCTACGAAAGCGCTCTCTAGAATGGAATCCTCCAAACTCACAATTATTGGAACTGGTGAACAGGCTGAAGCACATATAGAGGCTATATCCTTAGTAAGGAATATAACAAAAATTAATATTGTTGGCAGAGAGATGACCCGCGCTAAAGACTTTTTAAATAAAGTGGGGGGTAGATTTCCAAACATAAATTTCACAGCATTCAAAAATGTAAAGGATGGTATAAAAGGTTCTGACATTGTGTGCACTGTAACGTCGTCTAAGAAGGTTATTTTATTTGGGGAATGGGTTACTAAAGGTACTCATGTAAATGCTGTTGGTGCTTCTATTCCAATCTTTCAGGAAATAGATGAATCTATGGTTCTAAAGTCAAAATTGTTTGTTGACTATCGGCCTTCAGCTTTAGCTCAGGCCAAAGAGATTATAGATGGCTTAAATTCGAAAGCTTTTGACAGCAGTCATATTCTTGGCGAAATTGGAGAGGTTTTGTCAGATAAAGTGAAAGGTCGATTATTTCCTAGTGATATTACATTGTATCGTTCAATGGGAATAGCTGCGCAGGACTTAGCATGTGCTGATTTTGTTTTTCAAAAAGCCAAGAAAGAAGGATACGGAGTTTTTGGAGATATTTCTTAGTTTAAAAAAACCTGTTCTTTAAAGGTTCTATCTGGAGGTTCATTAATGACTGGTACAAAGATTTGGCAGTTATCCGCTCACGAGGTAGTTTTGTTATTACGGTCAGGTGAAGTAAGTCCACTTGATGTAGTACAGGCCTCAATAGAAAGAATAGAAGAGGTGGATACTAAGGTAAATGCTATCCCAATTAGGTGTTTTGATAGGGCTATAGAAAAAGCCAGAAAAGTGAATATTAAAGAAGAAATTAAGAATCCAAAAAGCCTTTTAGGGCTTCCGATTGTAGTAAAGGATTATAATGATCTTGGGGGAGTCAAAACTACCTACGGTTCAAAGATTTATGAATATAACATGCCTAAAAAATCTGATGCAACGATTGCAAAATTAGAAGAAAATGGAGCAAACCCTGTGGGCAAGTCAAACGTGCCGGAGTGGGCAGGTGGTCATACTTTTAATCCTAACTTTGGTATCACAAGAAATCCATTTAATTTAAAGAAAACTGCTGGTGGTTCGTCAGGAGGTTCAGGAGCAGCATTAGCGAGTGGTCAGATTTGGCTGGCAACAGGAAATGATCTTGGTGGAAGTCTTAGGACCCCTGCTGCTTTTAATAATGTCGTTGGTTTGCGGCCTAGCATTGGGGTTGTCCCTCGTGGTCAAAGGCTGCAACCTTTTGATACTCTTTGGGTGGAAGGCCCAATGGCTAGATCTGTTAAAGATGTAGCCTTGATGTTGGATGCTGGAGCTGGATACTCATCCGAAGACCCTTTGTCATTTGAACACAACTCTCGTTTATTTATAGACCAATTAGAAGAGTTTCCTTTACCTAAGAGAGTAGCCTTTAGCCAAGATTTAGGGATTTTACCGGTCTCCCAAGAGATAAGGTTAGCAACACAAAAGGCAATTCTAAAGGTCGGAGATTTGGGGGTAGATATAATACAGGAAATCCCTGATTTTTCTGAGGTATTGGAAGGATTTCAAACTCTTAGAGGAGTTTTACTTGCCTCTATGATGGGAGAGTTAGTTAAAAATAATAGGTCAAAAATTTCACCAGATATCGTTAAAAACGTCGAATTAGGTTATAAAGTAAGTAATGATGATATTATCAAGGCCGAAATCGTAAGAAAAAGAATAATGCTTGGTATGGTTGAGTTTTTCAAACAATCAGATTTTTTAATTTGTCCAACGACTTCAGTTGCTCCTTTCGATACTGCGAAACCATTTATCACGGAAATCGATGGGGTAACTTGTGAAACTTATATCGATTGGTTTGCGATTACTTTTGCACTTACCATGACATCTTGCCCAGTTATTAGCTTGCCTTGCGGTTTTACAGATGGCGGGTTGCCAGTTGGAATTCAAATTGTAGGAAAGCCTAGGCAGGAGAATAAACTACTGGCTTTTGCAAACACTTTAGAGCAACACCTTGGGGTCTCTAATTTTGTCCCTATTAAAAATATTTAACTTATTTATCAATTTTGTCTGAGTAAAGCTCACCTGCTTTGCCCCAATTTTTTTGTTCAATGTCCGTTATTATCACGTCGACTGCGTCACGATTTCCGCCACAAGATTTAATAAAGCTATCAGTTAACTCTTTAACTAATACTTTTTTTTGTTCATCAGTCCTACCTTTAAACATCTCCACTCTTATTAAGGGCATTTTATTTCCTTCTTAAAACTGTTTAATTAATACTTTTATATTCCCAAAATTTTTATATAATTATCTATATTTTCCGTCCCAGTCTTTTACTTTTTCTAGATTGCCGTCTTTATCTAGGGTAGGTCTGTTTTTTGAGAATGTATTCTCTGAACCAACTACTCCGTAGTTCATATAACCTAATCTAACTAAAGGTCGAGCAGCTGCGGTGTCAAACAATCCGTCTTTAATAAATGTTTCGTTAATAAACACACCAACTACATGACCAAAAACAACATAGCTTCCTGTCCCTTTAGATCGGTCAGAACCAGGAAAATCGATGGTTTTCCAATATCGACATTCGAGTGCTGCGGGGCTCTCTGATACAAATGGAGCATCTACGAATTTCCCTGTTTGAGGAGTTAATCCAGCTAGTTTGAACTCATCTATATTTGAATTCGCTGCTACAGAACTACCGTTCATGTTATCGAATAAAGCTTCAACTGCCAAAGAGACAGTAAATACCCCTGTCTCTTCCGCATTGGTGATAGAATCTTTTATATCGGTTGAAGCAAACATTACGAAATGTGGTTTGTCTGATACCGCATTAAAATAACTATAAGGAGCTAAATTTTTCACACCAGATTTACTGACACTACCTATCCACCCAATTGGTCTTGGAGCTACTATAGCCTTAAAAGGATC
>Ga0115554_1003612_pt1 | contig 10395 bp, 7 predicted proteins | sample COGITO_mtgs_1104_3_FD_87283 | JGI IMG/M metagenome (GOLD analysis project Ga0115554, IMG submission 87283) | Pelagic marine microbial communities from North Sea - COGITO_mtgs_110404 | ecosystem: Environmental > Aquatic > Marine > Epipelagic | place: Germany:Helgoland, sampling site Kabeltonne... | reverse complement strand
GCCAACTCGGACACTGTCGCCACAGTTACAGGCGACCAATCAAACGGGTGTCCTTCACCCTCCATCTCTATCCCCCTCCCCCCTCCCCCTTCTCCTTCCCCATCTTCCAGGTCATCGCCATCAACAATAAACGCAAACCGTTCTTCTATTCAAGACATTTTTCCAGTCTATCGCTCCGGTCGGTGGCACCGGGTTCCTTCCGCTTGTTTGGTTGTCGATGACATAATTGCGCTTCAAGTCGGTGATGTGACGCCGGGAAAATGCGAGCTGTGGGTCGATTCTTCCCCCCCCTCCTCATCCTCCTCCTCATCCTCCTCCTCATCCTCCTCAACCCCCACCTCCAACTCGAAGACAAACGTCACAAACAATTCGATACTAGGTCGGAACACCACAGTCCCTAAACTATCAACCGCACACAAGTCCCACCACACACACATCAACGAGACACTGCCTCCCACTGACCCCGCTCTACTGTTCTTTGCTGGAGACATTCGTCTGTACCGTCTTCTCGAAACACCAGCAGCGGTCCTTGTCAATGAGACTCAAGCGGCTGAAACCATAACGACCATGGCAGAGAGGCAGTTCTTCGATGTGCGATCTGCTCTTCTAAAGTATGCAGCTGGGACGTTTGCCCTGCTAACGGTGACACTTGTTGTCCGCTGCCAAATCCTCGATACACCTTTCTCCTCCTCCGTAATGACACTTCTATTTCTGTCGGTAATTGGGGTCCTCCCTATCACCACCCCGATAACCTTGTGGGCCCTGGAATCCATCGGCGTGGGCCGAATTTTATCCCTCGTCGAGTTCGTCCTGGCGCTCGAAGAAGGAAATGAAAACGTCTCTTTCAGACGCCGCTTCCTCCTCCTCTTTCGGTATGTTATTGCCACCCTTCGATGTCGCCTTCTTGGCGGGGCCAGAAAACAAGCCAAAACTAATAAGAATAGGGAGGATACCGACGCCGTCGACAACGTCAGCTTCGATGAACCCATTCCTTCCCTTGACACTCCCTTCCTTTTGCAGCAGCTCCAACAGAAACCAATGAACAGATACTTTGGGAGCAAGCTCAAGCTTGAAATTCCTCCCCAATCTTGCAAACTCCTGGAGAGACTCGGGGTTGTAACCGCGTCTTCAATTATCGACGACGAGATTGTCTGCAAGCCGTTTTCCACCCCCCAGCAGATGCTGATTCCTTCCGCGAGAGGGTTGAAAATGTTGGACTTGAGCGTAGGTCCCACCTCGAACAACAACGAGAGCGAAGAGGGGAGCGAAAATAGCTATGATCCCAACGTAACATCTCCTCGGAAAAGGGTTAGTGTCGCGAGCAGCAGCAGCAGCAGCAGCGATTCGGACGACGAAGACAAGGTAGCCGTGGACAATTTGGGCCGGAGGATCAAAACCAGTTTTCGAAGGGTGAAGCAGCAGAGCCGGCCCCAAGGCAACATCAATCCCAATTCTCGGTTCAACAAGATGTCAAGGATGGTAAAGAACATGGCTGTCGCTGCCGTTGGGATGAAAGAAGAGGAGGAGGACGTTTCGTTTGAGGACCCGCTCTGGTGGAAGCACCTCAACAGCGTCAAAGCAATCGGGCTCGCCTCGATGTTGGTAGAAAGGGCCGAGAGGAGGGAGAGTGTCGTAGATCAAGGGGTAGAGGTGGCGGAGAATACCGATCTTGACAGCAACCTTTACAGCAGCACTCCCGCTGATTTCCTCTCACGATCACCTCCACGTAGCCTGACGGGAACAATACCGATCTCCAGCAGCGCTCCTAACCTCCACAATGTAGATCTGGAGCTTGGCACCGCCTTTAATCCGACGGCAGATAAAAATATCACATCTCCAATCTCTGCCGACTCGTCGACCGAACTCAAATTTAGTGCCCTCGAGCACCACGACTCTGTGAACTGTCTTGTCTCTCACGTTACTCGCCCGGCGACTCGAACGCACTTGAGCATTCTGTGTCGATCCATTGGATTCTCCTCGTCCCCAAACTCTTACGGCCCCGCGGGTGACCTCTCCTTCTTCCAGGAGCGTCGCCGGCTCCTCTACGTGAAGAGGAAGAAAGCAGTGGAGAAGTTTGAGACAGATGCCCACGCGTTAGGAATGGAGGAGGGCAGGAGCATCGGTTACCTTCGCCCGGAACTTTCTAGCGTTATCGTAAAGGACGGCAGGAGCAATGCATACCAGCTCATGACGGTTGGCGACGCGGTTAGCGCTGTCGAGTGCTGTACCGAGGTCTGGCAGGGAGAAAACAGTACCATAGGAGTCCTTGGTAACTCTGACCGTGCAAAATTGCGCTCGGTGATCGATGATTGGAGCCTCGCGGATCTTTCCGTCTCTGCATTTGCTTATAGCCCTGTTCCATACACTATGGAGAGTCGCATAGACGGTCTGGCTGCGGGGATAGACAAGCAGCGGGTTTTTTTGATCGATAACGAGGCGACGACGGAAGGGCGAAATGACGAGGCGGACGACGAGCAGAAGCGCGAATCGGGACGCGAAATAGAGCGAGAGCTTGAGCACGAACTAGCACGTGGGGAGCCACCAGAGGGCGACAAGGAGGGAGCTGCCGATGCGGATTCAATATCGGCAAAGGAGGATTGGACCTTGATGAAGAATCAGATTTTCCTCGGCCTATTGGGGTCCACGACTACCCCTCGGAAAGATATCGCGCCCCTCATTAACAAGCTCGAAAAAGCGGGAATACGCTTTATATATTTTTCCCCGAGAAACATGCGAAGGAGCAAGAGCATTGCGATAAAAATGGGCATTGACGTCAGCTTCAACTGTGCAATCAGCCTTAGAGAATTGTCTAGGGAGGAGAGTGTCGATAAATACAGGATGACGAGTAATTATGCTGATTGGGACGTGAACGCTCAAATGCCTCATGGGGTGACGGACATCAAGAAGCACCTGCGGGAGATAGACAATGTTCCACTTTTGGTCTCGCTCTTTACTGATGCGACCCACCAGACGACAACAGAAATGGTCGGGGTTTTGAAAGACTACGGGGATACTGTTCTGAGCGTTGGAAGCTCGCACCGTTTGAGGAACGAGCGGATATTTAAAGCCAGCGATTTGAGCATCGGAGTAGACTTGTTGCTCGAAGAGTTCATGCCTGAATTGAGAGCGGGCGAGTCCGATGACATCGATGGAATGGTCGCCAATGACATCAACTTTGCGAGCGCTCTCGTTTGCCATAACTGTATTTTCAACTTCCCTTCCGCGGGGAGCGTGTCGAAACTTCCCGATATAATTGGCGAGGGCCGCGGGGCGCTGAACGCTGTGGTCGGTGGGTGCTATCTCTGTGTGTTAATCGGCGTGACTTTGAACCTAATCTGTATATGGTTTAGTGTGAGTGTTGCGTACTGCACCCCAACGTTGCCACCCGCCGAAACGGCATTGGTGGTATTACTATTACTTCCGCTCTTGGCTATTTCCATGGGTTTCAGCGAAGGCGACGAAGATATCATGAAGAACTGCCCAATTAAGAACGAGAAAGGCGTCGTGTGGGGAGGAAAGATAACGAGGCAGATCGAGGCCAAACATATGTTCTGCAGAGGTGCGGTTAGTTCAATTGGACCATTCTTTGTCCAGATTGTCGCATTTGGGGAATTGTTGGGTCTGGAGGAAAGGGATATTTGTGGGATGGGAGCGAGTGGAGAGTGGTGGAAGGCAGTGAGATGCCAAGACTTGGTCAATTACGATGGTGATGCAAGCAGAGGAGCGGGGATCCTTGCCATCACAAACTTTAGCCTAGTGATGATATTTGTGAGCGCAGGAATTCTGTTTCGTGATGTACCAGCGAAATTGGCAATTTTCAAACGGAATTACATTTGGTCTGGAACTGCTGCAGCCGCTACCTTAATCGTGCTATCATTTGGTTTCATCAGCGTGAACGGTAAAGACAAGTTGACGTACTGGTTCTGGCTAAACTTCTTTTTCTGGCCGTTTGTGAGTCTGAAAACGAGCGAGTGGATAAAGGTTACAGAGAAGCAGCTACTGAGCCGTGGCAAGATGCTCAGGCGACTGCAGTTCGAGACGAAACTGGGAATGCATAGTCCTGTCCCGACCCTAGATAGGCGAGAAAAGAAATAGAAGATACATATTCCGTCGTGATTTTAATAGAAAAAAAAAGTAGAGTAGTAGCGTTCGTTTTATGCGGGTGGATGGGATGCGAGGTAAAAAAATAATTACACGTTCATCAGTCTTGTCAATTTTTATTTTACATGAACTTGGGGAAAATCAGCGGAACCGTTTCTTTGTACGTCTGGTAATCTTTGAGGTGACCATATTTTGCATCAGCCAGACTAACGCTATCTAGGATATTGCCGGTAGCCTGCCCATAAAATAAGCCGAGCAGGAATATAGGCGAGAGGACTGCTGTTCCAAGCCTCCAATAGCGCTGCAAAAAAGATCGACCTGGGTTGATCAAATTAGGAACGTTCATGAGAGTGATGCCAGACCAGACCAGCAGGTTCCCAAAGTAGTTTGGGTGTTGAGAAATCGCCCACAGGCCAGTGTTTGCAAAGCCACCCTTGTTGGCACTCTTAAATACAATCTTCTGGTAGTCAGCCATCGTCTCGATTGCGAAGCCAAAAGCGAACATGGAAAGTCCAATCTTGCTAATCACAGGAAGATAGCTTACTTTTTTTGCAGGGTTGATGGCCCCGAGTGAATGGGGCATTAGACAAAATATCCCCCACAGGGTCGACACTGACCAGAAACCAACAACCCCATCAATCTTTCCCAGGGTATCATCAAGCCTAGCGTCGTGTTTCATTATAAGCGCGCGCCCAAAAAGGAAAGATGCCAACTTGATGCTCCAAAGTCCAACGCACAGTCCTGATGCCTTCGAGATAGCATTGAACGTGGACGATTTTGCTTGGGAGGCATAGGCAAACGCTCCCGTCCCTAACAAGTCAATATGCACGTGAGACCCCGTGGCGAGAGACACGGCAGCGCCGAGTATATTCACCGCTACGAATCGCTTTGTGCTCCCCACAAGACTAGCGAGCGGAGGACCTCCAAGACTAGCGAGCGGAGGACCTCCTCCACCACGAAGTTTGGATGCTGACTTCAGCGACTCTGCCGCAGAATCGGCCTTTGTATTCCGTTGTCTAGTTGGCATTGCTGGCAACGAATTGAGCTTTAATGCAGAGTGTGTAGGAGGGAGGAGTAGGCAGATAAGTACAAATAACAAATTCGACTGCATTTAGTGTGTAAAGTTCCAAATCATCGACGATGAGTCCAAAAAAAGAAACGAGCGAAACTAGAACCAAAACAATATTCTCGACCATGATTCCATTGTTGTGTTGACCGCGCCGCGTTGACCATGTTGATGAAGGAGAATCAACAGCCTTCGCCATTTGTTGCGCTGGCATCAGGAAGCTTAGCAGGAATGCTATCTCAACTTTTCATTTACCCTCTGGATGTGTTACGAACTCGTGTGCAGTCATCTGGTCAATCTGTTTCTTCCACGTTTACGTCCTCCCTAAAAACAGGGGGAGTGCGCAATCTTTATGCAGGTCTTTCCTTCCCCCTCTCAGCTCAGGCGGTCTACAAGGCGAACATTTTCGGATTGAATTCAGTTCTCTCAGCAAACTTCGACAGCAGTGCCTTTCTCTGCGGGGCAGCCGCCGGTAGTTTCAACGCTGCTCTTTTCGTTACCCCTGTAGAGTTGATCAGGAACAGAGTAATTGCTGGGAATTCCAAGATAAAACCCTTTGACGTGATAAACAAATTGTCGTCCAAAAGCGGTTTCGATTTTCGTCAGCTCTACAAAGGCGTTAGAGTAACTGTGAGTTTGTGCCGGCTGTTGTTTGATAGTAGCGGATTGTTTCACTGACTGACTCCCCCCCCCCCTCGTTCTCTCACAGGTTTTGCGAGATTTCTTTGGTTGTGGGGTATACTTCCTTTCATTTGAGACAGCAAAAGAGAGGCTTCAAAACACGCCGGGGGGCACCGTCATCGCAGGAGCTTCCGCCGGGATTTCATTTTGGCTCTTTGCTTTGCCATTTGACACAATCAAGACTCGTGTGCAAACTGGTGGTGCCGGCGTTAGTGAGCGCACTGTCTGGCTAGATGTTTGGTCTGGAGGTTGGAGCAGGGTCTTGGGACTTTGGCGAGGGTGGCAAGTCGCGATTGGGAGAGGAGCTCCCAGCGCAGCAATCACACTGGTCGCGTTCGAGGAAATAAAAAAGATGATTGGCTGAGAGTAGATTCGTGGTGTTGTGTAAAATGTAGCTGCTTTCCACGATAATGTTCAATTATTCTCTACTCATTCTCAATAAATTCTCAATGACTAGGGTTCCTGTGGACAACCTCGACGGCGGCATCGTAAGAATCAACTAACATCACCTGCCCCTGGGACCAGCGACTTGAAGAAAAGTGCGAAGATATGCACGAGATTCTTGATCATTGCAAGGAAATAAAGGACAAAAAGTGACATCCAATTCATCATTTCTTTCCCGGTATTGACAATAATCTCGGGAATGGGAGCAAGCTGCCCAGGTGAGGTGACATTCTTGAGACCAATTTGCTCTCCCATAACAATGACCTTCCCTTCCGCTGCCAGCAAATCAGCATCATTAACAAGACTCTTCCCTCCCATCAATATTTTCATGTTCTCCTTCAAGCTGAGAAGGTTCCTTATACGATCGATTGGATATTCAGTTGCAAATATTTCAAAGTTGTAGCGCCTAAATCGAAAACGCAGAGGCTTTTCGTTCGGTTTAGCTGCAAATAGCCTGCCATCCTTGAAGAATTTCAAGGGTTTCCGGCACAGCGGACACTTGCAAACTGTGGTCAAATCTGTGTATGCAAGGAGGGAAATGACAGCTGATTCTTCGGCAAAGTGACCACATTGAAAGTGGAGAGTACCGTCGCTAAAGGGGTCTGATATTTGCTTTCGTGTGATTGGACAGACATCCATGACACCATTTAGGGGCACAGGGTTTTCGTTCGAACATTTGAACATTCGAACGACGGGAGAATAATTAAATCAATATTTGTTATCCCTATCACCAACAATTCTGGAATTAATGGAGGCGACGAGGCGTCCCTCTTCGAGATCGGCCGCGAAAAAGTCTCGCACAAGTCTAAACCGCAGTCTGAGCAGAGGTCCAAGAGGGAGAAATTCTGCCCGGGTGATGACTTACAACTGCCGAGCTTTCTTTGATCGCTGGTTTGAGAGGCGCAGCTTTCTCGGAGAAACAATATCTCTGAAGCGTCCGGACGTTGCATGTCTGCAAGAGTCGATGGTCAGTGGTGCTGGACTTGATAATTACATTGCCAAGTGCCTGAAAGACCGAGTGAAAAAGACCTACAAAGTTCATTCCAATGCCGGCATTATCCACTCTCTCGACAACCATGGAGTCCCAGAAAAGTTTCCCGCAATTGTTGCTCTGATTTTTCGAATCATCATTCGCACGGAGCAATTTCTCCTGTGGCTTCCAATTATATCATGGTTTGTCGCGTCCCTCCCCGTGGTGCTGGAAACGATGAGAGAGTTTGTTGGGCGAGTTACAGACAAATTGGGGTTCAAAATTGACCTCTTTGATTGGTATTATGTCAGTCTTGCCCCCTTCTTCGGCTTGAGCACATTGATACACCCAAGGTTTGTCGATCTTCAGTACGATGTTATAGCACTTCAGCCGAACCTTGACGAGGATCACATGGGAAGTTGTCAGCGGGTGTTGATTGGGGACGCGCGCTCGAACAGGCCGCTATTCTGGGTTGTAAATATTCATCTGGTTCATTACACGACCGAGCAAGGCATTAAACAGCGCGCGGCTGAGTTGGCTAGAGTTTTGGATTGGATGGAGGAGGGCTACCAATCGAGTGGATGTACGAAGGGGGTCTTGATGGGCGATCACAACACGTTGATGAGAAACGAACCGATACAAGAGATTTACGAAGAGGCTGGGTACGAATCAGCGTTCAAATCGGTGAATGGGAAGGAGCCCAAGTCTACCTGGCCGAGTGGCATCAAGGCTCCTTTCATGGATTTGGACGGTGTTGAAAAGAATCCCAAGGGGTGAGTAACAGACGGAGTATTGGCGCGACTTGATGCTGTTGACTTCTGGATGTAATGCGTCGGCATCGCTTACTTTTCTATTGTTTACGACTATCTCACTAATGATGATTATTTCCGCCAAACTCAGTGTGTGCCTCGATTACATTTTTTTGAAAAATCTCACGGCAAAGAAATGCAAGCTATGGTAAGTTCGTTCAGTTCGTTCTAAGCCTCTGCATTTTGCGGACACATGCTACCGAGTAATAACATCATCTGGCCACTAACATCTTCGCACTGCTCCGTGCTCAATGCACCACATCGTATCGTATCGCATCACATCGCATCGCAAAGCGGTCACAACCCTCACAAAGAAGACAAAACACTTTACCCAAGCGACCACATCGGTATTTTCGCGGATATTGACTACGAATGAAGATAATATGAGCCCTCGCTTTGCTATGCAAACACTTATAATCCATATTAATTTCTTTACGTGCCGACCCTCCAAATTCAACCACTAGCCACTATGTTTGCGTTCTCCTCATTCATTGTGTCTTCTTTGCTCACTTGTTCCGTCGCCGTCGCCACCCCCGCCCGGGTTGTTGGGTACGCAGTTTTCGGTCGTTTGTTCATGCTATATTCCACATTGCTGACGCCTTCCGATGGACCCCGTTTCGACGCGCCACCAGTAGTCGACATCAAAGCAACACTCGGTTTTGATACAAGCCTTGGGGTAGCAAGTGGGAGATTTCGGGGAGTTTCTGTTAGCGGCAAGCTGTTCCTCACCATGGCAGCAGCCCCGACACTATCGCCGACGTTCAATTCTGCGGCATCATCATCTAACACCTCGTCCTTTGCGACCTCAGTGGTGAAATTCTCCGGCTTAGTCCAGCTTGATTTCTCCGTCTTGGTGTTGTAGTAATAAAGGCAGCCTGTCTGGTCGCAGATGTAGTCAATCCACTCAGGAGCAAGCCACTGACTGTCGTTCGCTTCGCTGGAATAAAAGTAGTGCTTCTTTGTGACGGGATCTTTCAATTCACTCCACACAGTTTTCTCCGCCTTGATCCACTTGGTGTCGCCAGTGACACTGTGCTCTAAGTAAATGCAGCCGCTTGAGGGGTCTAAAACTTCCATGTAGACATCATCAGGGGCGTGGGCCCACCGACTCTCCCCCGATAAATTATGCAAGTAATACTTTCCCTTTTCGTCGGTCTTTAAAGTCCAAACTCCAGTCTGCGTGGTGTCCTTCTGTCCATCACCACCACCACCACCTGCTTGTAAACTCGTTTGGCCCTCGGAAATCGATTGGAGACTTAGGCGAGACTCAGCGGTTACCCCAACGCTACTGCGTCGAGGCTTGTTGAGGTTCTCAACTGGGAGAGAATCACGAGGAGTCGCCAGCAAAATCTCAGCATGGGTGGGAGGAGGAGGAGGGGCCAGAGATTCAGGATTAAAGTTGATGCTGATGCCAGGGACAACTGGAGGATGAGGCGTTGCATTTCTCGACGCCGCCGTTGATGCTGCTTCCGGCGCTATGGCTGGAACTGGTGTTGCAGATGATGTGGGAGTCGGGGCATTCAAAACGGAGGAGAGGTTTAATTTTGTATTTTGTTCGGGTTCGGTTGTTTTCTGTTTCTTGGCGTTCTTACTTTCCCCACCAGATGCAGGCGGCGAGTGACGAAGGTCGGACATCTTTCTTTCAGCACCCTAAAATATATAGTATTTCATTTTAGGCCGGTTGCCGGGGTCAAGCAGGGTCAAGAAATGGAGTACACCTTATTCCAGTTTTCATCCTGCTCCCCTGCCTCCGTCACATCACAATCACACAAGTTAGTTTGCTCACACGCAACAAAGACTTAAAACATGAGTGGCTTTAAGAACTCCCTCTCTTCTCTGAAATCTTCCGCAATAACCTCTGTATCGAAACTCCCCAGGCGCAGCAGTACTGGCAAGAAGAATAGCCCCCCGGCAATTCCAAACGAAGTACTACACTTGTTGGCGACCCCTCTCTTTGAAATAGAAATAGATGATTCAAGTGTCATAGTCCAAAAGCCTACTGGTAGTGGTAGGACACATCGCATAGCAAACATGACCAAGTCATTCACTTCAAGTGTAGCAACGAAGTTTGCTCAAAAAGGCAACACCGCGGCATCTTCATCAGCACCTTCAGCATCAACAACAAGAATACGAGCGGTTCCGAACTACCTCGTGGTGGGAAATTCATCTTGTTTCCAGATAACCTCCTTGACAATTCTTACTGCCCTCAAGAATGACACAATCTTTCGAGTGAGTTTTGACCAGGGAGGGATCGTGACACTGCCGCTGAACGACAAGACCCGCCCACTATACGAATCCATTAATGCAATGATAATAAACATGCG
>Ga0115554_1003610_pt1 | contig 10398 bp, 5 predicted proteins | sample COGITO_mtgs_1104_3_FD_87283 | JGI IMG/M metagenome (GOLD analysis project Ga0115554, IMG submission 87283) | Pelagic marine microbial communities from North Sea - COGITO_mtgs_110404 | ecosystem: Environmental > Aquatic > Marine > Epipelagic | place: Germany:Helgoland, sampling site Kabeltonne... | reverse complement strand
GTGTGATCGGAACAGAGGTAGAAAAGCACGCAACTGCTCTCGCGCTGTTCCCTGCTGACAACACTGATTCGCTAAAGGTTGGTCTTTTTTTGCAAAACGATGAATACCGAACGGGGGTGATGGAGAGAAAGGTTTGTGTGTAGGATACATATTGAAAATTTGTGTGAAAAGGGAGGGGCAAAGTCGTTAATGAGACTAATCTCGTGAACAGTTTACATTCCAATTAGGATTAGGGGGCAAAAAGATAAAAAGTGATTGGAAACTTCATAAGGTCAAATGCAAGCATTTGAATGAGATTGTCGTTGACAGTGAGAAATTATTTTTGAACGCTATTATTGGGCGTCCGCTTCGAAACTTCGTTTTATTGTAGGTCTTTGTCGAAAGCCGCTGTGGGGGAAATCCAACAGTGTACAACTCGTCACTCGTCGTATTGAAGCACGAATAAGAAATAAATAGTTAATGGTCGGCTCGAATAAATGCAACTTTGGTCGACTCATTCTTGTATCTTCCATAACTTCAACACTAAGGAGTAGAATCAGTGTGCGCGAACAATATTATTGCCAATACCTTTACATTACATTATCTTCGAGAAACCCCCGTTAGCGGACCTATTTCTAATCCTGTCCTTTCTCGCTCTGGCATTTTCTTCAACATCAGAATATTTCTTCTGCCATGACATTTTACTGAACTGTGGGCTTTTTGGCACAGTGACCCTTGATTTCTTCGCCCCTTGGGCGTTAGCATGCGCATATCCGGCCTTTAGGGCATCACTGGCTGCGGCAACATCTCGGCCGATATCTCTGGCGCTACTGCCTCGGTAGGCTCCCCGGATGTGGCTTCTGCTGCTCCTCTCTTTCTCCCTACCCACAGGCCCACCATAGAGTCCTCCCCCGCCGATGATATTGCTCCCGGCAGATTTGGTCCTAGTCGGCCGTCCGCCGTGAGGCCGTTCTTGCTGTACTTTACTGGTACTGCGACCTTCCTGGGCGCTCCTCAAGCGTCTACTGTCGTTATCAGATGATGAAGTTGCCGATGTTGTTGCCGATGTTGTTGCCGATGCTGTTGCTGATGTTGTTGCTGTAGTAGTTTTCTGTCGGCGCTCGGGTACTGGTGGTTGCGGTTGCTGCTTGTTGGGAGATACGTTCTCATCTTCTTGCTTACGCTCATTGTTTCGCTTTGGCGTTGGCGCCTCTGGATCCAAGGCTTTTTCAGTTTTCTTCTTCGGAACGGGTGGAGGCATCTTTTTGCTTCTGTTCGTTGCATTGCACGCAACGTTGCTGGAAAAGTTGTTGACGGCGGTTCTATCAACTGTTTTGCTCCTATTATTTGCCGCCGATGACGACGTCGACGTCGACGTCGACAGTGTAGTTCCAATCCTACCCCCAGTCCTCTGCACCCCCTTCACCTCTTCACATATGAGGGCTTTTAGCCTCCCTCTGGACAAATTCTGAGATTCAAAATCGAACTCAAATAGATCAGAGACGGGTGGGTCCGTATGTTGGCCATTTTTTAAGGCATCAAAGTAAGGGTGCGCTAATACTTGCTGTGATGTCAATCGGTGAGAAGGCTCAAATACGAGCAACTTCTTCAAAAGGTCAACTGCCACTGGGTTGCAGTCGGGATAGAGTGTTGACAAATCGACGCTCTTTTTCGATTCTACACTCGCCAAAAATTTCTTCGCCTGCCGGCTTTTGATGTGCGCGACTTCGTGATGTTTAGGGGAGCCAATCACATCGAAAATTAAAGTGAGCTGATGCACAAAATTCTTCCCTGGGAAAAGGGGACGACGACCCAGCAACTCCGCAAATATACATCCCACGCTCCACATATCGACTGCGTGCGTGTACAAACCGTCAGGGCAGAGCATAAGCTCCGGAGGCCTATACCATCGTGTCACAACATGCTCGGTCATAGCCTGCTCGACACTGTGAGGAAATAAACGAAATAATCAATTTTGGATTAGTTTTTTTCTCTTAACTGACGGCGAAAAGACGAACAACCACCATTCAAAACTATTTTTCTTTGCTGCTGCTCATTTCATTTTCTCACCTTTCTCCCTCCTCGTTATTCGCCCTAGTCGGTTTCAACCTCGCTAGTCCGAAATCAGTGATTCTGAGTTCACAGTTCCTGGTGACCAATAAATTCCCCGGCTTAAGATCCCGGTGAATGACGTTGTGCTTGTGCAAATAGTTCACTCCTTTCACCAGTTGGTGCATAAAGTAGCGATTGTGGGCGTCAGATAGCGATTGTGAGCTTTGAATTATTCTGTGCAGATCTGAATCCAGCAACTCCATGACAATGTACAGCTCGTCATTTGCATCCTTCATTGACAGATTCTTCAGTGTAATTATATTCTCGTGTACCCCAAGATATCTCATCAACCTAACTTCCCTAAGCACGTGCTTGGCATCTTGGCTGTGCGCGGCCATGGGCGAAATCTTCTTTATAGCAACCTTGGTTTGTGTTGTAGAATCAAGTGCAGACACCACTACGCCATAGGATCCCTTCCCGATAGCCTTCAAGTCCGTGTAACGCCGGTCAATCTAAGAACGGGTGTATGTTTTGACGATCGAATCGACGCCATGAATTGAACGGGTATTGTTAGCTGGCCTGTACCCACTCAGATAGTATGTACACCCGTACTCATTTCTAAATTGAAAACTAAAATAAGACTCACCACGAAGTTTGTCCCTCCCACCTTGTGGGTGCGCTCGGCAACCTGTGAGTACCGACTCATGTTGTAGCTTCTTTTCGTACCAGGTAACTAAAAGCCTGCAGTTTAAAGTTTTTCAAAAAATCCACTTTCGTTCGGCATCAGAATCAAACTAACTTCCGGATGTTTAATATCGGTAATGCCTCTTACAAGAATTGAATTTTTTAAATATATGTGAAGAGGAGTGGGATTGTCTAGCTTGGCTTTGTGACCTTTAGAAGGTGGTAAATTGCAGGGCTGAGATGAGAACAGTATTTCATAAAAATCATGTGTGCGACTTCTATTTTTGCAGCCAAAAAAACAGCTCTAATCAAAAGCCACTTCTTTAATTCTTTACGTGCCCTAACGTCTTACAGCAGAGCGAGTCAAAAATGGGAAAATTTTCTGAACGAAAAGATAAAGACGGAGAGCCATTAAGGTGATCCATGCCGCTGTTCCGCCTTCAGCGCTGTCGGATGACAATATCTCAAGCAGCTCAATCGCTCTTGTCACGTTTACTTCTAAATTTCCCACCCCAAAAAAGTGAAGGTATGCCTCGTCATAAATGCTCTTGGGGTCACCCATGACAGAACCCTCAATGTAACACTTTGCCGCGATGTTGTCATCCTTATCGCATCCCTGAACACTGCCAAAGAAACAGTCCCCGAGCCAATTGATCGACTCCACATCGTCATCGTTCGCAAGCTGAACATTAACGTTCCGGCTGAACTCTGCAATTTCCTCGGGATCTTCACCTAGGAACTTCTCGTGCAAATAGATTGCATTCCTGCCGGCGTGATTTACCCCAAGAGCTGCTGCTGCCTCAAACTGCAAGGCAGCATCAGTAAAATCCCCATTCAAATAGGATTCATGGGCGTTCGCGATCCTATTTCTGACGTAATTACCCATGTTCATTATCGTGTGCATCAGCTTCCTCCCCGAGTAACAGTTGTACCCGAGAGGCAACTCAAAGTGCTGAAAAGTGTCAAGGCGGAGAGTGTTGAGCTCTGCCTTCTTTTCGGGAGATTTTTGTTGATCTAGAAATCGTCCCAACGCCGCAAGCCAGGACTTTGGATCGGACAGTGCATTTGCAAGCTCCCAAGAGCTCCTAATTTCCCCTAGCGCAGCGGACTCCGCGAAGAGCTCCGCCGCACGGGTGTAATTCCTAACCAAACCTCTCCCGTTAAGCGCTAAATTTGCGAGTTGGAACTTTGCTGTCGGGTTACCGTTGCGAGATGACAGTTCGAACCACTCGATCGCCCGAGACATGTTTGGGGTGGTGTATGCTGTTGTGCCGTCTTTCAAAACCAATTGGTGGGCCCGGAGCTCCCACGACCCCATCGCGTTTTGTGCAGGGCTGTAATCGAGAGCCGCGGAGGCATTCCACAGGCCGTGAGCCTCCCACTCGTTGATGGGGAAACCACCCTGTCCGTTAGCGTGAAAGACGCCCAAATTATACATCGCCTCCGCCCTGTGGAGTGGCTCAGCAGCATCTCCCATGTCGATAATCTCCTGGAATGCCTCCCCGGCAGCCTCCACATTCGGTTCGAGACCGCCACGACCCCAGTAATTCTGTTTTGCAAGCCACAGCTTGCTCCCACTCGACGTCTCTGCGGACTGCTGCTGGTATTGGAACTGTCCGTCCTCCTCCCCCAGCATTCCCTCTAGATTCGGGTTATCGTCCAGAAAGACTTGCTCCAGCAACTGCACGCCTCCATCTGCGAAGAAACCCATAACATAGCTTGCGCTTCGGCGATAAAGAGGGAGGCTGACCTCGCACCTGCCTCTGTGCTCGTCATCAAAGGTATCCCGGTGAGTTCTAGACGGTTCCGTATCAAGGGAGTGGGCAACGTCTCTCTCCAAAAAAATAGGAAGACGATTGCCTCCGTGGGAAATGCCCCAGCCAAGAGAGGAGAGGGTCGCGTAGTATTCCTCCCGGCCTTGTTCAGGGTCAGTAAGCGAAAGGGCGGATGCTTTGTATATATTCGGCAACGTGGGAAGTGAGTCCATCCATAAATCGATTCTTGCTTGCAGTAGAGTCGCAAAGGACAGAGATTGGACCCCAAGAGAAAACGAAATATTTCTGACGAGGAGAAGTGCCCCCTCCTCGCGAAGGTTCAGCACGAGGGACTGAGCATTAGACCTGCTCTCGTTGAACGACTTATACGATCGAAGGAGAGCAAAGTTGTTTTCATTTGATAGCTCACTAGACATGGGAGAGTTGTTTACCTTGCTCGTCAGAACTTCGGCGCCAACTTTGACATTGCTTGACATCTCCTGTTGGGCCTCTTTGTTTTTGGCCTCCATTCCTCTAGCAACCTTTTCTTTCGTCAAAAGTGCGGCACTTTTCCCATCTTTCTCAACACTATCGGCTGCGCTACAGACTTCAGCCACCAATTCCTCGTCCCAAGTGGGAAGTCGACCCCTCTCCCCTTCCACGACGGAATTTGCGTCTCTCACGTTCAGAGCGCGGCCCTTCCAAACCCTTGCCCTCGCGATGAACCCTGGGAATGATTTTGACGAGTCCCCCGTCGAACCGAAAGAAACTGTCCCTACGGACATCTCCAACTCGCCACCAGAAGGGGTAACTGGAAAGTAGGGAAAGTAATCGCTGGCGCCGTTGTCATTGCCCTGCGCGTTGTCATTGCCCTGCGCGCCATTCGCGCCATTCGCGCCATTCGCGCCATTCGCGCCATTCGCGCCATTCGCGCCATTCGCTAGCAGAGTTAGAGTGTCGTACCGACTGGCGACCTCCGAGCCATCGACCATCAATGACGTTACATGTATACCGTCCGTCATCGGTGAGGTTGTTGGTCTCGTTGTAAGGAGGAGATGGGTCCATTGGCGCACTTTCACAACGTTGGGTTGGGTTTTTGAGGTTTTTGGTGATGAGCTACCAAGGCCAAAGGTCACGGAACCATCGCTGTGAATTGATAAGGTTGGTCCCACTGACCCAACACTAAAAGTACGGATCTTTGTTTTCGTAGATGCTGAGCTGGCTCCGATGCTTATGATATCTGGAACAGCTTTGGTCGTAACAATATTAAACTCGGCGATATTCTCCGTGTTGGAGCCAAAAAACCAAACCCAAACTCCAACTGAGTACTGCTCGCCAGATCCGCAGTCGGTGGTGTTCTCAGAGGTAGCTAGCGTTTTGGTTTTCAGTGCCACATGGGAAGGGGAGAGGGTAACGGCAATCGAGGGGCCTAGAGAACTATGAACAGGGAGGTAAGGAGGGGAAAAAATCAGAGAATGGGGTGAAAGGAGAGGTTGGGCATATTGGGCGACTCCCGCGAGCGCTTTAGTATAGGGAGGGGGGCGAGGGATAATGCCCGTTGTGGCACCAGGAGAAAAAACAATGGCTAAAGATTTCGCATGCGACGAACGCGGTGCGGCAGTCGGAGATTCGTACGAGAATGAGTCCAAAGGAGGGTAGTAGATCTTGCACCAGACTTGTCCAGACGCAACATCAGAGGCACTATCAGTATCAGGGGCCGCCACCTGCACCCCTCTGAAAGGCAAATAAGGTGAAGAAGGTGAAGAAGGTGAAGGGTTGTAGAAGGTGTACCCCGCACAGCTTGGATCAATTCCACAATGGCTAGCGCAAGACGACAATGACACACTCGGAGATTCCGAAGAAGGCGGCCCCGATTTTCCCGTTGTGAAAACCTTGGCGGGTAGCTGAGACGTAGTGTCAACAATGCGCAACTCTCTGTAGGTGGCAAGCTTGCCCAGGGAAATCACTTGACTTTTACCTTGGCCTTGAGGTTGGCGACCTTGTAGAGGTTGAGAAGTGGGAGGAGTCTCGCTTCCAAGTATTGGTGATAGGGTGCAGATCGCAAACAAGAAAGGAACCAGATTCATCATGGGGGGAGTCATGGGGGGAGGACGAAAAGCAGGGTAGTTGCTCAAACCATTTCCTTGCGGAAGTGGTTTACAAAGACTGGCAGTTTATCACGTTTATTGAAATATTCGTTTTATATAGCACTTGGAATTAGTAAGGAAACAATTAAGAGCAAAAAAAACCGGACCGTGCGTACATGTGTACATGTTTGCGATCCCTATCACCAATACTTGGAAGCGAAACTCCTCCCACTTCTCAACCTCTACAAGGTCGCCAACAACACCACCCTCGCCATATGAGATTGAACCCCCTGCTGCACCTGTCGCCAATATCATCAGAAAATGGAATTCTCGCATCCATCGTTTCCCTGCCACCAAGGCAGAGGGTGGTGTCTGTCTTCGACGAGAGCACCCCTTTCGAGCCAGAATTGTGCCTATCTTTGTACCGATTTAAGCAATGGTGGCTGAGACCTTGCTTTGGGGCGCCTCAACAACCTGAGACTCTGCTCATTTTGTGGAAGGAGGACAAGGGTGTATTCGGCGCCCTCTGCGGGCTTGTTCACGACGAAAAACAGCTCAATGATTACAGTCTAAGCGCCGATAAGCAAAGTCAGGGGTCATATTCATCATTCATGCCTTGCGACGGAAAACTTTTCGTGACTGCTGGATCTTTTGTTCACGCAATAACATCTGTAGAATGTGGCGTTTGGGAAATGATTCGTCTATGCGGACAGTGCTATTTGGGGGAGGTGTCGGTTAATCCACCAACAGTGGACTTGGTAGAATCACAACGACCGAAATGCTATTTGGGGGAGGTGTCGGTTAATCCACCAACAGTGGACTTGGTAGAATCACAACGACCGAAACCGAAGAGGGAAACGCAAATTGGGTTCTGTAGCTGGAACTCGATGTATCTCGATGTTACGACTGACAAATTGGTGAGCATAATTCAACGGTTAAAATCATGCGGTGTTAAGCCTGGCTGGTTGATTATTGATGACGGTTGGCTTTCGACAACGACGCCGCCGGATGCTCGGAATGGGGAGCAGTGGGGGGGTCGATTAACTGACGCCGTGAAAGCCTTCGACGAGAGGAAGTTCCCAGACGGTCTTGAGTCCGCCATCAAAGCTATTAAGGCGGAGGGTGTTGAGCGTGTCTGGGTGTGGTGTGCAATAGCAGGATACTGGCTGGGAGTTCAGAGCAATGCAGAAATTCCGACAACTATTAAGTTTCCGGCCTTCTCAGACGGCCTTATTCACAACGACCCAAGTACTGTCCGTGAGGCTTCTCTTACAAGTGGAATGGGGATTCCTGACAACCCTGCTAGATTCTACGAAGTTTTCCACGGAAGATTAAAGGCAGCGGGTGTCGATGGGCTGAAGGTGGATGCTCAGGCCATCGTGGGCAGTTTGGGTATTGCAGATCTGTTTGGGCAGGCGCTGTCGAGTTCTTTTGCGATGCGTTTCGAGGAAGGTACCTGCTGTATGTCTCACGAGCCGACCTTGCTGAAGGCAAAAGGTCGGGCGAGGAATTCGAGGGTTAGGGTGCGTTCTAGCGACGACTATTATCCTGATGATGTTGACTCCCATCTGCCATTTGTGCTCGCAAATATCTTTAACTCCGTTTTTCTTGCCGGTGCCCTAGGCCTTCGTTGCGACTTCGACATGTTCAACAGCAGTGGGAGCGAATTACAGGCGATGCTGAGGGCTGTGTCAGGGGGGGCGGTGTACTTGAGTGATGATCTATCTGGGAGTCAGAGTACAATAGATGATCGGATTATCAAGCGCTTGTCCATGAACGGGAGGGACTGCTTTGGCTGCGAGGGGACGCTCTTACCTTCGCTAGACTCCCTCTTTGGAAGTGGCAGAGATGGAGAACGCTATGGAGAGTCGCTTTTTCTAAAAGCTGTGAACCGGAATCGCTTCGGGGGGGTGGTTTTCGTTTTTAATAGTATATGTGATGGGATTGCGGGGTGGGATCGAGGGAGGTACTGCAAGAGTGGAGAGGAGTTGAACAGTGACGGAAAAGTGAGAGTGCGGCCTGATGATGTTTTCTCGGATGATGCTAATACAGCGCAAGATTGGATGATGTGGGACTGTAAACGTAGGCAACTGACTGTCTTAATGGCTGAAAAGAGAACGAAAGCGGAAATGGGGACTGCGCTTTTCGACTTCGACTTCGAAATGCTGAATTCTTCTGCGAGTCTTCCAGGATTCAAAGCAAACGTTATCGTTGTAGCCCCTATATTTGAGTCTTCCGTGGCGATTCTAGGTTTCGTGGACCTTTACAACGCGCAAGGACCAATAATAAGTGTCGATGTGATCAGTGGCAGTGACGACAATTTTTTCAATTTGATTGTAGAGGTAGAGCCAGCGTGCATTGGGGCTGACGTTTTCTTTGCGGTCAGGAGCGCGACGGTAGGTAGAGTAGAGGTAGTAGGGGGTACTGAACCTGTAAGCTTGTCTTCCGCCAGGGAAGCAGATTGCTTGACAAATGAATTTCGGTGTATGAAAACTAGAGCCTCTGGCGAAGTGGTAAATTTGCAATTTACACGGTGTGAAAAATACAATAACATCGTGAGCATTTAACGAAAACCAAAACCAAACCTAGAGGTACTTTTTTAGGATACACTATCAAGCAGCAACAGCAACTCTGAGTCGCCCTTCTTTACAAACCTGCCTTTGTGTCGAAGCCGTTTATCGGCTGTTTCCTTTCTACATCCATACTTTGTTCTGTTCTGGTATGAAAGTGATTGTCTCTTCATCTTCCATCTTTTCAGACGAGTTGCCCTCTGAGCTTTTGAGTACACCCCAACCCCATCTACTATATCAGGGCGAGGTCGGCTATAGGGAACTGAGAAATCCACGACAATATCCGAATTAACCTTAACCCTATCCGAATTGTAAGCCCTTTTCTGCCCTTGTGGCCCGCCGCGGCATGCAAACATAAAACCTTGGGGGACGGTTTTGAATATCCAAGACATATCCTCGCGTTCAGCATCCTCGCGTTCAACATCCTCCCGTTCAAAATCCTCGCTTTCGACGCCTTCGCTTTCAACGTCCTCGCGTTTTCTCTTATCTGAGACAGAAGGCACATTCATCGAAAAATTGTTTATATACAGGATTTGGGGACGGTCAGATACGGGTTGGGGTGGAGAGATGCGCCCATCGTAATCGAACATGCTTTTTGTCAATGGTGCAAACTCGTCGAATGGATCGGGCAATTTTTTCAACACCGAAGAGAGAGGTATTGAAGACTGAAGAGCAGAAGATTTATCGCGAATCTCGCCATAGTAGTCGTCGCAGTATCTATAGTTGTAGTTATATTTGAGTTTATAATTGCTCACATCGATGCTGGTGTCGTTTTTGGTGTCGGTGTTGGTGTTGTTGTTGGTGTTGTTGTTGGTGTTGGTGTTGGTGTTGGTGTTGGTGTAGGTGTAGGTGTTGGTGCTGTTATCATAATTGGACGTCTTATGAGCACTGTTTGTCCCGTTTGTCTTATTTGTCGCTAATTTGTGTCTGTTTGCATCTATAAATTGATTCTCGCATCTCTTCCGGTTGTTTTTGCCCTTGCAATCATTCCGGAAGCAAACTTGACAAGTTCGCTTTTTTCTCTTTTTCTTTGGTTCTGGATCTTGCGGGAAAAAAAAACGCTTTTCCGGTGGTTTTTGTTCTCCTTGTTGTTGTTGTTGTTGCTGCTGCTGCTGCTGCTGCTGCTGCTGCTGTTGCTGCTGCTGCTGCTGCTGTTTCTGTTGCTGATGTCGGTGGTAAAGTTGTTGCTGCTGGTAATACTGCTGCTGAGACATTAGCTGCTGTTGCTGCTGCTGCTGCTGGTGCTGCTGCTGCTGCTGCTGCTGCTGCTGC
>Ga0115554_1003598_pt1 | contig 10418 bp, 7 predicted proteins | sample COGITO_mtgs_1104_3_FD_87283 | JGI IMG/M metagenome (GOLD analysis project Ga0115554, IMG submission 87283) | Pelagic marine microbial communities from North Sea - COGITO_mtgs_110404 | ecosystem: Environmental > Aquatic > Marine > Epipelagic | place: Germany:Helgoland, sampling site Kabeltonne... | reverse complement strand
TTTTTTGTTTTTTTTTTTTTAAACGTTTGAGAGGAGATTTTGGGGGTGTAGCGTTGTGGTTGCTGCTGTTGTTGTGCGGTTGTTGTGCTGTTGTTTTTCGTTTTGTTTTTTGTCTTTTTTAACCAGCAGCACCGTGGGGTATTATATGGGTCGTCTTTTTTTTCTCTATTTTTTTCGGGGATTATCACACCGAATGCGCGCGCGGTGGCTGGCGGGGTTTTTATGGTTGTTTTCGGATACTGATGCCACGGAATAACGAATGGAATTCGACGGACGTCCTTCCTTCCCCCGGAGCCGCTGATTTTTTTCTTCGGCGGAGACCAAGAACAACCCCCATTGTTTTTCATTTCTGCCGACAGCTGATAAATTGCTTGAGATAATTTGACCTTCAAAGGGGCATTCATTCGATCGCGTTCGAACGGACGGATAGGAGGGATCGATTTTCGGATTTTATTGGTAAGGGACAGGAGTAAGACCACCCCATTAACGACACCAATCGTTGATATTTTTGTTTCATACACACCACCCGGAGAAAAGAAGGGAAGGAAAGAAGGAAAGAGGCTTCCTACAACCACCGGGAGATTACAAGTCACAGAACGAAAAACAAAATATTAACTAAAGAACAACAAGTCGTATAAGGAAAGGAGAAGGGCGAAAACATCAAAAACATGTTTGGATTCGGTAAGAAGAAAGAATCGACCCTATCACAGGCCCTCGGTGGCGGCGGCGGTGGTGGCGGTCTGCCTACTCCCCCTACTCCCCCAAACAACAACAACAGCAGCAACAACAACAACAACAACAACAACAAGTCCGTGACGGGTTTCGATCCCGAGGGTCTGGAGCGCGCGGCGAAGGCGGCGAAGGAGCTGGACGCCTCCCGCAACGCCAAGGAGGCCATAAACCTAATCAAGGCCCAGGAGGCGACGAAGCAGCACGAGTTCAGCCAGAAGCGCGCCGAGTACGACGCGTACACCCAGCAGCTGAAGCTGCAGAATACGGAGAAGGAGGGGCAGGAGGCCAGGAAGACCCTCGAGCATCAGCAGGAATATAACAAGAGGAATAATGAGCATAAGGATCAGGTGAGGCGGGAGCAAGTGCGGACAAAGATACGTTGTTGTTGAGTTGGCATGAATTTGGTGTGCTAGGTTAACGACGGAAACGTGCAGCGGAAACGTGCAATGGAAACGTGCAATAAACAAACAACTCACACCACAAACCACAACTCACAAACCACACCACAAACCACAAACCACAACTCACAAACCACAAACCACAAACCACAACACACAAACTCCGTAGCTTGAGCGCAAGCGAATGGGCGACCAGCTAAACGCCCAAAAGCAGATGCAAGAGCAAGCCCTAGTAAAGCAGCAGGAGCAGGTGGAGCGCGCGGAACGCGAGCGTCGCAAGACCCTGGAATACGAGGCCAAGCTCCGCGAGAAGACGGAGGCCGCGAAGGCCCTGGCGGAGACCAAGGGTCGTATCGAGCAGGAGAGGGCCAACCACGACCTCATCCTGGAGAAGGCGAAGCTCGAGGCCACCGAGTACCGCGAGACGGTCCTGAAGTCCATCAAGGACGGCGGGGAGATGATCGGGAATGGGCTGAAGGACTTTTTGACGGATAGGGAGAAGCTGCAGAACACGGCAGCTGCCGTCACGGCCATCGGGCTGGGGCTGTACACCGCGAAGGTCGGCACGGGGGTGGCTGGGAGGTTCATTGAGAGCAGGCTTGGCAAGCCGAGCCTCGTCCGTGAGACCAGCAGGGTCACAGTTTCCATGCTGGGTAGGCAGCCTGTCCAGTCTTTCAAGCGGATCTTTGGGATCAGTAACAGCACCGACACCATGAAGGGGTTGGTGTTAGAGGAGTCCCTCTCCAAGCAGCTCAACAGCGTCGCCTTGGCCACCGCCAACACGAAGAAGAACCGCGCCCCCTTCCGCCACCTGATGCTCCACGGCCCCCCCGGCACCGGCAAGACCCTCTTCGCCAAAAACCTGGCCAAGAACTCCGGGCTGGAGTACGCGATCTTAACGGGGGGGGACGTGGCGCCCCTCGGACGCGACGGGGTCACCGAAATTCACAAGCTCTTCGACTGGGCCAACACCAGCAGGAGGGGCCTGCTCCTCTTTGTCGACGAGGCCGACGCGTTCTTGAGGAACAGGGACACGGAGGTCATCAGCGAGGACATTAGGAATGCGCTCAACGCGTTTTTGTACCGGACTGGCACGGAGACTGATAAATTCATGATGGTCTATGCGAGCAATAAACCGAGTCAGTTCGACGGCGCTATCACGGATAGGACTGACGAGATCGTGGAGTTCAAGCTGCCGGGAATGGAGGAGAGGCGAGGCATGATTGAGATGTACGTCGAGAAGTACCTCAAGGGCGGGGCGGGGGGTTGGAGCAAGGAGATCAAGATGGAGGGCATCGACGAGGGTGAGCTCCAGAAGTGCGCCGAGCTCACGGAGGGTTGGAGCGGACGCGAGCTCGCCAAGCTTGCCATCGCCTGGCAGAGCTCGGCTTACGGGACTGCGGAGGCCACCATCGACAGGAAGATGCTCTTCGAGGTTGTCGAGAGGCACAGTAAGGGGAAGCAGCTCAAGGAGTCGTGGCTGAGCGAGGCCAAGGCGAATGCCATTGTCGGGGAGAGCTAAGAAGAACGAGTAGCCTAAAAAAGTAAAAGATTGTTTGTTTTTTTTGTGCTTGTACCTTTCGTTCGTTAAAAACTCTCTCTCTTTTCTTTTATCGCCACATTGCACGTCGTACATGTTCAACTCCCTGCTTGACACATCCAAAAATCATCCAAAAATCTTCATTTTATCCACTTGCATCGCTTATTAATACTTTTTTTGTTTAGGCGTGGATAGTTAGGGTTATACTTGAGAGTACTTGACCAAAAGCTCCTCCCCCTTCTTGATGTTCTGCAATGTGATCCATTCCAAGACCGGCTTCTTTGTAATTGAACTGGTATACTGAACATTCGGCCTCCACATGACATTCGCGACCTGACCTGGGTTATTCCCGAGGTGGTTGGCCTCGTTGAAGAAGTAGGTGAAGGACTGGAGCCTCATGCACGGCTCTTTCACCACGAAATATCCCCTGTCGCCGTGGGCGATGTAGTCGTACGGGCCGAGGTGGGCTTGGGCGTAGGCTGAGCAACGGCTTTGGTACTCGCATGTCACGTCCCGGAATCGCATGCCCTTGGGAATGTCCATCTTGGCGATCAGACCATATCCTTCTGAATCGCTCTGACGGCTTCCTTTTCTGATTCCGATGTACTTCTTTATAAGGTCGAAATCGTACTTTGCCGGATTGTCATAAGTCCGTGTCGGAAGCTTCGTGAGGGACATCGCGACGGACTTCACGACAAATACCTTTCCCCCCTCCATCTCCTTGTTAGGAGATCTGTGGATGTTGGCAACCCGACAAGGCCCGCATCCTTTCGGATCCCAATTGCACGATGTACAGCCGTAATACCCCTTGCGGCGCATGCCGAATAGGTCTTTCGCGGTCGGAATTTCGTATTTGTCACGGCATCCCTGACAGACCTCCGTCTGCAGTTGTTTCCCCGCGATATGGGGACTGCGAAGACAAGAGAGATGAAAGAATTCTGAGCAGATTCTACACATGCATGCTGGCCTTTCCTTGTCGTCAAAGTGAATGTACTTTCGGCAAGTTCGGCACTTGCCGGCCGAGGTTTTCTGGATTTTATTCTTTGTTCCGCGGGGGGGACAGGGGAGGGTGTTGGACGGCCCCTCTGACGGCTCCTTTCGCTTCTTGGCGGCCTTGACGTGTGCTGGCTGGAATTCCTTCCAGAGCTGCACTTCTTCCCTGGGGAGGGTCTCGTCGTTTTTGCGACACGTAAAGCAAAAGTAGTCGCCATCGGGGTCGGCAGTAAGAATAGGCATACAGCAGTCAAAGTGCCAGATGCTGTTGCAAATTTTGCAAGTCACCGCCTTGCTTGACTCACTTCTAATTGTTGGTGCTTGGCAGATGAAGCATAAGCGTTCTTTGTTTTCGTTCTGCTTGGCCAGCTCAATGAAGGATGAATCGTTCATCATCTTCCACTTTAAATGTCGCGCGACTGACAACTTGGATCGAAAAATGGTGGAGTTCCCATTCAAGTAGTATACGTCCTCGCGTTGATACGACTGTGCCTGTCTTCTTCTTTTATTCTTTACCTGCCAAGTTGACATCACATAATCGTAGAGGAAATTCCCCCAATTTGATCCGGCTTCCAGCTTCACCCACTCTGCTAAATTCTGCAGCCCAACTGGGTCGGAGATAACATCGTCGAAAGAATTAAAACTATGTTTTGGTGGATCCTTTTCGGGGAAATGATGGGGGAAAGGCTCGGGGCTCTTAGGCGTCCGGTTGTTGTTCTTCTTGCCGTTGTTGATGTTGTCGATCTTGTTTCCGCTGTTGATCTTGTTGCCATTACTATTTCTGTTCTTGTTCTTATTCCTGCTACTGCTGTCATAGTCACTACTGTCGTCGTCACTACTGTCATCGTCGCTGCTGCTGCCGGCGCCGCCACTGCTGCCGCCACTGCTGCTGCCGCCGCTGCTGCCGCTGCTGCTGCCGCCGCTGCTGCTGCTGCCACTGCTGCTGCCACTGCTGCCGCCACTGCTGCTGCCGCTGCTGCTGCCGCTGCTGCCGCCACTGCTGCTGCTGGGAATTGGTCTTTTCTTCTCCTTCGCCGAGCCAGACAACCAATATCCTCGCTCGTGGCTTTCTATTTTAGCATCATGCTTTGCTTCGATCCAGCCCTTGACGATTAGACACTGCGAAAGCGTGAGATAATTATTTTTTTTCTGGGCTCTTTTTCTCATTGTGGATAAAAATCCATTGCGAAGTTCCTCACAAGCTTTCTGACTGGAAATGTTTGAAAAGGGTGACAGACGATTTGAGTTGCGAGGGATAATTTTGAAGCTGGCCTTGTCCAGTTGCCAGTTAGCGCCTCCATAAAAGAAAAAAAGGTCGGCACACCCGCCCTGATCTTGCTCACTTAGCACCTTGTTTTTCTCTAACCACCTATCGAACCAGGGTCTACCTTCCTTACTGTGTGTGAAACGGGTAGCATCAATAGCTAGCACAGGGAAGACGAGCCCATTGTTTTCCTTGTAAAAATACATGCTGTTGACATTGTCAAAGAGACTCTGGTTGGAAAACCTCTCCATGAGTTCCTCCCTGAGCCCCTCACCAGATTCTGAAGAGGGCAAATCAACCGTTATAGGAGGGAGTTTTCTCGATGAGATGGAAGATTCCATTATGCCTTCCAGGAAGTAACAGTCGTCGTACAATACATCATAACGATACTGTGCCTTTTTTTCCTCTTTTTTTTTTCCTGTGTCTGTGTCTTCGTCTTTTAATGGCTCCAGCTTTCGGACACCAATTATCGCCCCTTCGTAGTACTGCTTGTCGCCCGTCTCCCAAGCCACTAATGCCCGATCCCCGAGAACGTGAGCAGGCTTACTCACGGGGGAGAGGGGGGGGGACACCTTCTTGGATGCGTTGAAAGAGCAGTCAGAGTTGGGATCCTCTAAAAATTGTTTATCTTCAGCTGAGGGTGCGAGGGACTTCTCAATTGGCTTGGGAGTCATTATCTTTGTATTTGTATTTGTCTTTGTCGTGGTGGCGGTATTTGTCTTTGTCATGGTGGCGGCATTTGGGGTCTTTGTCGTGATAGTGGTGGCGGTCTTTGTCTTTGTCTCTGTCTTTGACACAGTGGCTCTGGGGACGGTCGTAAGAGCACAAGATCCAACCCCTGCATTCATTTGTTCAGGGGTATTTAACAGGAGAGCATGGATCAAACCAAATCCCTCGTTTCCGTCCAGCCGCACGCAGCTGCTACCTTGCCCGATATTTGGTATCACTGACATCACAAGAGTCCTTTTCGTCCTCTTAGAAAGGAGATAATGATCGACTAGGAAGGAAGGGGATAGATAGACCCGAGAAATGGAGGATATTATAAAATCGTCGACGATAGATTTTACAAAAAAATACCGACGATCCCAATCGACCATCCCCAAAATTCATCGGCTTGGCCTGCTCTTCGCCTTGATGTGATTGATGTTGTTGTTGCTGATGTCTCTTTTTTTCGCCCGCCTCTGTTCTTCCTTCCATACTCCTCTCGCAAAAACTCGTGCAACACGGCGTATGTCGTCTTCGAGCTACATCGACACTCTCTTCAATAACGTCCCTCCTAATTACCCCGTTCCTGTGGCCGCCCCGATGGTGTCCCAGTCCGAGTTCGCTTTTAGGGAGCTGTGCCGAATCCATGGAACAAAGCTGACTTTCACTCAAATGATCCATGCAAAGAACTTTGTCCTGTCTGAAAAACATCGAAAAGATAACTATGATTTCAACCCTGCCCTTGAGGGTTTGAAACATGATGCGCCTGTAATCGCGCAGCTTGCTGGTAATGATGCTGATGTTATTCTGGAAGCTGCCAAAATGATTGAATCCACTGGCATTGATGGAATTGATTTGAACCTTGGCTGTCCGCAGCGGATAGCAAAGAAAGGTAATTATGGGGCATTCTTGCTGCCCTCGACGGACGTAATTTGCGAGATTGTATCAAAGCTTGCAAACTCGCTCACAGTGCCAGTTTCTGTCAAAATTCGGCTTCAAGGGCCAGAAAAGGATCTTGCGACAGTGAGGCGGCTGGAAGAAGCCGGCGCCAGTTTGATCACTGTCCACGGCAGAACTGTTAAAGAAAACAAAACGGCGACTAAAGAGTGTAATCGACCCGCCATCAAGAGAATTGTGGACAACACGAACGTGCCTATTATAGGGAATGGCGGAGTTGAGTTCTTATCCGACGTGGCAAAATTTGGTGCATCCACAGGTGTCGTCGGCGTTATGAGTTCTGAGGCGCTTTTGGAGAACCCTGCACTCTTCGAGTTTGATGATCTTTCACGGAAATCAAAAACTGATTTCGACTTGACTGTAAATCAAATCTACACTCGACAGCTTGCTCTAGCAAAGGAGTACTTGGCACTGTGCAAGGAATATCCGCCCATAGGAATTGGACAGTTTGGAGGTTCGAGCACATGCAAGGCGCACATATTTAAGATCTTGTACAGGCTCTTTAACCGGAGAGAAAACGTCGATCTGCGTAATAAACTTGGCTTACCCCAAACAAATCAAGTAGAAATGACTGCAGCGATTGTTCAGGAGCTTGAGGACAGATATCTCGGTAGGGTGCTGTCACATGAGGGGGAATCAATAGATGATTGTATTCGCGACTCGTGGTATCGACGGCACCGAAGCCCGGCCGAAGAAATTTTGCCATTAATGACAAAAACCATTTCTATTGAGGAAAGGAAGAAAAGTATCAGGGCGCGCTTAAAAATGTAGTTATCATAATGGTTGTAATGAAGTGTAATGAATTACCTTTGGCCTTTTGGTTTGAAGAAAAGAAACTTCCTCTTTGAAAAAGATACATTGATTCAATTAGAATTGATTACTGCATTGTTGAAAATTAGTAGAGTAAATATGTTGTCAAAAACAGCTTCGAGCAGGAAAGGGAAAACTTTTCCCCTCCTTGCCTGACACTTCGACCTTCGGAGTGAACAGCCCACAGATGGCACAAATAAGAGCCAAAAAGACCCTAAATGACCCAAAAAATCGAAAAAAAGACACCCAGACTCACTAGCTTAAAATAGCTATCTCCAGGAAATCTAAAAAAATTGACATTTCGTTTACTTAAATACATTTTTGACTTACAATTTTTTTCAAAAATATTATTTGAATATACAATTTAATTATTTTGTATGTAAAATTTTCAATAAATTAATAAAAAAATTATTATTATTTTTTGATAATAAAATTTGAAAAATTTAAATATTTAAAATCATAATATAATATATATAAAAAATTATTTTGACATTATGGATTCAAAATAATTATAATGTATATTTTATAATATTTGAAAAAAATTGTATTACAAAAATGTATTTAAGGAAACGAAATTTCAAAACTTCAAGAAAGCAACTTCAGAAAGCAATTTTACAACATAAAATGGCATTGGGTAAACCCATCTTTCTTCTATTTCACTAGACTCTCGCACCTTATCCCCTCCCCACTCTCAATTTGACCGAGTAAAGGACAAACACTGACCCGCTGGTACCCCTCCCAGTAGGCTGCCACTTTCGATACTGCTTCGTCGCCGATGCAGAGGGCAAAAACGGCATCGTAACCCCCAGCACCTGGAACCCCGCAAGCGATGACGCCGGGTAGCTCCATTGTACCATCACAGAGAGCAGTCTGCTCATCAGGCTCAATAGGCACCTCTGCCAAGGTTCCAATCTGGTTTAGGTGAAAAAGAGTTAGTGGGAAAGTGCTGGGAGAAAAGGCTTGATAGTAAAATGAATCGAGCCACTTACCTCCTTCAATATTTTCCTTGCTTTCATAAAATGAGCGCGCAGAGAGCACAGAGAACTCGCGATGCAGTCTTCTCCATCATCTCCGCACAATTTTTCCCACTGCCCAAAGGTGAGAGTGGCTAAATCACTGAAGAGTTCTTCCGCCCCCGGTTTGTCCCCAAGAACACACAAGTCCGAGATGGTTTTCGTGACGCTGTTATTTGCATCTATCAACCTTTCCCAGAGAGTGGCGGCACCGGCACCGATTTTGCCGGCTTGATCAACACTACTTCTAATTTCGTTCTCCTTCTGCCATTTCAACACCTTCCTCGCCATGCTGGGGGTGTCACTTCCCCCACAGACGTCGCCGGTTATCAATCTGCAGGCGCCGAACAGTTTGATTGACTTCATTGTCTGGTCCCAGGCCTCGCTGTGAACGCAGTCATAGAGGTCCTTGGGAGAGGGTAACCCCCCTTTCTCAGTGGTTACTTTGTTGATGAGATCAGAGATGATGGTCGGGCTAAACCGAGTGTAAACGTGGGAGGAGTAGCAGGCTGCCGAGACATCGAAACCAGACCCGATTTTCCCCTGCGCGTAGCTGTGGCAGCACTGCGCCGTGTTGTGGACTATTTTCGTAAAATCAGACCAAGACGACGAATCGACACAGCAGAAGTCAAGGATGCCTCCTACTAACGAAGTAATGAGCGCGGCCGAGCTCCCCATACCCGTCTTGTTCACGCCGCCGGAAGGATTTCTCTCGCAGGGGTTGAATCGTGGAACTTTTTGCAGGTTGGAGTACGTCACGGGGAGGCCCTGCTTTTTCAGGTAGTTTATCTGGCTGTAGAAATCGTTGTCAGCCTCCAGGTCGATGTTGACGAAACTGCCTCTCAACGAACGGAACTGGTCAGAACCCATGGATGATTGCACGTAGCTGAAGGCACAGATCAAGGTCGTCTCGATGTAAGTGTTGTTCGCGTATTTCCTGTTGTCCTGGCTGTCCTGGGTGGAAGAAGAAGTCACGAGAAGGGTGGGGAGGGACTCATTGAGAGGGTCGTAAGTGAGGATGTAGTGGTAGACGGACCTGAACTGCTTCGAAACTACTCGAATGCCAATCTCATTTCCCTGCAGGGGAGTGTATTTTTCAGGGCTGACTGTGGAGTTGCTGGGCGAGAGAGATGGCCGCCGCTTGATGGGTGATTTGAAACTTTTTGCGATTGTCTAAGGTTGGCATTGTGTTGAAATTGAAATTGAATTTGACGTAGATGTAGACGTAGACGTAGGCGTAGGCGTAGGCGTAGGCGTAGGCGTAGGCGTAGGCACAGAAGTAGGCGCAGGCATAGGCGTAGGCATAGGCGTAGACGCAGAAGTAGACGGATTGGGATTGATTGAATGGTGTTTAGAGGATTGAAGATCAGTAGAAAGCACAAAAAGCTAAGCAAATTTTCTGTCTCTTCACTCACCTTGTCAATATTGCGAAGACAGACAGTCGTATAGAATCTCGAAGTTGTCGATAGCACTACGCCCACATTCGGCCGCTGCAAGACGGCGTAACCTCCCGCCACCAGCACCTTACCAGGTGCACTGATTCGAGTTTCTTTCGTTCTGATGGTGCCGGGGAGGGAGGAAGATGTGGAAGGAGGTGGGAGGGCAGAAGATACTTCACGGTGAGAATGGTTGGACCTCTCATCATCATCATCCGATTGGCGAGTATTGTAATAGTAGACGGCTGCAGTAACCACTGCGGCAGTGAGGGAAAAAGCATATGTACGCTTCATGTAGGATTTTTGTTGTTTTCTTACAAAAGCACAGTCCCTATTATGATAGAAAGAGCTATACGAAGTAAGGGACTACAAAAGTGATTATTGAAAGTGTTTTTCCATCGTGTTGTTATTTTTCCGAGAAAATCCTTTACTGCCCCCACATGATAGTCCTTGAAAACATCCAGAAGAAGTAGAATGAAGCGGTCGTTTCCGCTTCTGATTTTCTCCCTTGCACGAGGGATTTCAAGCGTCCCCTCCCCGCCCCGTCCGCTCCGAGTCATTTTGCTCAGG
>Ga0115554_1003596_pt1 | contig 10423 bp, 10 predicted proteins | sample COGITO_mtgs_1104_3_FD_87283 | JGI IMG/M metagenome (GOLD analysis project Ga0115554, IMG submission 87283) | Pelagic marine microbial communities from North Sea - COGITO_mtgs_110404 | ecosystem: Environmental > Aquatic > Marine > Epipelagic | place: Germany:Helgoland, sampling site Kabeltonne... | reverse complement strand
TAGCAATTGTAGCTATATTTGAGCTATTACCGATAGATCCAGGGTATAATGATGAGTTAAAAATACTGCTATTACATATTATTCTTGACATCTCTATCGCTGCATTTTTAATTAACCTCATTAGAGAAATTGTAAAAGATGTAGAAGATATTCAAGGAGATTATGTGGCAAGGTATCGAACGTTACCTATTATTCTTGGTGCACAAAGAACGGCTCGTATTGCTTCGGTGCTAAGTTTAGTTACGATGACGCTTATCTCTTGGTATACATTTACTTTTTTATACGATCACAAATTTACCGTCGGGATTTTATTTTTTGGAGTCGTTGCTCCACTAGGGTACGTCGCCACACAATTATGGGAAGCCGATAAGAAAAGTCAGTTTTCAAAACTTTCGCTTATTTTAAAAATTATCATGTTTATAGGCATTGTATCCATCCCATTCATATCATATACTATTGCAAATGCTATCTAAACGATTACAGCATAAAAATATCATTCTTGCTTCTGGTTCCCCTCGTAGACAATTCTTTTTTAAAGAGCTTGGATTGGACTTTACTATCCAACTCAAACCTATTGATGAGGTGTTTCCAGAGCATTACAAAGGGGCAGAAATCACTGATTACCTAGCCCAATTAAAAGCTGCTGCTTTCAAAGAATTACAAGAAAATGATATTCTAATTACAAGCGATACGATTGTTTGGTTTCAAGATAAAGCCCTTAACAAACCAGAAGATAAAGAGGAAGCATTTGAAATGATTTCAAGTCTTTCTGGACATACGCATGAAGTGATTACAAGTGTTTGCTTTACCTCTCCTCACAAACAAGTTGTGATTCATGATACCACAAAAGTGACTTTCAAAACGCTGACAGCAGAAGAGATTCATTATTACATAGATAATTTCCAACCGTTTGACAAGGCAGGTGGTTATGGCGTACAAGAATGGTTTGGTTACATCGCGGTTACACGACTAGAAGGATCTTATTTTAATGTGATGGGATTGCCTACACATAAAGTGTATGAAACGTTAATGCAGCTTGCAGACTCTTGAATTTTTAGTAATTTTAAGGTAAAATAAAAGCTATGTCATTTCCCGAAAAACTATTCAAACTCGATCGCACGCTATTTTTTTTAATGATTGCTATGGCACTTATTGCACTACTAGCCAACTGCAAAGGTGATCCTACAACTACAGAAACTGCTGAAATGTCTACAGCAAATAGCACCCTAGAGGTTACAAAGAACAGAACGATCTCTCAGGAATTTAAAGATTATTGGTATGCTGGGAAAGCAGAAATATCTTCCTACAAACTTGAACAAGCCCGGTATGGAGAAATGCGTGATGGCACCGCGGTTCTCATTTATGTAACCGAAGATTTCCTTCCAGAAATACAAGTAAAAGCTGACCGTCAGAACGAACGTAATATTCCTGTATTAAAAATAAATGCCACTAAAAACTTCAATACTGGGATTTATCCGTATTCGGTTATGACCAGTACGTTTTATCCTGTATTTGAAGAAAAACATGCCATTAAAGTATCACAAAGTATGCAAGAATGGTGCGGACACCAATATGCCCAAATCAATAACCGTGACCAGTTTGAAGTCAGCTCCCACTCTTATTTTGAAGGAGAAGCCGATCAAAAATTTACACTTCCAAAAGACGTTCTAGAAAACGAATTATGGACACAACTCCGTATCGACCCAACCGCCTTGCCGACAGGAAAATTTAATGCCATCCCTGACTTTTCATATACCCGCATGAAACATATTCCGTTGAAAGCGTATGAAGCAAAAGGAACCTTAACCGCTTCATCGTACACCCTAGAATATCCCGAATTAAAGCGCACGCTTAACATTCAGTTTTCAGAAGCATTTCCCTACATCATAGAAAGTTGGGAAGATACGTATGTAGATGGCTATGGAGCCAACGGCAAAGCACTCACCACCAAAGCCACCCGCATCAAAACTATTAAAAGCGCCTATTGGTCTAAAAATAGCAATGCAGATGCTGGATTACGAACGGATCTTGGACTTGAATGAGGTACGAGGTATGAGTGACGAAGTACGAGATACGAAGTCAGAAGTCAGAAGTCGGAAGTCGGAAATATCAATCCAAAAACAATCAACTCTAATCAGCGATATGCAAAATTCAGTATTGCTCTATTTTAGAATAGTACTCTAATTCTAAAATCAATAAATCAGAAGCGTTAATCTATATTCAGATACATACACTAGCTAAAAGCCAAAGACTAAGAGCTAAAGTGACCAACGACCAACAGCTAAAAGTTAAAGAAACTCTAAAGGATTCCTGCTCGCATCCATTTTGGTTATATTTGAGAAGACTCAATACACCACATACAATGCGCACTATTACTTTTGTAGTTACCCTGCTTATTTGTTCGCTTTGCGCGAAAATAAACGCACAAGGAATCACCGTAAAGCCCAAAAAACCAACCTCTTCTCAGATTTATGAAGGCATAAAAAAGCTCAATTTTTTAGGTTCTGTCCTATATGTCGCTGCACACCCTGACGATGAGAACACCACCGCTATTTCTTATTTTTCAAATACGGTAAAAGCCCGGACTGCCTACCTTTCCCTTACCCGTGGCGATGGAGGTCAGAATATTATAGGGCCTGAACTTCGCGAACTCCTCGGTATAATTCGTACGCAAGAACTCCTTGCCGCGCGTGCGACCGATGGTGGTGAACAACGCTTTACCAGAGCCAATGATTTTGGCTATTCAAAACATCCCGATGAGACCCTCGCTATTTGGAACAAAGAAGAAGTGCTGAGCGATGTTGTTTGGGCAATGCGAACCTTTAAGCCCGATGTGATTATCAATCGCTTTGATCATAGATCACCAGGATCTACGCACGGACACCATACTTCTAGCGCCATGTTGAGCGTCGAAGCCTTTGACTTGGTGAATGATCCTTCAAAATATCCCGATCAATTACAGTACACAGAAACGTGGCAACCTCAACGCCAGTTTTTCAATACCAGCTGGTGGTTTTATGGGAGCCAAGACGCTTTCGCGAAAGCGGACAAATCCAATCTCGTAAAAGTGGATGTAGGCACTTACTACCCTAGCTACGGAATGTCAAATACAGAAATCTCCTCGTTGAGTCGAAGTCAGCATAAATCACAAGGGTTTGGAAATACAGGAACCCGCGGAAGCAATGAAACGTATTTTGAATTATTGCGTGGTACGATGCCAAGTAATGATGACGTATTTCAAGGGATTGACACTTCTTGGGGACGTGTCAAAGGAAGCGACAAAGTAGCAGCTCTCTTACAAGCTGTCGAAAAAAACTTTGACCACGCCCACCCAGAAAAAAGTGTTCCTAAACTTACGCAAGCATATAAGGAACTTCAAAAACTAGAAGATCAACACTGGAAAACCATAAAAAGCGAAGAATTGAAAGAGTTGATCGCAGCCTGTGCGGGACTCTACCTAGAAGCCGTTGCAAATACACAAACGGCTACCACAGGAGAAGAAGTTACTTTAAAACTAGAAGCCATTAATAGAAGTGATGTTGCTATGACCCTGAATAGTGTGGGGATTCCTACTAAAAAAAGCACCTTAATCGGTGAATCACTTATGACAAATAATGGCTATCAAGGAGAAGAAAAAGTGACCGTATCCAATGAATTTGCTTCTACCAATGCCTATTGGTTAGAAAAACAAGGTACGTTAGGAATGTACCGAGTAGACGATCGCAGGTTGATTGGAAAGCCAGAAACACCAAAAAGAAATGTAGTGACGTTTGAAATTGTCATTGAAGGTGTTGCTTTCAATTTTGATAAACCTATCGTTTATAAATACAATGATCGTGTGAAAGGCGAAGTGTATGAGCCATTTGAAATTGTTCCTGAAGCATCTTCGAGCATTAAAGACAAAGTCCTCATCTTTGCCAATGCAGAGGCAAAACAAATTCCTGTGACAGTCACAGCCCACAAAAACGAACTTACAGGTACTTTACAATTAGACATTCCTAAAGGTTGGAAAGTGTCTCCGCAAACTGCTCCAGTAATGATTGCTAAAAAAGGAGAACAGCAAGTCATTAATTTTACCGTAACCCCGCCAGCAAATCAGAGTGAAGGAATCTTGACACCAAAAATCACCGTAGGTACTACAACCTACGATAAAGAATTAGTAAAGATTGATTATAGCCATATTCCGTTACAATCCTTATTCCTTCCTGCACAAGCAAAAGTCGTCCGATTAGACATAGAACGTAGAGGAGACTACATAGGCTATATTCAAGGAGCGGGTGATGCGGTACCGCAAAACCTAGAACAAATAGGCTATCAAGTAGCGATCATTAAACCAGAAGAAATTACGAAGGAACGATTAGCGCAGTTTGATGCAGTTGTTGTAGGGATCCGCGCCTACAATGTGGTAGATGAACTACAAAGCAAACAACCCACATTGCTAGCATACGTAAAAGAAGGTGGGACATTGATCGCTCAATATAACACCAGTGGTCGTTGGGGTGATACAAAAATTGGAGCCCCCTACCCTATGAAGCTTTCCCGTGATCGTGTGACAGATGAGTACAGTGAGGTGAAAATCCTAGCCAAAGATCATCCACTAATGAATTTTCCGAACAAAATTACCCAAAAAGATTTTGAAGGGTGGACTCAAGAAAGAGGTCTTTATTTTCCTGATGAGTGGTCTAGTGAATACACGCCTATTCTCTCTATGCAGGACAAAGGAGAAACGCCTAAAGAAGGTAGTTTATTGGTCGCTCCGTATGGAGAAGGGCATTATATTTATACAGGGTTGAGCTTCTTTAGAGAACTACCTGCTGGAGTTTCTGGCGCCTATCGTCTATTTTCAAATATGCTTTCTATAGGAAAAGAGAATCCGAAAAAAGTAAAAGGATAACACGATGGATAAAGAACCTAAATATGTTTGGAAAAAGTCGTACACAGTCGTTCTCATAGCCAATGTGATCTATTTTATTTTATTCTATCTTTTAATGAAACAATACGTCTAATATGGAAATTATTGATTGGATTGTTCTCGGAGCCACTTTGGTTTTTATTGTGCTTTATGGCGTATACAAAACACAGGGAAGCAAAAATGTAGAAGATTATATTCGTGGTGGTAATACCTCAAAATGGTGGACTGTCGGTTTATCCGTGATGGCAACACAAGCGAGTGCCATTACCTTCTTATCTACCACAGGACAAGGTTTTTATAGCGGGATGGGATTCGTTCAATTTTATTTTGGACTTCCGATTGCGATGGTGATTATCTGTCTGGTTTTTATTCCCATTTATCATCGGCTTAAGGTCTTTACCGCTTATGAATATTTAGAAAGTAGATTTGATCTTAAAACCAGATCACTTGCTGCGATTCTATTTCTAATCCAACGAAGTCTTGCGGCTGGAATCACGATTTACGCCCCAGCTATTATTTTATCTGCAGTGTTAGGATGGAATCTTACTGTGCTTAATATTGTCATTGGGATTATCGTGATTGTCTACACGGTTTCTGGAGGTACCAAAGCTGTGAGTGTAACTCAAAAACAACAAATGGGTGTCATCTTTATCGGGATGTTTATCGCCTTCTTTTTGATCTTAGATTATTTACCCGAGGACATCACTTTTTCTGATGCCTTAAGTATTGCTGGAGCGGGAGATCGGATGGAGTTACTCGATTTTTCATTTGATTTTGACAATCGATATACGGTATGGAGTGGGCTTATAGGAGGTACGTTTTTAATGCTTTCGTATTTTGGTACCGATCAGAGTCAAGTACAACGGTATTTATCAGGAAAGAATGTACGTGAGATGCGTCTAGGATTGGTCTTTAATGGAATTCTTAAAATTCCTATGCAATTCTTTATTCTATTGGTAGGTGTGATGGTATTTGTGTTTTATCAGTTTAATGCAACACCTTTAAACTTCAATCCTACTGCCACAGAAGCCGTATATGCTTCTGAATATGGTGATGAATATAAAGCCTTGGAAAAACGATTAGAAGCAAATCACAAATACCAAAAAGGAGCTGCGTATAATTATGCCAAAGATCCTGCTAATGATAGGTATCAAGAAGACGGGAAAGACTTATCCTATATCGCCAAGTTTGAAGAGGTAGATAAAATCCTCCGAGCAGAAGCCAAAGAACTTATTAAAAAAGCGAGTGATATTGTAGAAAGTAATGATAAAGATTATGTGTTCATCCACTTTATTCTAAACAATCTTCCCAAAGGACTTATCGGTTTATTGTTAGCTGTGATCCTATCAGCAGCGATGTCATCTACGGCTTCAGAACTCAATGCCCTTGGTGCTACCACCTCTATCGATTTATATAAACGGAATGTAAAAGGAGAAAAAGATGAACAGCATTATGTAAATGCGACCAAACTATTTACGTTAGGATGGGGAGTCCTTGCCATTATTGTTGCCTGTACCGCTAGTCTTTTTGAAAACCTGATCCAATTAGTAAACATTATAGGCTCTATTTTTTATGGCAATATCTTAGGGATTTTTCTACTCGCATTTTTTATCAAATACGTGCGAAGTAATGCCGTATTTATAGCTGCGTTAATTACACAAGCCATTGTACTCGTGGGGTATTTTGATGATTGGATGCCGTATTTATGGCTCAACCTATTTGGGTGCGCTCTTGCAATGGGAATTGCTATACTCATAGAAACCTTATTTAGATTAAACACGCCAAAAAATGCATAACACCAATTGGGCTATTTTAGGATGTGGGAATATTGCCCATAAATTTGCAGAAGATATTCGAGCGACAGAAGGAGCTACGCTCTATGCTGTGGGCAGTCGTAGTTTGGAAAAGGCGGAAGCATTTAAACAACAGCATCAGGCGCACAAAGCGTATGCTTCCTACGAAGACCTCGTCAAAGATCCCAAAGTCGATATTGTCTATATTGCGACACCACATACCTATCATAAAGAAGTTACCTTCCTTTGTCTTAAGCATCGCAAAGCAGTATTATGTGAGAAACCTTTTGCCATGAATCGCAGTGAGGTGGAGGCTATGATCGCTTTCGCGAAAGCGCAAAAAACCTTCTTAATGGAAGCGCTATGGACGTATTTTATACCGCATTATCAATTTGCCCTACACACCGTATATTCAGGAGCATTGGGAGCGATTAAAAGTCTGAAAGCAGATTTTGGCATCGACGTTCCTAAAGATGAATCACACAGATTATACAATAAAAATCTAGGTGGCGGAAGCTTACTAGACGTGGGAATCTATCCGCTATTTGCTGCCCTCACCATGCTTGGAGAACCTGAAAGTATCGAAGCCAAAGCGACATTTCACACTAACGGCATCGACCTTAACTGTGAGATGGAACTCACCTATTCTGATCAGGTAAAAGCAAACTTGTTCTCAGCAATAGACACACAAACTCCTACCACCTGCCACATCGAATTGGAGAAAGGAACGATCCACATTAACAGCCGTTTTCATGATCCTACCAACATTACCATCACTAAAAACGGAATCACAGAAACCATCGACTTTCCAGTGACCGTGCACGGATATCATTATGAGATTTTACATTGTCAAGAAATGCTGGTACAAGGTAAAACAGAAAGTGATATTATGACTTTTGAAAAGAGTATCCAACTTATTAGTTTACTGGACAACGTTCGTGAAAAGATTGGTTTGGAGTATCATTAAATACATAATTTTATAAGATGAAGCACCCAAAATACAAAGAGACACAAACCTTATATTGGTTTGTTGCCTTATTTGCCTTGATTTCTATCCTTATTGTGTGTGCTACCTATTTTCAATGGGGTACAAAACCTATTCCTTCTTGGTCATACGCTATTCCGTTACTCGTTGTCAATATTCTGCCCATACTCATCCTTTATAATATGACCATTACCATCGATACAGAAATGGCAAGAGTACAATTTGGAATCGGATGGCTTAAAAGGGAGATTCCGATTCGCGATCTTGATTTGACGACAGCAGAAATTGTACACTTGCCGTGGTATGTTGGGATAGGCTATCGTTTTAATATGAGAGGAACGTTCTTTAATACAAGACCTGGACCCGCACTATTTATCAAAACAAAAAATAGGAATACCGAATTTTTTGTAGGTACCAAACATGGTAAAGAGATCATCGCCCTTTTAGAAAAAATGCAAGAGCAAGCAAACTTAAAAGCATAAAAAAAACACCTTCGTTGGAAGGTGTTTTTTTATGTATTTAGTGTAGTAAAACGAATTACATCGCTCCCCATTCTTTTAATGAATCAGTATTCATCTTTACGTAATCTGCATTACCAGCTTCTTTTGCGCCTTCAAGTGATGCTTTTGCTGCTTTAACAGCTCCTTTTTTATCTCCGCTTTTTGCAAGAATTAACGACTGCTGACGTAATTGCCAGTATGCTGGCTTTTCTGTCATCGCCATTGCTTTATCCATATATTCTTTAGCCTTGTTAATGTCTTTATCGCTGCTAGCTAAATACACAGCTGCTGCATAATAATCTCCAGCACCTGGACCTGCCATGATTTTTTCGATTTGAGCAGAAACCATTTTTTCTGTAGGCACTCCAAAAGGAACTGCTACATATACGTTTTCCCAAAGGATCCCAAGGTTTGCACCATTATTTGTAAGGTCATCAAAAGTCATGGTAAATGACTCCACCGTCATCGGCATTTTTTGTACAGGTACATTCACCATCGCAGCTACCTTAGAATCATCCCATTCTCTTGGTGCTCCACCTCCCTCATATTCTGTGTAGAAATACACATCCCAAGAAGATGCTGCTGGCTTTGTGAAAATCGCGTATGTTCCTGCCTTTAACTCTTTTCCTCCTACTGTAACATCTGTAGAAAATGTAATTTTGGTACGTTGGTTGGCTCCAGTTCTCCAAATTTTTCCATAAGGCACTAAGTTGCCAAAAATTGTTCTTCCACGCATCGCTGGTCGTGAATATTCTAATGTCACATCGGTCAATCCTACTACTTGCTCCATTTCAGCAAGTGGGCTTGGTGCAGGTGTGTTAATTTGTGCGTATGATCCTATAGTTAATAGACTCATAAAAGCAACTAAAAGTAATTTTTTCATAATGATCTAGTTTTAAAATTGTTATGTAGTTATGTATGTATTTTTTGTCTTGCAGGAACTTGGATATATACCTCCAACGTTTACGTACCTACAAAAATACCATTCCTGCATCTGTCAAACGTTAACAAAATCTTAATATCGCAAGATGTATCTTTGCTCAAAATTCAGAAATACATGAAGCGATATATTGCCGAGCTTATTGGGACATTCTCTATGGTTTTTTGTGGCTGTGGTGCTATGACTGTAAATGAGATTACAAATGGTACGGTTACACATCCTGGCATTGCGATAACTTGGGGATTGATTGTGATGGGAATGATTTATGCTTTTGGTGATATTTCTGGAGCCCATTTTAATCCTGCCGTTACGGTCGCTTTTGCTTACGCGAAAAAATTCTCATGGCGTGAAGTCCCTAAATATATCGTAGCACAAGTTTTAGGAGCAACACTAGCTGGGGCTATGCTTTGGTTCTTATTCCCCGAAAGCGAATTTTTGGGAAGTACCGTTCCTTCATTTGAGCACTATAAAGCCTTTATATTAGAAATCTTACTTACCTTTTTCTTAATGCTCGTGATTATTAATGTATCAACAGGTGCAAAAGAAATAGGTGTTGTTGCAGGAATTGCCATTGGTGGCATTGTATTATTAGAAGCCATGTTTGCAGGTCCCATGACCAATGCCTCTATGAATCCTGCGCGTTCCATCGGACCTGCTATTTTTTCTGGACAATGGGAACCGATGTGGTTATATGTGACCGCTCCCTTTATTGGAGCGATCCTTGCCGTGATGAGTTGTAAGCTCGTCAAAGACGATCAGTGTTGTGATGTTGATTGTTGATCAAGTTATTCTTGTAAAAAACATCTATACTAATCAATTGAATTTTTCCTCTTTTTATTCAGTATAAGACAGCATCTAAGTTCTAAGCACGATAATGCAACGAAGAGAACTCTTTATAGGTTTTCGCTTTAAGCGAAAAAATACCGGATCAAATGCAAAAGTTGTGGGATTTTCGGATTATGCAAAAATATTTGATAATCTAAAGAGGAAGAATTCTACATTTCTAACGCCTCTGAACTGAGCTCTAAACGCTTTTATTTTAGCATTGAAGGATTCTGCTGACGCATTCGTGCTTCGATTATCAAAGTAGTTGAGTATATTCTTGTAGTGTATTGACATTGTTCTAGCAATCGTATTGAAGCTTTTGAATGCAGCTTGCCTGACTTTTTCAGGATCAAGTGTAAAAGTTGTGGGATTTTCTGATTATGCAAAAATAGTTGAGAGTCTGTATAAGAAGAAGTCTACATTTCTAACACCTCTGAACTGTGCTCTAAAGGCTTTTATTTTCGCATT
>Ga0115554_1003581_pt1 | contig 10449 bp, 7 predicted proteins | sample COGITO_mtgs_1104_3_FD_87283 | JGI IMG/M metagenome (GOLD analysis project Ga0115554, IMG submission 87283) | Pelagic marine microbial communities from North Sea - COGITO_mtgs_110404 | ecosystem: Environmental > Aquatic > Marine > Epipelagic | place: Germany:Helgoland, sampling site Kabeltonne... | reverse complement strand
TTTTGAAAACAAAGAAGAGAGAAATTTTTCAACGAGGGGGAGAGCTTTTTTTTTGGTCAACACAAAAAGAACGCGAACAGAAAAAAATACGACGGGCACACCTGTACCTCCTCCTCTCTTTAGAAATCTTATAAAACTTGAAGAAGAGCGAGGTTTTAGCGATGAAGGCGACGACGACCACCAAGAAGAAACTCTCGAACAACAACAGCAACAAGAACAAGACGAAGACGAAGAGTAAGACAAAGACTCGTGACGAAATAAAGCCCGAGGAAGGAGGCGCTTCTATTCCCGAAAATATTTGCTCTCTTTTTCTCACCCAAGGCACTTTGGATATAATAGTGAAACAGAACGTATTGACCGACGGAAAAGACAAAGACAAAGACGAAGAAGGAAAAGCAGACGCAGACGCAGACGAGGAGGAAAGCGAAGAGAAACCTTTTAAGTTATTAGAGGTGAAGAAATGCGAGGTACTCAAAGACGTTCGATTCCGCGGCGCGATCTCGGATTTTTGTTGTTTGAAAGAACAGCTGATAAAAGAGGAGAAGAAAAACGAGACGGTTTTCAACAAGGAAACGTTTGTGTTGCGAAGAAATGAGGAGGATAAGTACGGGGACGGGAACAATTTCGAACTCGCATTGACCTCAGAACTCGGCGAGATGTGGAAGAAAGAAGCTGAGGAGGAAAAAGCCGAGGAAGAAGCGAAGGCGAAGAAGACGTATATGTTCGAGTACGAGCCAAAACTTTGGGTAGATCTCGGGTCGGCGCTGGAGATGGAGATGGAGAAGGAGAGAGAAAATGAAGAAAATAGCGATGATGATAACAACTCAGATCAAGATATAGACGATGACGATAACGAGAGCGACACCTTTTTTATTGCGCACGATTTTGGTATCCAAAGTACGGCAGAGTTGGAAACGAAAAGTGTTCAAGTTTCGCCACCCGCTCGAGCAGAACACTCTTCGCAATACGAGTTCAGAACGTACAAATCCGACGGGGTGGACTTAGAACGCGTACTAAACTCTAAAAAGCTCGAGTTATTCTTGAAATCGTGCGAACCTTACGTGGAAGAATGTTTGAAGGAAAACGAATCGTTTGACATCCTTCAGACCGAAATCGAATCTTTGATTGTCTAATCTTATTCAGTAGTAGTTATATTAATTACTCTAAGTTATTTATTATTGCTTTATATCTGCGCGCTTCCTTTTCCTTCGTCCTCTTCTTACTCCATCGCATCAGCGCCGCCACTTTTACCCTCGCTTTCTTTCTCTTTCACTTGCTCTTGAATAGCCTTTAAGAACGTGCGCAAGTCTGCAATCGGCGAGTTTGTCTCCGCTTTCAATCCAAACTGACCCAAATCCATCTGTCCAGTTTGCAACGCCTCCGAAAATCGTTCCAATTGCGATCTAAACTGCGGCGTTTGAATCAACTCTTCTAAGTCAGCCGTTTCTCTGTGCTCTTCCGGCAAATGCACCAACAAACGGTCGCGCACTTCCTTGTTTCTCAATATTGGGCCAACAATCTCCGGCTTTAAAACATCTCTTAAACTGCCACCATTCTGTTGCTGTTGTTGTTGTTGTTGGAGCGGAGTCATCTCTCCAAAAGCTGGAACTCGAATTCCAGACATAGTGGCAGCCATCGCGGCGGCCATTTCAGACGCAGTTGCGCTCGTTCCTACCCCGCCTGGAAGAGTAGTCGCGTCTTTCTCCTTTTGCGGCGCTTTCGGCGCCGTGTTCGAAGCTCCCACGAATGGCGTCTCCATATCCATCTCTGCGTCATTCTTCTCATCACCTTCTTTCTGTTGTCCTGTTTGTTGTTCTTGTTCTCCGTTTTCTTGCTGTTCGCTTACGGGAGTATCTGGCGGCATTTGCGACGCCGCAATGGCATCTCGCAACTGTTGTTCAAAGTCTGGCTCATCCATCGGTTGATGACCTCCTCCTCCCATTCCTCCACCGTGCGTCGGTTCCGTTTGGTTCAACATCTCGTTCAGTTTCTGCAACAACTCTTTCTTCACATCCTCTTCCCCTTTCTCTTGGAACCAAAAGTACATATCTCTCGACGAGTCCTCGATGAACTTCAACGCGAAACAGTTTGGTTGTTTCATCATTTTGCTCAAACACTCTTGCGGAAATATGATGATATCCTCGCTCGGTTCAAAAGGCGTCGACGGGTTTCTCTCCCCGTATTGTAATCGAGTTAAAGAATCGATCCCTCGAACGACGCGTAACTTCCCTTTCGTCGGGTCTGGTTTCATTTTGTTTTCAACTTTATGTAATCGTCCGCATCGAATGACGCACAAGACTTCTTCCCCGTCCACGTCCATCCCGGTCTCTTCCGCGGACTGTTGGCCTCCCGCGTTGCCGAAGAAATTTGGCAACGCTTCCATGACGAATAGCGTACAAATGCGTTTGTCTTCTTTTTCTTGCGACGACTGACGACGAGACTTAGACGTCGTTTCGTGAGCGGTAAATTGTTTTGAAAAGATCTCTCTTTCTTTTGTTTTCTGTGGACTTTTTTTTTCGACCGTGTGAAAAGAAGTGAAGACCAGTCCGTTCTCGCTATTTGCGCGAAGGTATACACAACAAACAGTTGCTCATCACTGTTTCCAGAAGGAGATGTTTCAAAATTTACGTATAGTTATCTGTAAAACATACAACTGTGCTAAAAGGACTAAGTTCTCTCTCTACTATTATATGAAGCTATATAAACACCAGTGCGCTTTCGCCACCCGCAACCAAGAAGGAAGGAGCGCGACGAGAAGAGTATCTACAACCTGGTATCCATCATGAATGACGCAGGCAATAGAAACTCTCACGGCGACCGATTAGTTCACTTTATTGTGCTTCTTGCAGAACTTTTGGTTGCGGAGAAACTTCGGGTCCATGCCTTTCAAGGATTTCTTCGCGTGCTTCTTTGGCTTTTTGATGCCTAAAGTATTTTGAAAGGAGAGAAGAAGAAGAGAGACGAAAGTTAGTGGTGTCTTGGAGAAAGAAAAGGGTTAAAAAATGCAATAGAAAACGCGATGAAAGACACCCATGGAATGACGCAACGTCCAATATAAAAACGCATTCACGCCCTACAGAACACGAATCATCCATCCGAGGCGAAATACTTTTCGTTTCCACTTCGAAAGCGCGTCTCTCAACCCGGAATCGCGGTTTCATTTAAGCGCTTAAATCTCCCTCTCAAGGCAAAAATTCCGGTTCCGCGTGTAAAATCGACCACCAAAAAGACGCGACAATACGACGCGAAAAAGATTTCCACATTTTTAATCACGCACCGTTTCTGTGCGCTTTATACGACTGATTGTGCGCCGTGTGGTTCGTGGACTTGGCCATCTTGACTTTTCTATTCTCTCTCTAAACGGTGATTCTAAAGTGCCGATTTTCCTTTTCTCTCTGTTCCTTTCTCCAAGGAGGAGGAGTGTCGAAAGCAAAAAATTAGGGTACAGAAGCTCAACACACAGGAGCAAAAAAGCAGCCGCACACGACAAGAAAAGACGGCAGAGAAAAACACAGATATGAAAGCGTTCACCATCAAAGGCGTCGACGCCGCCAACAAGAACAACAAAAGCAGAGGAAGAAAAGACGACGATGGAGGAGAAAAGAAGAAAAAGAAGCGCGACCGCCGCGCGAATATATTCTCTCGTGTAAACTTCCTCGCGGTCATCGACCCGACGAAATTGAACGAACAACTCCGTCAAATTCAGGAGAAAATTCCAAAGCAATTCGTGGACGAAGAGACCGGGAAATTCAAGTTGCCCGATTTTAAAGCGGCTTTAGAGGAACTCAGAGAAGAGAGGCAGCACATGGAGTATCATCCCGATCGGAAGAGATTATCCTCGGTGGCGGATTTTTTCAAATACACGGAAGAGGAAGGACTCAAATTCTTCGAAGAAGAAATAGACGTGACGCAAACTGGAAAAGTGACCTTGGACGATTTGAAGTTTGTCATGCGGAGAAGGAAACTACCCAACTGGTACGCCAAGAAGTTCTTCGACCGAGCGAAACCGAATTACTTCGCGAGGTCTTTGTCGTGGGAAGATTTCAAAGCGGTCATGAACGAACGCGAATCGAAAATGTTAAAAGCGTACAATTCGTTATCGGTTGGGAGATCGGGGATGCTGCGAGAAAACGACGTGAAACTATCCTTGGCAAAACTTGGGTTACCGGCGACGGATGAAAACGCGAAGGCTATGCTGCGACACATGGCGCTTAGCGGGAACCAGAAATTCATTTCCTACGGGCAGTTTAGAAATTTTATGATGTTATTGCCTCAAGATGTGGTGGCTATGGATTCCGATCCATCCAAGGTGTGGTTTGAAGCGGCAACGATGGTAGAGTTTGCAAAACCTCAAGGTTCAGGAGGGACGTTTTCGATGGCGCTGAAAGCCGCATTGGCCGGAGGGTGCGCCTCGGCTATGTCCACATCCACGTTACATCCGATAGATACGCTTAAAACGAGACTCCAAGCTACAGTTGGAAAAGGCCCGGGGATGATTGGAATATTGAAATCAGTTCCGAGAAATCCAGCCGGGGTGAGAACGTTGTATCAAGGCATCTTACCGTCCGTCACCGGGAATTTTTTTGGCCACGGCATGCGCGCGGCAACGTACGAGATGGCGAGATTAGTTTTAGGCCCATTGACGCTATTACCGTTCGTTTCTGAGATTACTGTACAAGGCATGTCTGCAGGTGTGGGAACATTAGTAGGCACGTGCGTGAGAATCCCGTGCGAAGTGTTGAAACAAAAGCTTCAAACCCAACAATACACGAACGTTTTAGCTGCGGTGAAAGGCGTGACGACGAATGGGCCGAGACCACTATTTGCCGGTACCGCGGCAACGCTCACGAGAGAAATTCCGTTTTATATGATTGGTATGACCGCATACGAGCAGTTCAAAGTTCTCGCTCGCTCGATCAAAGGAAAGGAGCTCTCTTCGCACGAGTTTATCGCCATTGGCGGCGCTGCCGGGGCAGTTGGTTCCTTGTGCACGACGCCATTTGACGTGTTGAAAACTCGAGCGATGACTGGGCGAAGTCCCGTAGGCGAGGCGATGTTAGTCACCATCAGAAACATTCTCGCAACTGAAGGTCCAAAAGCTTTGTTTAAGGGCGCGCTATTTAGAATTGCGTGGATTGCGCCGTTAGGTGCGATGAATTTTGCTGGATATGAGCTAGCAAAGCGTGCCATGGGTGGCGAAGAAGAATCATCGCCTCCGTCGACGAAAAGTAGCAGCAGCAGCGCCGCGAAAAGTGATGAGGACTTTGTGGTTTTGTCTAATGAAGACAAAAGAACTATCGATAGAGACCTCGCGCGCGAAGACGACGCGTATCCTCCAAGGCAAGGAGCAGTAAATCCTTACGTCGAGGAGCAACAACATCAAAGCAACAACTACCCGAGCGAGGATGATTTCGGCGACTTTTTTGATGACGAAAACGACGATAGTCATCGAAAGAACAAATAAAACATAGCTTCTTAGCCTCCAGAGTTATTTATCTTTGCTACTAATACTACGCGTATCTGTATTCCTACAACAATCTAAATATCATCTAAGTCTATAACGTCTGGATCTTTGACGACTGGAGGGGGAGGCGGAGGAGGCGGTGGAGGGTATTGAGTGCCCATTGGAGGCATTCCTTGCGTTCCCGGCAAAGTAAACGGCCCCGCGCCTGGAACTCGATATCTCGTCGCCGAAGAAGAAGAATACGGTTTGTTTCCAAAATGATCTCCTCCCGTGTCTAACTTAAAATCTAGCTCTAACATCTCCAACATCTGAACCGTTTGCGGGTTCCTTTCGACTTTTTCCGGAGGTGGTTGTCTCGCCTTCACGCTCGCATCGTGCGGTGAAACCGTCTCCACAAATTCAGGCATCCTGATTCCTTCCATTTTGTTCCTCACAAACTCAATTGAATTGGTTAAATCAACCGATTCCGGCACTCCATAATCGGGAAGTTTCGCCGGCGCCTTTGTGAAGGATTGAAAAGCATGGTTCGCTTTTGTAATCGCCAACCATTCCATATCTAATTGAAACCCTCCATCCGAACTCTTCTCCGGTAAATCGATCACCTGTAAGAATTGTTTATTTGGTGCGTGTGGTATGCATTTATCCAAGGCTAAAAAGTGCGTCGATGCTCCGTTCTCGTGACTTATCATCGCTTCAAATTTTACGTGCAAATGCGCCGAAAACGAATACGTCGGTTTCAACTGTTTCAAAATCTCCATCGCAGGAACCGATCCTAACTGATTCTTCTGTATATCTTCCTTCAAAAACTTCTTCTTCCTTAACAAATCTTGAATGTCACCAAACTTTTCAATCCCTCTCGGCCAATCGTGAGACAAAAACACATCCACCGGTTCCCGAATCTGTTTCAACTTGAACGCGTCAAACTCTCGCACGTGATACGCCGTTTTTACTTGCTTATCCTGCGTATAAGGCGGTCGTTCGAAGTGTCCTTTCCTGTAATCGTACTGTTTATATATTCCAGACAAACCAGCTATGCGTAAATCGCCAAACTTAATGCATCCAGAGTGTCCTAAATAGTAAATATTTGGCGCTCCGAAACCGCCGTAATAGAGTTCCCACAAGTAATTAGACGCCTCGTGATTGCCTCCGATGAACAGAGTCGGGTACGGCGCTTTCAACTCTCCGCTGTAATACTTGTAAAAAGTCCCCATCTCGCGATATTTAATCGGCACCGACATGCACTCCAAGTCGCGCTTGTTCCGTATGGCTTGAAAATCACCGCAACATATCAACAAGTCGATTTTGATGCCTTCTTTCTTCTCAATTTTCTCCATGGCTGCGTAAATGGTTTCCAGTTCGCCGTGGCAACACCCCTCGACCGCAATCTTCATGTTTGCTCCGCGTTATATCTCGCACAACAATTTGAGAGTGAACGCTGTTTCTTCGATTTGATTTAAACAAGTAAGTGATCTCTCTATAAATGTAACGAACTTCTTTATGCATGTGAAAAAGTGAAAACGAAAAGAGACGGGGGTGTATATTCATTCATTCTTCTTCTTCTAATAATAAGTAGTTACAATTTCTCTCTCTCTCTCTCTCTCTTTCTAAGTGAACTTGTTTTGAATCAATCTGTGAACGTGACAGAGAAACTCTACGTAAGACATTCCCGCAACGCTTCTATCTTCGATTAAGCGGTTATAAAACAACGTCTCCATGGCGTCGTTTCGCTTCAAGATGCGCATGCGCAAATATCCAGATCGAGCTTTACGCATGGAGTTGATGAAGGCGTTCATGCGTTTATTTCTTTCGTTTGGTAAGTTTGGCGGAAGCATGGATCGTCGAGCGTCGAGTTGGTCTACGGTGTCTACACCAAAGACTTCTTTTAACCGGTCTTGCGGGTAGTTTCGTCCGACCCAAACGAGCATCTCGCCGCCGTCTTCGAGAAGGTATAAGCCATCGCCGTCGAGTTTTTCAGCGGAGAGCCATTGACACGGTGGAAATGGCGGAAAGGAATCGGTAATACTCGCCGCCTGGTCACCATCGTCGTGCCTCTGCTTTTGGTTCGCTTGGAATCCATCGTCCTCTAAGATGAAGTGCAACGGAAACAGTCGCGGATATACCGAAGGCGTCGTTTCAGACGGATCGCTCTTTAGCATCCTAAAAAGCCAGTTCGCGCGATCGTCCGCCGAAGCTTCTGATCGCAAGCCGTTCGATTTGTACATGCCAATTGTGTACAGTGGTAAAGTCTTCAACGCTTCAGGTAAAATGAGTTGCCCGGAGGCGTTGTTGGAGGCGCAGTATTTACGATAAGCGTAAAGGGAAGACACGCATTGCGCCAAAGCGGCATCTTTTGCGGCTGCAATCGTGTGTTTCCCACCCAAAAGTGTATTCGCAGCTTTCCGAACCATGAAGCAAGTTTGCGCATCTAAGTCTGCGTTTCTAAATAACGTGCCGAGAACAGATGTCACCGGTAACGCGAGCGTATGGACACGAATTCTGCGCTCTCCAGTCATCGTCGTATACAACAAGGCGCACTGTACGTACGCTTCCGCTCCGTCTACTAACTTGTCTTCGTATCTTAAGTTGACCATGATTGATTTCTCCCCATCCAAAACTGGCAAATCAACATCCGTCGGCGTGCGTTTGCAGAAATATCCGCCGTATTCGGCGACGCCTAAACCTTGAGAAGCTCTCACCCGCATCACCGCTTCCATGCCTTGTGGTCGCAAAAAGTTCCATCGCACATCGTTCAGCAACTGCGCAAAATCTAACTGCACGTTAAAGTTCGGGTATCTATACAATGTGCCACCAGTTGTTCTCGTCAAAACGCCTAAAGTTGCCAAATCTACAGGTTGCGAACCGCACACGAAAATGTCGATGCCGATTTGATATTCTGCAGCTTCCGTTGCGCAATCTTGATAGCATTTCTCCGCCGGTTTCATAATTTTCAGAGGTTCTTTTTCTACATTTCCAGAGTGCGTACGCACTTCCAGTTTTCCCCATCCACCCGAACACATCGATCCGAGAAAGAGCATAACTTTCCCTCCCTTATACTTCAAAGCGTCGATGGCAGATTTGATAGCCGCGCCGCTCGCTACCGCCGATGGACGCGAATTCGCAAACATCTCTGGAATTTGTTTCAATAAAGTCTTAAGTGTTTCTTTGTTCTTGTTCAAATTCACGAGTAGATCTTTCGGCAGAGGCGCATAGGGATCGTCCACGTCTGGAACGATGAGCATTTTCGGCGTTTTTGTCGCGCCGTTTGACGTCGTCGGCTTTTCATTCTCCTGATTTTCGTTGCTTGCGTTGTTGTTCTCATCGTCTCCGCGAATGGCGTAAAAGTGCACGGTACCATCGAACGTCGCAATCCCCACGCTCGCGGTGTCGCCGCCTTGAATGTTATCCAAAGTTCTAGAGATGACTTCACACGCCGATACCGTCACGCCGCTTTGGACCGCCGACGGACTCGCATCGATAACAAAGAAGTAGCTTGGTCGCATTGGCGCTCGAACCATGTACTCTTCTGGAGCCATATATTCTACGCTTCCACGGCATAACTCTGGACGTTGCATCCAATCTTGCCTTTTCCCGTCAGATCCTAAAGCGCACGCGTATTCGCGAGGACACTCACTCACGTGAGCGCAAAAATTGCACGCAAATCGGAAATGATCCACCCATCGCATTCCTGGGTTCACGTACGCTTTACATCGCAAACATCTCACCGGACCCATTCCTCCGTTATCTACGATCGGAACTTGCACCTCGTCGTTTTTTAAAGTCGCCAAAGGATTGACAAACACCGCCAACGGCATCCCGGACGTTTGTAACAAATCAGATTGATTTGGAATCGTGCTCGTGGTCGATCGAATGAACCTTGGATTCGCGTTCCCAACATCTCTCGCCATAAAATTCGAAGTCGCTCCTGGTGGGTGCATCGGAGCACCCGTTTGTGGGTTTCTAGTATCAAAAATAGTTCGATCCGCGTGCGAGTCGTGCCGCGGTCTCGGAATCTGCGAAGGATCGATTTTAGAAGCCGCAGACTGTGGTGTTGGCTGCGGACCGTACCGCTGAAACCCTTGATTTAAGCTGTGCGGTGCTTGTGGAGGATTATACCCGCTACTCGGCATCCCTTGCTGATAATGTTGCTGCTGTTGTTGCGGTTGTCCTCCTCCGTACTGCGGTTGTTGTTGTTGCGGAGCGCTGCTCGTTGTCCCGGGATACTGCGGATACGTCCTCGCACCAACACCACCAACATTCTCTTGCTGTTGCGGTGTTTGTTGATACCCTTGTTGCGTCGTTGTTTGCGGCGTTGGGTTTGGGTATCTGCTGCTTCCTTGCGATATACCTCCTCCCATCGCCGCTGGAGGAGCGGATTGAAAATTCTGTTGTTGTTGTTGTTGTTGTAAAGGTGGTTGACCACCCATCCCCGACGGAGGATATTGCGCCTGCCCGGGCGGCTGCTGGGGATACGACGAGAAAGACGAAGCCGGCGGTTGTTGCTGCTGCTGCGCTCCTCCTCGAAACCCGGTATTCGTCGAAGTCGACGACGATGTTGGTGGAGGAGGCGTCCCACCGAAATGGACTCTCGGAGGTGCCTGCGGATGCGCGTGTAAAGGAGAATTATTATTTTGCAAATTCATCCCCGTCGGAGGCGCAGAAGAGGGATACCCGGCTGTTGCGGATGATCCCGGTGGAGGCGCAGGAGCCGGAGCGTTATGTTGTTGTTGCTGATACCCTCCGTTGTGCATCGGTGGTCCCGGTTGGTGATACTGATGAGACGAAGGATTAGGTGGATTCATACTTACTAATTCGGATCTCTTCTTTTTCTTTTTGTGTCCGTTTAATAATTTTTTTTGTAAAGGCGAGCGAGTTTCAAAACACCAAAAAAGAGAGGAGCGTTTTTGTCCCCCTCTTCACATACTTTTTTTGTATCTCTTTCTTGTCTCTGTCATCCCACATTTCAATCACACACACACACAAGAGAC
>Ga0115554_1003580_pt1 | contig 10453 bp, 7 predicted proteins | sample COGITO_mtgs_1104_3_FD_87283 | JGI IMG/M metagenome (GOLD analysis project Ga0115554, IMG submission 87283) | Pelagic marine microbial communities from North Sea - COGITO_mtgs_110404 | ecosystem: Environmental > Aquatic > Marine > Epipelagic | place: Germany:Helgoland, sampling site Kabeltonne... | reverse complement strand
TTGATTGCTTTCGACAAACTCTTTATATGATTGTACTTTTTCGTTTTGGACTTGGTATTGATCAAGTAAATTTTTCCAATAGTCCGTTGGTTTTTTGGCAAATAATTTCTGCACTTCTTCAGTCAAAAAATTTTCATGCTCTCTCCTTTTTGTATTAGAAGAAAAACGTGGATCATCCTTAAACTTGATCCAACCTACTGCATCGCAAAACTTTGTAAATTCATGGTTTTTAACAACTATTAATTGTATCCAACCATCTTTGGTCTTGAAAGTTCCTGAAGGTGAGGATGCATGCTTATAAGATCCTTCCATATAACCACTCATTAATCTAATAGATTGAAAGGCTGCAGCTGACTCCATTAAACTTATTTCTATTTTTTTTCCAAATTTTTCACTTATTCTAGCAAATATGGTTGCAGAAATAATTTGCATAGCATACAAGGCCGTCGCCATATCAAAAATTATTACAGGTGTTCTGTGGGGGATGTTATCAGGACCTTTATTTTCAGACATGAAACCTGTAAAGGCTTGGATAACAGGATCCATTGCAGGTTTTTTGCTCATAGGGCCTTTCTGACCAAAACCAGAAATTGATAAATAAATTAATTTTGGGTTATCTTTTTTTTAGTCTCTCATATCCTAAGCCTAATTTGTCAATCACCCCAGGCCTAAAACCTTCTATAAAAACATCAACGTCCTTAATGATTTTATCTATAATTTTTAGGCTTTTTTGATTTTTTAAGTCAATAACAATACTTTTTTTTCCTAGATTTGCTGCAACAGAAAATGCTGAATGTTCTCCATATTCTTGGCCTAAGTTTCTAGCCCAATCTCCATCCATTGGTTCAACTTTAATTACTTCTGCACCCTGTTGAGCCAATAGCATCCCACAATATGGACCAGCAACACCCTGAGAAAAATCTATAACTTTTAAGCCTTCATAGGGTTTTTTATATGACATTTACAATTTCCATAATAACAATTTATGATTTAAGATACCATCAAACAAGCATAAACTTTCAAATTGCATTTATTATATTTAATTTAGTAAAATTTCAGACCGGGTAATTAATAAATTTAATACAAGAGATAAAATTGGATAGAAACGTAAGCATTTACTGGATAAGACAAGATCTTAGATTACATGATAATCCTGCTCTAAAAGCAGCAGTCAATAACGGTGCCATAGTCCCTATTTACATATTAGATGATATCAATTCAGGTGAACATAAACTAGGTAGCGCTAGCAGGATTTGGTTGCACCATTCATTAGAAAAATTAAATAAACAATTTAAAAATAAACTTCATTTTTTTAATGCTGATCCACTTCAAGTCATTTCTGAAATTTGTGAAACAGAGAAAATCTATAAAGTATATTGGAATAGAGTTTATGAACCTTGGTGTATTCAAAGGGATAAAAAAATTAAAGAAACCTTAAATTTGAAGGGGATTGAAACAAATAGCTTTAATGGATCACTTTTGTGGGAACCTTGGGAGGTTTTAAAAAATGATGGAACACCTTATCGTGTTTTTACTCCTTATTATAGAAGGGGATGTTTAAATGCCGTAGGACCTCGAATTCCAACAAAGGCTCCTCAAAAAATTCAATATTATGAATTTCAAAAAATTAAAAGCTTAGATATTGAAAGTTTAAATTTATTGCCAACTCATAATTGGAAAAATAAAATAATAAAAAAATGGAATGTTGGCGAAAAGGCAGCTGAACAAAGATTAGAAGAATTTATTAGTTTTGAACTAAATGGATATAAAGAAGGTCGGAATTTTCCAAATAAAAAAAATGTATCTAGACTTTCGCCCCATTTACATTGGGGAGAGATTTCACCTAACACAATTTGGCATAAAATTTCGAATTTACAACATTTGGAGATAAATAATTTTGAAGATACTGATACATTTTTGTCAGAAATGGGATGGCGCGAGTTTTCTTATTATCTTCTTTTTTATTTCCCAGATTTGCCAAGGAAAAATTTACAGAAGAAATTCGATAACTTTTCTTGGGACAATAATTCATTATTTCTCAAGGCATGGAAATCAGGACTAACAGGATACCCAATAATAGATGCTGGAATGAGAGAACTTTGGTCAACTGGCTATATGCATAATAGGTTAAGAATGATAGTTGGGTCATTCTTAGTAAAAAACCTTTTGTTACATTGGCATGAGGGGGAAAAATGGTTTTGGGATTGTCTGGTAGATGCTGATTTAGCAAGTAATAGTGCTGGTTGGCAGTGGATTGCAGGCTGTGGTGCAGATGCTGCCCCATATTTTAGGATTTTTAATCCTATAACACAAGGCTTAAGATTTGACCCTAATGGAGATTATACAAGAAGATATATTCCAGAAATTAGCATGCTTCCAAATAAATTTTTATTTAATCCATGGGATGCTCCTAACGAAGTTCTAGAAGAATCTAATATTAAACTCGGAGAAACGTATCCGAAACCTATTGTAGATATTAAAATTTCTAGAGCAAAAGCTCTTTCTACATTTGCTAAATTAAAAATATCTTAATATGAAAAACGTTATATCTAGGTATATTTTCTTAATAACTCTAATAATTATTACTTATTTTCTTTATATATTTCCTTTTGAAATTTTGAACAAATATATATTCAAAGAAGAAACTTCTTTAATAATTTCAGTTATAAACACAATTTTTTTCTATTTGTTAATTATTTATTATTTAAAATCATATACAACCTTCAAACCACTTAAACTTTTTGTATATGAAGGTTTAGGGATTGGTTTCATTAGCTTTATCGTAATTATTGTAAGTATTACAATAAACTATTTTGGATACTTCGAAGAAACTTCAATCGGTATAAGTTCACTAATTTTAATCATAATTATAACGTTATACGGGATATTCAAAGCAAAAAGCATATCAATTAGAAATATAACTATAGACACTTCCAAAATAGATAAAGATTATAACATCATTTTTTTTAGTGACGCTCATTTAGGGACAAATAGCCCAAAACATATTCAAAAAATATTTAAAAGTATCGAAACTATTAAATATGATTTTATTTTAATTGGAGGCGATTTAATTGATTCAAGTTCATTTAAATTAGAAAACTTAAAATTATTTAATCTTATTAAAAAGAAAATATATTTTGTTAATGGTAACCATGAATATTATTTGAGAGGTTATAAAGATAAAATTAAAGAACTAACAAAATATAATATTCAAGTATTAAAAAACAAAAATCAAAAAATTGGTAAAATAAATTTGATTGGAATTGACGATTTAGAATTACCGATTAATAAAATTTCATATGTAAATAATTTAAAAAAAGATAAATTATTCAACATAGTTATATCTCACAAGCCTGACATATGGGATAGTTTAAAGGATAAAATTGATTTAATGCTATCAGGACATACCCATAATGGACAAATATTTCCTTTTAACTTTGTAGTAAAGTTGAAATTTAAATATATTTATGGTTTGTATAAAAGTAACTTTTCTAATCTTTATGTTTCATCGGGATCTGGTTGTTGGGGACCAAGATTAAGAATTGGTTCTTCAAATGAAATAGTCAGTTTTAGATTAAAAAAAGTTAATTAAAATCTATATCAAACCTTCAATATTTACAGGCAATTCATGTCTTTCAATTTCATTTATAATTTTATTTAAATGGTCAGTATTTTGGGTTTCTACTGTAATGTTTAATTTTGCTAAACTAGCAGACAAGTCCATTGCAAATCTACTATGCTCAACTTGAAGTACATTGGCACCATTATTAGCACAAATTTTGGATATGATTTGAAGTTGTCCTGGCTTATCAGGCATTGTGATAGTAAGAGTGGTAACTTGCCCAGACCTAACTAAGTCTCTCATTAAAATTGAAGACAAAACTTTAGAGTCAATATTACCACCACAAATTACTATACCTATTTTTTTTCCAATGAATACTTGATTGTTTTGTAGTATTGCAGCTAATCCAACTGCACCAGCACCTTCTACTACAGTTTTTTCGTGCTCAGCTAGCATTGCAATTGCTCTTTCTATTGATTTATCGGTTACTGTTATAACATCATCAACTAGCTCTTTAATAATTGAAAATGGAGTATTACCTACTTCGGACACAGCTATACCTTCTGCAAGTGTAGAACCCTTGCACTTCATATTTTTATTAAACATTTTATTTGAAAGAGAAGGATACAAATCAGACTCAACACCAATAACTTTAATATTTTTATTCATTGATTTTGCTGCTAATGCACATCCTGCTATCAACCCTCCACCACCTACTGGTATAAGTAATGTGTCAATTTCATTGCAATCTGATATCATTTCATAAGATATAGTTCCTTGTCCTGATATAACATTTATATCATTATAAGGATGAACTTCTATGAAACCTTTATCTTCAATAAGACTCTGAACATGTTTATAAGAGGCATCTAAATTCGATCCTTTAATTATAACGTTTCCACCAAAATTTTTAGTCCTTCTTATTTTTGTAAACGGTGTACCTTCAGGCATGACAATATTTGATTTAATATTCATTTTTTTTGATATAAAAGCTAAACCTTGAGCATGATTACCTGCAGACATAGCAACTACCCCAGACCTTTTTTCGGATTCAGAAAAAGAAAGTAGCTTTGCGTATGACCCTCTAACTTTAAAAGCACCAGTAAATTGTCTATTCTCAAATTTAAAATAAATATCTACGCCTAGTTTTTCTGAAATAGAGTTTGAAAAACTAGTCTCTGTCCATTTCACATTATCAGATATTTTTTTATGAACATTTATAATGTCCTTTAAGTTTAATTGCATTTTTTACTCTATCAATTTAAATAAATAAGTGGGTATTGTTAAAATAATATTTTGTCAATTATATTAATTTTAGATTTCCTTTTTTATATGTGAGGTACAATATGCAAGACTATGAAGTTAATAAAATAATGCAAGGAAGCCCTCCACCTCAAAAATATCAAGTTTCGCTAGAGAACTGGAGGAAATATCCTTATTGTAAATGGTCTTTTTCAAATGTAAGAGACTTAATACCAACAGCTATTATTTCAGAAAATAGAAACAAAAAAGTTAATTTTAAAAAAAACTTAGTTGATCTAAATAGTTTAACTATAAATCACAAAGGAATGAGATCAAACCTACTAAGTGTTTTAGAAAAATGTGACACAGATGCTTTTTTAGTTATGCATAAAGGAATACTTAAATATGAATTCTTTGACAATTTTACAAAAGAAAACACTCCTCATATTATCTTTTCACTCTCAAAGTCTATTACCTCTTTATTGACAGGAATATTAGTAAGTCAAAAAGTTATAAATCTAGACAGTACCGTTTCTACAATAATTGAAGAAACTAAAGGAAGTGCATACGAACACGCCACAGTAAGAAATGTCTTGGATATGAATATTGCCTCAAGATTTGTTGAAGATTATACTGGTAATGAACAAATATTTAAAGATTATAGAGCTTCAACAGGCTGGGATATACCTAAACAAACCAAAGAATTAAATTTTTTAGGTTTACATGATTTTCTTTCAAAATTACCAACATCGGATTTAGAACATGGAAGAAAATATCACTACTGTTCACCTCATAGTGATTTATTAGGTTGGATAATAGAACGAGCTTCTGGAAAAAAATATTCTAAAATTATGTCTGAATTATTATTTGAACCAGCTGGTACTATTCATCAATCATACGTTACAGTTGATAAATGGGGAGCTTCAAGGGCAGCTGGAGGAATAAGCATATCTCCATACGATTTATTGATAATTTCTGAGTTAGTTCGTTGCTACGGTAAAAAGAATAATGATGAAATAATCCCATCTTCGTGGATAGAAGATATTCAAAGTCACAAAAATAACAAATGCTACCTTAATCAAGATAATTTAGAAAGGTTTCCAAATGGTAACTATAGATCAAAATGGTACCAAACAGGCTTTAATGATAATGAGTTTTGTGGAATAGGAATACATGGACAAAATATTTGGATAAATCCAAATAAAGAATTAACTATTATAAGAATGTCCTCTGCTGCAGACCCTATAAACATCAAAACTGAAGAATTAATGTTTGAAGTATTTGAAGAAATTGGGAAAACCTTAAGTTAGATAAGTTCAACAAAATTTTAAAAAACTATTAGAAAGTTATTGGAAATTTTTTATATAGCTTATTAATTTCTGTTATCAATTCATCTGACAAAACAACATCTAAACCATTTATTATTTTAGTTAATTGTAATTTTTCAGTTGCTCCAAAAATCACAGATCCCATAAATGAACGTTGGTTACAGAATGCAAGAGCCATATGAACTGGTTCAATATTAAATTTTCTTGCAAGAGATACGTATTCTCTAACAGCTATTGTTGAATTATCATTTATTCTTCCAAACAAACTTGACACTCTCGAAAGTCTTGAATTTTTTGGAACCTTTCCATCCAAGTATTTGCCAGTTAAGAAGCCACCTGCCAAAGGCGAATAAGCTAATAAACTAATTTTTTCGTGATGTGACATTTCTGCCAAATCAAGATCATATAATCTACAAAGTAAACTATATTCATTTTGGGTAGACACTAATTTAAGATTTGGAAAATCTTTTAAGTAATTAATAAATTGCATCGTTCCCCAACAGGTCTCATTAGACAATCCAATATATCTTATTTTTCCTTCTTTATGAATTTCTGACAAAGATTCTAAAACTTCCAAAATATTTTCTTTAGTTTTTTTACTATCTTGATTTGAAGGGTCATAATTCCAATTTTGCCTAAAATGATATGATCCTCTATTCGGCCAATGTAATTGATATAAGTCTACATAATCAGTTTTAAGTCTCTCTAAACTTCCTTCAATTGCTATTTTTATTGAGCGTCCATTTATTCCTTCTCCATTTCTAACAGCATTGTAACCAATGCCTGATATCTTTGTAGCCAATACTATTTCGGATCTTTTAGATCTATTATTGTCAATCCAATTACCAAAAATCGTTTCTGTATCACCAGTTGTTTCAGCTTTCAAAGGACATGTTGGATACATTTCAGCAGTATCAAAAAAATTAATGCCTGCATCTATCGATATATCAATTTGCTCATGCCCATCTTTTTCTGAAGTTGCCTCGCCAAATGTCATTGTACCAAGACAATATGATGAAACTTCAAGATCAGATTTTCCTAATTTTTTAAACTGCATTTAATCCTCTTTCTAGTAAAGCTTTAAAAATATATCTAGAGTAATTGAATAAAGTGAAAATCAATAATGCGCTCTAAGCACTTTAAGCGGCTTAGAATAAAATAAATTTAACATTTTTAACAGGCTAAAAATTGTAATAAAAATAGGTAAAATTAGAGAGAATAAAATTAAAGTTATATAGTTCAAATAAAATTCAATATTAAATAAATAATTAAGTAAAATATAACTCACTGAACAACCTATTAAAATAGAAATTAATGAAGATAGAAACCCTATAGTCATGTACTCACAAAACCACAAAGAAATAATTTTTTTTGGATTAGCACCAAGAATTTTGAAGACTGCCACCTCATATAATTTATCTTTTTTGCTTACATCTAAAATACTGTTCAAAACTATTATACCTGATATTAGAGTAACAAAAGCAATTGTATTGATAATAATAATTAGAAATTTTAATAAAGATCTAATAGCTTTATAACTTTCTTCTACTGATATGGATGAAATGTTTGAAAATTTAGATACAACTTTTTCTACAAAATCCGCACTCATAACTTTGTTTTGATTTTTACTCGTTGCAATCCAAGTGTGAGGTGCATTTTTTATTTTACTGTCACTTAAGAAAAATATAAAATTTATACCCATATTTTCCCATATAATCTCTCTTGTGTTATGAATTTTAGCTACAAAATTTCTTCCTAAAATATTAAATTCAATTTTATCTCCAATCTTCAAATTTAATCCTTTAGCGATTTTATCACCAATAGAAACTAGAAGAGGACCATTATAGTCTGAGCTCCACCACTCACCACTAATCAATTTATTATTTTTTGGCTTTGTATTTCCCCAGGTAAATGCCCTATCTCTTCTAAGAACCCATTGTACTTCTTTATCAACTTTTAAATTTTCAACATTTACATTATTTAATTTGGTAATGCGTCCTCGTAGCATTGGCTGAGCATTGAGATTATTAGTACCAATTGAATTAATAGCTATTTTTTTTATATCTTCAATTTGACTTGGTTGAATGTCTATAAAAAAATGATCTGGAGCTTCTTGATTAATAGTATTATAAATTTTCCTATCTAAACTTTCCTGAACGATATTTAATGTAATCAAAAGCGACAATCCTATACTAAATGAAATTACTATAGATTTTGAAAATGTATTTCTATCGACAATAGACTTCCTAATAGTTTCTTTTATTGTGCCAACTTTAAAACTAATTTTTTTTAAAATCATAAAAAATAAATTAGTAGACAGTGTTAACATAATTAAGGAAATAAATAGAGAAACAAATATATAAAAAGCTAACTTTATATCACTAGTTAAATTAATAGTTAAAAAACATAAACAACAAATTAAAAAAATTATAAATATTTTTATTTTATTAGAATATTCATTATAAATTTTATCTCGAGATATTCTTATTAAGTGTATCGGTTTAATTTCATAAGTTTTAGATAAAGGAATGATTGTAAATAGTAAACATACTACAAAACCGAATGAACAACTTATTAAAATAGGTTCCATAAAAATTTTAGCTTGAAAAGAAGAAAATAGTTTATCTCCTATTAGAGAAGAAAATAAAAAAGGAATGGATATTCCAAAAATTAATGCAGGTATTATCCCCATTAAAAAAATAAATAGCATTTGGAAAAGATAAATTTTGAAAACTTGAGTGTTTTTTGCTCCTAAAGATTTTAAAATAGCTATATTCTTTATCTTCTTTATTAAATATCCCTTTACTCCATTCGAAATTCCAACACCAGAAATTAATAAAGTTATGAGGCCAACTAGAGATATAAATAATGATGTTCTTTCTATAAAAGTATTAAAATTATTTGTGCTATTTTGAATGTTTTTTAAAGATACATTCGTTCCTTCTATTAACTTATTTAAAAAAGATAACTCTAATCTTTTATCGTTTGGGATAAATTTTAATTTATATTTCACGAGAGAACCAGGGACCATCAAACCTGTATTTTTTAAAGTTTGAGAGGATACAAGCACTCTGGAACCAAATGTTGCAAAAGAAAACATTCTATCTGGTTCTTTTATAATTATTCCTTCTACTTTAACTTTAATATTTCCTAACTTTACTATGTCACCGATAGAAATATTTAGTTGTTTTTTAAGTCCTTCATCAATGAATATTTTATCAATATTTTCATTTATTTTTATGCTAGATGAAGTTTTTGTTTCACTTTTAATTCTTATCTCACCTATTAAGGGCCAATTTTCATCAACTGCTTTTAATTCTACTATACGACGTTTGTAAGGTAAGCTTTTTAGCGAGGATAGCATTGTACGCATTTCTACAATCTGAGAAACTTTACCATTTTGTTCTAACCAATTTTTAACGTCTCTTGGAAATTCTTGATAAGTAGTTGATAGCTCGTATGTACCACCAAGAAGTTCGGATCTTTTATTATCAATTTGATATTTTAGATTTTGAGATAAACTCCCAACGGCAGTAATAATAAATACTCCAATAAAAATTGAAGTTATTACTATTTTAAATTCGTTAAAAGAACCTCTTAATTCCTTAATTGATAATTTCAAAAAAAAATTATTTTCTAAAAATAGTTTTTTTAGGACTAACATTTTATATAATTAAGCCATTATCAAGAGTAATAGTTTCATCACACAAATCAGCCAAAGATTTATCATGAGTAACTAATATTAAAGTTGATTTATGATTTTTTTGAAGTTGAAAAATAAGTTCAATAACTTCTTTACTATTTTTTTTATCTAAATTTCCAGTTGGCTCATCTGCAATTAGAATTTCTGGAGATGAAATTAAGGATCTTGCAATAGCAACTCTTTGTTGTTCTCCTCCAGCTAATTCATGAGGGTAATGACTAACCCTATTTTTTAGACCGACAGTTTCTAGTAATTTGATACTCTTTTTATTATCTATAAAATCTCCAGAAATCTCTAAAGGTAAGTTTACATTTTCTAAGGCTGTCATAGAAGGTAATAAATTAAAAGATTGGAATATAATCCCTACATTTTTTGATCTATAATCAGCTAATTCATCTTCTTTCAAATCATGAATTGCCTTACCTTTGCAGAACACCTTACCTTCTGTAACAGTTTCTAGTCCAGCGATAGTCATAGCTAATGTTGATTTGCCAGCACCACTATGTCCCATAATACTAATACTTCTATTAGCCAAAATATTTAGATTTATTCCTTTTAATACTTTAATGGTCTCAACATTACTTTTTAGATTAACATGCACATTTTCTAATTTAATTA
>Ga0115554_1003574_pt1 | contig 10462 bp, 6 predicted proteins | sample COGITO_mtgs_1104_3_FD_87283 | JGI IMG/M metagenome (GOLD analysis project Ga0115554, IMG submission 87283) | Pelagic marine microbial communities from North Sea - COGITO_mtgs_110404 | ecosystem: Environmental > Aquatic > Marine > Epipelagic | place: Germany:Helgoland, sampling site Kabeltonne... | reverse complement strand
GATCAGCCTGTACCAGCTTGGCAATTGGCCTGCGCCTTTCGGCATTGTGTTGGTGGCCGACCGGTTGTCGACGCTGATGGTTTTGATTACTTGCGTGCTGGCCCCGCTGGTGCTGCTTTATGCCATCGGGTCCGGCTGGGACAGTCGGGGTCGGCATTTCCATCCGCTGTTCCAGTTCCAGTTGATGGGGATTCTCGGGGCCTTTCTGACCGGTGACGCCTTTAACCTATTTGTTTTCTTCGAGGTTTTGCTGATCGCCTCATACGGTCTGATGATCCATTCGGGCGGGCAAAAGCGTCTGCGGGCGGGGACGCAGTATGTGCTGTATAACCTGTTGGGATCGACCTTGTTCCTGTTCGCGCTTGGCACGCTTTATGCGGAAACCGGCACGTTGAATATGGCTGATCTGGCGGTGCGTATTTCAAATCTGGACGCTGGGAACAGTGCAGGCATTCGCGTGGCCGCCGTGCTTTTGCTGATGGTCTTTGCGGTAAAGGCTGCGATCTTGCCGTTGCATTTTTGGCTGCCTGCCAGTTATGCCGAAGCACCGGCACCGGTTGCAGCGCTGTTTGCGATCATGACCAAGGTAGGGGCCTATTGCATCATCCGCATGTACACATTGGTGTTCCCGCCAGACCTTGAACTGACCCAAGGCCTGTTTGATGTCTGGTTGATGCCAGCGGCCCTGTTGACACTGATGCTGGGCATGCTTGGCGTGCTGGGGGCCAAGCGGGTTGACCGTATGGTGGCGTTTTCGGTGATCGGGTCGATGGGGATGCTGCTGGCGTCGGTGGCGGTGTTTACGCAAGCGGGCATTAGCGCTGCGTTATATTATGCGATCCATTCGACCTTTGCGGCAGCCGCGCTGTTCTTGTTGGTCGATGTGATCCGCGCGCGTCGTGGTGCAGCATCGGTCAGCTTTGCCGATGCGCCGCCGATGCAGGGCGGGGCGTTGGTGGCGGGCTTGTTCTTTGTTGCGGCCATCGCCATGACCGGTCTGCCACCTTTGTCAGGGTTTGTCGGCAAATTGTTGATCCTGGATGCGGCGCGCAGTTCTGACCTGATGTGGTGGGTCTGGGGCGCGATCCTTGTGGGGTCGTTGATTGCAGTTGTCGGATTTTCGCGCGCGGGCAGTGTTGTGTTTTGGAAAGCGCATCAGGCGCGCGACCAAGATATCGCCCCCGAGACACCCGAGCCCGAGCCATCGACCGCGTTGGCAATGGTTTCGATCGGGGGATTGCTAGCGGTGCTGATCGCCCTTACCGTAGCGGCGGGGCCTGTTACACGGGTTCTGTCTGCAACATCGGCGCAGCTGTTCAATCCTGCACCCTATATTGATGTGGTGCTGACGACGCCGGGCAAGAAGATCAAATCTGATTATGACGCGGCCAACCAGCCCAAAGAGACAGCCGCGACCGGGCAGGGTGCCACTGAAAGTCACGACAGTAAGGCCGGCGACGATGCCCACGGCTCAACGGTAAAGGATAACTGATATGTTTTCACGTCTGTTGCCCCACCCGCTGCTGACCGTCCTGTTGGCGGTGGTCTGGTGCCTTTTGGTTAATGAGATCAAGCTGGGCACCATCGTTTTCGGCCTGATACTTGGCTTGCTGATCCCGATCGCGACGGCAGCCTATTGGCCAGATCGACCCATTTTCAGCCGACCCTGGAAAATGATCAGCTACATGGGCTTGGTGCTGTGGGACATACTTGTGGCCAATGTGATCGTGGCAATGATCGTTTTGTTCAAAAGCAACAAGGCCATGCGCCCACAATGGGTTGTTATCCCTCTCGATCTGCGCACACCCGAGGCGATTACGATGCTGGCCGGGACAATTACGCTGACACCGGGGACTGTCTCGGCCGACCTGTCTGATGACGGCAGGGTCTTGCTGGTTCATGCCCTTGACGCCGAAGACCCCGACGCCGTGCGCGACGACATCAAACAGCGCTATGAGCGTCGGATAAAGGAGATTTTCGAATGATCCTGATGGCTTTGAACTTTGCCTTTGTGGCGGTGGCACTGTCGCAACTGCTGGCTATGCTGCGGTTGGTCAAAGGCCCGAACACCGGTGACCGGATTCTTGCGCTGGACACGATGGTGATCAATGCGATTGCGCTGATCATTCTGCTGGGCATGCGCCTTGGCACACAGATCTATTTTGAAAGCGCGATGATCATCGCGATGTTGGGTTTTGTTTCCACTGTCGCCATCGCGCGCTTTGTCTTGAGGGGTGATATCATTGAGTGAACTGGGAATAATCAGCGAAATCATCATATCGGCCCTACTGGTGATCGGTGCCTTTTTCATATTGGTAGGCTCGATCGGGTTGATGAAGCTCGATAACTCCATGTCGCGCCTGCACGCACCAACCAAGGCGTCAACACTGGGGGTCGGATCGCTTTTGTTGGCGTCAATCGTCTATGCGTTTGCTGCTGGGGATGGGTCGCTTCATGAAATTCTGGTGATGGCGTTTCTTTTCGTAACGGCACCCATATCGTGCAATTTCATCGCCAAAGCCAACATGCACCGGTTGCGCGGCAAACCCGATCTGCCGCCGCCGCCGCCAGACCACGTCTGGAGCACATATTCCGAGAAATAACCGAAAGCCCGTGCCGCAATGCGCGGGCTTTTTTCTGGCGGGGGGGGGGGCGTTTTTGAAAAATATTTGCAAATCAGCGAAAACAGGTCAAAACCCCGCTTGACGGGGGCAATGCCAGACCCTATTACCGCCCAACGCTTTGAAGTTTACGACAAAGCATGCACTGCGCGGTTGTAGCTCAGCTGGTTAGAGTACCGGCCTGTCACGCCGGGGGTCGCGGGTTCGAGCCCCGTCAACCGCGCCACTTGCATCTTATATTTACGCCTTCTTGAATAACGCAAATTTTTTGGTCCAGACTTCTGGGTCGGGGCGTTCGCGTGCTTCCATGTTTTGGCGCAATGAAAAATCCGCATAAGACATTTGACCTGAGCCGTCTCAGCGCCGTAGACTAAAAACAAGCGCAATACCGCCAGATTTTCAAAGCCATGGTTATTATCCGTGGCGAATTTAAGATAATCGAGCAGAGAAGGTAATGACTTGGCCGATAGTAATCTTTCCGATACCCAAATTAATTTTATTGAGCAGTTTCTTAAGGTTAAAGTAGTCGCGACGGCAGACGATCCGGCAGAATTTGTGCTGGATGGTGAATACGTTCCCGATAATCCTGCGGATGTTTGGCTTGATGCGAAGGGGCAGGTTGACGCCACCCTATCGCCCTTGATGTCCGAGCTGGCCAAATCCGATGACCCGAACCTGACGCGGATTGCGCGTTTTGGTCTGAACGGGGTCACAAAAGGCAACAATACTGCCCTGATGGCCGCAATCCTTGTCTTTAACAGTTCGGCTGGTGCGGCGCGGGCTGGCAGCGCAAAGGCGCTTGGCAAGGAAATTGACACCTATTCGGAATTTCTGGGGTCCGACCCGATTGTTGCTTTGTGCGAAAACAATCCTTTCGGCCATTCGATGGCGATCCGAGCCCCTTTAATCAAGGCGCTCAACACCATGAAAACGATGATTGCCGCCTAAAAGCCGACCCTGCGGGGTCGACGGTCTAGTCCGCCAGACAAAGAAAGCATCAAGATGCCAGAAGATAACGATACGCTGGACGTTACGCCGACCACTGTCCAAGGATGGATCGAAAAATTTAACAAGGTGAAAGGCTGGAAGCCGCTAAAGCCGCCGTCATCGGACAAAGATTTGATGGCGACCCCGCTGAACCGGTTTGCGGAGGCGCATGCCAAGGCCAATTCGGATGCGTTGGAGGCCAATAGTGCCAAGCTGCAGGCGCAATCGAAAATGGACGCATTGCAACAGGCGGTGGATGCGCAGGATGATCTTGCCGAGAAAGAGCGCGCCGAAGCCGCGTTGGAAACAGCCAAAGACGCCTATGAAGCAGCCAAGGCCGCCGATAAGACCGCGCGGGATGTTCGAAACAAGATGGCGACGAAACTGGTCACCTTGACCGAGGTCGAGAAAGATCTTGATAAGGATCTCATGGATGCCAGCGGGCGTGTCGCCGCGTTGCAGGATCAACTGGAACAACAGGCCGGTGATCCATTTGCACAGGTCCCCAAAGAGCAACGGGAAAGCGACTTTAAGCTGGTTGAAGCCATGCGCAATATGGTTGCCGGCAACATCGAAAGGGTTCGCGGCGAAGTCTTTAGCATGGTCAAGATCGTGGACGGGGCCAAGATAGAGCGATCCTATGCCGCGATTTGCCCCGAGGAATATAAAATCCTGCATGCGATGCTGGATGAGGCAATGCTGATCTATCTGACCGGCGATGTGGACGCGGCCAAAGCCAAGATCACTGCGACAACCGATCAGTTGAATGTGTTCCGCAGTGCGCGCACCGGTGCCACCATCATCGAAAATCAAGAGGATGCTTTTGACAGCCGCCTCACGTTGCCGATGGGTGCAATCGATGGGCAGTTGTCTTGGCTGCGGACGGTCGGGTTCACCCCCTGTGCAGACGATAAGAAACACAGCCTGGAAGCGTTGCGTGCGCTGATCGAAGAGACCCAAAGAAACACCCCCGAAAAAGTGTTCGACCTTCATAAAGACGCTGTCGCAGAACTGGTTCAGGAGGTTGAGCTCGAGGTCGAAGACGCGAAATTTTGTGTTGAAACAACGAAAAGAATTCTCAAGCAGATCGCGACGCTTAGGGCGATGGACGCACCCGTTACCGCAGACCTGCTAAGTGCTGAGCTGGACGCGGTGGAAAACCCGACCTTCATGCAAATACGCCGGACGGGGCTTGACCGGCTTGAGATGAAATGGATGACAGAGATTGGAAATCTGAAAAAGTTGCAAGCCGCACAAGAGCAAATCAACGTCGAGAGACTGAATACGCAGCTAGAAGACCTTCAGGCAAAATACGACGACATGTTCAAAACAAGCGGTTTGTTCAAGGGCAATCGAAAGGATAAGAAAGTCCCGAAAGAAGCGCTCGATGAGCTGGAAATGAAGCTGTTGGCGGCGCGGCAGCTGCTCGAGACTGACTCAGTGGATGCGCTCAAACTTGCCAAGGAATATCTTGACGACCTCGAAAGTTTCGAAACCTCGTTGTCGGATAATTCGGTCAGTTTTGACTATGTCATTATCCGGCTGGGATTGGTGAACAAAAAGCTGGATCGCCTCAAGACCAAATACGCCGCCTACGAGGCCGTTCGCACGGTTGATCTGGCCGCGCGGGTCAAAAAATTCGAAGAAACCTATGCGTCAAAGAATCCGGTGAAATCCCATCTTGAGATCGCAGAGCTGTACGATGAGGCTGTCTTGGTCAAGGATGACGCGCGTGCCTGTCATGCGGCGTATAAAGAATGTGAAAAACTTGCCAAAACAGTCACTTCCGAGATTAAGTCCCTGTCCAAATCAATGGCGGACAGCAAGATCGGTGATGTCGAGATTTCCGGTTATTACGGAAAATATGTGGATGATCTGGCCGAGGCACAGCGCGTTGCCGACGAGCGTGATAAGGCGTCGTTGAGCCGGGCCAATACTCTGTTGATCCAACTGGTGTCAGACATTCAGGACACCACCGCCGTCGCGTTGAAACGCTGGGCCAAAGGGTCCAGAGACGCGCTGAACGGGAGTGAGCTTGCCGTATGGACGTCGTTGAAATCTGATTGCGTATCGGGGCAGGAAAAGGAAAATTCCCGCGAAGAGAACAAGAAGATTTTCGATACTGAAAGGGATGCTCTTAAGCCCAAGTTCCAAAAGCTGATTGAGGCTTTTTCAAAACTTAATCTCGATACCAGCGAACTGGATGTGGCGTTGACAGAAATCGACGGTCTGAAAGCCACGACCAAAGTGTCGGGTGATTATGAAGCCGCGATTGAACGCCTCAAAGAACTGAAGGCCGATCTAGAACGCCACAGCAAGACCGCTGTCGAGATCAAAGCATTGTCGAAACTGGATGCCGCAGCCGCAACCGCGGCATGCGCTGATAAATTGCGCGGTTTCGTGTCCGCCGTCAAAGGCTTTGACAAGGTTATTGAAAAGGTCGGTGACGTCGGCGAACTGGTTGCAACGGGCAGTGGTGATGCCATCACAGAGTCGGATGTAAAAACCTATCTGGATACCGTGGCGGGCCTGCTGCGCGATGCAGATATCAAGAAATTGGAAGACAACGGCAAGCTGCTGCAAAAGGCGATCGACACCACCGGAAGCGACCCGCGTCCCCCCCGCGAGGCCGCGCTGAGCGCGCTGCGCACCCTGACCGGTGCCTTGCAGGCAAACGCACCGCTTGCGCATTTCCGCAACCAACCCTTCACCAGCGGCACCCCCGAACTGGATATCGCAGTGCAGGCGTTGTCGCGTCTTGAAGTCAAGCTTTTGACGGCAATTCCGAAGTAAGCAATTTTCTGGGAGATCAAAGTTATGTCGGGATTTACAGAGACGCAGATCGGATGGCTTCAGACGGCTGTTGGAAAAAGCGGTGAATTCGCCAATGCGATGCAGCACGAGCAAGAAAAGAGCGAGGCGCTGGAACAGCTTTTGGGGGATGTTGGCCAATTGGGCAGCGATCTGGTTGCGGCGCAGGATTTCTCTGTCGAGTGGACAGAGAAACAGCGCAAGCACTTCTGGAGCCAGGCGAAAACCGAAACCCGCGTGGTGCAATCCATGGCTTGGGCCGACGGCGATCGCGACAGTGAAATCGACACGCGCCATGACATGCGCCAAACCTACGACGTCGAGACAGGCGAGGGGACCCGGATGCAGGTCGACCCCGAAAAAGCCCGCGCCGTGCAGAAAATGCATGAGAAACTGGTTGAGATTCAGACCAAAATGGAAGAGGCGACCGACAGCGACGGCAATCCCCTGTTTACCGCGCGCGATATCGAACGTGAACTTTGGTCACCGTTGATCAAAGCCAATATTCTGCCCTCCAACGCGGTTGCGGATAAATACAGTCAGGAAGCGCAGGTTTTTAACGGGGCTTGTGAAATCTACGGCGAAAAGCTTAAGGAACACACCAAGACCGCATCGAAGCATGAGAAACTGAAACGCGGCCTGTCGATTGCAAAGGATACGGTCAGTCTGCTGGGCACAACCGCATCGCAAGCCATCGCGATCGGCAATTTCGAAGGCGCGTCAATGTCGCAGGCGGAAAAGAACGAGATGGCGGATCTAGCGGCGCAGGAAAAAGCGGGTACCCTACCACCCGAGAATGAAGCAACGCTTGAGGAGCTAAAGGCGCAGTCTGAGATCGCGAAACGCGCCAAGCAGCAACAAGCATATACCACGCTGGCGTTCGGGCTGGCGAACGGTGCCTTCGATCTGGCCGACAAGGCATTGGATAAACCCGACGAAAAGCGGAACTGGAAGATCGCCGAAATGGCGTTCGAGGTCGTGGCGAAAGCGGCGATTGATTCCATCTCTGCCGATCAGGCAGAACGTGCGGTGAACGACAAGGACACCGCCAACTCGCAAAACTACAAAGCTGCCACCAATTCGGCGAAAAAGCTGGTTTCCTATTCGCTTGCCGGATCCAAGGTGGTGTTCAGGTTCAAGGAAATGCTTGATACGCTTCCCAATGACCCTACCAGCATCGCCAAATCGCTGACCGTGACCGTTGCGGATGCTGTCGGCAATGCCTTTGCCGCTTTCGATGTGCCAGCGGGCAATGATGCGAATGGTGATCCGGTTCCGGGAACCAACGGACAATGGGCAAAAGTCGGGGCCTATGTCTCGGCCGGGATAGTTGGCGCGGCAAACGCTGCACAAATTGCAAAATTGGTGAAAGACGCGCATGCGACTGGCAAGGACATCAACGGCAAGGCGTTGATGGGTGCCATCGGGCTGAATGTGGTCGAGGCGATCATGATTGGCACGTACGAACCCGCCTCAAGCGGGGTGCGCGAAACCGTCGGTGCCGACGTCCATTCAACATCACCGACGCAAGAAACCGAAAAAATGAAGGCCCTTCGCGAGGCTGGGACAGATGGTGACCTGAACGCGATGACCGCTGCATTGAAGGGGGCCAATGGGCTGTTTGATGCTTTCCCCGTCGCCCACGCCGTGGATTCAGAAAAATTGCAGGCCAAACTCGCGCTCGCCAATGCCGAACAAGAGGAAAAAGCCCGTGAGGCAGAATTCAAGGATTATGAAAAGCGCATCAAATCCGACCCCGCTTTCAAGGCAGCCCTAGAGGCGGATATCGCCAAGGAAACCGCAGAGCGTCAGGAAGCGTTAATGGCACTGATCGCGGATGCGACACCAACGCCAGAAGATCTTGCTGATCAGGCCAGAGCCAAAAAGGCGATGGACGCGATGGACAAGCTGATCGCCGAAGCCGAAGCGGTGAAGACAAAGTGGGCGGTGATCGACCAACTTACCTCTGGCGGTGTCGGTCTGCTGGTCAAGTTTCTGCCCGGCGCAAGCATTGCCGGTGCCATCCGCCAATTGGCGTTTGATGTGGCTTATCTGGTCAAAAAGTCAGAAGAGCTGAACTTGTGGATGAAAAACACCGCGCTGACCTATGGCAACGATTCCGTTTATGGCCCCGCGATCACCAGCCGTCTGGCCAACGCCACAATTCAGGTCAGCCAGAAAACCCTGAACACATTGTTTTCCTTGACCGGCGTCGTCATGGAGAGCCTGCGCCTTGCCGATATTACCGGCGCTGCGACTGCCGGGTCGATTGCCAATACCATGGCCCGTGCGCTGTCTGACTATGGCTACAAGATGCAAAAAGAGGCCGAGATTTCAAAAGGCTGGGGTCTGTATAAAAAGGCGCGACTGCCGGAAAACCAAGGCGACCGAAAGCTGGCGCGCAAGGCAATGCGCTGGAATTCAACCTTGTCCAAATGCGTGTTGGCGTACGGGATTGTCAAAGACGGTGACCCCGTGGCCAAAGAAGTCGCGCGCAATTGTGGCCTTACCCCTGAAATACTACAGGACGAAAGCGAGGTCTGCCAAAAGGTCGTTAAATATTTCATGAGCATCTACAGTGATGATCCTGTCGTTTTACACCGCATCCCGATCTCAAAGGACTGGCACCCGGGCACGCCCGAATTGTCGCTGACCAGCTGGATACGGTTCAAGGCTGCGGCCAGTACCAAGGCAGTGCCGCGCATGGCACCCGCTTCCGCGAAAACCCCCGCTCTGGACAAGCATTTCGCCAAGCTGACGGCCCTGTGCGACGGGGGGACGGGCTACGCTGCGAAGCGTGATGCGGACTATCCACAGACGGACTTCACCAAAAGAACGTCTGACGCATACGGCACGTTTCTGACCGAGGGGTTAGAGGCCGCCGACGGTTTGATCACAGGCTTTGACGCCCATGCCCCCGTAAACGATGCCCCCAGTGGCGACGACGAGACATGGACCGCGAACGCCTCGCACGAGCAGATGATCGCCGTCGTTGAAAGCTTTCGCGCACAAGCTGTCTTGTTGCGGTCCGAAATCAAATTCGACATCGCGGATCGGCAGGCTTTGATTGATGGCGGGGGCGACGCCGAAGACGAACTTGATCTCGATGCCCTGTTGGATGCGTAATCCTGCCCGGCAGGCGCTTCAAATCTGGTGGAGGGGTTAATCTACAAACTCAATTGATCTGCCGGTGGCGGGCAGGGCGTTCATAGGTGTTTTTCAAACGCTTGTTTTGCGACGGAATGCCGAAAATGGGTGGGCGTTTTGGGGCGTAATAGGGCATTGAGGCGAGGTTTGAAAATTTCCTGTGATTTGGGTGGTTTTATGTGCTTGACGCCTCGCGCAGCTTGGCCTATTCCGCCCTTACTGCGCGGTTGTAGCTCAGCTGGTTAGAGTACCGGCCTGTCACGCCGGGGGTCGCGGGTTCGAGCCCCGTCAACCGCGCCACTTATCCCTTGACCGGGTAGCAAACAGACCACCTTCGGGTGGTCTTTTTCGTTTCAGTGCAACAGAAATTTATCCCCCAGAATGCGCAATATGCATTTCATGGTCAGCACGACATTTGACGGGTGATCGTGGTTGTTTGCGGTACCACCAGTGAAATGCGCAAAGATCAGCTGCAAATCACGGTAAGCCCTGTAAGGGGGCAGCGTAGACTGCAAAACCAGACCACGCTGCATCAATTGTTTAAGTCAAAGCGTCGAGAATCCGCGCCCAGCTGCGGATGCCTTTGTGAAAGCTTTCCATGTCGTATTTTTCATTCGGAGAATGGATCGCGTCGTCGTCTTTGCCAAAGCCGATCAGCACCGGTGTTGTGTTCACGATCTTTTGGAAATGCCCCGCAATCGGGATCGACCCGCCGCAACCGACGTAAGCTGCAGGGGTTTTCCATTCGTCCGTAAGTGCGTGGCGGGCTTTCTCAAAGGCCGGGTCTGTTGTTTCGAACATTGACCCCTGGCTTGCGCCATGTGCTTGGAAACTGACTTTGCAATCGGCGGGCAGCATGTCGGTGACCATTTTGCGGAAACTCTCGCGGATCACAT
>Ga0115554_1003573_pt1 | contig 10463 bp, 7 predicted proteins | sample COGITO_mtgs_1104_3_FD_87283 | JGI IMG/M metagenome (GOLD analysis project Ga0115554, IMG submission 87283) | Pelagic marine microbial communities from North Sea - COGITO_mtgs_110404 | ecosystem: Environmental > Aquatic > Marine > Epipelagic | place: Germany:Helgoland, sampling site Kabeltonne... | reverse complement strand
GTGCTGGGGAAGAGGGTTAGGGTTAATTATAAAGGGCAGGGGAAGTGGTGGGAGTGCACCGTCACAGGGTATGAAGGGGGAAGGGGGGAGTATACCGTCGTCTATGATAATAAGGTTAAGGAGACTAACGTGAGGAAGCAGAATATTGTTTTTCTTTGACACAGAGGAATCTTTGACACAGAGGAATCTTTGACAAAGAGAAATCTTTGACACAGAGAAATCTTTCAACAGAGAGATAAGCAAGCAAAGCAAATCTCTATTTGGCATTTATATCTATAATCTTTCCCCTCTCGTCCCTTGCCATCGTCCAGTTCCCACCGTCCAGTTCCGCCGTACCCACGTGCCGGTCGCCTCCCTCCAATTCCCCCCTTTCTCACTTCCCCCCCCTCCCATTCCCAATGGCCGTCTCCGCGAACTCCAGCGTCCTCTCGAGCTGGTTGAGCTTCTCGTTGATGCGCGCCAGGGAGTTCCGGGCGCTGGCGTCGAAGCGGTTGAGGAAGGAGGTTATCTGGAGGATGTTGAGCTGGACGATCTCGGTGAGCTCGCGGTTTGACCAGTCCGATTGGACCGGGGTGGACATTGGGGAAGGGTTAGGGTTGGGGTTAGGAAGGGACAAGGGACCCGGTTGGGGGAGCGAGGATTTATTTGTGTGTATATAGGAAGGTTTTGGGGGCAAGGGGCTTTGTCAATGGACGTCAAACAACAGTGCACCGTCTGAGGAAAGTGGATAAAGTGTATAAAGAAAAAACTTGGTTTCTAACCAAAGCAAGATTTTTTTCATTCCGGTTCGCGATGAGCAGGTCATTACCCACTTAAATCCCTTTTTCGCGTGCTAAAAACTCTCCTCGCTCTCCAATCTACATTCCTAAACCAGATTTTCCGTGCTAAAAAGCTCTCTACACTCTCTCCACTCTACACTCACTCCTAAATCAGATTTTGCTTCATTTGTCATTGTCATTGAAATGGTGACGTACACGGGCGATGGCAATGGCCAATGTCCTACCTATACTCCCCTACTAGGATTTACAGGGGCTGCCCTCTGCTTGATTATGGCGAACTGGGGGGCGGCTGTGGGGACTTGGAAAAGGTAAATTTGTGCTGGAAGGCTTTTTTTTATACTGCTTTTAGTGTGGCTCTTTGGGGCGCGTGCGCGTGCAAAGTGTCAGAAGGAGCGTGGTGTATTTATCACAACAACTGAGCCCCAACCCCTCAAACTCACCTTACAACGAATAATCTCAATCACAGCGGCATGGGTGTTTGCAAGATGGGTGTCGACCATCCAGCCGGAATAATCAAGAACCTGATTGCAGTCATCATGTCCGGTGTGCTGGGTATATTTGGTCTGATAGTGGCGATCATCATCGGAGGATCAGTCTCAGGTCCAACGATTGAGGGCTACACAACCTACTCTTTGTTCAGCGCCTGGTCTCACTTTTCCGCCGGGATATGCTGTGGGGGTACGTGCCTGGCCGCGGGGTACGCGACGGGAATTGCGGGGGAGGCTTCCTGCATCGCCTTTGGAGTCCGCGCGGCAGGGAACAGAATCAAGAAGGGGAAGTATGGAGGCGATGGTTACGAGGGTGACGCGACGAAACTATACATTGCCGGTGTGACGATTCTGAGCTTTGCAGGAGCGTTAGGCCTCTATGGATTCATTGTCAGCTTGATTATCGTCAGTTCTGGTGGTTATTCGTGCGAATATTAAGGAGCCTTGTGTGCGTCTTGTCAAGAAAGAAGCTGCTGTAAGTCAGATAATTAATTGTTAAGAGAGGATTCTTTTTCGTCAAAGAAGCCACAGCAGTTTTTTAAATCTTCAACAGGCTCGCTTTATTGTCAAACCTAAACCTAATATACTCTACTCTCCGACTTTCTTTACTACTCTACTCACTCTCCCTACTAAAAAAAAACTCCGAAACTATCCCAGAGCAAATTGCCCGAGATTGCCCAAATGCTTGCTTCTTTCGTCTTCGCTAAAGACAGGGTTCGGAGCGCTTTTTCGGTGGGACAATACTTGACTCCCGTGTCCCCCTCCCTCTTCGTAGCTTCCCGGCCCTGTGAAGCTCTTGAATTTTTCGTCTGGTCCCTGCCCAGTCTCGATTCGCCCGACCAAGCCCCACGCGGGAGATTTTTCGCGAGTTATGGCATCCCTAGGCCTGTACGTTGTGCTGCTTGGTTCTATTCTCCCCGGATCCTTAAAGTCGTCTGGCCTTGTCCCCGCTTGCATGAAGCTCATTCCATGGGTACTTTTGTTGTGGCTCAACAACTGCACTCCAATGGAGCTGCAATCTGGTGGCTCACTCTCGCCGAAATTACTCTCGCCCTGGAATTTGTCTGAAATTGTTGCCTTCTTTAAATCGTCGTTGATGCTAGCAATTGTCCAGCTCGGGGCGGTTGTAAAGTGGCTCGTCTTGGTAACGAATGGAGACTGCATTTTCTTCCTCCTTCTCATTAAAAGTGCCTCTGACATTCTCCTGCTAGCCAACTTGGCGTCGTCCAGGGCGCTATTCTCCTCCCCCATCCCCCGCCCCAAAATTCTATCCCTCTCCCCTTTCTTCTCTGACCAGTACTGGGCCTCGTCTTTCTCCTTGAAAATGTTAAACCTGAGCATGTATCGGACTCGGTCGACGATTTCCTCTGTAGGCCGGTTCTTGAAGAGAACTCTGTGTCTCTTTGCATAAAGGTGCAAGTGATCGTTCAGGGCATCAGCACCCGGTCTTTTCGGTCGATCTAGCTCCCAGTATAAATTATTAAGCTTCTCTCGCTCGTAAGGTCCCCACTTCATTCCTGCAGTCTGACTGAGCGCATTCTCACTTTGCCGCTTGAGGGCGCTCAATTCTTCCTGGTGTGCATCGCTATTAACAACCTCTGTGACATCCACTAACCCCTTGTTCTTAACTGCCCATCTGTCACTCTTGCCGAATGCCCCGCCTGATCTGGTAATACGCATAATTCTATCAGATGACTCAATTTGGTAGGCCCCTGGCCCAGGAGTTACACCCCCCACAACGTCTAAATCTTTGGCATCCACCTGCTTCAGCTTGACGTCATTTTGAAGCCTATCATACTGGGTCCAAACTTTGTCGGGGATCATGTTGTTTCCTTTCTCGTCATTCAAGTGGCGGCCCATGTCCCTTACCAGACCGTTCAAGGTCTTGCTGTAAGCCAGCCGCTTCCGAAGGTTCTGTTTGTCATTGACTACCTCTCGATGGGACTTTGTCTCCCTCTTCTTCGGCGCCTTCTGTTGCCTCAACCCTCTGTTCCGGGCAAAAAGTCCCAGTCCGGCCTTTCCGCTGTCGAACTGGGAAGTGCTCCCAAGGCTATCAAGTAGGACATCTTGGGGAACGAGCTTGAGACGAGCAAGGACAGTCAGGCGCTCCCTCTCATAGGTTTTGTCGGTAACAGTTGTGGTAGTGAGCGATTTGTAAAGGCCACTGATGCCTTCGCGAAGGCCGTCAGCCATTCAAATTGTGTCTGGGCCTGTTTGGTCGATGATGATAAAATGGAAGTTGGCTAACAACTCACTGAAAAAGAACAACTACTTATCAAACAAAAAGTTGTGATTAAACCGCTTCTGGTGCGCTTATATATGGTTTGAACCACTGTCTGGTAATATACGACGAGCAATATCCAAAAGAAGTCAACAATGATGTCCTTCCCAACCTCCCCAACCTCCGCAACAAACCCCCCTCAAATTGGCCGAGACCAACAATACATCCAAGATCTCCTCTCTGAACTTTCCGCGCTTCGTGGTCGTCTGAAGCGGCGTAACTTTGTAATTGATGCAATTCGGAAGGCATACCTGAAAGATGTGGTCACAGTCAAGCACAAGATCCTCTACCAACAAGAACACCCAGACTATGATGCTTCATCAGACACGGAGCTGAGGGACAGGGTCCCATCCCTTGACCTCCGCCCTACTCTAGAGCTGTTCGCCCCTTCTGAGTGCTCCCTAAGAGTCCGGTCCTGTGAGTCATGCGGGGGGCAGCTGGAAGTTGTGCACAGAGAATCAAAGCGAGTAGCAAGCCTTCAGAAATCGTGCCTAGCGCTACAAAAGATAGAGCAGGAGGTTCGGTTGAAGGCGTCCCGGTTTGAGATACAGGCGAACAAGGACCGGAGCAGATATGAAATTCTTAAGGCCAAAAGTGAGGAGGATAGAGGTGTCTTTCTGGAACAGATTGGGAAGCTCCGTGAACAGCTCAGCAGGGTCGACGTCGAAAGTTTCGAGCAAATGAAGAAAGACATGAAGGAGCTCGAGAGTGAGTTTGGGATGGCGATCCAAAAGCTTGGAAGCTTCGAGGAACTCAAGAAAACCTTTGCCGAGACAGAGAAGAGCAGAAAAGAAATGGAGCAGCGGCTGCAGGATGGTGAGGTGACGCTGAGGGAATTGGAGCAGATGAGGATACAGGCAATTCGAGAGAAGCAACTTGCCGAAGATATGGTGAAAGAAAGAGACTCGGAAATCGCCAGCATGACAGAGTCCTTGACAACACAATCAGCAGCCAATGACAACCTCCAGGACGAGCTGAACCGAGCCAACGGAAAGAACCAGAGGATGCAACAGCTTCTAGACGAGAGCCGCAAAAATGAGGCTTATCTGAAGCAGAAAATAAGCAGTATCGACGCCGAAAATAGGGAGGCCATGGAGGGAGAGGCCCATGCCCAGGAAGCCATCAACGACAAGCTCGAGGAGACAAGGATCGAAATCAGGAAATGTAACAAGGAGCGGGATAGACTCAAAAAAGAGCACGAAGACTATGTGGTTAAGGTCACGAAGGAGAGAGAAGCGGAATTGGAGGAGAGTGTGAATAAAGTGAAAAAGCAACTCACAGAAAAATATGAAAGCCAAGTCAACACTCTCATCGAAGATTCCAAGAAGCAAACCGAGGACTTTGAGAAACTCACGAAGAAGTTTAGTTCTGAGCAGTTGAAACGAGGGGAAACGGAAAGCAAATTAAATGAGGAGAAGAAGAAGAAGATGGACATAGTTGAGCAGATTGGCACGTTAGAGCAGCAGCTGACGGAGGCCAGAACGGTAATCGAAGAGCTTACGGAGGAAGTTGAATCCAAGGCGCATTTAAAAGTCGAGATCGAGGAGGAGAAAAAGGAAGAGGTACCCACCATGGACGATGTGGTCAATGAAGTTAACGAAGAGAATAATGTCGACAAAGATGAACTAATCCGAACCCAGGAAGAAACAATCAAAAGATTAGAAGAAGAAGTCGCCCTTCTCAAGATCCAGCTCAGTAAAACGAACTTCCAGCAGCACCATGAGGAAATGAACGAACAGGCTCGGAGAAAGAGTGTGAACGGAGCGCTCGTGGATGTCGCTATGGTCGCTGCCCCGACGGAAGAGGACAGCATATTATTGCAGACGCAAATGTCATTGCTGATGGATAAATTAGAGCATCAGAAAAAGGAGCATGACAGGCATAAGGCCGACATTGAGGAGGCCCATAGGAAAGAGATCGAGGCTCACAAGAAGGAAATCGAGCATCATATGCATGCAATTGATGAGCACAAGACTTTGTACGCTCGAAGTGCAAGCGAACTTGAAGAGGCCAAGCTGAAGTACAATAAGCACGAGGATACCATGAGGGATATGAGGAGCGAGATCCAAAAGCAAGAAATGCAGCTGAAACTTTTGAGTGAGGAAGGTCAAAGCGGGGACTCCCAGCGAGCTGTGCTGGAGGAAATGCTCGAGGAAAGAGACAATTCTCACAAGCAAGAGATCGAAAGCAAGGTGAACGAGTTGAGAGAAGAACACGCCGCTGTATTGAAACGGCAAACGACAGAAACTGAATTGGCCCTGGCCGAGAAGCATAGAGAAGAGGTCAAAGCGAGAGAAGAAACGTTGAGAAAGGAACATGCCGCGGAAATAGAGTTGGTTGAGGCGAAAATTGCTGATATGGAGAAGGCACTTCTCGAAAAGCAGGAGCAATGGAAAAAAGAAGAGGAAGAAGAGGACGCCAAGGAAATGGGGAAGGCGGAAGATGGTGAGGGGGGTGGTGGAGAAGGTGTGGCTGGTGATGAAAAGCCTGCGGCGAATGAAGACCGCAGGCCGACCAACGCCCAAGAGTCTATTTCGAATTTTGCCCAAATCGAGCTTGAGCTTGACAAGATTCCCAAATTGGAAAACAAGGTGGAGTTGTTGGAGAAGGAGAACACAAATTTGAAGAGCATAATTGTTGAAATGAGCGAGAATATCAAGGCAGCGGAAGAAGCGGCAGCGGAGGAGGAGGCGAAGAAGGAGTTGGAGGTACAAGGGGAGGAGGTTGTCGAAGAGAAGAAGGAGGATGCTGCCGACGAAGGGCAGAGAAGGATGACAAACGCAGGAAATGGAGCGATTACGATGATGCTCAAGGCGCAAATTCAAACCCTCCAAAGTGAGAATCAGATGCTGAAGAGTAAGTTGGAAGAACTTGATGACATTACGAGAGAGAGGGACGAGGTGAAGCTGAATGCTGCTGGTTTAGAGGAAAAGATCAAAGCTTGCGAGGCATCTATTGTCAAGTTAGAGGAAGAGAAACTCGAGCAGAATGCAGGAGGAAACCTCATGGAAATTATGGAGAAGACGAGGCTAAAGAAGGAGAAAGAGGAGGAGAAGAAACAAAATATGGATCAAATTAAACTGCTCCAGACCATGGTTGAAAATTACAAGCGTATTCTCATGAACTTGGTCAGCTGCAACTGCGACTACGTGACGATGGCCGAAGAATTGCTCAGCAAAGATGCCGTAGATTACGAACCGCCGTCGCACGATGAGGACGTAAAGTATGTAGATGCGGTTGCAGGTAAATTGTCATCAGGGACGGAAATCGAGCAGATTGATCTACATCTGTACTTCGAGGAGGAAATAACCGCGGGGTTGATCGTTGATTACATCGATGCACGAAACAGGGCAGTCATGATCGCAACTAGAGAAGAGATGGGAAAATTGCGACACCACCGTGACAACAGCACTTTGAATGACAAAAAGAACAAGGCGAAAGGGGGCGCAATGGACTTCATGGCGAAACAAAGGGAGTTCAAATTGAACAAAAAAGTTGAGGACTTGGAGAAGAAGATGTCGGTTTTGAAGGAGGAGAGCAAGAAAGCGATTAAAGATATGGGAGGAAGGCTTGAGGAGGCACTTGACAAGAATGGCAAGATGGATGAAGAACTGAAAAAGCTGAACTCTGAGGCAACTAAACTTAGGCCGCTTGTTAAGATCGCGAAAGATCAGAAAGAAACAAACATTGACATCCAGCAGAAACTCGACAAGTCGAAGGTATTCACAGGTGAGCTGACTATGGAGTTAGAAAAAACCAGAGCCGACGCCAAAGTCGAGAGCGCGGCCTTGTTCAAGGCGAACATTAAACTGAAAAACAACGCCACGGACATCGATGAATTGGAGAAGGCGAACGTCAAACTTCGGTTCGAGAAGAAGGACCTCGAAAAGGAGAAGAAGGGACTGCAGAGAGAGCTGAAGGATATCATCGACGCAGAGAAGGAAAGGCTGGAGGAAGCGGAGGATGTGGGACTGCAGTTCAGTCCGGAGATGGTCGATATGGACTGTCAGACTGATTTTGTCGGAAAAGAGACTAGTTTGAGGCAGAGCAACAGCCAGAGCGGGATGTCACTGGGGAAGACTAGGTGGGCTCAGCCTGTAGTTATGGCCACTGTAAGCAGTGGGAGTGGCACAGGAATGGGAATGGGAATGACGGTTGCCAGCGGACTCAACACCGGCAGTTTGATGAGGGGCAGCATAGGTAATGTCAGCGGTATGGGTATGGGTATGGGTGTGGGTGTGGGTGTGGGTGTGGGGGGCAGTCTTCGTAGATACGCCAACGATACCAGTAATTTGCCCAGTATCGTAAGCGGCATGGGAGGGGTGAACAACCGGAGTATCGTTCGGTCTGCCAATGCCTCCATCCGACCGAAGATGATGAAGTATTAATTTTTTGTAGCAATATAATTGTCGTTACTTTTGCCAGCTATTGATGCAACACACACTATCTCTGTTTGTTTGTTTTTTTAGATTACCCAGCGAGGGTTTGGTTTACCTAGCGAGGGATTACCTAGCGAGAGTTTGGTTTACCCAGCGAGGGTTTATCCAGCGAAGGTCTTCCCCTTCCATCCACAATTTTCTCTTGGTACATCAAAAAAATTGATGTACATCCTATCGTCCTTCACCCCAAACGGCTCGAGCAAATCATTTACGGCCTTCGTTATCTTGCCATTTGGCTCCTTACCAATTGCACCCAATGAATACAAACAACCCAGAGCTGTCGGATCGTCAGAGCCCCCGAAGATCATGGATTGGGAGTCGTTGATTTGCACAGCGACATATTGTTCTGGCTTTCCCAAGTGCTCGCTGATTGCGGCAGAAATTGCCTTCATAATCCCAAGCTTTGCGTCGCCAAGTGATATGTTCGTACTCAGTATCAACGACGGATCACCAGGTAGTAGACTTTGATCCATGCACGCCGTCGTATCTCGCAGTGATTGCATCGTACTTGCTCGTTGATGATGGATCAATGATGTTCCTGGATTAACAAATGAATAGAAGGGGGACAAAAGGGAGAGACGAAGGATGGAGAATAATATTTTCATAAGGAGAAATTAATGTTCTTAAAAAGCTATATACCCAGAAAACCCTGTTCTTAACACGTGCTTAAATAGCAATATACCCAGAAAACCCCGACGAATATACCGGTACGGCAGCAAACCTCGCTCTAATAATGTCCATCTCTCCCACAGAACCCCCCCTCCCCTCACCCCTCCTCGACATCCTCCAGACGACATCATATCCATCCTCGCGGTACCTCCCCCGTCCCCTCTCCCTCCCAGACTATCGGGGTCGCCTCCTGACGTTCTCTTCCTCTCCATTGAAGTGGTTGGGGAAGCCTTTGGAGCTATCGCCTCTGGTGTGTGCTCGGAAAGGGTGGTTTTGTAGAGGGAGGGACGAGTTGAAGTGCAGTAACGCCAGGTGCGGGGGGGGGATTGTCGTGGGGTTCGGGGAGGAGGATGAGAATGAGAATGAGAATGACGGCGATTTCGAAATGGCTTTGACCCAGAAATACGTGGACTTTGTCAACGGCGAGGGACATGATGAAGGTTGTGTTTGGAGGGGGGAAGCTTCTCCTGAGGAGTTTGGTTTGGAGTGGGAGACTGTAAAGGTTGTAGGAAATGGTTGGGTCGGTGTGAGGGAGGATGATGTTACGGGGTGGGAGGAAGTGAAAGAGAGGATATCGAAATGTGAGGATGAGAATGATAATGAGAATGAGAATGCCGATAATGCTGAGTATTCTGTGGAAATGATGATGGGGGTGATGGGATGGGAAGTGGCCAATAAAGTGGCTAATGAAGGGTCAAGAGAGGATGGATTCATCAAAGCCCACTGTCCCACTTGCGGCGGCAGTGGATTCGTCAAGATTAATACAAAGGGGGGGAAGAGGATTCGCGAAGAAGATAAATTCGACGTGGTGAATGGGCATAAATTTTATTGTGCGGTCGTGAATGGGGGATGGGAGAAGAGGGTGGAGAGTTTGGTAAAGGAGAAGGAAAAGGAAAAGGAAAAGGAAAAGGAAAGAGGAATTCGGAACGATGGAGGTACAGCAGAAGACGGCGTTAATGAGAATGGCGTCGAAGTCCGGATTGATGCAGTTTCGAACGCAAAGCGAATTCTGTCCTTGTTAGCAGCTTGATAATAATTAGGATTTTAGGTGATAAAAGCTCGAAGAATAGGTTTCAAAATTAGCGTGCGTTCTAGCTTACTTTCTTCGCTAACCCAGCTATATCTGCTTCTATCTATAGAAAACCATATATAGCTAACCTGCCTACAAGAAGAACTTTCACCTACTTTCGAATATGTGACGATCTGCTGCTTACAGTGCCCTTTCTCTACACTCAGAAAATTCACGTTTCCCCCCCCCCTAACGTAATCACACCTACTCCTTCTTCCTCGTAAGGACCTTAAACTCGTCATACCCAACAAGCAAAAGCGCGCTCCCAAACCCCCTGACAACATTCGGTCCCAACCCCTTATAAAATCCCCTCCCCCCCTCCCTCTCCCACACCCATTTAATGCATCCAATCGTGGAGTCGTAAAGCTTATTCTCGTTCCCTGTTTGCATCATGAGCCTTCTACGGACGGAGTCGATGGGGTAGCAGAGTGTGCCGGCCGCGATGGATGCGAGGACGGCGATTAAGTAACGGTCGAAGACGTGGAGAGATGTCAGGTCGTTGTTGTGGAGAGAGCGGTAGTTGATTATTTCTTCCTGTTGTTTTAATTTGTTTGGTTTTTGTTGAGGTGTCGGTGTCGGTGTCGGTGTCGGTGTCGGTGTTGGTGTCGGTGTCGGTGTCGATGAGTTGTGTGTGTTAGTTGAATACTCTACGAATGTTCTTCGTCCACTGTTTTTACATCCACCACCACCCCTCCCCCCCCCACCCCCACCCACACCACACAAACCCTCACCATACCC
>Ga0115554_1003569_pt1 | contig 10470 bp, 7 predicted proteins | sample COGITO_mtgs_1104_3_FD_87283 | JGI IMG/M metagenome (GOLD analysis project Ga0115554, IMG submission 87283) | Pelagic marine microbial communities from North Sea - COGITO_mtgs_110404 | ecosystem: Environmental > Aquatic > Marine > Epipelagic | place: Germany:Helgoland, sampling site Kabeltonne... | reverse complement strand
GGACTAAATTGGGCGTTTAAATTTCAGGAATGGTCTTCCGTGTCGAGAGAAATGAGTGAGAGGTGCGAAAAAGAGAGCACTCTGAAATGATGAGCAAGAGAAGCTCGACCGATTCCGTGGACCCCCCTGCACTACAACATAAACGTTCGCGCGGCCTGATGGAAGTCGATAGCAATGAAAACGATAAGATTGAGGTGGACGAATCACTCTACAGGCAAGTTTTGGCGCCGGTTGTTTGAGGGTGGGTCTGGATGGTTTACCAGCGAGGACGGCCACAGGGGGCGGAATCGGTTTGGAATCCACGGTCGGGTCAACCCTCGGGGGTGTCTGGGGAGTTTGAATTGCTCGGTGTTTCGTGCATTTTGGTCCATATCTTGCCTTCGAATCTTGGGCCAATTGTCTTGGATGGTGTTTCTTTTTGGTCGCAAATTGGCGTGGAGGCAAACGAAGCACTCGGGGGTGGGTGCTGCTTCGTGGTTGCTGCTTCTCACGGCAGTTGACCAACGTTGGCAGACAGCGAGGCACATTGGTTATAATCTCTTGTTTGAAAACTGTGATTTGCGATGAATTCAAGCTGAATGAAGCTACGCGACTGCAATTCGGTGATTTCGGCCGTCAGTGACGATGCGTTATCTCGCACAAGAAAGTCCTCGAATACACGACTGCAAACCCCCTAACACCACCCCATCTCTACCCTCACTCCATCGCAGTCGCCAGCTGTATGTTATGGGTCACGAGGCCCAGAAGAAGATGATGAATGCGAATGTGCTCATCGTAGGTTTGTCCGGCCTTGGTGTAGAGATCGCCAAGAACATCATTCTTGCTGGTGTGAAGTCAGTGACTCTACTGGACCCCTCTCCTGTGACATCTTTCGACTGTGGGGCCAACTTTTACTTCCAAGAGTCAGACATTGGCAAGCCTCGCGCTGCTACCTGCATTGGTCGTCTTGCCGAGCTCAACCAGTACGTCCCGATCTCACTCGCATCTGGCGACACACCTGATGTCACTGGGATGCGCGTCTGCGTAGTGACTTGTGGTTACGAGGGGAAAGCCCTGCTCGATCTCAACGACAAGTGCCGCGCTGCTGACTGCTCCTTCATCATGACCAACAGCTGTGGGGTTTTTGGCCAGATTTTTGTTGACAACGGCAAAGAGTTCGTCGTGAGTGACACGGACGGTGAGCAGCCCCACACTGCCCAGGTATCCACCATATTAGTCGACCAGAGTGACAGCAAAAAGTTGACTTGCAGTGTCCTCGAGGACCAAGGGCGCCACGGGCTTGAGACCGGCGATGTCGTCAAGTTCAGCCGTGTAAAGGGTGAGTGTTCGAGTGGAGTGAAAGGTGGTCTTTTGAGCGACATAGACATCAACGATGACGCATGGTGCTAACCCCTTAACCCTTATCTTCTTCTTCTTCTTCTTCTTCTGAAGGCATGCCATTTTTGAACGAGACGACCCACGAGGTGACTGTCACCGGGCCGTTCCACTTTACATTCACGCTCGCTGCTGACGTGGATAAGGAGGTCAGTGCCACGCAGGGGTACATCAGCCAGATCAAACAGGCGAAGACTATGAACTTTAGAACACTCTCAGTTGCTATGGAGGATCCTGGCGAGATGATGATCAGCGATTTCGCCAAGTTTGACCGTCCCCAGATGCTCCACACTGGGTTCAGGGCCCTTCAGTCTTACCGGGATCAGGCTGGAACGTATCCGGCTCCCGGCGACAGTGCTGCCGCCGCCGCTGTTGTTGCCGCGGCTAAAGCTATCGACGGAAACTTGGACGATAATGCATTGAAGATCATCGGACAACTCGCGAGCGGCAGCTCAAGTATTTTGAGTCCCATGTGTGCCATGCTCGGCGGAATCGTTGGACAGGAGGTCCTCAAGTCCTGTAGCGGGAAATTCACCCCCATAAACGGCTTCTTCTATTTCGACGCCACTGAAACACTGCCGGACAACACCCCTGCTGACGTCGCCCCAAAGAACTGTCGCTACGACTCGCAAATTGCTGTTTTCGGAGCCGCTGCGCAGGAGCGCATCCTCAAGCTCAACTACTTCTTGGTTGGCGCAGGAGCCATCGGATGCGAGATGTTGAAGAACTGGGCTATGATGGGTGTTGGCTGCGGTGAGGGAGGGCACATTCACATTACCGATATGGACCGCATCGAGAAGTCCAACCTTAGTCGTCAGTTCCTCTTTCGATCGACTGATATCAACAAGGCCAAGTCCACCACTGGCGCGGCCGCTGCAAAGGCGATGAACCCTGGATTGACCATCACGGCGCACGAACAGCGCGTGGGGAAGGAAACCGAGAATATTTTTGGCGATAACTTCTACGACACTATGGACGGTGTTTGCACCGCTCTTGACAATGTCGAGGCCAGGTTGTACATGGATCAACGGTGCTTGTTCTACCAGCTCCCGATGCTTGAGAGCGGAACTCTAGGGACCAAGGGAAACACCCAGATTGTCGTCCCCAAGATCACTGAGAATTATGGTGCCACCCGCGACCCCCCTGAGAAGAGCATCCCCGTCTGCACTTTGAAGAACTTCCCCAACCAGATCCAGCACACGTTGCAGTGGGCACGAGACTACTTTGAGGGCGCTTTCAAGCAATCTGCAGAGGACGCCAACCAATACATCTCCAACTCGAACTTCGAGGAGAGTTTGAATGCTCAGCAAAATAGCAAGGTAGAAACTTTGAGAACCGTCCTGAAAACGCTCGTCACCGAGAAGCCCAACAGCTTCGGTGACTGCGTTGCGTGGGCACGACTGAGGTTTGAGGAGCTGTTCAACAATACCATCAAGCAGCTGTTGCATAACTTCCCCCCCGACCAAAAGACAGCGGCAGGAACCATGTTCTGGAGCGGTACCAAGCGCTGCCCGACTCCCCTCGTATTTGACATCGGTGCCATTTGCGAGAACGCCGAAATGCGCAATCACTTCGACTTCATTGTCGCCGCTGCCAACATGCGCGCGGAGATGTACGGAATCCAGGGTAGCACAGACGAGGGGACGATCAAGAATTTACTCAGCTCTGTCGCTGTGCCTTCTTTCACTCCCGTCGACGGTGTTAAGATTGCTGCCAATGAGGCCGAGGCAAAGGAGGAGAAGGAGAAGGAGGGCTCCGCCAGCAGCGGTGCAGGTATGGACCCGGAAGCAGAAGCCAAGCATATCCTCTCTCAGCTTCCCGCGCCCTCTTCCTTGGGTGGCTTCCAGCTTACGCCCGTGGAGTTTGACAAGGACATTGACGACCATATGCTTTTTGTGACTGCCTGTAGCAATCTCCGTGCGCTCAACTACGAAATTGACACAGAGGATACCCACAAGAGCCGAGCCATTGCCGGGAAGATCATTCCCGCAATCGCTACGACCACGGCTATGGTTACCGGACTGATTTGTTTGGAGCTGTACAAGCTTGTCGGAACGCCTCAGAAGGAGCTGACGATTGAGGCTTACAAGAGCGCCTTCTGCAACCTAGCCATCCCATTTATGACGCTGAGTGAGCCGCAGCCTCCCGCCAAGACAAAGACGATGGTCAATGGGGAGGAATTCGTCTGGTCGCCTTGGGATTCCCTCGATGTCAACCTTGGGAATGTCACTCTTGGAGAGTTCATCACTTGGTACTCGGATAAGTACAATGTCGAGATCAGCATGGTCAGTTACGGGGTTGCCATGCTATACAGTAGTTTCGGGAACAAAGAGCGCATGGCCAAGCGCATGGCCATGACCATGAGTGATGCCGTTGCTGACGTTTCCAAGGCCCAGCTCCCAGATAATCAGTTGTTCCTTGTTTTGGAGGTGATGGGCGATGACCGTGATACTGACGAGGAGGTTGATCTACCTTATTGCAAGTTCAGGTTCCGCTAAGAAGGCAAAAAGGAGAGGCAAACCGAAGCGAGAGAGAGAAAAGGTTGAGCGGGGAAATGATATGCAAGCCTGCGAGCAGGAAGAGTATGATGAATCTAAGAATAAACCACAAGTATCCAAAGTGGGAGGGACAGTTCTTTTGGAGAAAAACAAAATTGTTTTTTGTTATCTTTATTTCCAAGATCAAGTGAAGTAAGATAGAAGGCGATAGAGGGACTATAACATTTAAGAGAATCCTGATTGTCCATTGTTTGAGAAGAGAGAGCTCGAGACGGGTGAAGTGCAGAAGGGCTTGTTTTCGGAGAGTTGTTCCTCTGTTTCTCGTTTCTCACAACAAAATCATACCCTCCACCTCCCAAAGTACACTGAAATTTACTCAAATCGGCATTGTACATCCATTACTACGAGCGCACATCTATATCAAGTAAAAAATATACCTTGGCTTTAATGACTCGTGTTTGCTTTAGCAGTTACCAGGTTCCTTCCTCCACCTAAAAATGAGCTAAGACAAGAGAACAATGAAGGAAACATTCATGCAAGTCGAACAGGCAATCCACGAGCGGAATCCTGAGCTCCGAACTCTCCTCGCACACATAAGAGAGCGTCACGTGTCGCGTCAAGTTGCTCACATGAACGGTCTCCCGGAGAGCCCGAAGGAAAGTCCATATCAAAGCCCAAAACATCAAGGAAGCGAGACGAGTAGAACAAATCGCCTCAGCATCGATATGCACAGTCTACAAAAGCCTTTGCTGCCTGGGATTGGAGCTGATACTCTTTCGCCGACAGACAAGGAGCTGTTGATTTCAGCGGCAAACTCAACATCTAAAAAGTCTAAGAGGGCGAACCGCACACCTCCTCCTCCAATCCTTTTTCCTTTAGGCTCACCGTCTAAGGTCAAATCACAGCGTCTGTTAGCGAGCAAGTCGGCACTTACTCAAATCGATCAGTCGGACTCAAGAAACAACCTCAATGACACAAACTTGGCTGTACCTGAAAGCTTCATGGCAAGTCCTCCAAAGTCACCTGATAAAGAAGGCGAGGACAAAAAAGGTGTCGAAATTATAAATGAGGAGAAAAAAAATGGGGATGTTGAGGATGTCATGCACAATGGCACGATTGACAGTGAGAACGGTGTGCGAGATGCGCAGGTGTTTGCAAAGGGTAGACACCATTACAAGATGACGAATGCTGAACGCCTTCTATCGCACGCGCAGCCACAGGCGTATACTTCTGTCTTGCAGAACGAAAATTCGCAGGTCGAGGAGTGGCTCGGCGTGATAATTGCCCAAGCGGGGCATAGTGTAGTAGTTCCCGAAAAACTCCGCAGTGACATGGATAAAATGCAAGACGTCGATGAGGGACTTGCAAACAGCCAAAATATCATTACCAAGCTCCACAACTCGACTAAAAACGACGATCACCGCCATAACCCCTACCAAAACACTCTTAAGGATGTGTTTCTCGACAAGGACTCACTTGGTTATTTGGGGCTGCCCAAGGAAATCGTACTACGTATATACCGTGCCCTGTTCGTGTATAGTGTCGGGTTTCACGACGTGATTGCTGACATTCACAAGCACTCTGTCCATGCAGAAGGGATATCGAGCGTAGTTTGGCAAACATTTGTTTACTTGCTCGAACGGGTCGAGTCAAGAAAATACGAGACGATGCTGTCGAAAATATCCAACGATCATAAATGCCACGTTGACTTAATGCAGGAGCGCTTCGATTGCGAGGCAGCTATACTCGAGGAGGAGAAGGCCGCTCTAAAATCGGAGACCGAAGCCAATAAATCAAATATCAGAGCCTTGGAGGAAAGCAACGAGAAGGAGCGGCAGAAGAGCGAGGCCCTCCAGAGGGAGATGGAGGACTGCATCAGGAAATTAAAGGAAGATAACCGCCAGGTCAACCTAACCAGCAGAAAGCGAAAAGAAAGAGTTGATGAGTGCGAAGAGGCCATTGGTAGTTTGCAAGACGAACTCAACGAGTTGAGAGAAGAACTGTCCATCGCTCAGGCAAAGCACCATGATTTTTTAGAGGCCCAGGCGAAAGAGCGGGAAAGAAAGACTTCCATGATTAGTGCAGGGGAAACCGAAACTGGGGGCGGTGGCGGTGGCGGTGGCGGTGGCGGTGGCGAGAGAGCACCAGATAGCCCGAAAGCAATTTCGCCAATAGGCGGCGGCGGTCGTCGAATTTCGGCGGCGCAGCGACGCAAGACCTCGCAAATTCGTCGGAACTTTGGGGCTGGTGTGGGGCGACAAGTAAAGAGACGAACCTTTTCTGGGTCCGAAGAGGAGATAGCTTCTCCCGGAAGCGGCAAGTCCTCTGTAGCTTCCTCACCTCGTGGACGAAAATCGCTCGCTCTTGCCGCAGAAATTATCCAGAGAAGGGCCACGGCGGCGACAGTTGCGGCACAACCATCAGCGAATGCGGCGATGAAAAGTGCCAATAAAGCTGTACCCCAGAGTTCATCTTTAACGCCGCAGCATCAAGCTGTACATGGTTTGCACATCGACATCCCAAATGACGCAGTCGTGCTGTCTCCAGGCTCCCACATTCCTCCCGGCGCCACTGTGTTGAACTTGAAGGAAGGAGAGTCACTCCCTGAGAAATTAAATAGCAAGGACGTCCAGATTATCTACGTTCAAGTTGCCCAAAAGTACAACGATCGCAATGATCGCAATAATGATGAAAAAAATAGCAAGGCGGCTGATGCTGCCCCTTCGACAGAGGGGGAATACAAAGATGGCGAAATCAAATTGAACGACAAATTGGACGACAAATTGAACGACAAATTGGACGACAAAATCAATCTCTTAAAGCAACAGCACCAGCATCACATCTCGTCTATTCACGACTCGCACCAGAAGAAGATAGACGAATTGGATCGCGAAATTGGCATTTTAGCTTCTGCATTGGAAGAACAGACTCTAAAGTGCGAGGAGCTCGAGGAAACGCTTGCGGGCGACGATGACCACGAAGAAGAGCTTCATCACCAGATTGACGAGTTACAACTTCAGTTGCGCGTGACGGAAGCGCATCGCGACGATCTTTTGGCTGTCAACGGTGAAAAAATGGAGGAAATAGCAGGATTGAAGGAGAATATCGAGAGAGAAAAGCAGTACAGGCAGGAATTGAACGGTAAAGTGAGGCACGCAAACCACATGCAAAGTCTTGTCGAGCAGAAGCTCGATGCCGCCGAGAAGACGATTGCCGAGGAACGCCACACAATTGTTGTCCAGAAAGAGAACAATAATAGATTGCGGGACAAGCTTTACGATACCGAAAAGTCAATGAACGATGAGATTGACGCGAAAGATGCGCTCCAAGAAAAGTACGATACAGACACTTCAAATCTAGAAGATCGGCTCCGGAACGTCAGCGCACACGCCAGAAGAGAAGAAATCAAGCACGCAGCACACGAGTTCATGTCTGGCTCAAATTCTGCTCTGCTAGTCAAATACAAAATGCTGTTTGATGGCGACGAGAAGGAAATCCGTAGGCTACATGTCCTAATTGACGATTTGAGGGTTGCAATCGAGAACGAAAAAACCTTTCTGATGAAGGAAAAGGAGAGCCATTGCGCCACTCAGAAGAAGTACGAGCTCGAAGCTGCGGAGAACGATGCCAGCTTGTCAAAGCTGCGTGTCACAAATGACAACCTTGCAAGCATCAAGATTGAAAAGGCGGAGCTCGAAGCACAGCTTAAGCTGGTCACGCGGAAATTTGATGCGAAGAAAGCGTCATTCGAGTCGTTAAAGAATGATTTGGATATGGCAAACAGCGTGATAAGCGAGCTGGAGGAAGCTATAGAAAAGCAGACAAATCAGCACGAGGCCCAGATGAACGACCGGGAAGGAATCATCGACGGATTGCGGGAAGAAGTGCGGGTCTTGGAGGATTTCGTGGAGTCAAACAGGGAAGAGAATGAAAATCGAGACCGCATGAACGCGCAGAAATTGAGAGAGCTTGCCAAAATGAGTGCCGAGTTGACCTTAGCCCGCAGTGAAAAGAACGAACTCGTGGCAGCTATGGAGAGTCTAAGAAAGGAGGGGGCGGAGTCACTCGCCATGATGGAGAGCTGGTTGGGCGGCAAGGGAAACAAGCGCTTTAGAATGAAGGGGAGTATAGGCACAGGCGCATGGAGGGGGGGCGCGGGGGCTCGCGGGGGTCCGCCAAGAAGAGGGGGGCCAAGGGCAGCGAAGAGGAAGATGTCCATATTTGAGCAGAATATTGGGGAGACGCCCCCGCCGCTGAACCTAAAGACAGCAAGCGACCGCTTGCTGATTTCCCAGGCCGACTTTCAGGACGACCTCAGGCAAGAAATGCTCGTGAAGAAGCTTGGTGACAAAGTATCTGAAAATGTGCGAGACATCATCTTAGCATCTTCCAATATAAAGAAGATTGCGCGGCGCGTTGACGCCGCCCACGACGCGTCGATGTTACTGAAAGACGAAAAATTCAAGCACATAATGGAGCTTAAGCAATGCAAGAAAGAATTCCAACAACTCGAGGAGCACTGGAAAAACGTCAATATTAGCTTGTCAAAGGCTGCGCGGGAAGAGAGCGCGGGCCTGAAGCGCGAACTGAACAAGAAGAAGACTCTACTCATAGCCGCTCGAAAGATGACCGAGAACAATGCCGCAAAGATCAAGTCACAGGCAAAGGACATAAAAAACTCGAAGAAAAAATTGGACAAGACTGCGCGTGCGCTGCAATTCACCCACGAGCAAATCGACATGGCGGCCGAAGACGCAAGGGCGCAGTCGATGCGTTTCTTAGAAGTGCGACACCTGCAAAAAATATCGACCGTTGCTCACACAGTAATGCACAATGTATTTAGTGGGATTTGGGAACGAATTGTACCGTATCCAGGGCAGAACGCCTCTTTGGGGGGGAACGCTGGGGCGGATAGTGCTGGGAATATTCACGTAGGAGTACCGGGGGGCATTTTTCCGCCCGTTGGTGTTGGTGTTGGCGTTGGTGGTGGGGTTGGTGGTGGTGGTGGCGTTGGCGTTGGCGTTGGCGTTGGTGGCGTCAGCTCGGGCACGGCATCGCCTATACAGCAACTAAATTCCAAACTTAATTCCCCGAAACCGATGCCGAGGCGCAGGGGAAGTATCATTTATGAAAGCGGAACTAATCTTGCTGGTGCCCCGGCGCAGCATCACCAGTCCCAGCACCAGCCGCCTTCTCACGCTCAAAGGCGTAAAAGTAGCGTTATACCTCTTTCAATGATGACAGCAAGTATCGTTGACGTTTCATCTCTTTGGCTATCTCCTACACAGGTTCAGCTTGAAAAGGTCGTCAGTGGATTACAGCGAGTTGACAATATTTTTCAGCATGTTCAACATGTCGCATCAACAAGTACCTCACATTTAAAAGACGTACAAGAGCATCACGAGCAACTCCTCTCCAAGTATCGGATTTTGAGTGAATGGAGCCAGAAAGAGACTCTCAGAAAAAGCGGACTAAAGGACTTTGGCGCCCAATACAATAACACATTGCTGGAGCCGAGGGTAAACATGTGCCAAACTGACGTTACTTGGCTACAGAGGGTCCCGCAGGTGAAGAACACACACACGGGGAACGAGAAGATAATTGTACCAATGGTGACTCGTTTTGATGAGCTGCAAAAAGACGTAAGGGCAGGTGTGAGGCACATGCACGACGCGAATGCCCACCATACATTTGTTGACAGTGATAACACTAGCAGTGCCAGAGGTCATCAGAAGAATGCAAACGAAAGGAAGCCCATCAGGATCACAACGAAGGGAAACGGCGTGGCTGAAGGGGGAGGGGATATGACCTTATTGGGGGGTAGAAAACATATGTCACCTGACCAGCTCGTAGGCGCGGAAGATGGGGAAGATGAAGCATTTAGTTACAACGACAGGGATATAGATTCTATCGTCAAGGCAGCTGCAAGCCCAACTAGCATCCGGGACAAGGGAGCAGCAGGACAGAGTAAGAGTCCAGTGAAACCGACCAAACCTCGCGGGAGGGCCATGCAAAGCTGGACGAAGGCAAAAACTATTGCCAGTGCATTTGGGAAAAGCGGCGGAGGAAGGGGGGGGAGAAGCAACAGCCCCACTCAATTCGTGGATAGAGGCGGAGTAGCAGGAGGAGGTGGCAGGGGAGCAAGGGTCGCGACCAACTATGCCAGGGACAAGAAAAGCGTTAACCAAAACGAAAGTATCCCTTACCCAAACTACAAGTAAAGTAAAGCCTTATAGTGGGAGTGCGGGATGAATGGCTAGCTGGCTTGTAGCGTTATTTAACCTTGTGTGGCAAAAGCAATGGGTCATAAGTAAATTGTAGGAAGCTCTTCGAGTATATTTGAAGCAATTAACAGTCTAATAGGTTTTTATTGGTGAGGGGTACGATTGTCGTATTGCTCTTATCGTACTCCTCCAGATAAAATATCATAAACAAAACGAATTTATTGATGATATTTATTTTGTCAAGAGGAAGGGAAGGAGTTCAAGTGGAGAGTTCATCATCAATGAGAAGGCCAGGAAACAATTCCATCTTGGCAATTGAAATGAATGTCGTCGCCACTAGCGCCTCCATCGCCATTGTGATCTCCTTCATCAAT
>Ga0115554_1003552_pt1 | contig 10486 bp, 6 predicted proteins | sample COGITO_mtgs_1104_3_FD_87283 | JGI IMG/M metagenome (GOLD analysis project Ga0115554, IMG submission 87283) | Pelagic marine microbial communities from North Sea - COGITO_mtgs_110404 | ecosystem: Environmental > Aquatic > Marine > Epipelagic | place: Germany:Helgoland, sampling site Kabeltonne... | reverse complement strand
GGTTTAGAAATCGGAGTTTAAACCCTAAACCAATCCATCGGAAGCCGCGGAACGACCGAGCTGTGCAATCCATTCGTATCTCTCCACATCTACACGCGATATACGATCACATATCTTCAGAGAGAGAGAGCATAAGAGAGAGAAAGAGAGAGCGTTGATCATCATGAATACTACCACGAGTAGAAGTACTAGTACTACCAGTTCGAGTATAAACGGGGAAACGCAGACTTTGTTAAAGGGTGATTCCTCATCATCTGATGAAGGAGGAGGACGCGTGAGTCCTGTTGTTAAGAAATCATCTTCCAACAAAATGAGAGCGTACGGAGGCGCCGTCGGTGCGGTGTGCGCGACTGCCATGGTCGCGTTGGCCGTCGCGAATGGTGGATCTGCTTCTTCTTTTACCGGTGGTGGTGTTACGGCGGCTGGTCGTGGAGTTCTTCCAAGACGAATGGCAATGTTAGGGAAAGGAGGGTCTGCTGCTTCCTCCTCCCTCAAAGCTGAGGTTGACGCTTCCGTCGAGACGAAAACAAAGTCTTCCAGAAAGAAGTCTTCCTCATCAAAGTTGGCGAAATCAGAGAACGATGACAAGAAAAAAGACACATCCATTCTCGAATCCGCGAAATCTATGCTCTCGTCGTTCATGCACTCGCCGCCGGTGGAAGCGTTGGAGGAGAAGGGCGAAGAGTTGAAGGAGGAGGTGGAAGAGAAAGCGGCGGAGACTTTGACCTCGGATTTGGAGAGCAAGAAGCATCATCATCAGCACTCTTCGAAGAAGAAGGAAAAGAAGGAAGAGTTGGCGGCGGAAGAAGAGGCGAGCGAGGCGATGGAGAAGGAAGAGCCGCCTTTGGTGGTGTCGTCTTCTTCTGGAAAAAAGACGAGGCACAGCGGTAAGAAGCACGAGAAAAAGGAGGAAGAAGTGCCGGAAGAAACGAAAGAGGCGAAAGAAACGGTCGCTTCCTCTTCTTCTTCTTCGAAACACCATCACCATCTTTCGGAAATGGCGACAGAATCTGCCGAGGAAGACGCCGAAGTGCCGCCAGAGGCGCCGGCGAAGAAACACTCCTCGTCCTCCTCCCAAAAACACCATAAAGAAGCTAAAGTAAAAGTAAAAGAAGCAAAAGAAGAAGCAAAAGAAGAAGCAAAAGAATCAGAAATGGTGGAAGACGAAACGAACGACGATGAAGAAGAAGAAGAAGAAGAAGAAGTAACGAAAAAAGATGAAGAATCTGCGGCGGAGCCAGAGGCCACTTCATCGACGACGAGTACCAAAAAGTCTACGGTGACGGTCGATGAAGCCAGCGGCGTGACGACGGTTGAGGAAATCGAAGAAATCGACGATGATGACAGCAGCAGCGGTCGCTCGGTCGAGGACATCCAAGCTGAACTCGAGAAAGATGCGGAAGAAGAAGAAGTGAAGAAATACAAGCCAGACGAGGATCAAGTGGAGGAAATCAAAGCGGCCCGCGCCAAGGCGAAAAAATTTCTCTCGGAATCTGGCGAGTTCTTAACCTCCTTCGGCGTCGACGATGAGGACGACGACACGACGAGCGATAAAAAGGGTGACGCAGGTTTGGGCGAAAAAGAAGACGAAGAAGAATCGAAAGTTGATAAAATTAAAGACATGAACGCGTATTTGGACAATATTTTAAGCGACGATTACGATGGAGGAGGAAAAGCGACGACGGAACAGGACATGACGCCGGAGCAAGACAAGGCTGTCAAAGCTGAAATCGCGTACGCAATGGATGAATCGAAACCGGCCATGACGGATGCGCAAAAAGATTTGATGGCGAGCTACGAGTTGATGATGCACGTCGGCAACTAACGCACGTCGGCAAACAACTAAATTCGAACTATATTTATTAAATGTGTTGTATATTATCACCCCACTACTATCTTTTTTATTACTTTATTCTACGCATTCTAAAAGCTTTACTATACTCTACTGCATCAATCGAACGCCGCGTCTTCTTTTGCTCTCTCCTCTTCCATCACCTTTTGTTTCTTTTTCTTCCTCGCCTCGTCGTCTTCTACCGGCTCCTCGCCGGCTAAATTTTCCTTGCTCGCTTGTTTCTTCAAAGCGGCGCCGAGCGTTTTCGCGTTCTTCTTCTGAAACGCCTTCATCGCCTGGTCAGCCTTCTTGGCCTCCGCTTCTTCCGGCTCCTCGCCTTCTTCTTTCGTCATTTTTTCAATCGCATCTAAATTCTTCAGCAAATCCGGTTCGTTTCGTAAACATTTCGTCACGATGTACTCCTCCAACTCTTTACATCCAACCTCCTTGGCCGCTTTCAAAAACGCCGACAACGCCAACTGTCCGGGAGGGAACAAAAACATCGCATCCGTCAACAATTGCTTCTTTAAATCCTCCTGCGATTTAGTATAACACTCTCTGATTTTTTCTACGACTACCACTTTATTATTATTACTGCTACTACCATCCTCACTCCCGTCGCTATTCACGGTATGAATCGCATCCGCGCGAAACCCGCGCAGCGGCCGAAACGCGCCGAACGAAATCAACTGAAAATCTACCCCTTGCAAAACCGCCAACTCCGCGTTTAACACCTTGTTATAATCGATATCTTTCACCACTTTACATAATTGCTCCGCGCTCACGTACGACTCTTCCACTTTACACGCCAAGTACACCGAAGCCACCATGACTATTTTCAAATTTGTCAACACGATTGGATTGCTTAAACAATATCTCTTGAACAACGTCGTCGCGCTGTGCGTCACTTTCACCGGTAAATTAAACGCCGAACATAAAGGGTCTATTTTCGCCTCCAATCGTTTCCGGTATATCTCTTCCTCTTTCGCGGTCGGGAAGGAGAATTCTTTTTCCATCATCATCTTTAGTTTTTCATCATTTTCTTCAACGCATTCTTTCTTCTTTACCGATGAGGATGACAACAACACGTCCAACGCTTTTTTCCTCTGCGCGTGTCTCCGCTCGGCTAACTCGTTCGGAGACGTAAACGTCCACGACTTTTTCTGCGTGGACGTTTGGAAATTCATCGTTGTTGTTGTTATTATTATTATTATTATTATTAAACTGTTGTTGTTGATGAGGAGTAGGAGTTAAGGAGTATTCGCAACAAAACAACAAGTGCTTTTTCTTCTGCGTTTTCTCGTGAAAAATTTTCTCTTTGAAAAAGCAAAAGTACCTCCTCTAATTAGGGTTTAAGCCTTTAAAGGAAAGAGGCAGCAGACTTTTGCGTCGAAGTCTTCAGATTCAAACACAACTTTTTACTACTAATAATAGTAAAGAGAGAGAGAGAGAGAGAGATGAGGGAGACGACGGCGAGAAGAGCAGCGGGGCTTTTGTGGCGAACGACGACCACCGCCGCTTGGGGGAGCAAAGTGCGAGGAGGAACAGGAGGAGGAGGGACGAATAGGAGTAGTAGCAGCATCACGGCACCATCATCATCACCGTTGGGGACAACGAGTGCAAAGAATGGAATCATTTTTCATCGGCGCTTTTATTATAACTCTTTGAGACGAGCAACAACGATTGGTGGTGAAGGTGGTTTGACGACGACGACGCGTTCGCGTCGTCATCGTTTTCATCATCCGTCGTCTCAATCGTCTTTTTTTATGGTAAAGACGTTAACGTCGTCTCCGTCGAAACCAACGGAACAACAGAATAAACCGACACCGATGAGGGAGTTGAGAGACGAGTTTTTGAACGCGAATTCGGTGGCGTATTTAGAAGAGATGGAGAAACGATTTAAAGAGGAGGGGGGTGAAATAGGAATGGATAAATCGTGGTCGACTTTACTTCAGAGTTTAGATAAAGGGATGACCGGGAAAGAGTTGTCGTCGATGTGGGAAGACGCGAAGAACGGGAACGCGCCGGTGGCGAGAGAGAGGAGAGCCACGCCAAGCAGTTCGACGGCTCCGTCTGAAGTCACCTCAGATTTGATTCAAGAATCCATGCGCTTACTTTTATTGGTTCGCGCATACCAAACAGCTGGCCACGAGATGGCTACGCTCGATCCGTTAGGGATGGGGAAGAAGAGCGTAAACGTGTCGTTGGATCCTGAGTTGTACGGTTTCACGGAGAAAGACTTAGATCGCGAGTTTTTCCTTGGAACTTGGCGCATGAAAGGTTTCTTAGCTGAAGATCAACCGTATTGGACGTTGAGAGATATTTTGTCTCGATTAAGAGAGACGTATTGTGGGAACATAGGGTACGAATACATGCACATAATGGATCGCGAGAAGTGTAACTGGTTGCGAGAACAGATCGAGACGCCTACTCAAAAAGGATACAAACCAGAACGGAAGAAGATTCTGTTTGAACGATTAGCGCGCGCGGAATTGTTCGAGACGTTTTTATCGAACAAGTACACCGCGGCGAAACGATTTGGATTGGAAGGGTGCGAAACATTGATTCCCGGGTTTGAAGAAGCCGTCGATCGAGCGGCGGATTTGGGAGTGAAGAACATCAACATTGGTATGCCGCACAGAGGACGTTTGAACGTCTTAGCGAACGTCATTCGTAAGCCGTTACAAACTATCTTCAACGAGTTTAAAGGTGGACCGAAACCAACTGGCGAGTTGGGCTTGAGCGGATCGCAATACACCGGTTCCGGGGACGTGAAATATCACTTAGGTACGTCCGTGGTCACCAGAAGAGGCGTGAACCAAGATAAGAAAGTCCAACTGTCGTTACTCGCGAACCCGTCGCACTTAGAAGCCGTAGATACAGTGGTTATCGGCAAATGCGCGGCGAGACAGTTTTATACCAAAGACTATGAGAAAGAAACGGTCATCCCGGTGCTTTTACACGGCGATGGCGCTTTTTCCGGTCAAGGTATCGTATACGAGACGTTGGATATGTCGCAACTTCCGGAATACCACGTTGGAGGTACTTTGCACATTGTCGTGAACAATCAAGTCGCCTTTACGACCGATCCCAAACATTCGAGATCGTCTATGTATTGTACTGACGTCGCAAAGTGCATCGAAGCGCCGGTGTTCCACGTCAACGGGGACGACGTCGAAGCCGTCGCGTGGGTCATGCAACTCGCCTTGGAGTGGCGACAAAAGTTCAAAGCCGACGCGGTTGTCGATATCGTGTGCTACAGAAAGTTTGGTCACAATGAAATCGACGAACCGATGTTCACGCAGCCTTTGATGTATAAAGTGATCAAAAAACACGTCTCGGCGCATCAACAATACGCGGAAAAGTTGGTTAAGGAAGGCGTTTTAACGGCGGATGAGGTGAAAGCAAAACACACGGAAATCTTGAAAGAGTTAGATACGGAGTTTGAGATGTCGAAGAACTACGTCCCGAAGTTTCGCGATTGGGTTTCGTCGCACTGGCAAGGCTTTAAATCGCCCGATCAATTCGCGTCCATTCGCAACACTGGCGTCGACCCGCAAGTCTTGAGAGAAGTTGGCGCGAAAATTACCGAAATTCCAGAAACGTTTACGCCGCACAAAATCGTCAAGCGCGTGTACGATGCCAGAAGGAAAATGTTTGAAACCGGAGAGAATGTTGATTGGGCTACCGCGGAAATGCTTGCGTTTGGTACTCTGCTGAACGAAGGTAACCACGTGCGCTTATCCGGCCAAGACGTCGAAAGAGGTACGTTTTCTCACCGACACGCGGTTATCAAAGATCAAAGTACCGGCGAAAGGTTTGTACCGTTGCGTAACTTATACCGAGACAAAATAGCCGAAAAGGGCTTGAAGTATTTTACGGTGTGTAACTCATCCTTGTCGGAATTCGGCGTCCTCGGTTTTGAGCTCGGATATTCTTTGGACAATCCGAACTCGTTGGTCATTTGGGAAGCGCAGTTTGGCGATTTTGCCAACTCTGCGCAAGTTATTATCGATCAGTTCATCTCCTCTGGCGAAGCGAAGTGGCTGAGACAAACTGGTTTGACGTTGCTCCTCCCGCACGGCTACGACGGTCAAGGTCCAGAACACTCCTCCGCTCGATTGGAAAGGTTCTTACAAATGTCTGACGAAGATCCTCGCGTCGTTCCGGACATGTCCCAAACCAAGCGATTAGCCATTCAAGGCACAAATTGGCAAATCTGTAACGTCACCACCCCGGCCAATTACTTCCACCTCCTCCGACGCCAAATCCACCGCGATTACCGCAAGCCCTTAATTGTCATGTCGCCGAAGAACCTGTTGCGTCATCCCAAATGCCTCTCGCCTTTGAGTGAATTCGACGACGTCGATTCTCTCACCGACGCTCAAGGCACGCGATTTAAACGTTTAATCATGGATAAAACGGCTAAAGTACGCGGTTTAACCAACATTCCAGTTGAAGACCACGTTCAGCGTCTCGTTTTCTGCTCGGGTAAAGTCTACTACGAGTTGGATGCCGAACGTGAAGCGTTGAAAGCGGAAGACACCATTAAAATTTGCCGCATCGAACAGTTAGCCCCGTTCCCGTGGGATTTAGTCGAGCGCGAATTAAAACGCTATCCAAACGCCGAAGTCGTCTGGTGTCAAGAAGAACCGTTAAACATGGGCGCGTACACCCACGTCGACCAACGCATACGCACGCTGTTCAAGCACCTCGGCAAAGAAGGCGAGTTGAAATACGCCGGTCGAAACCAAGCCGCCAGTCCGTCCACTGGCTACGGGTCCGTCCACGCGGAAGAGCAAATCAAACTCATCAAAGACGCGTTGGTTTTATAATAATAATAATACTAGAAGTAGTAAACCACATTTACTTTATATATACTCTTGTAATATTAACCACACAGACATCCATATTATCATATAACCTCTCTTTTTGCGTCTTCGTTTGTCGCGATTGAAAAAACAAACGACAAAGGCATCACTCAGCTCACCGGGCGAGTGAAAATAAAAACTTTCCTCTTCTCAAATACTGCCAAAAGCCGCCTTACATACGTCAGCAAAAAGCTCTTTCACAGCTTTTTTTTTCACACTCAGCTTCTGGATAAAAATAATATATTCGATTGTCCTTATTCTTTCAACGCCCAAACACGACCTCTTCTTCAAAAGTATGAGCACTGTCTGCGCTGCTGCGACTCAAATCGCCTCTCGAGCGATGAAGACGTCCTCTTCTTCTTCCGGGTGTTCTTCGTCTTCTTCGTCTTCTTTTTCTCCTTCTTTCTCCTCTCGGGGCGGTCGGAATTCTTTTTTGAAGACGGCGACGCAAAAATCGTCGTCGTCAGCGATTTTGCCGATGCGACGAAGGAAGAAGATTTCTGTGCGCACGAACGCGGTTTTATTTTTACCACCTGTGCCCGGGGGTGCTGGTGCGGCGATGATTGGTGCGATAGACGCCGATCGAATCGCGGAAGTGTATGATTTTTCGTCCTCGACGAATCAGATAGAGGTGCAAAGAGTGTTTGAAGTCGCCGACGCCGCATCGGCGGAGATGACCTTGGAACAAGCGCCGGCGGTGGACGCGACGAACAAACCACCAGAGAAGGAGAAGAAATCGGCTTTACAAAAAGGCGGGTGGCTCGGACCAATCACGAACGCCTTAGAGTCGACTTTAGAAGGTATCGATGGCATTTTAGCACCCGTCGCGGGGACGAATTCGTACGGGTTCTCTATTCTCGCGTTAACTTTGTTGGTGAAGTTGGTCACGTTTCCGTTGACGAAGAAACAGATCGAAGGTTCGGTGAACATGCAAGCGCTGCAACCGAAAGTGAAAGAGTTACAAGCTATGTATGCGAACGACCCGGAGAGGTTACAGATGGAAACGGCGAGATTGTACAAGGAGGCGAACTTTAACCCGTTGGCGGGATGTTTGCCCACCTTTGCGACGTTGCCGGTGTTTATTGGTTTGTACCGAGCGTTGTCCAACGCCTCGGTGGAAGGTTTGCTGCAAGATGGCTTTTATTGGATTCCGAGCTTAGGTGGACCGGCAACGATTGAAATGCGAAACGACGGCGCTGGATTTTCGTGGTTGTTCCCGCTCGTGGACGGGGCGCCGCCCATTGGTTGGCACGACGCCTTGTCGTACTTGGTCTTGCCGGTATTGTTGGTCATTTCGCAATCGGTGTCGCAAAAGATCATGCAACCTGAATCAGCAAAGTCAGCAGATCCAGCGCAACAACAATCGCAAGCGATTTTGAAGTTTTTGCCGCTGATGATTGGCTATTTTTCCTTGAACGTGCCGGCTGGATTGACTTTGTATTGGTTCTTTAACAACATCGTCACGACTGCGCAAACGGTGTATTTGCGAAAGACGACGAAACCGATCGTCAACGTTGGTGGTGCTACGGCGGCTGGTGATGGTGGTGGAGCGTCTTCGCAACCGGTGAGAGTGGATTACGTTCCGAAAAGAGAGAGAAGATCGGGCGCGACTATTCCAAAGGCGGCGGCTCCGAAAGTTGACGTCTCGAACGCCATTTCTGCGGAGTTTACCGATTTTGACGAAGGACCTGCGAAAGTGAAGAGCGCAGTAGAGAGCGAGTTTGGGGATTTTGAAGATGGACCGGCGAAAGTTCAGGAAGATGGTGAGGATAGTAGCCGTGGAAATCGAAGAGGCAGCCGAAAGAAGAGACGCGGAGGGTCCCGATAATTCTTTTTTGTCGAATAGCCTTCATCTTTAAGAATGCAGTGCGTTCGTTCGGGTTAAGAACAAGAACACGTTGCAGTATCACAGCGAGTCGCGTATAATTACCATACAAAAGTTTAATATCCTTGTAAAAACGAAAAATACAATACATAGAACATTTTCACGGCTCCAATTTCTCGTCTTTCTTCTTCTCCTTCTTCTTCTCTATCTTTTCAGGTTTGTTTTTGGTAACATCATTATCATCGTCGTCGCTATCATCCGTCTCGTCGCGAGCATCGGCTCGGTGTGGGAACTTGAAAGTTTCTATTTCTGTCTCGGAATAGTTGCATTTATCAAAGTTTGTCACGGCCTTGTCGCCTCGATATTTCAAGCTCGCCAAGTCGTAGCCTCGCGCGGCTTCTATCTCAGTATCGAACGTTCCCAGATACACGTACTTGGATCCTTTCACGCGGCCCAGACGCGATTCCCACAACTGTTTTGTCGACGCCTTGCCTTGTTGGTTGGTTGTACTCTTAACATATTTTGTCACGCCGCGATATTTTGAAACGCCTCGAGTAAATCCGCTGGATTCTCGTCGCAACGCGGCAACGTACGCGGCAAAATCATAGGATTTCATCATCTGGATATCTTCCGCGTACGTTTCGTAATCAAAATTTAAATTAGCATCTCTCCCCCATAACTTAATCGCGGCTTTATCGTAACTTTTCGCCGCCTCAAGCTCTGTTAAATACCCACCTAAATAAATCTGTCTTCCTCGCGTCCTGCCGCCAGGTTTAGGCGTCGCACGCGCCGAAGAAGAGTCCCATAAGTGCGCTTCGTATCTTCCTGTTAATCTGTGCTTTGTTACACCTGTTTGTTACACATAAGTTATCAAAAAATAGTTACAAATTATAAAAATGCTGCACCTCTCATCTGCGAGGTCCTAGACGGATTTTGAGGTTTCGCCCGCCGATTGGATTTCGGCACCGCGTGCAAAGAACGTTTTTTATTAATGTCTTTCATGGCGACATCAGGCTCTTTCTTCGACGCATTCGCTCGCCACATCTCTTCGTTCAAGGGAAATTTTGTTTGATCCGGGATAGTTACAGATATCGTCATCGTGTCGTCGCTCGAGAAGAAATTGCCGCTCGGAATCAACGCCTCGTCGTCTTCGTCTTCGAAATTGAAATTGCTCTTACGTTTCGGATTGTTCGCGCGCGTCGCATCAGACATGCACACTCCCCACACGTCAATATCTTTATCTCTGTTCATGAACCGTAATATCCCTTCTTGTTTTTCGTCGTGCATCAACATGGTGTTGTTTCTTTGCGCCTCTTCCTCAGGGGGCGAAGAAGGCAGATAGTGCTCTTCCTCGTGGTTCATGATCAACTCGAGGCATGATTTCAGACGTTTCTTTTTCCGTTTTTCCGGCTGCTCCAAACACCCCGAAGATACGAGCAAAGGCGGCAAATGTCCATCTCTCGTTTCGTAACACGACCCACCGCCTTCCTCGTCCTCGTCGCTCGAGCTGTTTCTGAGTAACTGGTCCAAGTAATAATCCAGGCAAGGAGGCAATGAAAAAGTATCGCTCGTGGGCGCGTGAGCGTTTTTCTTCTTTTTTTCTTCGTCCTTAAGAGTGAGCGTTTCAACGAAAGAACGGAGCGCCTCGTCGTCGTTGTCGTTATCGATCGCGAGAAGAGTGCTGGTTGTCGCGGCGGTGGTTTCATCTTTGGCGCTCATCTTTCTACATTCGTCGTTTACGTCGTCGTCGAGGAATTTTTTGGTGGTGGCGGCGGCAAGGAAGGAGGAGTTTCGAGCGCGTATTTTTTTGTGAAGGAAGCGTAAGCGTTTTGAAACAACAAAAAAGAGAGAGAGAAAGAAAGAGAGAGAGAGAGAGAGAGAGAGAGAGAGAGAGAGAGAGAGAGAGAGAGAGAGAGAGAGAGAGAGAGAGAGAGAGAGAGAGGAGAGGGAAAGAGAGAG
>Ga0115554_1003533_pt1 | contig 10513 bp, 5 predicted proteins | sample COGITO_mtgs_1104_3_FD_87283 | JGI IMG/M metagenome (GOLD analysis project Ga0115554, IMG submission 87283) | Pelagic marine microbial communities from North Sea - COGITO_mtgs_110404 | ecosystem: Environmental > Aquatic > Marine > Epipelagic | place: Germany:Helgoland, sampling site Kabeltonne... | reverse complement strand
GCGCGTAGTAAAGAGAGGAACAACATTAATCATTCGTCACAACACATGGCTTTCATAAACACAAGCCCCGGCGGGGTGGTACGCGTCGCTTTCGCGGCGAAGAAGCGCACGAACAGAAGTACTCTTCGCGATGATGCTTCTTTTCTTTCCACGAAAAACGCCACGACGACGACCAAAAATATTCGTCGTCGCACTCGTCGCGCGGCGTTCGCGATGAATTCGTCGTCGTCATCCGTCGGGAGAACGACGGACGCACCAAACGTCGTCATCCTCGCAAACAGGCGAAAGATTCGCGACACCGCGAAAAACTTTCGCTCTTTCGTCGACGAGTGCAAACAAGAGTTGATTAAAGTGGATACGAAAGAGGTACTTTCCGGCGGAAGCGACCAGGTGTTCGGTGGTAAACATGAAAGTGGGAAAAGAACGATTGTTTTATTCCTGACGCAACTGGCGGATTTTGACTCGTGGGAACAGGCGAAATTTATGGTGGACGATTTACCGCGATTGGAAGCCGCGAACGTGAACGTGATCGCGTTTGGTTTAGGTTCAGTTCAAGCCGGGGAACAGTTTTGCGAACGGACGAAGTTTCCCAAGGAGAAGTTAATCGTGACGACAAGTTCTAAGTTATATCGGAAGATGGAGTATTCGCCCGGGTTTGGCGACGCGCTTCCGGTGAAGCTTCCCGGGATGGTGAAGTTGTTGGTAATGTGCGCCGGTATCGGGTCTCCGGGGACTTTGAAGACGGTGATATCGGGGTATTTTGGATCGAAGAATAAGCCGCCCGTGTTAGTGGAAGGCTCGAACGCGGACGTACCGGAAGTGAGGAAATTGATGGACGCGACTTTAGGCGCCGAGTATTTGAGACCGTTTGAGATGGCGACCTTGAGATTGGCAAACATGACGGAAATTTTAAACAACTGGGACGATTTAGTGTGCGAAGACGATCAGCTCTTGGTGCAAAGAGGCGGGTCGATGGTCTTGGACGAAGAAGGAGAGATTGTCTTTGACCACGTGGATCCGGGGATTTTAGGCTACTGCGACCCGAAACGATTGACGCAATTCGCGTTGCTGGAGGGCGACCCGAAAGCGCCGTTTGACGCCATCTCGGTGATGCACGAAGCGTGCGAAACGAAAAACGTAAACGTCGAAGACGTCTGCGACGCCATCGCGGCGTGCGAAAAGAGTAAATTCAACGTCACCGGCGACATGCTCAACGGCGAATGGGAACTCGTGTATACCACCGGGACGAACAAAAACAAAGCCAACGTCAACCGAAACGGCGACGGGACTTACTTCCCAATCAAAGCCGTCCAATCGTTCGACATAAAAAACGAACGCATACGCAACGGCGTGTACGTAGGCCCAATCAAATTCTTTTTCGACGGCCCTTTCATTTGGAGACAAAACTTAAAAATGCTCGAGTTCACCTTCACGAAGTGCTCCGTAGGCGTCTTCTCTTTCGTCAAAGGCTTCGACATCGACGACGGCAAATGGGACGCGGTCAAAGCGACCGAGGAGAAAACCACCGAAGGTCAAGGCAAAATCACAAAATCCAACGATAAATCCAAGCCGGGCGCGAACCCGTTCTTCAAATTCGTCTACGCGGATGAAAAGTGCGTCGCCGCTCGAGGAAGAGGCGGTGGTTTGGCCATGTGGAAAGCCGTCGGCCCGCCCCAAACCGACGCTGAAACTTAAAAAGAATAATAATCTAATCAGCAGCATCAATGGTAGAATCACAATGTACGCATAACAAAAGTAAAGTAAGAAGAGCGCTCACCACATTTTTTGTACGTCGTAAAATCCCTCAAAATTCAAAATCCAAACGTTACAAATTCAGCAAAACGATACAAAATCACACAATAATGAGCGCGACAGCAGCACACTCGTCTCGACGGAGCAGTCGACATAAAGCTAAAGAAGAAGCATCTGTCAAGGAGGAAGAATCGAACGATCTCACGGAAATTTCCAACGTCCAACTCGTTCGCGAGGCGATAGAAGAAGACCAAGACGACATCAATTCGCCGCTCCGGTCGATGCGAAATTTAGAGGACGTGACGATGACGTTTAACACGAATAATATCATCAAAGAGACAGACAACGCGAAGAAGACGAGAATGAAAACACCAAAAACGCGATCGACGAAGAAAAAGACAAAGAAACGAGAAGAGAAAGTGTTCACAGAGCCTCCGTTTTCTCCGCTGATGACATTGGAAAATGATGATTTTGATGTCAAAGGGGAAGGAAGGAAGGAAGAATTTAACATGCCGCCGTCGACGCATAAGCGATGGACGGACGACGATAATAAGTCTCCGAGTGTTGTCGTTAAACATCAAAACGAGACTCCTGCGCGTGGTATGAGTAACACAGGTGAAGATGCGGGTGGGTTCAAGTTGGATTTTTTGGATGATGATCACGCGGTTTTGAACGGCGAGGAAGAGGAAGAAGTGGTCGAAGACGAGGACGGGACCCCGAAGGAAACGCACGAGAACGTGGACGCGACGGAGGAGATTTTGGCGAGAGTGAATGCGAGAAATCTGACGTGGCATAAACAGCCGGAACAGGCGAAGTTTTACGGCGGCGTCGTGGAGTTTGGGCAGCAACAGCCGCAGATGATGGGGACGTTGATGAGCACGCCTGGATTTCACTCGCACGCTCAGCAGCGCTCCGCGGTTTTAGGCATACCGCCGACGCCGTTGGCGAATACGGCGGTGCCGTGGCCAAACGAGCACACGAACGAAGGCATGAACACGGAGGCGTTTTTGAACGGCATCGCATCGTTTCAAGGCGGGTTTAACGAAGACGATGCGAACTTTGCGAGAGGGGAAGGACCGTTACCTAGGACGCCGATTTTTCAACACCAACGAACGCCCGCGAGCGGAAATGGAGGAAGCGTTGGCAATATTCGCACGAATTTGTATACTCTTCATAATCAACACAGAGACGCGATGATGATGAAAACGAACAACAACGAACGAGAGAAACATCATCTTCCGCCATCTTCGGACGAAAAGCTCTCCGCGGAGCTTCGTCGAACCAAAACGGAAATTTTGGATTGTCAAGATCGACGAAAACGGTTGCGAGATACTCTGATCGCGCTTCGCGAGAAGGAGGAGAAATTGTACGCAAAAGCCGCGGAAATGCAAAGAGAATTGCTGCGAAGAGACCCGTCGAAAGCAATAGAGCTCGGTGGGGCGAGCATTTTCGAAGCGCTTCCTCCGTTAGGCGACGACTTCGACGTTTTGAGGGAAGAGAAAGCGGAGGAGAAGACGAAGGAGGAGCGCGGCGTCGCCGCGGAAGCCAAAGAAGAAGAAGAAGAAGAGCTAACGATGACGACGGCGACAAAAAACTCCGAAAAAGAAGAACAAGAGACAAAACAAAACCAAATGGAGGAGGACAGACGAAACGCGTCGAGAGCGTCGGCGAGCACGTCCACTCGCAAATTCACCTCCAAAATCTCACAAACGTACGACGTCCATCGAAGCGTCCTTTCGATGCAGTTTCTCGACCCATCTTCTTGGTTAGACGGCCAAACCTCGTTACTCGCGGCGTCCGCGGACGACGTTATCCGCCTTTACGCTTCGGACAGTCGAAAACCGTTCGCGTTAATGCGCACCGAGAAAGGTTTGAGCTGCGTGGGTACAACTTTGAAGGATCGCGTTGCGTTTTGCGCGACGAAGTTTGGCGGCGTCTCGCAAATCGATTTGGCGACTGGAGAGAAAATAGGCACAGTGGTGCAAAACTATGAACAGCTCAGAGTGAATAAAAGCATCGAGTGCATGGCAACGTCGACGACGACGGGTACGGACGATAATATCTTGGTCTGCGCCGGCGAAGGAAGCGCCATTCGCGTGTGGGATGCGAGATGTGCCAATTTTGGCGCCGCGCCGTTGACGTTTCACGCGCCCGGCGCTCGGAACGTGAGTTCAGTTGCACTCGGCGGCGGTGACAGTGGGCACACGACCTTACTCGCTTCCGCGCCAACCAGTGGTCTCTTCGCGTTCGATTTGCGCGTCAATTCGAGCAGCTCGAGTCCGGGAGAACGCGGCGGCGGCGGCCAAATCTCGCGTTTGTCCGTGCCAAACTTTGAGAAACAACCGAGATGGGTAAACGCAAAGTTTTGCGCCGCGAATGAAATCTTTGCCATCGCGTGCGACGGTGATGCGGCAACGTTTGAAGCGTCCGGTGAATTTAAAGCCACTTCGGCGTTTGCCGGCGTTTCGGCTCCGTTCCAAATGGCTTCTCCTTCGTCCTCCTCCCCGTTCTCTTCCGCCGCTTCAAAGTCGTTCGTCAAAACCGGCGGCATCTTAGAAACCTCCGCGGATGGTGCACACGTCCTCGTTTCCACCGGCGATATCGGTAACGGCGTCCAGTGTTTCAACACGTCCACCGGTGCAGTCGTTGCCTCGTGGGACGTTGGATCCACGTCGACTTCTTCGCCAATCTCGTGCGCCTGTTGGGGCCACTTTAACGCCTCCGCGAAAGAACCGTTCGGCAAAGACGCGTTCGCCATCGCGGACACGAAAGGGAGCATCAAAGTCTTCGGGGTTTAAATATAAATCGTTTAAATATACGTAAATATATAGAGTATACTATACACGCGTATGACGCGTTTATCCTACATATTAGTCGCATTTTTCTCTGTCGTTTGTTTGTTCTTCAAAAAAACTTTTTCGACTGCTCTTTTTGGTGCAAAACTCCTTCACTTAAAAAAACAGACACAACAACCACTTTTATACACAACTTTTAAAGAGGAGTAAATCTCACCATGTCCCTCGCATTCGACGAGTACGGGCGACCGTTTTTGATCATCAAGGTACGAATTCTAATCGTCTCTCTTTTCGTAATTCTTTCTCTTTTTCGTTCGCGCGCTTTTATTCTTTGCCGAGTGGTGCTTTTGCGGCGGCGGAAAGAATCGCATCGAGATCGGAAAACAAACGTCTCATCGCATCGCTTTTCTCTCTGTATTATTGAACAGGAACAAAGCTCTAAACAAAGACTCCGGGGGATCGAGGCGCAAAAGGCGAACATACTCGCCGCGAAGAGCGTGGCGAGGACGCTGAGATCAAGTCTCGGACCAAAGGTATGATTATTCGTTTTTTATTATAATAAAAGCGCGGAGGATGATGATTTTTTTTCTCCTCTTTTCCTCTTCCGTTGACTCTCGTTTGTTGTTGACTTTTTCGATCGACGAGCGACTTTGTCGAAGACGCCCCATTTAAAGCGGTGCTCTCTGCGACTCTTCTACTTTCGAATACGAACACACTAATGATACTGATACTAACAATGGTGATGATAATAATAACAACATATTAACATGAACAGGGCATGGACAAAATTCTCCAATCCGGCGACGGCGATATTACCATCACCAACGACGGCGCGACGATTTTAGAACGCATGGAAGTGGAACATCAAATCGGGAAGCTTTTGGTCGAACTTTCGAGATCACAAGATTACGAAATCGGGGATGGGACGACGGGTGTGGTTGTTTTAGCCGGCGCGCTTTTAGAGCAAGCGGAGACGTTGTTAGATCGCGGGATTCACCCGTTGAGAATCGCGGAAGGCTACGAGATGGCGTCCAAAGTCGCCATCACGGAGTTGGAGCGCATCTCGGAAGAGTTTGAGTTTAGTCGCGAAAATATCGAGCCGTTGGTGCAAACGTGTTGCACGACGTTGAGTTCGAAAATTGTGAACAGATGTAAGCGAGAGATGGCGGAGATTTGCGTCAAAGCTGTCATGGGCGTCGCGGATTTGGAGAGGAAAGACGTGAATCTAGATTTGATAAAGTTGGAAGGTAAAGTCGGAGGGAAGTTGGAAGATACGTGCTTAGTGAACGGGATCGTGTTGGATAAAGACATCTCGCACCCGCAAATGCGCAAGGAAATTGAAGACGCGAAGATTGCCATTTTAACGTGTCCGTTTGAACCGCCTAAACCGAAAACGAAACATAAAATCGACATCGATACTCCCGAGAAGTACGAAGAGTTGCGCGCGCAAGAAGCGAAATATTTTACGGATATGGTGCAACAGTGTAAAGACTCTGGGGCAACTTTAGTCGTTTGCCAGTGGGGTTTTGACGACGAGGCGAACCACTTGTTGATGCAAGCTGATTTACCAGCTATTCGATGGGTCGGCGGCGTCGAGTTGGAGTTATTAGCCATCGCGACGGGCGGGAGAATCGTCCCTAGATTTCAAGAGCTCACCGCGGACAAGTTAGGTAAAGCTGGGTCGGTAAAAGAAATCGCGTTCGGTACCATTAAAGAACGCATGATTTTAGTCGAAGATTGCAAAGCGAGTAAAGCGGTGACCATCTTTGTCCGAGGAGGGAACAAAATGATGGTTGACGAGACGAAAAGATCGCTGCACGATGCCATCTGCGTGGCGAGAAATTTAGTCAGAAGTAACCACATCGTCTACGGTGGTGGGAGCGCGGAAATTGCCTGTGGTATCGCGGTCGAAGCGGCTGCCGATTCCATTCCAGGCGTCGAACAATACGCCATGCGTGCGTTCTCAGAGGCGTTGGAATCCGTCCCGAACGCGTTGGCCGAAAACTCTGGTTTACCTCCCATCGAAACCGTGGCGACGATTAAAGCGAGACAGTTGAAAGAGAAGAACTTTTGCTTAGGCATCGATTGCAAAGAAACCGGCACGTGCGACATGAAAGAACAAGGCGTGTTTGAAACTATGGTTGGTAAGATTCAGCAAGTATCGCTCGCGACGCAAGTGGTGAAGATGATTTTGAAAATCGACGACGTCATCACCGCCGAGGCTGCGTATTAACTAAGAGAGAAGGAAAAGGCGAGCGAGAGAATGTGTGAGAAAAAGAAAGAGAGCATAATGAGTAGTATTCGTGTTGTGTGTATATATCTTCATGCCACGTTAGGAGAACAGAACAAAAAGCAAGAAAAGCCAACTATCGATTTTTTACCACAAGTTGGTCCACATTTTCGTATCTTTTTGTGACTTCTTCTCATCATCATCGTCACAACTAACTCGAGACGCGCGAGAGAGAAAGAGAGAACATTTTCAACGTCAATCGCCGCATTCTATCGTCGCACAAATAATGTTAACCAAGAAAATATCCCAATCTCTCTCCTTAATCGTCCTCAACCCGTTCAACGACGGCAGCGGGAACACCATTCGCAAATTTTCCCGAGACGTGAAAGAGATACACGCGCAGTGTTTCCCCGAGGAACATCGATTCGCGACGAGAGAAGAAGGATCGAGACGACGACAAAAAAGAGACGGCGACGAACGAGACTATCGAGGAGAAGAAGTAGATGACGATCAGTTTTTCGACAGGTTGTGCGCGCTGCACGAAGAATCGGATCAGCTTTGGATTTTGTTGGTCAAGGAAGAACCGAAGAAGAAGAACAAAAAGAAGAAGAGAAAACGGAACGAGACGAACGCGGAGACGAGCGAGAAAAATCGAGTACTCACCGAGAAGTTTTCGCCGTCAAAGTTGAAAAAACAAGTCGAGTCTGCGGTGATTGGGTTCGCGCAAGGGTGCAAATATACGGACTCGTGGTACGGCGTGAATATTGCAATCTCGAGAAAGTACCGCGGATTGAAATACGGGTCCTTGCTCATGTATTACGGACAGTTGCACGCGGCCAAGGATAATGTTTTCAAAGTGAGCGCGACTGCGGATGGGGAGAGGAAAAAGTTGGTTCGATTTTATGAGAAACACGGCGCGGAAAGTGTCGTGGTGACGAACGAAACGAACGCGAGTGTGGGGTCAAAGAAGACGAGTTTGGTGAAAATTCAAAAGACGTTCGATGTAGAGGTTGCGGAGAGAGAGTACGAGGCGGCGGTGAGGGAGGTGCAAGACGATCGAGTCGAGGAGAGGTTGCGAAAGAGGAAAGACATGCGGATGATAGTTCTAGCCGGGGGTGTCGCGTTAGTTGCGTTGGTTCGCTTCGTTGTGTGCAGTAGTCGGAAGAAGAAAGAAACGAGTAATCATAAATCCTTGCCATCCCGGTAGGGGATGATAATTTAATCTACCTATGTACAATACGTAGACACTCTATTAAAGCTCGGCGACTTTCCAATTCTTTGGAATCTGAAACTCTTCTTCTTCTGCTCTTACTTCTTTCCTGTCATCTCCATTCTTTTGCGTTTCCACGTGGCGAACTTTTTTTGTCCTTCGCGTCGCCATCGGACCTCCTCCAAGCGCGCTCACCGTTTCCATCTCGACTTTACTCGATTTCTCTATCGAAACCACTCTCGGCTTCCCAGTTTCCGGATTCAACTCGGCTCTTAACCCTCGCTTCATCAACTCCTCAGCCTCTAGGATCTTTTCCGGCGCTAAAACTTCGATTTCTTTCCGTATCACATCGTCTGCCTCGCACAAATTTCGCGTACCCCACAACGCCCACTCGCGCAAGAAAGGTTCCTCTTCGCATCCGTCCATGGCGCCGTCGTCACCTTCCTCGCCTCGAGTGTGCGATAACACGACGGCAACGCCGCCAAGTTTTCGAACGTCTTCACACACTCTCGGACGTCTGTGGGAGGCGTTCGCTAACGTGGCTATGATGTCGACGCGATATCCGTTGTACGGTTTCACCGTCGGAAAGTTGTCGCGTACGAAATTTTGACCTCCAAACGCTTGGTCGTCGATTGGGAATTTAGGTATCTCTTCAGCCTTGGCTGGTCCTTTCGCCTTCATCGATTGGCGGCTTCCCGAGGGCGGATCTAACGCAATAATCATCCCAACGAGAAGACGAGCGAGTCCAGTTCCAGCTAAGAACCCAACCGTATCCGGAACATGCGGTGTAGACTCAATCTCGGAAATCGAACGCAAGGTAAACAAACACTCGCGCAAGACGTTTCGCTCGGCGAACCCCGCATCGTCGTTTTTTGCATACTTTTTGCACGCTTTCGCAGCTTCCCTCGTCGTATCCAAAAGGAACGCCATCACGGATTCTGGCAACACGTACGGGTGTTTGTCGTTTACCGTTTTACCATCAAAGCGGCGTGCTTTAACCGAAAGTCTCCCCAAGAAGTGCAACAGAGTCGATTGCGCGTCGCAAAACAACACCGGTACCATCTTTTCGACTTTGGCAAAACAAGCCGTCGCATCCCCCCCGAAGTCTTTAAACAAGTATTCTCGCAATAACACTTCCTTCCTTCGAGCGTTTGCCTCCTGTTTTTCGTGCAGGTTCCGAAACATTGTCGGGAAGTATTCCGCATCAACCACGCGCTCGAAAATACACTCAACGTCCGCGCGCGCCTCGTCCTCTTCTTCCAAAGTCCATTCGCGCGTCCATAGAAGTAAAGCGCCGAAGAAGTGTTGAACAAAGTCATAGCTGTTCACTAAATGTAAGCATCTACCCTCAGCTTCGTAATCGCGTTGCTTATTTACAAATTCTGCGCTACGCATACTCAGTGCGATGAGTTTTGCCAACACCGGGCGCACCGCCGGCACAGTCCTCGGCAAATCCTTAAAATGCGGGTCCATCACAATTACCTCAACGATATGCGTTTTCACAAACTTCGTCGCGCATTGCATCGCGTTGATCATCACGTACAAGGTATTTTTACATCTCACCACATCCTCTCTCTCGCGTAATCCTTGCCTTAAATACTCGCAAATCTCGTCCGATTCAAACACCTCGCTCGCGCACGCTTCGTCCTTCACGCACAAACGCATCAAGCATCTGCACGCGTTTAAATGATCAAAAGACGCAAAAGTCGCGTCTGTTCCTTTTAGATAATCGTGCACAGCGCGTACGTAAGAACAACTCGGTCCATTATCCTTGATCTCGATCAACAACTCCTCAAAAAACTGAGGACGACGATCCGTCATCGCGTTTACCTTCCTCTCTCTTTCTCGGCGTCTAATCAATTAACACCGTTCTCTCGCTTTCTTCGTACTCGTTTTCGTACTGAAGAAATAACTACTCTTCGTCGTCTTCTTTTTCTTCGTAGTATTCGTGTTGTTCTTATCACGCGTATTCTCGTCCTCCTCGTCTTCCTCGTCCTCGAAAGCTCCTCCTCCTCTCGAACTCCCGCCGCACCCCGCACGCGCGGCGTACAACTCCTGCCACCCTCTCCCTAACGAAAACAATCCGCACGAATCTCTCGACCCAGCCGCTTGGTACCGAGGTTTCAATCGTTCCTGGAACACGGAATCGTCCGTCTGTTTCTTGTTGAAGTCTAAATATGAGAGAAGAGAGAATCCTCCCGCTTCTCTTTTATCCTCTGCCTCTGCCTTTTCCTTTTCCTCCTCCTCTGAAGTGGTTCGTTTAAAGCGTTGTTCTCGCTTTTGTATTTTCGCGTCCGAGAGCGAGTAAATCCCGCCGCGTTCCCACGCGCCTCCTTTCTTCGCGTCGTCGTTGGTGTTGTTCTCGTTCTCGTGATTTCTTTCCATGTAAAACAAAAGGTCCACTCGCTGCGCACTAATTCAGAAGGAGTTGTGTACTAAAGTTTACGACAACACACGCGACAACAACGAGATCGAGGAAACGCTGTTAAGAAACAAAAATTGATCTCGAAATCTTGCGGGCAGCAG
>Ga0115554_1003522_pt1 | contig 10531 bp, 9 predicted proteins | sample COGITO_mtgs_1104_3_FD_87283 | JGI IMG/M metagenome (GOLD analysis project Ga0115554, IMG submission 87283) | Pelagic marine microbial communities from North Sea - COGITO_mtgs_110404 | ecosystem: Environmental > Aquatic > Marine > Epipelagic | place: Germany:Helgoland, sampling site Kabeltonne... | reverse complement strand
TTCGCTCGTCCTTCTGCTAAAACCCAAAATTCGTCCATCCTCAGAAAAAAAGAAAGCTACTACTAAATAAAGCTCTCTTCTTCTTCTCTCTTTTCGTCGTGCTTTTCTCACTGCCGAAGAAGAAGAACAATCTCAAAATATCAATAACCAAAGTTGCCTCATTACACCGTTCATTCTTAGAAAATGGAAGCGTATTACTGGACGCAGTTTAGCGTCCTGGCTGTTTTTTGCGCTCTGATGGAGTTCCAAAAGTTCACCCAAAAAGAAAAGACGCAAATGCCTTCGTCCTTCTTGAATTTCAGAAATAACTATTTGTTCGTGTATTCTTTGATGATGGCTGGAGATTGGTTGCAAGGTCCGTACGTGTACGCGTTATATCAGCACTACGGATACACGACCGGGGATATCGGGAAACTTTTCATCGCCGGGTTTGGGAGTTCAATGATCTTCGGCACCGTGGTTGGTTCTATGGCGGATAAGCACGGGAGGAAAGCGGCGGCTTTGGTGTACGTGGCGACGTATATCGCGAGTTGCGTGACCAAGCACTGGTCGGATTATTACGTTTTAATGCTCGGGAGGTTTTTTGGTGGCATTGCGACGAGTTTGCTGTTCACGGTGTTTGAGTCGTGGTTGGTCGCGGAACACTTCAAAAGAGGATACGAAGCGGAGTGGTTAGATAAAACATTCTCGAAAGCCATCTTCTTAGGGAACGGGTTGGTCTCTATCGTTTCCGGGTTAGTGGCGAACTATTTAGTGACCGATATGAGTTTGGGTCCGGTGGCACCGTTCGATGCGGCGACGTGCTTTTTGGCCATCGGCGGCGCGGTCATTTTTCTCACTTGGTCGGAAAACACCGGCGACGTCGTCGAGAACGCAAACTTACAGCAGTCCTTTTCGACCGCGTACAAAGCGATTTTCTCCGATAAGAAGATTTTCTACTTGGGTGCTATGCAATCTTTGTTTGAAGCGTCGATGTACTCGTTCGTCTTTTTGTGGACGCCGGCGTTGTCACCTAACGGCGAGGATATTCCTCACGGTATGATTTTTGCCACCATGATGGTTGCGTGCATGATCGGTTCGTCCATGTCTTCGAGATTGATGGCGAGATCGGATTTAAGAGTTGAAAAATACATGCAATCGGTGTTTTTACTCTCCGCGTGCTCGTTATCTATTCCAGTGTTTATTAAAACGTTCGAGTTAGGCTCGGGTGGGTATAAAGGAGGACCAATCACGTTTGAAGGCAAGTTGCAATTGTGTGGTTTCCTCGTCTTTGAGTTTATGGTTGGTATTTTTTGGCCATCGATGATGAAAATGAGAGCGCAATACGTCCCCGAAGACGTTCGCTCGACCGTGATGAACTTTTTCCGCATTCCTTTGAACTTGTTCGTGTGCGTAATTTTGTACAACGTCGCTTTATTTCCGTTATCGGCGATGTTTGGGATGTGCACTTTGTTCTTGTGCGGATCGGCGTTTTTGCAACGCAAGTTGGAGTTGATCACCGCGAGCAAGTTGCCAGCGTAATGTGCGAGTTTGTGTGTGTATACGTACACGTTATTATTTTAATAGAAGTTAAAAATGTATTGTTGTTTTAAAAGCTCTTGTGATTGTTCCTTGTTCGTTGCGTTGAGCGTTTAGCCTACGAAAAACGTTAGAAAATCGTCCCCTCCTCTTCCTTTTTTGTGTTGTACTCATCATCTTCACACACAATGGCATCTCTGGTCAAGAAAACGGCTTTAGGGAGCATATTCGCTCTTTTTCTCTCCTCTTTCTTCCTCTTCATTTCCATCTTCTTTGCGTTCGCGTTGAGATATTTGGTCTTGCCATCCGGCACCGCGATAATGCGAGAGGATTTGTTCTTCAATTTCGCGGAGAAAACACCGACCGCGATGGCGTCGTTCGTGGAGCAACCGATCTATTGGGAAGGTAGTGGTAAAGGAATAGAAAATTCAACGAAAGAACAGACGATGACGACGACAAACATCGTGAAGAAAACGTTGGCTTTCCTCCCTTGGTTTTCCAGAAAAGTTCAAGAACGGATCGTCTCTCCGCATTCCACGTTTGACGTGCACGTGCAGTTGGACGTGCCGGATTCGGAATATAATCGAAAGGTTGGGATGTTTCAAGTGAAAGCAGAATTGGTAACTACGAGTGGGGAAACGATACTAGATTCTATGCGACCTACTCTCTTGAGATATCAATCGCCGTTAGTGAGGTGGATGAAAACGCTGGCATATTGGCCGTTTCACCTGGTGGGATTCGTAGAAGAGAAGCAAACGATTGACGTGAGAGTGTTTTCAAAGATACGGGAAAGGAGAGATTTCACGAGAGTTGCGGTAAAGTTACTCCCGAGAGGTCAGACGAAAAGTGGGATGTTGCCGGAGATTTATTCGGCGTCAGCGACAATCTCTTTGCGGATGAACATTCTGCAGAAAGCGCTGTATTTTTATCCGATTCTATCAACAATTTCAGTCGTCGGTTTCAACTGGTTTTGCTTGAACACGTTCGCGGTGATTATGACGTCGTTGATCGTGTTTATGAAATCTGTGTCCGGTAAGGAAGAAGGGACTACGATGATGGACGACGTCGTGAACACGATTAAATCGACGACGAGTGCGACGATTGGGGGGAGAGACAAGAGGCAAGATAAACTCATCGAGTCGATTTTAGCGAGCGAGGACGATACGATTTCCATCTCGACCCAGCCAGGGGAAATGTCCTCAGAACCAGCTTCAGAAACAGATATCAAGGAAAGAAGAGATAAAATGCCAGCTTCGTATCGAAAGGACGACGAATTAAGACGTCGAAAGTAACGTCATGTTATATATACGTAGAATAAAAATAGAGAAAAACTTAAAGTTGTAACATACACTGCACATAGTACGCGAAAAAGAAAAGCTCCTTCTGTATAATTATTTGTATTGTATCTTTTGTGTATCTTCGTTTTAATGACATTTTATTCGCGTGTGTGTATCCTAATTATAATGCTACGTACTGTATCAGCTATTTCTTGCACCTCCTCTATCACTCGCACCTTTTCCTTCCTTCTTCTTTTCTCATTTCATCCCTTCTTTTAACTTCTCGAGCTGCTCCTCGACAAACTCGTCGATTAAAACAGGCCACGCCGCGTCCTTCCCTTCTGCATCGTACCCGAACAAACTAGAGTTGTACGCCCTCGAAAAATCCAAAATTTGATTCCAGGTGTCCCCTGAAATCGCCTTCTTATGCTCTCGGTTCAAGAAATCGCACCATTTATCCAACAACGACCACTTATCTTTCAACAAAAGTTCCCACATCGCGCACGCCGTGTCCAAATTCAACGCCTTTTGATTTTCCTCCTTTGAGAATCTGAACGCGTATTCGTACACCGCTTTAAACGCGTACGAGTCTACCAATTCCTGCCTCATCGCCGGTATTTTCTTCTTCAACTTTACCATCGAATCGCACTGGAGTTGTCTCATCCCGCTCGTAAACTCCTCGTGCGTAAATTTCCCCATCTCTTGCGCGTTCATCTTATTCGCTAAAACTAAAGTGACCAAATCCGACTCCGGATTGATGCCTAAATCGTCGAAGAACCGCATGATTCCTTCCGCATCGATTTCTTTCTTATCCGTGGCCGTTTCTTTCTTCGTCTCTTCCGATTGGTACTTCTGGAAAAACGTTTCCAAAGTCGATTCCGAAAACGCACCTCCACCACTCGACGACGACGCAGTCGATTTTGGTGGATGTTCCAAAAAGTCCGTCACCGCCGCTTGTAAGTTCCACGCGAACTTCTTCAGATATTTTATCGCGTTCGTGTTGGTCGTCCGAGTGACCGCAACGAATTCCTGAACCCCTTTCTTCTGGCCCGCGTTGAGTTTGTTCATATCTTTGTCTTCTTCTTCTTCTTCTTTTCTGTTGATGTGATGATTTTGACGCGACGACGCACGCGTCTTTTTTTAAAAATGAAGAAGAAAAGACGAAAAAAAAGAGAAAACGAACTCGTCAAAACTCATCATCCAATCCCCTATTTTGTTTATTATAGTATTATTAAGCGCTCTCTTCTCATCAAACACACACACACACACACACACAAAGAAAGGACGGAAAGATGGCATCATCATCTTTCGCAGGCTTCTCCGGAGGGATTAAAGGGACCAAAAAGAAGAAGAAAATCAACGTCCAAGAAGAGGAGGAAGAAAAAGACGGTGAAAAAAGAGAGGCGGTTTTAGCGGTCGGGAAAGACCGGGTGCATTTGAAAGAAGAGAAGAAAAAAGGAGAAGAGAAGAAGAGTATTCCGGCGATGAGGAATACTTTTGAAGTTGGGACCGGGAGGCAAAGAAAGGTAAGCGCGTGCTGTGTATTTTCAGATGCATCTGTATCGTCTGTCTTCTCGATTCGTATGTTTCTATTCTCGAATAGGGGAATGTATTTTAATCAGTTCGTATGCTCACCTCCCCACTCTTCGTAATAATAATAATAATAATATCACAGGCACCAAGTTTTCTTCCAACGGAAAGCGAGAAAATAGACGACGACAAACGATTCGAGGTATCAGAAACGATCGGAGGCGAAACCGCGCAGGGCAACAAAACCACGTATGGGTTAACGAGGATGGCACCGAAAGACGACGAAGCGAAAGTGCGGTACGAGAACAAGAAGAAAGAGCAAGACAAGAATAAGAACGAGTCGTTCATCGGAAAGAGTTTAGCGGAAAAAGAATTGGATGCTTTTAAAGAGGACGTTGAGGATTTACCTGAGCAAGCGTCAATTGAGGCGTACGAGTCGATGCCGATTGAGGATTTTGGTGCGGCAATGTTGCGCGGGATGGGTTGGAAAGAAGGCGAAGGGGTTGGAAGGAACGCGAAGAGCGGAAGAGCAGATCCTGTAGAATTTGTGCCGAGGATGGGGAGGTTAGGATTAGGAGCGGATACTATGGATGTACCAGGTGCAACTCTGAGGAAGAATAACAACAACAACGATAAGAAGATACGGAAACCGGGCGAAACGAGAGAGGAAAAGACGGAGATATTAGTGAGAGATCCAAACGCGTCTCGAGCGCCTGGGATGAGGAACGTAAAATCTATCGACGAAAAGCTCGTAAAGAAGGAAGAGTTAGGGGTGAAAGAAGGGAAGCGCATGTACGTGGCAAAAGGGAAGCACGAAGGGTTAACTGGTCGAGTGTTGAAAATTCAGAAAGCAGACGGGAAAGCGCAGTTTGAACTTGATTCCTCGGGCGAAGTCATTACGTTGCGATGCTCCGAATTAGACGAGATGGTAAACGCTCCCGATTCTCAAAGAGATAAGAAACGAAAGAGCAGCGACGATGCGGGTAGTAAGAAGAGTAAGAAGGCGCGGGAGGAAGAAGAATCGGAAGAAGAGGATGATGATGATGATGATGATGATGATGATCCGTGGCTCTATCCATCCGTTCGCGTTCGAATCGTCTCCAAATCTTTCTCTGGCGGGATATACTATCTGAAGAAAGGAACAATTGTAGATATTCCAACGCCCAAGGAGTGCACTGTGCAAATCGATGGAGATAACGGTAGAACTTCGCCGCTGGTATCGAACGTTCGTCAATCTTATTTAGAAACGTGCATCCCGAAGAAACCGGGTGGTCGTGTGGTCGTTCTCGCCGGGAAGTTGCGAGGCCGCCGGGGTAAGTTGGTGCAAAAGAATAAGAGTAACGATACTGCTCGAGTCCAATTGAGTGACGATTTTACCGTACATGACGATATCGATCTCGATGAAATCGCCGAGTACGTCGGCGAAATGGACGAAGACGAATAAATAGTTTGAATTTTAGGAGTATATTTAGAGTTGAAACGCAGCGCTAGAGATGTAGTAATATAGAATATTAGAACGAGGGAGACGGGATACGTATCATCAAACACTGAATTCATCAGTGTCCTCCTTTCTTCTTCTTCAAGTCTTTCAAACACTGGTCTGCGCTTCTTTGTGCTTCTTTCACAACTTTATTCAGCGCGTTCCGCTCACCTTCTAAGTTTGCCTTTTCTTTCGCCAGGTGCGTTCGCGCTCGCTGTAACGCGTCGATTTTCGCCAACGCGTCTTCTTTGCTAATCGATGGCGAGGCGAGTTGTCCTAATCCACTCTCACCGAAAGAACTGAGAAGTTCCGACGCGCTTTTCTTCTTGGAACAGTCACAACTATCGCTCTCGTTATCTTCTTCACCACCACCTCCCCCTCCTCCTCCATTGCTATTCCTATTCCCATTCCTATTCCTCTTATCACTATTCCCACTTCTACTCTCTACCCAATCGGTTGCCGCTCCCGGTATAATCGCCTGGCTTTCGCTGCTCGACGTCATAAAGCTCGCGCGTAACATTTGCCCTCCATATCTCGGACTATCTTTACTTATAAATGGTTTCGGTCGCCAGTTTTCGTTCGGGAGTAAAGCTCCTAAATAGAGTCCAGAACAGAAGACTAATATGAACGTTATGGACGGTGATGTCAGCGAGGATTGGCTCATCGGGCGACGAATCCCCATCTTTTGTGTGTGTTGCGCGATGTTTTCGTTCTTCTTGTTCTCGTTGTTCTCTTGTAATCAGATATATGAGAGAGAGAGGTGTATCGAACAAACAAGAAGAGCGTGATGAAAGAATGGGGGAAAAGAAGGACCCTCTCTGTACCCTAAAAATTCGAAATCGCCAAAAAGTCCACAAAAGAGACCCCGGGAAGAAGAAAAAAAAGAGAGCACGACTGTGTGTACACTTAACAACTCGTACTCCTCGCGCCGCGCAGACCTAACGCGATGATGATGATGAGAGCGGTAGCATCCTCTCGCTTCTTCTTTCTCTTCTTCTTTCTCTCCTTCTTCTCTTATTTTATCTCCGGAGAGAAAGACTTGAACCCGTACGCTATTTTAGGGGTGGACAAAACCGCCGACGCTTCCGCCATCAAAAGAAGTTACAGAAAACTGTCCTTACGGTTTCACCCGGATAAACAACACACGATTAACGATGATGAAGAAAAAGAAAAGATAGAGCGAAAGTTTATGAGCATTCAAATGGCGTATAAGACGTTGATTGATCCGGAGAAGAGGAGGAATTACGACGTAACCGGGTACGCAAACTTGAAAGATTTGGAACGAGATGAGAAAAGGAAAGAGAAGGAGGAAGGAGAGAAAAAAGGCGGATACCAGCGCTTCACGAAAAAGAAAGGTTCGTCCTCCTCCTCGTCGTCTTCGCGAATGAAAAGAGGTGGGTGGGATTCTGAAGAACAGACGATTGATTCGATTGATTCAGAAACGTTCGATTTTACGAGTTTGAGCGCGTTCGAGTCCATCGTGTTTAACCGAAGGAGGAACAGCAAGGACAATAACGCCGGCGCCGTCGGCGGGAATAGTTGGCTTATCGAAGTCTATGACGATGCTTCGGAACCGTCGCAAAGAGCGTCATCGAGTTGGGAACAGGCTTCCAGAGCTCTCGATGGTTTTGCAAAGTTTGGAAGAGTAAACCAAAAGCTCTATCGACGGCTCGCCGTGAAAGTTGCCCCGAAGTACTTCATGTCCAACGAACCGATTGCGTTTACCAAGTTACCCGCAGTTGTTGGTTTCGCGCAAGGATGCAACAACTTTTGGTGCGCGCAAAGATATCGAGGCGAAATGAAAGCGGACGATTTAGGATCGTTCGTGATGGATAAGCTGTTGCGATTGAAAGAGGTTCCAAGTGTTGCGTCGGAAGAGCTGGAGCAGAACTTTGCTCCTGTGACAATTAGGGGAAATATTAAGGACGAGAACGAGAAGAAAACGCCAAAGAACGACAAAGTTAAGTTTATCATTTTTTCACCTCGCGCCACGACGCCGAGCCCAACCTTGCGTAAACTCGCCACGGAGTATTCGAATGATGTTCATGTGGTCAGAATTCATCACACGGAAAGAGATCAAGGAAAGTGGAAACAGATATACGGGGTTGAATCAGCTCCAGCAGTGGTCGTTCTGAAATCCGAATCGAACGAAGTCATCGTGAAACACGGCGTTTCTGGCAAGGAGAGCTTGAAGCGCTTATTTACCGAGCATCATTTCCAACTCATTCCGGAGATTACGTCACGTAGTATGGACGATATACGTTGCAAATCTGGCGGATTGACTCGACTTTGTGTGCTCCTCCTAGGTGATGAAAGGGAAACGACTGAGTCTCTTAAGCACACTTTGAGTAGCATCAAGAAGGATTTACAAAAAGAAAGAGATGAGAGTAACGAAGAAGGACTTAATGCAATGAAAGTAAGTTTATCCGCTGCTTTAGAAAACGATGAGATTGTTTTCGCTCGGATAGATTGCGTCAAACAAAAGAAGGCGTGTCAAGCGTATTCCTTCAAAAGGGGATCCTCGAACGCGGAGTTGAGAGCGCTGCGATTCATTTCCGACAAACCCGGTAAGATGAGTAATGTTCTATTCAAGGGTAATGCTGTAGATATCGAAGAAGTTTACGAATGGATTGGGGAACTGTTCAACGCCGATGAAACAAGTCGTTCTCTCCAAGACGAGGTATCGAAAGCGCTTTTGATACAGGAACGCCTTGGTTTGAAAACGCAACTTGAACAGTTCAGAATGGACATTTTGCAAAGTGTTGCTCGAGTCTTGGAAGAATCTGTTATCATGATGGTAGAGATTGGTCCCTTCCCGATTATTTTCATGTTTGTTCTTCAGATATCCCTATTTCGATTTTTGCGTAACAGAAATTTTGCAAGGAGCGCACAAAACGTTCCATCTGCTGATACTGTGGATACTTCGACGTCCAATGCACTCGACGCTAATGATATCGTCATGAACCTGAGCGAATTCTCTGAAAGGACCACGGCACTCACAAAGAGCGTTTACGTCGTGCTTCAATTCATAAACAGTCGTGACAAAGGACCGGTTGTGGAGCAAATACAGGGCTTACAAGCGCTCGCTAAAAAATTTAAGTCTGAACGCCTGTTGCGTTTTGCTTACGTCGACTTGGATCAAAACGTTTCTTGGAAATCGTTCGTAAATGATGTTGGGGAAAATTCAGTGTGCGTTTGGCATCCTTCCAAGCTTAAGTATGAAAAATTAGGAATCAGTTGTGTCGAAGATGGCGTATGCACCAAACTTGACGCTGTGTTGGACGGAAGCGCGAATTGGGAGAAGGAAATCAAAGACAATGCTTGGTTCCATTCTTCTTCGAGCGTAAAAAACAGGGATATGAAGAAATAGTCGCGCACAGTATTTATGATAGAATGTAGGATTGATAGTAGCATGTAATAGCAGCAGAAGTACTGTACTTAAAATAAATAGATTACTTACATGCGGCAGGCATCTGACTTTCATAGGCTTAATTCGCAAACTATTTGATTATAATCCCTGGGATTTGGTTGACGTCTTTGCTCTCTAGAACAGCGATGAGGTTGTCTTCGAGTTTCTTTCTGTTAGCTCCGGTAAACTTTTGCACCATTTTGTCCCCTCGAAATATACGGAAATCCGGCGTGTTTTCTACTTCGAGCTCGTGAGTCAAATGCGAAAGCGCGGGCGAAGAGTCGCCGACAACTTTTAAGAATTTGATATTCTTAAACCGAGGGTCTTTCGCCACGGATTCGTACGAGTGTTCAAATTTTATGCACGGTCTGCAATACGAGTATCCACACTGCAAAACAATGACCGGATTCTCGTTTGCTGAACTTTTCTCCTGCAAATATGTCTCGAGTTCTTCTTGACTCTGCACGTGTTTGACCACGGACTTTTTGACTGTTTTTACCCACCAACGCTCGAAATCGTCAAACGAGGCGGTTTGATTTCGAGCAGCTGACGTTCCCGCAAAACTTCGCAACACCGTGTTTGCTTCTACTTCCGAAAGTACTACATCGTACAAAGCGGCACCGCGAAGGATATCTTCTGCGTCTAATTGGCTGTCCTTGTTTCTATCTAATTTTTTAAATACATATTGCATGTCTTCGTCGGTCAAAATTCTCGGTTCAGGCGCACCGGTGATATCTTTGCAAATCGCAGCTCTAAGAATCTCAACTGTAGCTTTGTTGGAAAGCTCCAGCATCGCGCCTAACGCGGCACCTTTGACAATAGAAGACGGAGATTCTGAGATGAGCAAAGCCTCCGTGGGATTCACACCGGCGGAAGCTATGCCTGGCGCAAATAACTTGAAGAGTAACTTTGTTGGTAGTGTGCTCGCGTGTCCAGTCGTCAAAAGAATCACTCGCTCGGGTTGCACGTGCGAGGTAACTTTTTGAAGATACTCGTCGACTAATGTGCCCCACGCTAAAAATTCGTCCAACTTTTCCCTCGTTTTCGGCCCGATATCACACTTTTCAACGTCATCGAACGACATCTCCCAACTTCCTTGCAAGCCAAAGTTATCGATGCACTGCGTTATTTTCTCCTTCTCCTCCTCGTCTTTGTCGTCTTGAAATCCTGGTGCGATACCTTCCCAATTAAACTTCTGTTGTAACTTTTTTAATTCTCCTTCGTACGTCCACGTGAAGTTTGTCATGTTCATGTTTCTCACTTTCTGCCCGTGATTGTATACCACAGTCCCGAAGCCTCTACCAATCGTGACTACTA
>Ga0115554_1003514_pt1 | contig 10545 bp, 8 predicted proteins | sample COGITO_mtgs_1104_3_FD_87283 | JGI IMG/M metagenome (GOLD analysis project Ga0115554, IMG submission 87283) | Pelagic marine microbial communities from North Sea - COGITO_mtgs_110404 | ecosystem: Environmental > Aquatic > Marine > Epipelagic | place: Germany:Helgoland, sampling site Kabeltonne... | reverse complement strand
TTCTCGCATATCGCGCGAAGGGGGATCTCAAATGTGTACGTTGCCACGGGGGGCGTCAAGAGCGGTAAATACGAGACCATCGCTCCGCTCGAAATGATTGAAAAGAGCATAAGAGGTGAAAACCTTGCAACCGAAACCGATACCGCCTCCTTGACTGTCAGCCGAAGACAAGAGAAGGAAGAAATGCTCGAAAGGCTCGATGCCCATGGTGAGAGTCTTATTGATGAAATGATAAACGTTTTCTCGGGAGACTTTACTTGCTGCAAGTTGAAGCACACGTGGGACAAATCGATTTGTGACCGAGAAAAGCTGCTCGAGCCTATGCTGGGTCTCTACTGTGACATTTACAAACGCCGCCTCACTCCCCGAATCAAGCATATTTACGCCAAAATTGCCGATAAAAAATCCGATATCTTTCCAGCTACAATAGTCGTCCGGCTTCCCAATGGCAAGGAAGAAACGCGCACTCTCTTTGGCAATCTCATAGAGCTTGCAGAGCAGTCTATCGACTTTGAGAACATGATCGAGGCGGCAGGGGGTGAAAAACGCTACGCACATTCAGACGCTGTTGATTTCGAGGGCAAGCAACTGGCCGAGGAAGACATCATCTCGGAGGATACTAACCTGCGGCCGATATTGTTGAAAAGAAAAGACCTTCTTGTTCAGTTGAATAATGAACAAGAAGAAGTCCTAGGTCGAGGCAGTTTTGGAAAGGTCGTGAAAGGAACCTATCGAAACCACGCCGTTGCTGTAAAGGTCATGCACGGAGATAATTTAGCCGCATTCGGTGAGATTGACGACGATATGGACAGGGAGGAGATTGAAGAGAATTTGCAGAAATTCCGACAGGAGTGCTTGCTCATGAAGGATCTAAAACATGAGAACATTGTTATGCTGATCGGAGCACTGTGGACCAAAGATCTCACATGCTGCGTTATTGAGTTCTGTGAGCGCGGTAGTCTAAACAAATTCCTGACAGACGGAACAGAGGCAAAAAAGTTGTCGTGGGCAGCGGACAAGCTTGACATAGCAATCGGTATTGCCTCGGGCATGAATTATCTCCATAGTTGCGTATTTTTCGACGAAAACATGCGAGACTACGTGGAGGGTATTGTTCACAGAGACTTGAAGCCAGATAATATCTTGCTCACGGCAGGCTTCGTCGCAAAAGTTAGTGACATGGGGGAGAGTAGGGTGGTCTCGAGCGAAGGAGACATGACAGTCGTAGGCACCCAATTTTTCATGGCACCGGAGGTTTCTCTCGGTGATCGGTACGACCAAAGCTGCGATGTGTTTAGTTTCGGAATGATACTTGCGGAGATGTGTCAGTTGGGCACCATCGAAGATCTACTGGCAAATTCAATGAAACGCTTAAATCCCCGATCCTTCGTAATGTCCCGTGGCCGACTTTCAAATAGATTGAATAGCGGCAAAATTCGGCCGGAATTTGTTGACACGGACCAGCGGACCGTCAATGACACTCCCGAGGGTATTTATGAGCTAATGAAGCGATGTTGGCAGCACAACGCTTATACGCGTCCATCATTTGCCGAATTACTCGAAAATCTCAAGGGGCTCAGAAAAGACGTGTCCTATCGTGAATTCTCCACAGACAGGGTTGAAGACGCAGAAGTTCTTGAGCTCAAGAAAGTCAGGAAAGAGCACGAGGAAGGTTTTCAACGTGTCAAGAATGAACTTGCTGACGAAAATAGGAGGGCCCAGGAAAAGCTAAGGGAGAGGAGGAGAAGGTTAAGAGCGATCAGGGGAGATAGTGTAAAAAAAAAAAACCCTTTAACCAATCCAGGTGAAGCTGCGACAGGCGGCAATGACATGAATGACTGCAAAGACGTTAGCGGCCAAAATAGCACCACCGACGTGCCCATTGACTCGGGGGAAAAGCTGTTTGAATCGCTGCGGAGAAGAACAGAGATTTAGCGAATAAAGTAGAGAGAGAGCATTTAGACCATTTAACCCCTTTTTGAAGTGACAACTATCTTGGCCCAAAAAAATATCACTTTTATACAAGTTTAATGAGCATTTTCTTGCTCCAGGGCTGCATTTCTTAGCTCTTCGACCTTCCTTTGGACCTCTATTGCGTTAGTTAAGATCATTGCCGCGTTGGCTATCTCACTACTTCCGCCCTCGTCCAGCCAGCTTTTGTACTCTTCTCTGGCTGCTGCTCTTTCAAATCCGAGCAGTTTGACCTTATCTCGCTTTCTCTCCTCTTTCGCTTTGAGCTCCTTGATTTGATCTTTCATGTACTGCACTTCTGATTCATTATCTTTGATGAACATCCAGCCTAGTTTCTTCTCGTACTTGAGCGTTTCAACGTCCGCCAGCAGTCTGGCGACCTCTCGATGAGCACTAGCAAGCTGCCTGTCACTTTCGGGGTCATCAATTCTTTTCTTTGCTATGTCGATTTTTTCTCGAACCTCTGCGATCTCTTCTTTTTTATTTGCCCGGCTTAATTTTGCAGCATTGATTGATGCAATTGCTGCGCTCCTTCTTTCTAGCAGCGCCATGTGGGCGTTTTTGAGGTCGTTTTGGCGGGGTGTGACGATGAAATCGCTCGAGTCGAATTGCCTTTCCGCAATCGTCAATTCGGTTTTCTTTTTCTGCCGAAAATTGTTGATTCTCCTATTGACTGGCTTCTCCTCGCTTTCTTTGCCTTCTTCGCTTTGCTCGGTGGTGGTGTCCTCTTTCTCCTTCTTCCGGACAAACTTTTCGAGGGCCTTCACTTCTCGCGCCTCCTTTCTTCTCCTCCCTTCGACCTTGTTAACTTTTAAAGTTAGTGCCTCGACGACACTTCTCTTTTCTCCGACAAGGTCGGCAAGTTTTTCGGCCTTGCGTTGCAACCTCGTGTAGTCTTGATAGGTCGACCGCCCGTCTTGTAGTTCCAGTTCTAAGAGGGCATTCAATTCGTTTTCTTTATTTTGGGCTTTCGTGACCCTACGGCGATTCTCTGAACGACGGTCTTCGGACGTTTTCAAACTAGTGGGGACTAATTCGTAGCACTTTCCGCTGCTACCTCCGCCAGAATTTCCATTGATTCCACTCTTGAGCTTGTCAATCCTCTCCTTGAGTCTAACGTTCTCTTTTTGGATCTGCATGTCGCGTATTCGCTGAAATTTTTTGTGGTGGGACTTGTACGTTGGACGCAAGCTCTTTATGTTGGTGGGGAGAGCCTTCCTCTTCAGCTGTTTCTTTTTTAGTACTTTTTCTTGGGTCGTCTTCGCCCTAACCTCCTCCTCCTCTTCCAGAAACCTCGTCGTGTATGCTACAGAGGGAAGATAAGCTTTTAATACAATGTGTATCTCTGAGTTGTAACTTATCCGTTTTCCGGCCCGAGAAAGTAGAGGCAGCCACCTGTCAATTTTGTCAGGTACTCTCAATCCAATATCTTCCTCGGCTTCGACGCCTTCACCCAGATCTTCGCCATCCTCTTTGGTGGTGCCGATTAATTCTCGTAAGGACACGCTTGCTTCTCCTACGAAAACTGTCGCTCCACTCTCCTTGACATCGTAAATGCTGAACATGATGTCTCCCCTGATAGCGTCCCAGCTATCCCCTGGGGGGAGGAGTTCCATTGAAAACTTGTTGCTGCCCCAAGCGGGATTGTGAGTATCTTGCAGCACCTCCGTCGTGTGAATAGGCGTCTTGCACCTTAGCATCCCATTGCCACCTCTATCACTTCCGCCTTCCACAAATAAAATCTTAACAAAAGGATTGCACACCTCTACCTCGCTTCCTGGCAGATCTCTCGCAGACAAGACACTTCCCTGCAACAAAGCGCAGCCCTCGGAAGCCGCGTTGAAACGTCGTCTCCCAGTCGTTTCCGGTGGTTGTTGCCGTTGCTTGGTCGAGAAGGTCTTATTCTTGTTTTCGATTTGATTGTCATGGGCGATTTGACGGTTCGCAGCTTTGGTGAAGTCATCGATGAACAGTTTTCTGACGTTTATGGGAGCAACTTCTCCCTGCTTCGCTGACTCCCTCTCAAGCTCTCTTACCATCTCTATCTCGGCCTCTTCCCTCTCTTCTTCTTCTTCTTTTCTCTCCATTTCTTCTTTCTCCAACTCCTCCTTCTCCCGCCGTTGTCCCTCAAAGAAGTCGCGCAGCCACGCCTCCTGATCATCCTGCTCCTGCCTCATTGAGGAAATGTTTATCTCTTCGAGCGCTTTCTGCAGCGAGCTGGTGATAGCATCGTTCCTCGTGTCAATAAAATTGTCCTGTTGAGCCTGAAAATCATCTCGCTCGGCCTCGAAATCATCGTGATGAGCTTGAAAGCTGTCTTGAGGTTCACTTTCTCCCCCGATCTCCCCGTTGCCCTCCCCCTCACCCTCTTCTATACCCTCCCCTCCGTCCTCCGATACTTTCCCTGTGGTAGCATCAACTCCACTTTCTTCTCTTCCTTCGTCTTCTCCGACGAACTCTATCCCCTCTCCCTCGAAACCCTCCATGACCTCCTCATCTCCGTCGTCGTACTCCACCACCCAGGTCCCATCCTCCTCCCCTGCCCGGGCAACATTCCCATAAAACCAAGCGGATTCAGATGGCCAGTAGATACGAATTCGACGGCCAATGGGATTTTTCATCGTGTTAAATTCCTAATTGAGCTGAATTATGAAAATCAGCAGTTTGGAATTGAAAAATCTCAGAATCATTTTCAAAAATCAAAAAAAAATTGAAAAGAGTGTGAGAGTGTGCCTTCATACCATAATTAACTATTGAACTATTGAACTGATTCGACTGTTGAGGATTCCAGCTTACTTGCAAAAAGCAGAATTGACCCCTCGGAAACCAGCCACTAGCTTGCTTTATCCCCGTACCAAACAAAATAGTCATGTCTCACTTCCTTCCCATGTCTCGTGCCCTCCCCCCGGCGGATTGCTTTGCCATGCCGTCCGGCCCCTGCAAATCCGAGCATGTTGCTGAAATTGCCAACAGGTGTTTGGGTCGCCTTATGGGAAATGGGCCTCTGAGGAGTGACAAAGAGCTTTTCATGGAGAGCATGAGGGGGGTTACGGAGTTCTTGGTGGAGGGAGGCAGGGGCGAGGGAGAGGTCGGACGGGGGAAAGAAAACGGCAATAAAAATACTGGAAGACGAATCGGACAAAAGGCTGGCGAAGAATCTCCCAAAAGGACTTGGTCACACCCCGTCAGTAGGAACTATGATGCAACAGGTCGGGTTGATTGGAATCGTCTCAACAAAACACACCCATCCTACAGCAAAGAAAATACGGGGGCTTCCCATTCTTCCTCAAGTCAACCAATAATAGCGCCGTCACCGCGCCTCAATCCTCCAGTAACTATCCCCAATCACCACCTCTCCCCATTGAATTTTGAAGGAGAAATGAGCGCTAAGAATTTTGCAGAGGTTAGAAGGCAGAAAGTTGAGGCAATTGAGAGGGCCCGGAGACTTGAGAAAGATTCTAGGGGAAATCGTACCGTAAAGTTTCAGGCTGACTCCCGAGGATTCGGTTTTGATGTCGATGGAGGGGGTAGTAGCAAAGGCTCGGCAGCTTCCTACGGTGGTCCACCAAGCGATAGCGAAGATGATGAGGAAGAAGAAATTGGGTCCCCTGCGCCTAGTTATACCACCAACAACACAAATAATGGTAGCTCGCACAATGAAAACGACAACCTCTACATCCGAACGAACAAAACAAACGCTACTCTTTTCCCGGCAGGACACCTGGAGGCGCTCCTATCGAAGGAACAGACGGCTTGCCTCCGTTTAATATTTGGCCCTCGGGAAGTAGCTTCTATCGGGAGCGTTATGTCCGGTTTAGAGCGTCAAAATGAGAGAGCAGGGAAGCTCTTCTCAACAGTTGTCGTAGAGGACATCAAGGAAAAGTTGATTGGTGTTGGGTCTCTTGGCGGAGATCAAGGGGATAAGATTGACTGGGGGGAGTTTTTGAGCTGTGTCGTGAGAGGAAAGGCAGAAGAAATTGGGGAGATGAGGGAGAAAGTCAAGATGGCCAATGTTGGAGAGAGCTTGGATTTGAGTGGGGGAGGAGGGGGTTGGGGTAAATAAATTATAATTAAGTGACGCGTAAAAAGAAAGTGAGTTTGGTTGCCCACCAGTTGATTGATAAGATTCCTTTGGCGCTCACGCCGCTGCCAAAATTGCGCAAAAGAAGGATAGTCGGCGAATAGTTATAGGAAAGTTTTCGTTCGCAAACAATTGCATATCGTTAAATTGCTTTCATTATAATGCAACACCGAATCCGTACATATTTCATAATGGGTGGGCTCCGAAGTCAATCGAGAGCCCCTCATTCACCCAGCATGCAGACGATAGATCCCCTTCTTATCCGCTGGGCAGTGATTCCGAGAATCGTAGCCACGTCATTCAAACGTTCTAAGGCCGCGCGGCTGTCATCACAGTCTCCTTCTTGGACAGCCGAGTGGTACCAATGGCATGCCTCACTGTCATCCTTATTTAACCCTCCCCGTGCCTCCTCGTAAAATTCCCCCACAGAGAACATCGCCTCGTGGTTCCCCTTCTGGGCGCTGAGCATGTAGTATTCCAATGCTTCCTCCTCTCTAGACTCCATCTCCATAAGCAAACCGTATTCCAGCGCTGCAGTACTACTGCCTAAATCGGCGCATGCCTTGTAGTACACCTTGGCCAAGTTGTTGGACATTTCGATACCATGTAAGCCGCTCTCGTAGATCTGGGCGAGCGCTAAGCCAGACTTGACATAATTATCCAGCTTAAAAGACTCTTTGAGCAATTTCACACCGGCGTCGACGTCTATTGATAAGCAGCTCAACTCACCCGTCATGAGAAAAGTAGCAAACAGGAGAGTCGCCTCACCATGACAGTTGTTCACCAGCGTATTCAGAAGGTTGACACCATAGGATTCGTTCTTAACAACGTTACAATAGAATCTACCTGATTGATTTATGTTGAGCAGCGCCTTTGCTAGGGAGAAATTATCATCATTCGTTCTGGACACCCACACCAATTCCTTCACAAATGCTTTGAAGAAGTGATTGACGTTGACCAGAGTAATTTGAGACGCCATAGGAAGAAAAGAGACGATATCAAGGAGTAAATCGTCAGGGAGTGTGGTAATCGATCGTGAAATTTCGCTCTTGAGGAGGACTGAGCTGGACATGTTTGTGGCACCAACCAAAAGGCGCTTCAAAAATAAGTAAGCTTAACGGAATTTTCAAGACTTCTGAAAGCTACTGGGTGGATTTTGAACAACGAAGAGCGAGGTTTTCACGGTATTTTTCAATAATGTTGAACTTTAGACACTATCTGTTGACTTTTAGATTCTTTTCGGGTGACCGAGGTATCCGTATCCATATGCAAAGAGAGCTGTGTAGAGAACAGCCAGGATCATTGTAGATTGCTTATCTTTCGGGCCTCTGAGGAGTGGTATCAAAGTCGATGATAGTGTAATTGCAATCACTCGAATTAGGGTAACGTCGAAATCACCAGCGCGACCGAGTCATTTGCACACTCTCTTGTGAGAAACGGAAATTCTTGTGAAGGGTAAAACTGAAGGCTGAGGCTGAGAAGAAAAACTGACGCTGTGATGGTGGTTATTGTCTAACATTCTTTCACGCTATGAAATTGGTCCATGGAGTAGAATTGGGGTAGAAAATGAAATTGATTTGCTTGAAACAGACTACTGACTATCCCCTACCGTTACAAGTCTTTTTTGTTTTCTCGTTTGCACTATTTCGTTTCTTTCTTACAAATCTCAAAGGGCGCCTGCCTCCCTCCTAAAATCATCACAAGTAGTCGTCGGATCACCCATAACTCATCTCAGTCTTCCTTCAGCGCCATGTTATCGAGCTCCTCGGTAATCGTCGCTGGCGTGTTGGGCGCCTCTGTGCGCTCTGGGTCTTTGATATCGTTGGGAAGCCCCTGTTCCGTCTCTTCCTCGGTGCTTACCTCCACTTGGTCAGCCACGCGCCCCTTCACCGAATCCTTCTCAACTGACCCCAAGACAATGTCCCCATCTTTCTCTTTCTTGCCTATACCACCACTGCCATCAGTAACGTCGCCGCTACCGCCAACACCTCCACTATTGTTGCCATCATCGTGGACCAACTTGTCCACATCATCATCCTCCCCTTCTGAAATTTTTGCGATCTCTTCCGCTCTTTGTTCGATGTCGATGCTCCGAGAGCGCGCATTTTTCACTGTTGAGGAGAGCTGTGATTCAGATCCCGGGGAGTCGGCTGGTCCAACCACAGCAGCACCGCCTTCGGGGCTTTCGTCCTGGTCCCCGAGGAGCTGCCCCTCGACTTGTACTCTGTCCTCGAACTTGGTCTTGAGTTGTACCTTGAGGCGCTTCTTGCCGATGGGGTATCCATTCATAGCAATGATTGCCTCGGCAGCTGACTTGGGTTTGTCGAAGCTAACAAAACCAAAGCCGCGGCTGCGGTGAGTTCCGTACTCTGTCATAATTCTGACTGATAAGAGGTTTCCGAACGGAGTAAAGAGGCTGAAAAGCTGAACATTGGTCATGCTTCCCGGAATATGGAAGATGAATAAGTTTGCTCCTTCTGGTCCAATCTTCTCGTGCGAAGTTTGGATTGGGTGGCCTGGGTTGTTATGGTGGGTTTGTATCTGGTGGTGGTTTTGATGCGGATGCTGATTTGGATGAGTACTATAGGAGTTGTAGTTGGCATTGTAGTCGGAGTAGCTACCTGAGTACTGGCTACCTGAGTACAGTGATGGGCTGCTGCCCATCTGGTAAGAGTTGGTTTCAGCATTCATTCCGCCCCCGAACCCGCCCCCGTATTCGTAGCTTCCGTACACACCCGGGAATACACCCATTTCCATCCCCTGCTGGACAGGGTACCCCATCGACGCGATTGATTCGGGCGATGAGGGAAGGCCGCCTCCTGAGCCATTGCCACCGACACCAACACCGCTATCCAACGTCAGAGGCTCTGGAATCATCCCTCCGCCGCCAAAGAATACCGGGCTGTTCACTGCGATAGAGGAAGCTCCCCCCCTACCCCTCAATCTTGCCCCGGCGCCATTCCTGCCGCTGGCCGTGTGTGAGGAGGCAATCGAATCGGGTGTCTGAGGAAAGTTATAAGATTTATTTATTGTAAGGGTGAGCATTAAAATTGTGACGCAGCAATGACAAGGTCGTTCGCTACTGACTGACTACCTGCACAGTAATTTCAGCACTGACCTGAATAACCTGCACAATTTGGGACTCCAACCTTGGCGAGAACTGCATCTGCTGTTGTGCCGCGAGTTGTTGTTGTTGATAGTGCTGCTGTTGCTGGTGATAGTGGTGCTGCTGCTGTTGGTGGTAGTGATGCTGATTCTGGAGCGACTGCGATACTAGCAGAGGTGACGTCGTCGAGTTGGCATTCATGCCCAGAGCTCCTCCGATACCACCACCCAAACTGATGCCGACACCCGAACTGGTGCCACCGTTCCGAGTGGCGCTGGCACCGGGATTAGCGTGATTTGCGCTCAGACCGGCGCTATCGTCAACCCTATCATCATCGATTCCGACCCCACTGTTACTGTTGTAGATCCTTCCAGAACTGTGGCCCCTGCCTGCGGCGCTTGGGAGGGTCATTGGTGGATTGAGAACATAGGCTTGCTGCTGCTGCTGGTATTGTTGTTGATACTGCTGGTATTGTTGTTGGAACTGTTGCTGTTGTTCCATGAATTGCTGTTGCTGGAGCTGAAACTGCTCGTGGTTCAATTGGTTTTGAGCAGGATTCTTCACTCCTCCTGCTTCCTTCACAGAGATCACGGCTTGGGCTTTGGCGTAAGATGGGATCGCAGAGTTCGATGCAGAAGACGGTTGGTGCCTGCATATTATTACGTTGATTTCGAGTTTGTGGTTTCGTGAGTCATGGTGAATATTTGTGAGGATAAATCTCTAAACTGGCACGGGGCAATTGTTCTATTGGTCTCATTTCCCTCCAGCGATGGCAGATCTCTAATGATCCCAGTGGAGAACATTGAGCAGCCCTCTTCCCGACGCAAACGCTTCGTCCTGAAGTCTCGCTCATTGGCACTCAAAAGAGTCTACTTACATTTCCCTGCTTTCCACATTCCCCTCTTGTAAAGTGAACACTCCCTCCGCTGCTGTCTTGGGAGGTGATGTTTGTGTTGCCTGTTCTTGCCCCTCAACTTTTTCTTCACTGACACCCCTTGCAATTCCAACTTTTTTCTGAGTCACTCCCGCATACGAGTACCTCTGAGAGGCTGTGAGATGGCCAGAAGGTGCTGCTTTGCCAGCAGATGAAGTCGGAGCCTGCATGCCTCACCCGGTGCCTCTGCTGTTATTCAGGGGGGGGGTTGGAATCTTTTCTTTCTTCAGCAGTATTCTATCTAGTAGAAAGCACGAAGAGACAAGTTTTGGAACAGAAAATTCCAGAGCAGTTCTCCAAAAGATTTTCGTTCTCACTACTTCTTCATTGGAGCAATGTGATCCGAAACCTCCTTCGATTTTTTCACAGGCAGGTTTAGGCAGGTTTGAGGGCACCTTTAGTCCCTTATCTCTTCAAATACTTATCGCGATATTAAATTAACCAGCGGGATCA
>Ga0115554_1003511_pt1 | contig 10557 bp, 10 predicted proteins | sample COGITO_mtgs_1104_3_FD_87283 | JGI IMG/M metagenome (GOLD analysis project Ga0115554, IMG submission 87283) | Pelagic marine microbial communities from North Sea - COGITO_mtgs_110404 | ecosystem: Environmental > Aquatic > Marine > Epipelagic | place: Germany:Helgoland, sampling site Kabeltonne... | reverse complement strand
CCATCGGTTGTCGTCCTGAAAGATTATGTCAAACCTCAAAAGCGCGTGGCCTTCACGCGCTTTAATTTATTTCTGAGGGATGAATTTTGCTGCCAATACTGCGGCGCACGAGGTGATTTGACATTCGACCACGTCGTGCCGCGTGCATCTGGTGGCGTGACAAGCTGGCGCAACGTGGTGGCAGCCTGCAGCCCGTGCAACCTGCGCAAAGGCTCAAAGGCGCTGCACCAGACAGGTTTCCAACTTCGCAAACCGCCACGCCAGCCCCAAGCGGAAGAGCTGCGCAATATGGGCCGCAAATTCCCGCCCAATCATCTTCACGAAAGCTGGATGGATTTTCTTTATTGGGATGCAGAACTTCAGGCCTGATCTGATGCTTTTCCGGCTATTGTAGAGGGAAGCATAAATCTCCCAGAAACGGGGGTTTGTTTCCGAAGTGGAAGCATCGGATTCACCAAGCCTTGATTTGACTTGGTTTTTACTCCCCCGTGAGAATTTTTCTCCGTAACCCTAGCGAGTAATTGCATGGCATGAGTTGCTCGTCGCAGTGCAGGTGGCTCGGTTTTGGTGTGATCGCAGGCGGTATTTTTCTGGTATCGGTGACAATGAGGGCGGATTGCAGACATTAGCTGCGAACGCGAAAGGGCCCTTTGGATGATAAACTGCAATATGTTAGGTGTGTGGTTTTTCCAGAAAAAAACCTAAAGTGTCTCTCAGGCCATTAGTGTTTTAGCATCTTAATCCTAATTAATCACGTTCCATTTTTTAATGTGATCAACCAATTCGATGACCTTATCCTTCAAGTCCAAATATCCATCCAAATCTGATTTTGAGATGTTTGGTGCAACCTCATGGGCTAGCGCGACTTTGGTAGTCTTGACTGCCTTGACCGCCGCCAAACTCGGAATGTCGATGAATTCGTTTTCGAGCGTAAATCCCTTACCAATAATGCTTTGCCAGACTTGAGGGCGTACATAGTTCTCGATTTCCCTACCTTCAGTTATCCAAACCATCCCGCCATGATTTTCAACCTCATCTCGTAGGCGGCGCTTCGTAGCATTTATGCGTAATGAGGGTTTCCGTTCACTTCCAGGGGTGTGCTTTCTGTCGCTGTCCATAACTATTGCAACATTTCGATTCACGGTAACCATTGAGAGGAGTTGTGAGAATTCGCTATTGGGAACTGCCTCGAAGTGGGCAAGAACTTTGCCGCCATAGTACATAAATGAATAGTGCGCGCCTTCGATCAGAGCGCCATTAGACTCAAGATCGATCCACCGCTTAATATAGACACGATCGCTTGGTCCTTCGACCCAAATAATTCCGTTGGATTGCAACAAGTCGGAACCGCGAACGTCAAGGTCATCCAAGACCTGCGCTTGCCCTTTGTAGTCCATGACATTTTCACATTTTGAGCGAGTTCCGTCACGTTTGACATGAACAAGTGCGGCATCCTCTCGTCGTGTCGACCAATCGATACAGACAGGCGAGTGAGTTGTCATGACAAGCGAAAAACCCAGCTCTGCCCGTTTTGCAGCTAAGAACTCTAGTAATCTTCTTAGTAGTGCTGGGTGAAGGTTGTTCTCAGGTTCTTCAACCACGAGTATCAGTTTTGACCATTCAACATCACGTAATAGCGGCACCAATCTCAAAAATGACAAGATGATGAAAGCAGATTGAAGACTGGACCCAGACTCTGACAACCTTATGTCAGATTTGCCGTCTTCCCTTAGGAAAATCTCCCATGCACCAGAACTTTCATTCTCTTGGCAGATTATCGAAGTAAAATGTGAGTCGCCCGAATAAATCGTATTTAGATCATTTAAGAGATCAACCTCTACCACATCACGAGGTTGAGCGTCACTGTTGATGAAATAACGTATTAGGTTTGTTACATGTCGACCGCTGGGTTGAGGGCTTGGCGGATTGGAGCTTCCTTCAGGTGCTACGCTGCGTTCTGCGGCAACCCTCAGCATCGAACAATCGGCAAGCGTCCAATCAGTGCATCGATTCAGCTGCCCTCTAGTTTCAGCCCTAAAGTCTTCTAAGACATGATCTCCTAGTGTTATTGAAAGCAACTCAGGATTGGCTTTTCCCTGCATCCGCCATTTGAAAATACCGTTTAGAAAGTTCTCCTTTGCATGGGCATAGTGGTTACCGGGGAGATGTCCTCCACTGGTATTATTCGCAAACCCTTTCGCTAGAAGCGCTTCTGAAGTTGTCTGAATGATATCCACGAAGGGGGTTTGCTGATCGCGTTGCTGTGAGGGTCGAACCATTGTACCTTTATTCAGGTTGATCGAAATATCTAAGATATCGATAACTGTAGACTTTCCCGAATTGTTCTTACCTATAATGACGGTAATTGGCGCAAAGTGAAAAAAGCCACTGCCGGTATCGTCAAAGCATTTAATGTTGACGCCTTGGATCTTGAAATCGCTCAGGGGGTGGCTCATCTGAAGCTCTTTATTTTGTTGTGGCCCGCCCGCCAACTTTGAACATCCTAGAATATTGGTTCTAGGATGCCAAGCTATACCCTATCGATCAGATTTGGGTTTGTTGCCTCTCAGCGTTTTGCTTGAGCAACATTGTCGGACGGCTGTTTTGATGACGCTGCAACGCAGCGCCGGTGTTAACAACCAATGTCGGCTATGGGCCGTTCGCTCGACTTTGCAAAGCACACTATCTGCGCACAGCCGACCTTGGTGCGCAGCGAAGCATGGGGTTTCGGTCTGCTACGGCTTGAATGGCAACTTTTGCAATTCTGGCAAAGAACCTTCGCAGACGCAGCTAAGGTCCGGTTTCCGCCCGACCTGCATGTTCTCCCTCGGCGGGAGGGTCACAAGACATGGGTCCGTTCTGGGCTGGGACCGGCCATCCGGTTGGTCGCGCCGCACCGCCGCAAGTCCGGTTTGAGCCCATTGTGACCGATGCTGCGCTTTGCATCAATGACGGCTTCGGTGCCAACCGTCATGTTTTGCGTATGCTAATGGATGCGCTTTCATCTTTTACGTAGGCGAACACCTCGATCTCCGTCTTGCCATCGGAATAGACCGTAAACCCGGTGTCGAGTGTATTGCCCGGACTGAAACCCTGCTGGCGTAGGGTTTCAGTCATTTTGGTTTGGACGTAATGTTCGACGAGGCCCTTGACACTCATCGTCAGAGCGGCCCGACGATCAAACAGATCATTCCTTGGATAGAATTCGACAATTATCTGATCAAGAAAGCTGCGCCCGCCGTATTGCCTGAGATAAAAGGTCTCTCCAAACGTTGAGGTCTTTCGATAAAATTTCGCTTTGGCCAATGCATCGATTGAAGCCTCCTCGCCGGAAATATACAGAAGTGCCTGTTGCACCAGGAGTGATATTTCACGTTGCCACAGGTGTGGTTTCATGTTGCCTTTGACTTGCCCTTCATCCGGAGCCATGTGGTTCTATCCCGCAAAACTGAGTGCGCCCTACCTGACCCGATTTCGGGCCTAGAATAGTTCATCTTTGTTCAAAATAGAAATTTGCGAAACCGCAGCGAATGCTCAGTTTGTCCGGCACAGCAGACCTTGGCCGTTGGAAAATGCTGCGCAACGCACGAACGACCGCTTCGGTGAAGCTGCGCCGCAGCGTGGTCACTCTGTCTCAAGGTCGGCAATGGGTCGAAATCCGCGCTCTCAAAAAGAACTTAGAGAATGCCACAGGTCAAATCGCCGTCTTGAGATTGTTATCGCTGCATGACACTTCACTGCTTTCCGACCATCCGTTCGTCATTATTGATTTCGGCCTTCAGCTCATGGTATTCTGATTAGCAAAGCGGACTATCCTGAGTATGAGGGTGTCGCCCCAACAGGAGAAGCGCGAAAGTGCTAAAATTGCAAAGCGCATATGCGCCGATGGATTTTCTTGCCGGAACCGGTGAGATGGCAAGGCGCATACAGACCCATGACTGGTACAATCACCCTTTTGGTCCGGCCGAGACTTGGCCGCAATCGCTGCGTTCGGCGCTTTCGATCTGTCTGAATTCCGCTTTTGCGACGGCCATTTACTGGGGGCCCGAACTGCGGCTGCTTTATAATGATGCATGGGCCCCGATCCCCGGCCCACGGCATCCCGAAGCGCTTGGTGCCCGCGCCGAGGATATCTGGCACGATATCTGGCACATAATCGAGCCGCAATTCGCGGAACTTATCCAAAGCGGTGAAGGCCTTGTCGTGGAGGATCAATTGCTGCCCATGCGCCGCTTCGGGTTCGAGGAAGAAACCTACTGGAGCTACAGCTTCACACCCCTGCGTGCAGAAGACGGGCGCATTGTGGGGATATTCAACTCGGGCAGCGAAACGACCGCGCGGGTGATCCAGAACCGCCATGCGGCGTTTCTGATTACCCTCAATGAGGACCTGCGCAGCTGCGAAAAAGCCAGTGACGCATTGGATCTGGCGGTGTCGCGGCTTGGCGGTCTTCTGAAAGCTGTCCGTGTCGGCATCCGCGAGAGAACGAACCTCAATGACAGGAAGGCATTTACGCTGACATCCGAATGGTGCGCTGAAGGTTACGCGCCTTCCGCTCAACGGATGGATCTGTCTCATTTCGTTGTCGAGCAGATCGAGAAACTGATGTCTGGCAAGATCGTTCAGCTGTCGCTGTCCGATCCGGGCCTTCCCTCGATCGGACGCAGGTTCCTGATACATTCCGGCATATCCGGTCTGCTGGCCATTCCATGGACCGAGAACGGGCAGGTTGTCGCTGTCATCTACATTCACACCGATCAGGCGCGTGCGTATGATGCGCTGCATGTCTCGACTGTGGAAAAAGTGTTCGAGATCACGATGGGATGGATTGACCGCGAACGTCACCGCGAACGCGAAAAGGTCATGGCGGCCGAAATCGACCACCGGGCGCGTAACATGCTTGCGGTCATTCAGTCCATCATTCGCATGACCGCCGGGGCGAATGTGGACGACGTCAAGGCCAAGCTGGCTGATCGCCTGACGGCCCTCTCGCGGGTTCATTCGCTGCTTGGCCGCAAGCGCTGGACCAACCTTGAATTTCGCGACCTGTTGGAAGACGAACTCGCACCCCTTGGTGCCGAAATTTACGAACGGGTCAGTCTGAGCGGTGCGCAACTGATGCTCTCTGCACAGGAAGCGCAGCTTATTGCCATGATCCTGCACGAACTGACGACCAATGCGCTTAAGTATGGAAGCCTGCGCGAAGCCACCGGCAGGCTATCGGTCACGTGGTCCGTGGACGGACACCGCACCATGACCCTGGACTGGATCGAAACCGGAACAGTGGCTATTTCACAGCAAAGCCCTGAAAGGTCCAAGGGTGGTTTCGGGTCTATCCTGCTGTCCAATATCATCCAGCTTCAGCTTGGAGGAGAGGTGCAGAAAACCCTCACTGAGGAGGGCATCTCCTACCGGTTTCTTCTTCCACTCGATCATCGTGCAAGCGCTGTTTCAGGTCAAGGGGAAGTCGAAACAGGTGACGTGACGCGCGAGAACTCTGCCCTGTCGGTGATGGTGGTTGAGGATGACGCCATCATCTCGCTGGACATTACCGAGCTTCTTTCGTCCGAGGGGCACACTGTCTTCGGGCAGTTCCGGGACATTGAAACGGCGCTTGATGCGTTGCGCAAAGGTGCGCCGGATGTTGCCTTGCTGGATGCCGACCTTGGCGGCGACAGCTCGGCCCCGATTGCGGAGGCTTTGAATGCGCAGTCCATTCCGTTCATTGTCGTGTCGGGTCATGGAAACGATTTTGCGCCGGATGATCCCCGAGCGGCCGCCCCTCGGATCGAGAAGCCCATCTCGAACAAGGAACTGATCTCTTTCGTAGAGAGCGCGTCGAAGGAGAGATAATCTGTTTACAACTATCATCGCCCGCCTATAGGTAATCTCGTCAAAAAAAGTTTTGTTCTGGACGAGAATAGATCCCGTGTCTGTCCGGCTTGGGGCTGCAGAAGAGACCCGTCTCGCCCTGCACCAAGGCCCCGCTAGGGGCAGTAAGCGCATGCAGTCTCGAATGGCGGAAAGGGGACCTTCGCCGCAAGTGCAAATCAATAAAGTTCTGGCATATAAAGCAGACATTTGGATGTTCTATGTCAAAGGTCATGCGGTCTTTGCAGCTCAATTGTTGGCGCAAACAAGATACAAATCTCCACTTTAGCGGCTTTCCCCGCCGCACCAAAGATGCCGCGGGGCAATTTAGGTTATTGAGCAGCAACAGATTGCGGTACTGTTGCGTTCAAGCGACCAGACAGGCGCACCAAAACGATCCCGACACCCACAACTCCGGCAGCAATGTAAGGGGCCGCGGCAAGGCCGATGCCTTCGACGACCAGCCCGCCGGCCCACGCGCCACCGGCAATGCCAAGGTTGAAGGCCCCGATGTTCAGGCCAGAGGCCACATCCACCGCACCGGGCGAGACTTCGCGTGCGATTTGCACAACGTAAGACTGCAGCGGCGGCACGTTGGCGAAGGCAAAGCCGCCCCAGAAGGCCGCAACCGCTATGGCTGCAATCGGGTCTGTAAGGAACGCACCAAGTGCGACCAGTGATATAGCAAGACCAGAAAAAATCACTGTCAGGGATGCTACTGCACCGATACGGTCAGCCAGTTTGCCGCCCGCGATGTTTCCCACGGCGACGGATGCACCGTAAAGCAGCAGCACCAAGCTCACCGCGCCTGCAGACAGACCCGTGACTTCGTTCAGCATTGGCGCAAGGAAGGTGAAGGCGATAAAGTTGCCGCCATAGCCAACAGCCGTGATCAGATAGACCAGCAACAGACGGGGCGAGGTCAGCACCTGCAACTGCGCCTTAATCCCCGCTGACGCGGCCTTTGTCAGATTGGCGGGCACCAGAATGGCAGAAGCGATGAAACCGATAACACCCAGCGCGACAACGCCAAGAAAAGTTGACTGCCAGCCGAAGTTCTGGCCGATGAACGTCCCCAAGGGAACACCCGTTACAAGGGCGACAGTCAAACCAAGGAACACCAGCGCAATGGCCGAGCTTTCCTTTTCAGGCTCCACAAGATCGGTCGCGATCGTCGAGGCGATTGCAAAGAACACGCCGTGAGCGAGACCAGTAATAAAGCGCGCAGCGACAAGGCTGCCGTAATCCGGCGCAAAGGCGGCATAAGCATTGCCGAGCGTGAACAGCGCCAGCAAGAGCAGCAACAGCGTCTTACGAGGCACACGGTCGGCCATGGCGGTCAGCACTGGCGCGCCGATGGTCACGCCAAGGGCGTAAAGACTGACCAAAAGGCCAGCAGAAGGAATCGAAACGCCAAGATCGGCGGCGATGGTGGGAAGCAAGCCGACGATAACGAACTCGGTCGTTCCGACGGCGAAAGCGCTGATGGTCAGCGCCCAAAGGGCAAGGGGCATCGGTTTTCTCCAATAAATTTGATGTCGACGCCGTATATGCCTGTCGTTATCTATTGCGAGAACAGACAAGTTTGGAATGGATCATTGCAGAAAATGCACGAGTTGCTGCGCATGGGGGATTTGGCTGCCTTTGTCGGGATCGTCGATGATGGGGGCTTTGCTGAATCTGCACGGCGCAGAGGGGTGTCTGCCTCTACGCTCAGCCGATCAGTCACGCGGCTGGAAGAGCAATTGAAGGTCACGTTGCTAAGGCGCACTACGCGGTCTATCGAGATCACCCCCGAAGGCGCCGCAGTTCTGGCTGAGGCGCGCGAGATTTTGGATCGCAGCGAAGCCCTGCAAGAAATCGCTACCAGCGGACAGGCCCCCGCCGGGCCACTGCGTGTAAACGCACCGGTTCCTTACGTCCTGCATGTCCTCGCCCCGCGTCTGGCTGAGTTCCACGCAAAGTATCCGGACATCCAGCTGTCGATTGACATGACAGACTCGCTGGTGGATCTGATCGGCAGTCATGCGGATGTTGCCATTCGGCTTGGCCAGCTGCTTGATAGCGACATGTTGCACCGCCCCTTGGGCCGCACGGCTTGGAAATTGGTGGCCGCGCCGCAATATCTTGATCGCAACGGCTGGCCAAAAACACCAGCCGATCTCGCGCAGTTGGAGCAAGTGCGCTTCGCGGCACCAGATCATATCAACACATTGCGCTTCGCCGGTCTGGCCGCCCCAGTATCGGTGCCGCCCGCCGTGACGGCAGGCAATGGAGAGGCGGTGCGCCAATTGGTATTAGGCGGCCTGGGCATCGCGCGTTTTTCCGATTTCATGATCGCAGACGATATCCAAGCCGGGCGTTTGATTGAGCTGTTTCCCGGCCAACTCGACGCCGCACCTTTGAATATCTCAGCGCTCTACCTTACCCGCGTCTCGGGCCTGCGGCGACTGGGGGTCTTTCTTGATTGGGTGGGGAACATTAGTGGAGGCAACGTAATGCAAGCACCCGTTCAGCATGCATAATGATTCCAAGCAAAGCGTGGCCTCAAAAAGGTTGCTCCCCGTAGGTCTTATATAGACATATTTTTAGATGTCCGCTTCCTGGAAATTGCACTACAGCGAAGGGGTGCCATGCGAACGGCAGCTACGGGCCGTTCAATGCAACGAATATGAGCTCCAAAATTTGACAGCTTGATTGAATTCCGCCGCATAAAAGGCGGAAGCATCGGACCCAACCGGATCGCCGTTAAAACGCCCAACGCGCTTTGCACATTCGAAAAAGCCAGGAGCCGGTAATCCACCTCTTGCCTTACTGATTACCAGTGATGCGATCAATGGACGACCGGCGGTGACATCTTCTTCAATCAGGCGTTCGAGGGCTTCGGTAAGCTGGTGGATCGTATTTGGCGGCGACAGTTCAAGGGCCTTCGCGAGTGCCTGATAGGTGATTGGGGCTGCCTTGGCTGCAACCTCAAAAAGATGATCCCTTACGCGTTGTATTAACATTATCTGGGGTCTTTCGCTGGGTTCAGTGTTCAAGGGAGTTGTTCACCGTAGGGACGAGGATACTATGAGCATAAAAGGGACGCCATATGCACGTGCTTCTCTTCGCTGCAGACACATTGTGCTGACAACGGCCAGTCGATTGCTTGCAACAAATGGCAGCTTTGTCGGCTGATTGACGTTTCAGCCGACAAAATGCTGCAAGATGCACGAATGGCCGCTTAGATCGGCCGCACTGCGGTATTGGAGGTCGTGATCAATGGCGGCTTAGGGCCGTTCACGCTTCTCGACACAAGCGGCTGGGAGCAGTCATTCGCTGCGGTCGGATCCAAGGTCTGCTTCGCCGGTGAAATTTCTACCGCTATACGTCTGAAAGTATCATGAAAAGTAACATGCGCTCAGAAAATAAATGAATTTTTCGCTAGAAACGAAACTCAACTGGTGAGCATTTCTCTCAAACGGGCTGCTTTGCTTCGCGGAAATATCTTAATCACGAACTTCTGACTAGAAGCCGAAGCATTTCAAATAGATGACTATGGCATGAATGGCGTTTTGCATAAGTGGGGTCTTTTTGCCGGGTGGCGTGGGGCGAGGGTATTGCTCCTCGTATCTATGCTGCTGTTGAACGCTCTCCTGCCAAGCCTGGCTGCGGCAGCGCAGAATACGACAGCCCCGCATCAGATGACGTCAGATCAGATGGATCATGCAACTATGGGGCATGCGGCTTCGGTGCCCTCGCAAGGCTCCCTACCGGACCACGAAGACCATGGCGCTTCCTTGCACTGCATGTCGTCGGTGTGCTGCTATCAAGAGGCGTCAGTGCCTTTCGCGCTCGTGGCTTGCGATGCCTATCTGACCAACAGGCAGATCACAGATCGTGGCAGCCATCTGCCCTCAGTCCTGCGCTCGACCAAAGATCGGCCCCCTCAACAGATTTGATTGATTTCGGGTGCGTGTCCTCAATTTTGGGACCGCACATCTGTAATTTATCAAAGACGGCTTCCTTAGCGGGGCCGCTGTCGAGGTGTGACCATGCGTGGACGGTATTCAGCCCTGAGTCTTCTTGCACTCGCTGCGGGTGTGGCAGGTGGTGTTTTTCTTGAACGGCTTTACTTGAATCCTTCTGAAACGGCGCGGGCCGCTGATGACGAAATCCTCTATTGGGTCGCCCCGATGGATTCGAATTTCAGGCAACCGGGACCGGGAAAATCGCCAATGGGGATGGATCTGATCCCGGTCATGGCAGGTCAGGAGCCTTCCGGTGATCCTGCCGAGGTTATTTTGTCCAGCGCCGAGATCAATGCGATCGGGGTGCGCACTGCTGTTGCGCAGTCAACCGAGATCGCCCGCAACATCCAGACGGTGGGGTCGTGCGTTACGATGACCATCTGACCAGCCATGTTCACACCCGCGTGGATGGCTGGATCGAAAAGCTGCATGTGCGCGCTTTGGGGGATCCGGTGCGCAAAGGCGATGTGCTGTTCGAGATGTTCTCGCAGATCATCGGCTCCTCTTCCGGCGATCTGATCCGGGCCATTCAGGCCGGGGATCGCCGCATTGTCGACGCGGCATGCGGGAAACTGAGCAGCCTTGGTATGTCCGATGACCAGATTGCACGGGTCGAAGCCAGCAAAGAGATCGCGCGCAATATCGAAGTGCTTGCCCCGCAAGACGGCGTCGT
>Ga0115554_1003506_pt1 | contig 10563 bp, 7 predicted proteins | sample COGITO_mtgs_1104_3_FD_87283 | JGI IMG/M metagenome (GOLD analysis project Ga0115554, IMG submission 87283) | Pelagic marine microbial communities from North Sea - COGITO_mtgs_110404 | ecosystem: Environmental > Aquatic > Marine > Epipelagic | place: Germany:Helgoland, sampling site Kabeltonne... | reverse complement strand
GTTGAAAGTACGACGAGTCAACAGATTTTGGCGCGATTTTTCTCCTCCCAAAATCAGACGTCGGTTCGAAATCTTCATCATCATCATCATCATCATCCGTTGGTGGTGTTTTCTTCTTCTTCTTCCTCCTCGTCCTCAAACTCGGCGCGCTGTTCTCCGTCCTCTTCGTCGTCTTTGTTGTCGTCGCAAAAGAGACAACAAAGAAGGGGAGTGGTGACAACGACGACGAAAGAGAAGAAGAACGACTCTCATCATGGCGGCGATGATGCAATCGGAGGAAGAATACCAAAGAAGAATAGTAGCAGTAGCAGCGTTTTCCAGAATGATAATAAAACGATCGCGAGATCTAACAGAGGATTTGCGGCAGCGGCAGCGAAATCTCCGGAGGATTACCCTCCGCACTCGGTGATTCCGTTTCCGTCGCTCTCGCCGACGATGACGCAAGGCGGCGTCGCGTCGTGGGCGGTGAGCGAAGGCGCGAAGATTAACGCCGGGGATATTTTAGCGGAAATTCAAACCGATAAGGCGACCATGGAGATTGAATGCATGGACGACGGGTACTTGGCGAAGATTTTGGTTCCAGCTGGAGAAGCGGACGATATACCGATTGGAAGAGCGATTGCGGTGACGTGCGAAAACGAGGAGGACGTGGGGAAATTCGCGGATTACGTGGCGGAAGATACCGTTGGTAATGCTTCTGTGTTGGACAGTGGCGAAACTTCTTTAGCATCCGCGGCGGACGAACCCGCGGCGAAAGCGATTTTGGAACGACCGGAGTACGAGGCGATTAAAAAAGGAGATTTGACGAGAAACTCGCGAGCGGCTGGGAGAGACTTAGACGGATCGAAAGACGAAGATTTGAACGGCGGTACCGCCACGGCTTCAAAACTCCCAGCGGATTCACCAAGTATGACCGTCCGCGACGCCTTGAACTCCGCGTTGTCCGAAGAAATGACCAGAGACGAAAAAGTGTTCATCATTGGGGAAGAAGTCGGCGAATACCAAGGCGCGTATAAAATCACCAAAGGGTTGCACCAAAAGTTTGGCGCCGAACGCGTTCGAGATACGCCCATCACCGAAGCCGGTTTTACCGGCATCGCGTGTGGTGCCGCATTTATGGGTTTAAAACCAGTCGTCGAGTTTATGACGTTCAACTTTGCGTTACAATCGATTGATCACATCGTCAACTCCGCCGCGAAGACGCTATACATGTCCGCCGGTACCATCTCGTGTCCGATTGTATTCAGAGGTCCAAACGGCGCCGCCGCCGGAGTCGGTGCGCAGCACTCCCAGTGCTTCGCCGCCTGGTACATGTCCATCCCCGGTTTGAAAGTTTTAGCCCCGTACGACGCGGAAGACGCGAGAGGGTTAATGAAAGCCGCCATTCGCGACCCGGATCCAGTCGTTTTCCTCGAAAACGAACTCTTATACGGCGAAAGCTTCCAACTCCCGAAAGAAGCCTTAGACGAAGATTTCACCATTGAAATTGGCAAAGCAAAAATCATGCGAGAAGGTTCCGACGTCACTTTCGTCGCCTTCTCCAAAATGGTCGGCTACTGCTTAAAAGCCGCCGAAGAGCTCGAAAAAGACGGCGTGAACGCGGAAGTCATCAACCTTCGCTCTTTGCGTCCGTTCGACCGCGAAGCCGTCGCTCGATCGGCCAAAAAAACCGGACGCGTCGTCATCGTCGAAGAAGGCTGGCCGCAATGCGGCGTCGGGTCTGAAATCGCCGCCTGCGTGAACGAAGACGCGTTCGACTACTTGGACGCCCCGGTGGAAAGAGTCACCGGCGTCGACATCCCGATGCCCTACGCCGCAAACTTGGAAGCGATGGCCTTGCCGAAACCAGCCGATATCGTTTCCGTGGCCAAAAGGACTTTGTTTCGAGGCGATTAATAATACTATTTGTAGAGAATTTGTTGTTGTGCACGTGTAAACACTTACGTAATATATATATTTAAAATACAATTTAATCAAAGCTTCTTCTTTCTTCTCGTCATCGATCGCGTCTTCTTCTTTACTACTGCGTCTTTTCGCGCATCGTCATCAAACACATCAGGGAAACACTATTTTTGAAATCGGTTCTCACAAAAAAAATTCATCTCGAACAACGAACGAAATGGTACCAAACGACGACAACACCACCACCAACAAAACGCCTCTCTCCCAAATTCGCGACGGTGGTCGGCAAAAAACGCTCAAATCTTTCTTTTCCACGACGACGACTGTCAGTTCCTCGAACAAGAAAAAGAAGAGCGATGATGCGATGAAGATGATTCAAAAGACTTTAGGGGAGAAAGAGGATTCAAAATTATCGCACGGGGACGATGAGAACAGGAAACCAACGCATATTTCGTCGTCGTTCTCCGGGGAAAAGGAGAACGCGAAAGAAGAAAAGGAGTCCATCGGAGTCGTCTTTGCAAAGGAAAAGGAAAAGGTGCATGCAATCGCTGCTGATGACGATGCGAAGCAAGTAACAAAAGGAGGTGATGTTTCCAAGAAAAATGGTGCCCAGAATGCACCTTCTTTGGCGAGCGTAAGCGAGGAGAGGAAAGGCGTCGAGATGATCGCGGAAGCCACGAGAGCGACGGGGAGAACCACATCGACGGTAAAAGAGAACGAGAGAACAGAGGAAAAGATGGACGTGGACGTAGATTTCGAGGAAGAGGAGGAGGAGGAAAATCCAATTTCCTTCGCGCGAAGGAACAAGCGCAAGCGGTCGAACGCCGCGTCGTCGATCGCGAAACGACCGACCCGGGCGACGAGGCGGGAAGAGGAAGAGGCGAAGAGGAAGAGGAAGAAAACGGTGATTATGGATTCGAGCGATGATGACGAGAACGAAGAGGAGGAAGGAGGAAGCGAATCGGACTTTGCACCGGAAGAGTCCGAGGATGGCGACGACGACGACGACGACGAGGACTTCGAAGAAGAAGACTCGCCGGTGGCAAACAAAAAGACGAAGAAAAAGCCTCCGTCGGCGCAAGCTTCGAAAGCGTCCGCGACGGTAGCGCCGATAAAGCAACGCGCGTCACCGCCGAAACAACAACCGTCCTCGTCGCAGCAACAAAACGGACTCCAAGCGGACCAAATATCAAAGTTTGACGAACGAGAGCGTCGTTTGTTTTCCTTCATGTTCCCTCCGAAACTGAAGGATCAAAACGGAAACCTTTTCGACAGCCCAAAATACGATCCAACCACGTTGTTACTCCCGAAAACCTTCCCGAAGAGCTTTCCGAGCACGGATGGCTCTCAGCATAAAATCTCTCCGGGACAGCAACAGTGGTGGCAGTTCAAAGCCACGCACTTTGATGCCGTTTTATTGTTCAAGATGGGCAAATTTTACGAAATGTACGAGATGGACGCGCACGTCGGCGTGAAAGAACTCGGATTGATTTACATGAAAGGAGAACAACCACACGCGGGTTTCCCGGAAAAGAACTACCAGAAAAATGCCGAAACATTGGCGAGAAACGGGCACAAAGTGGTCACGATTGAGCAAACAGAAACGCCCGCCATGCTCGCGGAGAGGAAAAAGAAAGACTCGAGATGCAAAGATACGGTGGTGAAACGCGAGAAGATTGCGGTGGTGACGAGAGGGACAATGATTGATCGCGTGATGGTAGAAAGTTGTCCGGATGCGTCTCACGTGTTGGCAATTTCAGAGTTTCGAAAGAATGAAGATGGGGCTATGCATTTTGGCGTCTGCGCGGCAGAATGTGCGGCGGGGAAGTTTGTTCTCGGCGCGTATAAGGTCGTGCCAGGAAGCGGCGACGAAGAAACCCTGTCGAGTTTACGAACGACGTTGTGCGAGCTGAACCCGGTGGAAATTATTTTTAGAAGGGGCGAGACGGATGCTAAAGAGTTCCCTGGACCGGCCGTGGCGGCGGCGCTCAGAGATTGCGTGCCAAATGCACACATTCGATACGTGTGTTCGTCTTCGATGACGTCCTCAAAAGGCGTAAGAGAGGAAGTTGAAAAACAAGGCTATTTTAAACCACTCGCGGCGTACCCGGATGTTATTGAAACTTTTTTTGGCAACGCAAGTAATATTAACGCCGAAGCTGCGCTCGTAGCGTTCGGCACGTGTCTGCTCTACTTGAACGATAATTTGGTCGCACACGATGTTGTGCCCTACGGAAAATACGAAACCATCGCCAACGACGAGACGTTTTTCGGGGTCGAAGGAAGTGTTGTGAATTCTTCCGCACCGCCTTCGCCATCCGCCATGGAACAAGAAGCGACAACGACATCAGCTGCGACTACGAAAAGGTTACAATACCAACACGCGTTCATGCGCCTGGACGCTGCTGCTTTGTCCGGTCTCGAGATTCTAGAAAACACTGAAGGCGGGAGATCGGGAAGTTTGTTAGAGCTCGTCTCCCGAGCGGCATCTGCACCAGGCACGCGCGTCCTCCGAATGCAATGTTGTCGCCCATCGTGCGACGCGTCAGTGATTCGATCGAAGCAAAAGGCAATAGACGCGTTGCGCTCGAACGACTCCGTCGATACGTTTCAAAAAATTCGAGCGTTGTTGAAAGCGAGTCCAGATTACGAGCGGTGCGTGGCGAGATGCGTCGGCAGCGGGGATTCAAACAGAAACGCCGATCGCGTCGTTTTGTACGAAGACATGCGCAAAGCAAAGTTGAATGACTTTTTAGCGGCTTTAGAAAGCGTTCGCGCGGTCCGCGATGTCGCCGAGGAGATCTCGAGCAACGAGCACGTGTTGGAAAAATCAAATTTGCTCAGAGCTTTAGTCACCGGCGAAAAAACAAACGCCGACGAAGAAGATTACTGCGGAGACCTCTTCTTCCCGAAAGACGAAATTATTAAAGGTTTGCGCGAGTTTGAAACCGCCTTTGATTGGGTTAAAGCGAAAGAATGCGGCCGCATCGAACCAGCCGCTGGTGTAGACGCCGCCGTGGACGCCGCGGACGAAGCCATCCGACAAGCAGATGCAAAGTTGGAAAACTGGCTCGACGAAGCGAGAGCGTTGTTGCAGTGTCAAAAATCCGAGCTACAATTCGTCACCGTCATGCGCGACACGCACATTATTGAAATCCCAGATCGATTATCTCGACGGGTTCCAGAAATGTGGACGAGAGAAGGTAAGCGAAAAGGGTTTGAGCGATTCTCGTGCGAGACGGTTGATCCCTTGAGAGAGGCGCGCGCGAACGCGATGGAGGCAAAAGAAACCGCCATGGAAGGCGTGATGAAAGGTTTAATCTTAAAATTCCGCGCAAACTGGCGCGAGTGGCGTTTGGCGACGGAGTGCATCGCCGAAGTCGACGCGCTCGGCGCGCTCGCGGTGGTTTCGGATGAGTTCGCTTTGCTCGGCGAAGGCCACGCGGTGAAACCGAACGTCTCGCCTTTTCCCGGGGATGGTAAGAGCGCATTCCTCGAGTGCGACGTTTTGACACACCCGTGTGCATCTCTCTTAAACAAGCAGTTCGTTCCAAATGATTGTCACTTTGCCGCGGATAAAAACTTCCTCCTTCTCTCCGGTGCGAACATGGGTGGAAAATCCACGTATCTCCGACAAATCTGCGTAGCCACTATCCTCGCGCACATGGGCTCGTCGGTCCCCGCGAAGACTTTCAACCTCTCCGCATGCGACGCCATTTTCGTTCGCATGGGCGCGAGAGACGACTTGCGCTCTGGATTTTCCACGTTTGCGGTCGAAATGTCCGAAATCGCGAAGCCGTTGCGCGAAGCTACGAAAAATTCCTTGGTGTGTGTCGATGAACTCGGTCGAGGCACGTCCACCACCGACGGCTGCGCCATCGCTTTAAGTTGCGGCAAACACTTGATGTTGCGAAACAAATCCCGCACGCTCTTCAGCACGCACTACCACAAACTCGCGGATTACTTCGCGTTCGCCTCTAGCGCGATATTAAAACACGTCGAAGCGCTCGTCGACTCCACTCGAGTCCCGCCCCGAGTCGCGTTCACGCACAAAGTCGTCTCCGGTTCGTGCCCGAAATCCCACGGCGTCAACGTCGCTCGCTTAGCCGGTTTACCCGAAACAGTTTTACAAACCGCCTCCGCAGTCGCGTCCAGAGCGGAAAAGTCGGACGAAGAAAACGCGTTCCAAGGTGGTAAAGAGTGTTCCATCGGCGCTCGAGCGGGAGTTCAGTATTTGTTCTCCCGCTTTCGAGAAGAGAAGGCGTTGTTTTTCGCCGACGACGAAAAGTCGGGAATATCGAGCGCGATCGAGACAGTTCGCGAAGCTTTGTTTCTCACTCACGAATAGACAGACACGCAGCAGAGAGAGAGAGAGAGAGAGAGAAAGAAAGAAAGAAAGAAAGAAAGAGGGAGAGAGAAGTGCACAGTTCTATTTAAACGAAGAAACACTACATTGTACAACAGATATTGATGAAAATTTTCTCTACTTCCTCGTCGTTGCCACGTCGTCTGTCGAATCGTCCAAAACGCTCTTCCGTTCGCTCCCGTACATCTCGTACACTTTCTCTTGCCTTTCCATCCATTTCAGCTCTTTCTCCGCGAACTTTTCAAACTCCTCCGGTTTTTCTTTCGTACCTTCGTACGCATCGTTCGTCCTTCGCACGAGGTACTCGCGGACGTTGTAATCTTTATACGACTTGGCGACGCGAAGCATTCTCGCGAGTAAAGTTTGCGCGTTTTTCGTCGTCGTCGTCGTCGCGCTCATATCTTTTTTACTCCTCCGCTTCTTTTACCACAGAGTGTACTACTAATACTACTACTAAAACGAATGTTGCCGCTGCTGTTCTCGTTCGGGAGGCGCTCAAAGGCTTCTTTTACGCGCGTTTATATGCGATGGTTTGTGTGTGAGATAAAACTGAGGCATTTCGTCCAATTTGCGTCATACGAAAACCTTTTGGTTTGTGGTCGTCTCGCGTCGTCGTGTACGTCGAATCGTGTTGCGCTCTTATTTCATGCCTGGATAAACGAAGCGATCGATGAACGACTCTGAGCAGCAGCGCGAGAATAAAAAAATGCGCGCGTTCGTCCGCACCTGGCGCGAGTCTCGCGACCACGCGTTCGAGCTTTTCGACGTCGTCCTCGACGTCGTTTCCCGAGTGCCGATGTTGAAAGAGAAACGTTTGTACCCTCCTTCGTCCGAGGAGGAGGAGGAAGAAGAAGAAGAGTGCGATGACGATGAGAATAACGGTGAGAATGAGAGTGTGGTGAATATTGAGAAAGAAAAACGGACGCATCGACGACGCGTTGCGGGATCCAACTCGGTGCATAAAGAGACGGTCGCGAAACAGATGGAACAGTTAGGAGTGATTCTGGAAAAGTTAGACCGAGAGCGAGATCGAATGAAACAGTTCGTGGACGAGATGGAAAAAGTAGTCAGTCGAGGAAATCGAGAACAAACGCAATCGAGAAAAACGGGAGGAGGATTTGATGAGAAATCACAAGCATCGTCGCACATGTTTGAGTCGATGGAAAGGATAGAAGCGTCGTGGCGGTTTTACGGGGAAGAAACGAGCGCGTGCGAGGCGCTTTTCGGGTTGTGCAGAGAGGCGGCGGAAGAGGCGGCGGAGGAGAAGAAGAAGAAGAAGAACGATGGTGGCGAGGCGAGTGACGGAGGAGAGATGGTGAGGAGCGCGCGGGCGTTGTTAGAGGTGAGGAGGAAAGTAGATTTAGAGCGGCGGTGGATAGTTTAGCGGATACTAGCTTTTTATTAGCGCGTTCTGTGAATTGCGTAGTGTACAAAATTTTCTAAACCTAATAAGTTTTAAAATAACTCTATTTTCAATCGCGACGCGGCGTACCGAAGCCATCTTTCGAACGGGAACTCGACATCTTCATCTGTTTGCGACGTTTCATTCAGCATATCTAACGATTTGGACGTTTCGCACGGGTGCACGCACACCCATCCACCGCCAACGGAACACTTTGGAAGTTTTTGTTGTCGATCCCAAGGGGTGAGAAGTTGCGCGAAGATGTCGTCGTCGTTGTCGTTATCTTTGTTGTGAAGCTTCGTCACCAACGCGCGATTAGTTTGGTCTAAACTCAGCGCCGAGCCGCTCCGCGAATCAAACGCGCGGAGACACAACACCGGGACCTCGTAGGATGGGGAATAGATGACGTCGACTTCTACTCGAGCTCTCGAGGAAGCTTTACTCGTGTCATTCTTACGGTGGCGAACAATAAAGACGACATCTTCTTCAAAATATCCTTCGTCGACTTCGTTGTCGTCCTCTTCCTCCTCCTCTTCTCGTTGTTCGTACGCCACCGTCCCAACATTTCGAAACGCCAAAAACGCGCCTTCCTCGTTCCCATCGTCGCCTCTCCCGACGTATCGACAAACCGTCGCATCTCTCTTTTCCGCGTGAGCCTTCGCAGCGCTCTCGAAATGCGTTCGAGATATCTTCGATCCTTTCCTCCCTGGCCGCGTCGTCATGTTCGCCAACGGTTAATCCGCAACTCTCTACTTCTTCCCTTTCTTCCCTCCTCCTCTCTTCGCTTTCTTTACAGTAGCGCCTTTGTCGTTCCCTCTCGCGAACGGATTTCTCTCGCCAACGCGGCCACCTCTCTCCTCCTCTACTTCCTCTTCTCTTTTCTTCTTCCTCGGCGAAACGCGAGTCTCCAACGTGGTTTCTTTCTTCGGAACAACAGCAAAAGCCGTGAATCCTCCTCCCGCTTCCGGATTCGTCCTCGTATCCGTCTTCGTGGAAGCAAAGAGCTCCTCTTTCACTTTTTGAATCTTCCCTAACGTCGCCTCTCGTTGCGCCTCCAACAAGCGTTTCTTTTCGTTCTCTTTTCGTATTCTCACGTGTTCCGATTTCTCTTTGTTCAAACGTTCCGCGCGCATGCGATGGACTTCCAACGCGCGGATCACAATCGACGTTGGATCGGATGTTAAACGCGAAGGTGGTGGAAAGAATGAATCTGTCGTCGACGGATGCTTTTGTCGCGGAAAGTCTTTCAAGCCGTTCGTGAGAGAGGATTGTTTCGGAGTGTACGACGTCGTCTGAATCGATGTCGTTTGCTGCTGCTGATGATGATGATGATTCGTAAACGCGCTTCCTCGAGACGGATACTTCGCGAGGGGCATGTTCTTCTTTTCGCGCTCTCTTTCTTTGTGCGTGTTTGTGAAGTTCTTTCGATGTGTGGAATATGGTATACAATTACGCGAGAGCGCGCGGATGATGTCCAGAAGGAAATAGGAAAAGGAACAGAAGATGAGATGAATACGTATTGATGAGTACCTGGTAAAGTATCCGTGTATCGTTAAAACGTGTATAAAAGTATAGTTTAAATAGAAGCGAGCGGCGCGTTCCTTATTACTGCTCCAATATCCCTTTCACTCTGACCATCCCTTTCTCGCACAAGTTCAAATCTCTTCGAAACCTTTCGATTTCTTCCGCGTCGCCTTCGACGATGACATCTGTCGTGACCTCGTTATCGACCATTTTCACTTTTACCTTTTCTTTTCGTCCGGCGTTATCCAAGTAATACTTTCCGCTCAGCGGCGAAATTAACGCCAAAGAGTACCAGAGATTCCCGCCGGGCAAGGCGATTGAACACACCAAACCAACGCACAAGAGACCAACGGCGATACAAAAAGTAATGTACGCCGCCGTCCCTCGTTCCGGCGCGATGTTCCCTTCAAACGTAATCACCTCCCCGGCGTCCGCGACCACGTAGTTGTTCCTCTTGAAGTACATCGAAATCTCTCTCGCGACGTCGTCCAACGGCAACGCGGCGTCCCCGGCCGCCATCGGACCCGGAAGTTCGAACGTCTTTCTCGAAATCTTCGATTTCGCGGACCGTTTCACCAACGAGTACAACCCAGGTGCGGATAACACGAACAAAAATAACGTCGCGTAGTAACTCTTGCTCGTTTGGCCGTCGAGGACCCCTGGAGCTGCCTCGAGACCTTCATCTGCAAAAGCTGGAAACGCAGTCACGAAGTGCGCGAATGCGGTCGAACCAATCGTAATGGACGCGGAATCGATGGCATCTTTCGAGAAGCTAAATGATGATGATGATGATGATGATAGTGCTGAGGTGTTTGTGTCGTCGTTTTCTTTGGTGTTGCCTTTCGGAGTGGTGTCGTCGCTTTGGGGAAATGCTGACGAGACGAACAACGCGCTGAATCGATTAGTCGTCGTCGAAGCTTTCGCCGCCGCCGCTTTGCGAAAAGAGGAAGAAGGAGAAGAAGAGGAAGAAGAAGACGCGAATCTGGACGCGAACGAGCGCGAAGAATACGCGTTTATGCCGGTTGATGCGAGCATTGTGTGTGTGTGTGCGTGTATTTTGGATATGAAAGTGTGACGTAGTCTTGGACTTTTTTCGAGGAAAAATCACAACGCGCGTGGTATTACATGTTTTCATTATTCTAATTCTGATTCTAGTTCTGGTTCTGGTACGTATAACTCTCCATCTTCGTATCGATAACCGTCTGGTAGAGGACAGTTGTTGTCGAGGAGGTATTGTACACATTCAGTGTGGTTATTCTTGTGAGCGTAGCGTACGGCGTCACTGTCCCAAGGCGCTTTGGCGGTTTCGTGCAAGTGCTTCAAACAGTCTAAGTGGCCGTTTTCGGCCGCCCACATACACGCTCGTTCG
>Ga0115554_1003505_pt1 | contig 10568 bp, 7 predicted proteins | sample COGITO_mtgs_1104_3_FD_87283 | JGI IMG/M metagenome (GOLD analysis project Ga0115554, IMG submission 87283) | Pelagic marine microbial communities from North Sea - COGITO_mtgs_110404 | ecosystem: Environmental > Aquatic > Marine > Epipelagic | place: Germany:Helgoland, sampling site Kabeltonne... | reverse complement strand
CTTGGCCACCTTGACTACATCCGCACCGTGGTTTTTCACACAGGTGGTCAGCCGTGGATCCTCTCTGCGTCCGACGACCAGACCATTAGGATTTGGAATTGGCAGCTGAGGAACTGTATGTCTGTCCTAACGGGTCACAACCACTACGTGATGTGTGCCGCCTTCCACCCGCGAGAGGATCTGATTGTTTCCGCCTCTCTTGATCAGACTGTTCGCGTTTGGGACTCATCGGGCTTGAAGAAAAAACAGCAGCAGGAGACCCAATTTGGCACCCATAGTCACTCAGGATCCAGCTCTGGGACGGGTCTGAACATGCAGGCCGAGCTCTTCGGCACGAACGACGTCGTTGTGAAGTATGTACTGGAGGGGCACGACCGCGGGGTGAACTGGGCCGCTTTTCACTCCACCCTCCCCCTTCTCGTCTCTGCTGCTGATGACAGGCAGGTCAAGCTTTGGCGCATGTCTGACACCAAGGCTTGGGAGGTTGACACGATGCGCGGGCACACGAACAATGTTTCTTGCTGTCTCTTCCACCCGAAGCACGAACTCATCGTATCAAACTCGGAGGACCGCTCCATTCGCGTTTGGGACATGTCCAAGCGCGTTGGTGTTCAGACTTTCCGCCGTGAAGCGGATAGGTTTTGGATCTTGGCGTCTCACAAGGAGCAAAACCTGCTCGCCGCGGGACACGACACTGGTATGATTGTCTTTAAACTCGAGCGCGAGAGGCCTGCTATGACTGTCCCTCCCCAGACAGGAAAGCTTTACTTCGTACGTGGAAGGGAGCTCATTTGCTATGACTATGCCAGTTCCCGTGAGGTCCCTGTGGCGAATCTCCGCCGCCCCGGTCAGTACGCACAAACCGACGGGATCGGGAACAGCGCCCGCTATCTCTCCTACAACACCTACAACCCCAACGAGGGTAATGTGCTCGTCAGCAGCGATGTTGATGGGGGAAACTATGAACTCGTCACTTTCAACCTGAGCAACAGCAACAGCGGAAATCTCAGCGAGGGGAAGCGTGGGAATAGCCTCGGGCCGGCCGTGTTCGTTGCGAGGAATAGGTTTGCCATCCTCGATAAGAGCCGCAACATTGTCATCAAGAACCTCGAGAACGAGACAACCAAAAAAATTACGCCTCCTGTTCCTACTGTCGACATGCTCTTCAATGGGGGAGCGGCCGGCCGAATCCTTCTCCGCTCGGAGGACAAGCTCATTCTATTCGAGCAGCAGTCAAGGCGCGTTCTCGGCGAAATCTCGGCGCCGAAGCTCAAGCAGGTTTGCTGGGCATCCGATTTGTCCAAGATCGCCCTGATTTGCAAGTACGGCGTCCTCCTTGTCGATAAGAACCTGGACCAGATTGCCTCCATCAGCGAGACTGTAAGAGTGAAGAGTGGCGCTTGGGACTCCACGAACAACATTTTTGTTTACACCACGCTCAACCACATCAAGTATGCGCTTACCAACAGCGACGTAGGCATCATTCGCACCCTCGACGCACCCATCTATATTACCAAGGTCCACAAGAAGCAGCTCTACTGCTTGGATCGTGAGGGAAAGAACAGGACCATCGCCATCGACACGACGGAGGCCATCTTCAAGCTCGCCCTTGAGCACAAACGCTACGGGCAGGTCATGGAGATGGTGCGGAATAGCCGCCTTTGCGGAGAGGCCATCATCGCCTACCTGCAAAAGAAGGGCTTCCCCGAGGTTGCCCTTCATTTTGTTCGCGAACCTAAGACGCGCTTCCAGCTCGCTCTCGCCTGCGGTAATATCGAGGCCGCTCTTGAAACTGCCCTCGAACTATCCTCGGACACGACTGATCATTGGGACCGCCTTGGTGCTGAGGCCCTTCGCATGGGCAACGTCACCATTGCGGAGATGACCTTCCAGCGCACCAAGGATTTCGACCGCCTCTCGTTCCTCTACCTTCTCACCGGCAATACCGACAAGCTTCGCAAGATGTTGAAGATTTCGGAGTCGCGGAACGACTCAATGGGGCGATACCACAACTCTCTATTTTTGGGTGATGCGGCAGAGCGAGTGCGGGTCCTTGAGGCGTCCGGAAATATTAACCTGGCTTATTACAGCGCGGCTATCCATGGGCTTGCTGAGGAGGCAGAGAGGCTCAAGGGAGTGCTGGAGGAAACCGGGCAGGAAATTCCTGAGCTCCCGGCTTCCGCGCAGCTGCTACAGCCCCCTACACCGATTAACCGTGGGGACAACTGGCCGACCAAGCCAGTGAAGAAAACCACCCTCGAAGATATCGGAGAACCGGGAGAGTATTATGACGACGCCGTCGACGATTTTATTCCCGGCGGTGACGACGAAGGGATGGATGGCGGCCATGATGATGATGACTGGGGCGATGCTGATCGCGGTGGTGCCAGCGGCGGCGGCGGCGGCGGCGGCGGCGGTGACGCCTTCGGCGGTGATGACGACCTCGACTTTGGCGATGATGGCGATGATGGCTGGGGTGATGACCTCGACTTGGGAGACGATGAGCCGAAGAAGAACACCAGCATACACGATGACAACAATATGGATGGTATTGACGCTGGCTTCTTCAAGATGCCCACGATGGGAAAACCCACAGCCACTCACTGGGTCAGTAACAGCTCGCATGCCTCTGACCATGCTGCAGCTGGCTCCATGGAGACGGCCATGAACTTGCTCAATAGGCAGATTGCGGTGAAAAACTTTGACCAGCTCAAGGGCGATTTGATCAATAGCTACATCGGTGCCCACGCTTCTCTCCCGTGCTTCCCCCTTTCCAGCTCCACAAACATAAGCTTCCAACGCAATGACAAGACTGCCGACCCTGGAAGTACCAGTCTGCCCATCCAGACCTTCACGCTCAAAGCCACCAACTCGCTACTTAAGTCTGCCTACAAACTTTTTCAGGGCGGAAAGTTCGCGGAAGCCCTGCTCGCTTTTGGCGACGTCATCCGCAAAGTTCCGCTGGTGGTCGTGTCGAGCAAGGAAGAAGCGAACGAGCTGAAGGAATATCTCTCCGTCGCCAGGGAATACATCACTGCCATTCGCGTTAAAAACGCTAGCGGTGAAACCGGCGATAATCTCCAGCGGAATAATGAGCTTGCGGCCTACTTGACTCATTGCAACCTCCTCCCCCCGCACTTGCTGCTAGTGCTTAGATCTGCTATGGTCACTAGCTTCAAAGTGAAGAATTTTATCCTGGCAGCGTCATTTGCGCGGAGACTGCTGGAATTGCCTGACATTAACAGTGCCAAGAACGCTGAACTGAAGAGCAAGGCAGGCAAGGTGTTACAGAAAGCGGAGCAAATGGGCAAGAACGAGCATAATGTCAACTATGACCCCAACACACCTTTTGTGATTGACTGCTACTCTTTTACGCCTATATACAAGAGCAGAGGAGACACGAGCTTGGAGTGCGCCTTCTGCAAGAGCAACTACGGGGAGAACATGCGTGGAAAGAGCTGCTTAACATGCGGAATTTCGGAGGTTGGCGCAAGTACCATTGGGCTAGTAACTGGAGCTTAAAAAAAAGTGCGAAAACTTGTGCAGAATAATACTTTTGACAACCAACCAAAAATAAACCCCAAAAGGAAGTGAGCATTTTTTTTCTAGCCAAATGCGTACAATTATTTCTTATTCACTGTCTGCTCGTGCGTTTTCGAGCATATCATGCAAAGCGCCGGGGCAGCCTGCGGAAATTTAGGCAGGAATGGTTCTAACCGCTGGGCAGACCGAGTGTTCATCATTGTTTGGATGGCCACAAGACTTGCAAACCCCTCCACCATCAGAGATGTCTTGTCGCGCTCAATATTTGCGCACGACTGTATTACTTCATTTGTCACGGCATCCACTTTTCCTCGCGCAGCATCCAGTTTCTCGGCCAGTTTTGCCGAGTGTTCTGAGTCTGGATTACGGCTCTGCTCGGCATTGAGCTTAGCTCTGTAAGAATCATAGTCCAGCAGCTTCTGCTGCCTCGTACTGATTTTATGTTTCAAATTGGGGATTTCTTTCAATTTTTCTCCAGCAGGTCTCACTATGCACTCCTTGCACGCGCTGCTGATCACTTCGTGGCTCCATGCCTCGATGATTTTTGTTTCGTTCACGAAAGATTCGACAACCTTCAGCATGTCTGGTTCAACGGGTAACTCGCTTCTTTGTGACGCAGACATCGCCGTGGTGTTCGTGTCTCGCGACTGCATGACTTGTATGTCGTCATCGTCGTATGATTCCGCCATTCTCCGCCGGATAAAATCATCGTTTTCCTCAGCAAGCATTCCCCCAAAACGCTCAGCGAGCACCCGACTAGCATGACTGACGTGTTCTACCGCCCGCATGTACTCTTCCATTGCATCGTTGATTTCCTTGAGATTTTTGTCCAATTTCTCCACACGCTCTATCGCCGAGTTGAACGCCGGGTCACTTGTTGATGTGTGGGTGCCAAGTTTTTGTAGAACCTTTTCTTGTGCACGGCGACCAAATTTCTTCAGACCTTCTTTTCCTTTGGAGAGCTTATTGTTCAGGATATTCATATTTCGCTGCGCTCTTAACCAGTATAACTCTTCAATTGTATATCCTTTTCCCTCTCAAAACCTGCCTTTCATGCAGCAAGTCTTGAGCAGACAGAACAGACAGTCTGGAACAACTGTGCCAACTTTGAACACAGGCTTATTTCCTCCAACTTCCTGATCCAAAGAGTGCTTAGAAGTTTTGCCGAGGTTTGTAGTTATGATTTGTTGAACGGACTAACAGTGTCCTGCAGCAAGACAGCTGAGTCTGAAAGCTTAAATTATGAGGGTAATAAGAAGAGTTTACTGAAAGAGCAAACCTTTCTATGGGACAAGCTGTTTTCGGCAACAATTCTCCTTTTGTGTAACCGTTCGGTCGATATATCTATCTGGAGAAGCGCGCAGGACGCTAAAAACTTTTATTTTCCCAATTGGGCTGAGTTCTACACAAACAATATCAACTCTCTCGAACTCTCGGGACAGATCGATCGTTGAGATTAGATCCCAATCAAATCAAATAGAAGTGGTTTTCTTCGTTTTAAGACTCTCGCTGCACGCAACGTGTACTCTTGTGACAACAGATCGCCGCCGTTTCAATCTTAAAACTCTAAATTGTCAGCAGACCAACCCACAACTCAAACGACAACCCCCCTCCCCGAATACCCTCATCTCCTCAAAAACCCGCTCCAGGGAATATAATTTTCACACACAACAACAACCTCCATTGTAACGGTATACTTCTCCTCGCCCGACCCCCTTATTTTTTTCGATTCAGTCCTTGAACACTCTCTCTCTCTCTCCACCACTTCACAAACACACAACAACACACCTCTCCCGCTCCATCATGAGGCGGAAAGATATGGTCAACGCAGCCATTGAGTTGTATACCAAATTTAATCCCGTCGTTGAAACCTTTGATTCGTTCATCGAAAATGCCCTTGGCGACTGTGACTCTCCGGACGCGCCGGTCGAGAATGTTTTTCTGAAGCAACTTCTGTTCTCTGTAGTCCGCTATGAAAAAGCACTCAAAACTTTTCTGAAACACTTCTTCCATGACAACGCGGCCAATGTTCTCCGTACAGACTATAACATGTACCAAGTTCTTCTCGTCCTTTCCCTCTTTCGAATCGATGAGCTTGGGATGGATGAATTTGAGAAATTTGCCCAAGGGGCTGATCCTGTAAAGGTCAGCCTTTTCCTCAAGTACCTATTCGACGATGAAGATGATTCGCCGGTGCAAGCATCGGTCAAACAAGACTGGTGTAAGGATTACGATGTCCGGTACGTCGAAGATACTCTCATCGGCACCATTACAAAGCTCAAGGGAGACATGACTGCCCTGGCTGCTAAGTTAGACGCGAAGGCTCTGGGACTTGTTGCCGCGGCGGAGAAGGCCAAGGAGACAGCCGGCATCCCCCAGCTCAGTAAAAAGAAGCTCACCGTTCCAAAGGAGCCCAATATCACGAAGCCGAGGCCAAGGCGAGTGCCCGAGCCGATGAGAATTGACAACGAAGTCAAAGTTGGCCCAGAGCCAGAATACCTCTACCGCACATCGCTAGAGGAAGTCAACAAGGGAAAGGAATCCCGACTGCTTGATATGCGCTCGACCACTATTCAAAAATACGTCGAAAGCAAGGAGCAGCCCTTCAAATTCCACGAGACCCGTTCTAACATCGACAAAGTCAGGCAAGAGGTGGAGGAGAAGCGCAATGCTGAACTTCAGTTTGGCATGAGCCATCGTAAACACCTCCCTGATTTTACGAAGCGAAATGCGGTTGTCAAGCTGAATGCGGCGGCTATACTTAGAGAAGACGCGTTGTTCAAAAAGAAGCAAGCGGAGGAGGCAAAGTTAATCCAGAACTACGAGGAAGAACTCCGTGATTCCACCGAATTTTACAGATGGCGCAACGAAATGGAGAAACATGACGACTTGATGAAGCTGGAGCAGGTGAAACTCAAGCGAATGCAGGCTGTAGCCTCATCTCAAAACGCTCGCGACGCTTTGGAGCGCCAGTTCCTCGACAACAAAGCCGTCGCCGAGTTGATAAAGGAGGAGAGTGAGCTTATGGGAGAGCAGCGAGAGCTGGAGAACGATGCGAGAGCGCTCGTTTGTAGGCAATTAGTGAAGGAGGTTCGGGAGGTAGAGAGCAAAGCTCCCCGGAAAGCGGAGTCAAAAGTGCTGAAGGAACGGCAACAGATTCGGCAGGCGCAAAGGAAAGAACTTTCGGCTGCCTGGGAGGAGAAATTGGCCGAGGACGCAGTCGAGAAGGAGAGAAAGATGGATCGCATTCGCCAGCTGCGGACCCATACTGTGCACAAACCTGAGGTGAGTGTTTTTAGCAAGCCTTGCCACTGCGGGGCAATTTCAATTTGAACAAAACCTAATTTGAACAAAACCTAAACTAACTCTCGCCCCCTTGGTTTGCGCTGCTCCGGTACAGGTGAAAGTATTTGACCCCACAACGAGTGCCGGCCTTGGCTTGCTCAACGAAATGAGCTTGGTGGAGATGGAGGAACGACTGGAGATCAATAAGAATAGGGAGGAGTCAGTCATCAATGAAAAACGACAGACCATCGTTGCCAATCGAGCTCGCAAACAAGAGCAGCTTGCGCAACGAATTTCTAATATACAGCGCATTCGTGAGGCCGCGAGGGACGCGAACAAGGCCGCTCGGATAAAGAAGAAGCAGAAGGCCATCGCTGACGAGCTGGTTGAGGACAAGAAACTCCAGGAGGCGCAAACTTTGCTGGCAGACAAATTGTCACATGAGAGGGAAGAGCGAAAGGCTCAGATGCAAAACCTCTTGAATGAGGAGGAAAGGCGAAAAAAGAACCAGCAATTCCAAGGCGCGGCCTCGCATCAAGTCGAGGAAACACACTTCGACCAGTTGTTACTCGGGAGTGAGCGGGCCGCAAAGATACGACTAGAAAAGGCGCAGAAAGCTACCCAGATTTACGAACGCACCAAGGCGACCGCTAGGAAGGTAGTGGAAGAGCAGGCGAAGAAGAAGCAGCTCGAAAAGCGCAAGCTCTACGCGGCCAAAGACCTCGAGATTCAGGACAAACGAAATGACTTGCTCGTTAAAAACAAGGCAGAAGTGGCGCAGAAGAAGTTCGCGTTTAGCAAGAGCCGCATGAAAGAGAAAGAGATTAAGGCCAAACTTATAGATCGAAACGTCTACGCCCAAACAATTAACGAAATGTCCCTTGACCTCGCCAAGACAGCCAAGATGAAGGCCGCAACAAGCAAGAGCAATGTCATCAGCATGTTAACAAACTGAATTTTATGATGTATCGGATTATGTGACCAGAGAAATGATAATATGATGTTGCTATAAAATGAAAAAATAGAAATACACACCAGAGGCGTTTTATGCTGCTGCTACTGCTGCTTGCGTACCTCTTTCGTTATTTTATTTTCAATCTGGGGTTCTATCACCCCTCTATTTCTATTCACTAGTCCTTCCCCAGAACAGCTTTTGGACCTGAGGAGAATTCTTGTAGCCCTCTGTATTTGCAAAAGTCAACACTGACACCAGCCGGTCAACCTCCCCTTCGCACGGCGTTACCCTGTGCAACGAATACCGCCCTGCGAAGATGGAGAGGGTCCCAGGCTCGAATGCTAATGTCGAAACCTTGGTACTGGTTTTCATGTTCTTCTGGTCGTCCTGGTGGGCAATGACATCCTCCACGGTCGAAAACTGAAATTCATCCTGACTGGAACGTATTCTCTCCGTGAACTCAAACATTCCCCCACTCTCAGGTCTCTGCAGCATGAGAGTAGTGCTAAATTCGCTCTCATCGAAGTGATGGGAGTGCAACCATCCGCTCTTAAAAACATTGACACTGCAGCACCCTATTGGATCTGCAGATTTGTGTATTTCTTTTTCCCCATCCTCCCCGTACACAACCCTCCGAATCAGCTCCCTTAGTCGGTCATCATTGTACAGATCCATCAACACGCCTCGTTGTGGCAGCTCGTCGGCAGCAATCGATGCGACTTTCGTTGACATGCGCTTGTTCCTAACGTGAGTTGGGGGAAAAGAGGGGTCATCTGGGAGGAGGTACGCATTGTGTGTATCATCTGTCACAAAACATGGCTTGGTCACTCCCTTCTCAATTTCGCATTCGGTCACTGCTTTCTTTATGGCAGACGGGACCAGGAAATCCGGGAATGTTGCTACACCAGAATGGAGGAATTCTTCTCGTGCTGCCGCTATAACCGGTAGGGGTGCTGTCTTCCTCGACAGGTTACGAAGGAATGAGTACTTTGCAACGTTCATCCAGAAAACAAACAAACAAAATTGGCGTCGACTTCGAAGCTTGTCGACTTCGATGAGAGTCAATGAGCGTAGGGAGAGTTCTCGTAAGCTTTTGAACGAACTGTGTGATCGATTTTTTATTAAAAGCTAATAAAAAGTGGAGATGTAGCCAATAACAGAACGTAGAACGTGGTGGGAACGTCAAACGTCTCGCTCGAAGGGGTCCCCGCCATTTTTATTTTTCGATATTTCTCGCACCGGCTTATATAAGTTTCTTACTCCTTCTCGTGTGGCGAAAACAGGTAAACACTAACTTAAGGTGATATTTCTCCACAAACACTGAAATCGAGAACCTTTGAAAACAGCTTTTGTTGCATAGGTCTTGGGATCGAACCTACGCTGGGATCCCATCGAACCTACGCGCCTTTCTTGGGCTTTGAGTGAATGTTAGCTTTCTTACGGCCCCCCGTTTTCTCCCTTTTCCTCCTCCAATTTCTCTGCAGTCCTTCTACACCCTTGAGGCAATGTATCTTCGGCCAAGGGCAGTCGGCCAGAAATTCCGAAACAACGCCGCACCGGGTCCGACCGATGTACGCCCCCCCCTCCAGCCTCGTACTCTCCGGTGGCCCAACCGCTCGTTGGTCTACTGTCTCTGCACTCGATGCCACAAGGACGATGATGATAGCTCCTTCATTTTGCTTCAACTGTGGAGAAAAGCTTGGACCTGCAAAGAGTACAATGAAGTTCTGCCCTAGTTGCGGGACAAAGCAGGATGATTTGGTGGACCGTGAAGAAAGCGATGACATCACTTGCACTTCCTCTTTCGGGCGGGCGCCCCCAAGCCGCCCTCGTACAACTGTGAATAATGCATCCCCTTCCTCCCAAACGTTGGAGACGTTTGTGCTGGAGACATGGCTCGACCTCCGATCCCAAGAAGTCTCTGAGAACACCTACCGAGTAGAGGAGGGATTCTGGACATCGGAGAACGGGATTCTCGCTTCCCTTGGCGATATTGAACTGCACCAACTTCGGCCGCTTCACTTTGAGCAGCATGTACAGTCCCTAAGATCCAGGGGCTGCACTGCCCGGACGATGCAGCTTCACCGTTCAGCCTACATTGCCGCTCTCAAGTATTTGGTGTACGTCGGAGTGATGAAAGAATCGGGGGAGATCCGCCCTATAAAGACTAAGAGAGGTGAAAAGTGGGAAGTTAAACCTTTCTCTGCGGGTGAGGTCAAGCGTTTGCTCGAACATGCCAGTTCCCCGATGCACCGCGCCCTATTTGCCCTAGGGATTGGCCAGGGCCTTCGGCCCTCTGAACTTTTGCGCGTCGAGTGGCAGGACTTCGACTTCGAGCGAAAGACCATAAAAATCAGGGGCACCAAGACGGCGGCGTCCGACGCGATCATTCCGCTGACGGGCATAAGCGAACGGGAGATGTCGTCTTGGCGCGACGCGCTCTGCGAGAGGAACGGGCGGGGCTCCGTGGATAAGGGACTGTGCTTTTATCACCAGCAAACAGGTCGTCCCATCACAAGTTTCAAAAGGTCCCTAACGACGTCCTGTTATAACGCCGGATTGAGCGTGGATGAGATGGGCGAGGAGCGCCGCGTATTTCCGTACCTCCTCCGGCACAGTTTTGCGACGCTTGCAGCTACGTCATCGCCGCCTGTTCCGCTGTCGGTCGTGCAGACTGTCATGAGACATACAAGCAGCAAGATGCTCCTTGATGTTTATGCCAAGGCGGGGCAAATGGTGGTGAAAGAAGGGCTTCAGCACTTTCATTTATAGGTGGGGTGGGGTG
>Ga0115554_1003503_pt1 | contig 10569 bp, 10 predicted proteins | sample COGITO_mtgs_1104_3_FD_87283 | JGI IMG/M metagenome (GOLD analysis project Ga0115554, IMG submission 87283) | Pelagic marine microbial communities from North Sea - COGITO_mtgs_110404 | ecosystem: Environmental > Aquatic > Marine > Epipelagic | place: Germany:Helgoland, sampling site Kabeltonne... | reverse complement strand
TTCACATGTATAAATGAAAATACTAATTCATTATCTCATGTTTTAAGAGACCATTATCATTTTTTAGGTTTTATAAATCCCTTAACAAATTATAGTGCTACCTGGTGGTTTGGTACTCCCGTAGGAATGGCTATAACGAATAAAGACGGATATATTATTTTTGAGGGCCAACCTACTAGCAAATGTGAAATTGAAATTAGTACTACTGTGCCAAGCCCTTCTACTGGAAAAACACAAAAATTAGTTCATATTATTAGTATGCATGGCAGGGTTAATCAATGTCCGTAAAAAAAGATTTAGATAAAATTTTTTAATTTCTAATAAAGTTATTCTCATGGATAAATTTCTTTCAGTAATATTTATGGTAGGAGTTTTACTCTTGGTTCTTCCAGGTTTTTTACGATCAAATTCTCAATTAAAGCAATTTCTTAAAAATCTTAGTATTTGGATAATTGTAGTATTTATAATCTTAATATTCTTGTATATATTCAAATAATTAATGAAAAAAATATTACTAACTACTTTGTTATTAATTTTGTCCTGCAATACCTTGATTGCTGATGAAAAAAAATATGATCACATGACCTGTGGTCAAATTTATGTAGCTGTTGGTTATTTTCTAAAAGAAGCTGACGAACATTGGAAAAAAACTAAAAATGAAGAAAAAGCTCTAGAATACTCTCAAGCTGCAGCAAATTACTCAACTGTTTATCAAACATTTTGTAAATAATTATTTAGCTATTAAGATTTAATCCAATCAGGTTTTCTTATTTTTATTGAAGCTTCTTTTGTATTAAATTCAGATTTTTCACTAAAATTTTTACTTAAGTACTTAATTAAAGCAAATGGATACTCATTATCTATTAATACTTTGCCAATTTCATTTTCATTATAATAAATACTTTCACCTTCAGTTAACTCACCTTTAACTATATTTATTGATAACAATCTTTTTGAAAGCTTATTTTTAAGCTTAATTCTTGCTGTGTTTTCTTGTCCAACGTAACAGCCTTTTTTAAAATCAATTCCATTTAATTCTTCATAATTACACTCAATACCAAATATCTTATTTTGTAGTTTGTTTAAGTCTTTTGGGACTATCCCCAATGAATGGCTATATGAATAATAATCTTTAAGATCAGAGTCATGTAAGTCTAATTTTTTTAATGACAAATATAATTTTTCTAAATTGATAATTAATCTTGCTCCTAATTGTTTATTTCTTGGATCTAAAAAAATTGGATCCTCTCTATATTTTAAGGTAAAACCAGGACTATCTTTAGCTTCATCAAAAGTTAGAAACTTTTCATGGCTAAATGCAGCTACAACAAATTCATTACTAAGATTAAGGATTTCAACTTTTGATCTTAATTTATAAGTATTTAACTGTTTATATAATCCATCTACTTGAGACTTTTCACAATCAATCAGATAACCAGATTTATGTTTGACTATTATAAATTCATACAAGAATTTTCCTTGAGGAGACAATAAAGAAGTAAAGCATGTGTTAGCTTCACTTACTTTATTAATGTCGTTACTAATTAGATTTTGAAGAAATTCTTTTGTGTCTTCACCATTAATGTAAAGGATAGCTCTATCATCTAAAATGTAAACATTTTTTATATTCATAATTGATTAGTTATAATTTTTAATATAATAACTTTTTTCACAAATGTTAGATCTTATAATTAAAAATGGAAATTGTTATATTGATGGAGAATTAAAAGACGTAGATGTCGCTGTTAAAGATGGTAAAATTCACCAAATCGGTCAAATTTCTGAAGAAGCAAAAGAAACATTAAATGTTGAGGGACAGACAGTTTTACCTGGATGTATAGATACACAAACTCATTTTAGAGAACCAGGCTCAACAGACACAGAAGACTTACATTCAGGAAGTAGGGCTGCGATTGCTGGAGGGATTACTAGTGTATTTGAGATGCCTAATACTAATCCACCAACATCAACCAAATCAGAATTTCAAAGAAAATTAGATCTCGCTAAAAATAGAATGTATTGCAATTATGCATTTTATTTTGGTGCAACAGCAGATAATGGAAATGAGTTAGCTGATTTAGAAAATTTAGAGGGTTGTTGTGGAATTAAACTTTTTGCAGGATCATCAACTGGTAATTTATTAGTTGCAGAAGAAGAGGATATTGAAAAAGTGTTTGAAAATAGCTCAAAAGTTGTGGCAGTTCATTCTGAAGATGAAGCAATCTTAAATATGAATAAAAAATTAATTAAAGATGGAGATGTTCATTCTCATCCAGTTTGGAGAAGTACTGAGTGTGCAATCTCATCTACTAGAAGAATTGTTAGAATTGCCAATAAATATAATAAGAAAGCACATGTTCTTCATATTACAACAAAAGAGGAAATTGACTTTTTATCACAGCATAAAGGAAATATTACATTTGAGATAACTCCTCAGCATTTAACAATTTATGCGCCAGACTGCTATGATAAGCTTGGAACATACGCGCAGATGAACCCGCCTTTAAGAGACAAATCTCATTATGATCGATTATGGTACGCAGTTAGAAATAATTTAAATGATACAATCGGCTCTGATCACGCGCCACATTTAAGAGAAAATAAAGATAAGGTTTATCCCAATAGTCCATCAGGTATGCCAGGGGTTCAAACTTTAATGCCAGTAATGTTAAATCATGTAAACGATGGAAAACTTAGCCTTAATCAATTGATGAATCTTATGTGTGAAAATCCAATTAAGATTTTTGGAATTAAAAACAAAGGTTTTATCAAAGAAGGATTTGATGCTGATTTTACAATCGTTGACATGAATAAAACGATTGAAATTAAGAATGAAAATATTGAAAGTAAGTGTGGTTGGACACCTTTTGATGGCTATAAATTTAAAGGAACACCAACTCACACAATTATTGCTGGAAATATTAAAATGCAAGATGGTGAGATTTTAGGTGATGCAGAAGGAAAACCTTTACAATTTAGTTAAGTATTGTCAATTTGATCTAAACGCGATAATATTTTCTCATGATTGATTTAATTATCAAAAACGCAAAAGTTGCAACTGCCTCTGATGTTTTTAATTGTGATATTGGAATTGATAAAGAGAAGATTGTTTTTCTAGAAAAAGATTCATCTAAAGAAGCAAAACAAGTAATTGATGCTAAAAATCAGTATGTCTTACCAGGAGGTGTTGATGGTCATTGCCATTTAGATCAGCGTACTAAAGATGGCACTGAAATGTCAGATAATTTTGAGAGCGGATCACGTTCGGCAGCTTTTGGAGGCACTACTACAGTAATGCCTTTTGCTATTCAGTTTAAAGGAGAAAGTTTGAGAGAGGTTATTGACGAATATCATACGAGAGCAAATAACCAAAGTTACATAGATTATACATTTCATCCGATTATAAGTGATGCTAGTCCGAATATTATTAATCAAGAATTACCCGCAATAGTAAGAGATGGGTACACCCATTTTAAAATTTACATGACGTATGAAGATCTACAGCTTAATGATCGAGAAATTTTAGATATACTTGCAGCTGCTGGAAGAGAAAAAGCTGTAGTAATGGTACATGCTGAAAATTATGAATGTTTAAAGTGGTTAACAGAAAAATTAGAAGCTGAAGGAAAAACAGATCCAATACATCATGCAGACTCTAGACCTGGCGTTGTTGAAAGTGAAGCAACTAATAGAGCTATTGCGCTATCAAGAATAACTGACACACCAATATTATTTGTTCATGTTTCTGATCGAGAAGCAATTGAAACAATTAGAGATGCGCAAAGTAAAGGTTACAAAATTCTTGCTGAAACATGTCCCCAATATTTATTTTTAAAAAGAGATGATTTGAATAAAGATAACTTTGAAGGAGCGAAATATGTTTGTAGTCCTCCACCTAGAGATCCTGAAAATCAAAAATATGTTTGGAATGGAATTCAAAATGGAACATTTGATATTTTGTCTTCTGATCATGCACCATTTAATTTTAAAGGTGATAAAGGTAAAATGATTAAAGGTAATAAAACTCCTTTTAAACATATACCAAATGGAGTTCCAGGTCTTGAAACAAGACTGCCTTTATTATTTTCTAATGGAGTTTTAGGTAAAAAAATATCAATAAATAAATTTGTAGAAGTAACATCTACTAATCCTGCAAAAATTTATGGCTTATACCCAAAGAAAGGAACTATTAGTATAGGATCAGATGCTGATATTGTAATTTGGGAAACAGGAATAGAAAAAACCATTACAAACTCTGATCTTCATCATGATACCGATCACACACCTTATGAAGGAATGAAAGTAAATTGTTGGCCAAGTATAGTTTTAAGTCGTGGAAAAATAATAGTCCAAGATGGAGAACTTCAGGGTGAAAAAGGGTATGGTAAATTCCTAAAATCTGAAATTTCAAGTTACGTTTATTAGAAAATTTATTCCTAGAGAATTTTTCTATTTAAAATAATTTAAAGTTTACATCCTAAAGCTTTTAAGGATCTTCTTAATTGAATCTTTTCATTAGTATTAAGAAAAATTGAAGATCTCATCAAATCACTAGGAATTTTTTTTAAAACTCTAAGACAATATTTTATTCTAGCTGTAGCAAAATTTGCTGGATATTTACCATAAATATTTTTTGCTAAAATTAATAATTTTTTATCTAATTTTTTTGCTTCGGAATATTGTTTATTTTCAATAAGTCTAATTAGCTCTACTATTTTATCAGGTGTTATTGCAGCCAAACTCACTTGAGAACCATCACTTGCATATTTAAAGCATGGATATAAATGTTCATCACCTGAAGCCATAACTAAAAAATCCTTTTTAATTTTCTTTAAGAATTTATAATTATTTACATAATTTTTAAAGTCCCAGCTTCCTTCTTTAACTCCTATAACATTTTTAATTTTCAATAGTTTTTTTAAAAGTTCTTTTTTATAAGAAAGATGTCCAGAATAAATACTAGATTGATAAAGAAAAACTGGTTTATCAACTTTATTACAAATTACTTTGTGATGTTGAAAAATCATTTCCTCACTTATTCCTTGAGACCATGAAAAAGGAGGAAATATTAATATGGCATCAGCGCCTGCTTTAATCATTTTCTTTGCTACATTTGAAGCTAGTAAAGGATCTTCAAAATTTAATCCTGAAATTAGCTTTTTATCTAATTTTTTATATTTTTTTGCAATTTCAATAACTTTTATTTGTTCATCCGCGTTAAGAGTAAAATTTTCTCCTGCATGCCCATTTAGCAAAAGCCCTTTTATACCCTCCGTTTTGATAATATCTTTTATATGATTAGACAGAGCACCCATATCAATTGATTTATTTTTTCTTAACGGAACTACTGTAGCCGCATAGATACCTTTAAGATTTTTTGTCATTAATTCATTAACCTTTTGATATCAAATAAACTTAGATCAACATCTTTACCTAAAATTTTTTCTGATAATAATTTTCCCATATATGGGCCACTTGTGTAACCTGAATGTATAGAACCTATTATAAAAGCATTTTTTAAATTTGGTAGTTCCCCAATTATTGGCATAGCGTCATCAGTTTCTGCCTCCAAACCTAACCAAACCCTTGAAACTCTTGAGTTTTTTAAATTTGGTATAGCATGACAAGCAAGTCTCATATTTCCAATTAAATTTTCTGGAATTGTTTCATTGTAACCGTTTTCTATATTTCCTTTACCTGGCCATCCACCCCCAATTAAGACTGTACCATTTTCAAATTGTTTTAATGATAACTTCCCATGAGCAACTGTAATTACAGTTTTAAGAAGTTCAGGCATTCTTTCAGTTACAATCAATTGTTGAGGGAAACATTTAATTTGAATATTAATATCTAATAATTTTAAAATCTTTTCTAAATAAACTCCTGTCGCTAAAACAATTTTATTTGCATGAATTTTTTTTCCATCTTTTGCAACAATCTCATATGTATTGTTTGAATTGTTAATATTTGAAACTTCAAAATTTTCAATAATATCAACGTTATTTTCTTTAAGAGCTTTTGTATAAGCGTCACCTGTTTGATTTGCACTTACATAACCATCCATTTCACAAAAAGCAGCACATTTAATTTTATTATTAATGTTTGGATCAATTTTAAGAGCTTCTGATTTTGATATAATCTTTATATCAGCACCATATTCTTTTCTTACTTTAGATCTTTCATTTAAAAGTTTTTCCTCTTCTTCTGTAAAGGCAAGACAAAGACCTTGTTTTTGTTTTACATCTATGTTGTGTGAAAGCCACTTATCTGTATTCATCCACAGCTCCCATCCTTTTTTGGCAAAGGGTATTAGTTTTGCTCTTGTCATATGCATTGTTAAAGTTCCAGCATTTACTCCTGAGGCACCTCTACAAATTGAGTCTTTATCAATTACACAAACCTTAAGACCACTTTTTGCAAGGTGAAGTGCAGCTGAAGATCCATTTATTCCTCCTCCAATTACTGCGATATCAATATTATTCATAATTTTATAATGGCGCTGCCTCAACTTTGGTTATTTCCTCATATTCAAAATCACCTATTGCTTTATCTAGAGGGAATGGTCTTAAAGGAGTTCTTCCCGTCAAGTAACCTAAGTCTTTAACGTTGCATTTAAGTTGTTCTGATGCAACTTTTGCAACTGAGTACTGGCAAGTTCTTCCCTGACATGGACCCATGCCAAATCTTGTCCATGACTTAATTTGATTCAAATTTTTTGCACCATTATTAACTGCATTTTTAATATCTTTTTTTGTAATATCTTCACATCTACATAAAATAGTATTGTCATTAATATTTTTAATAAGACTTGTTGGTGTAGAATTAAGTTCAGCAATACCTTTTGCAAATATTTCATATCTCTTTAATCTGTTTAATATTTTATTAGTCGTATTATTAAACTCTTTTTCATTTATAATATTTTGATCTTTAAGGAGTGCACAAGCGGCTAATTCACCTTTATCTTCTGCTGCAATGGCTCCAGATATTCCTGCACCATCACCGGTTATATATAATCCTTTCATAGATGATCTAAAATATTTATCTAATTTTGGAATCCATCCTCCTTTAAGCTCGTTATACAAGTGATCCACTCTCAATAATCGTGTTATATCAGTACTTGGAGTAAGACCATGGCCTATAGCCAGCACTTCGGTATCCAAGACTTTTATTTTTTTATTTTTTATATTTTGTATTTCAACAGAGATACCATTTTGAGTTTTATTTGCTTTTGTAACTAATGAGTTTGAATAAATAGGAACTTTAGAAAGAATAATTTTAAAAATCCAAGAAATACCTTGAATAAAGTTTTTTGGATTTAAGATTAAAGAAAACATTGATTGTATCCATTTAATTTTTGAACTTGTATCAATTATTGCATCAACTTTACCTCCAAATTTTAACACATAGTAAGCTACAAGAATTAATAAAGGACCATTACCTGATAAAATTATTTTATTTCCAGGTATTGTTTGGTGTGATTTTAACATAATTGTGCAAGCTGCTAATCCAATTATTCCTGGTGTAGTCCAACCTTCAAATGGAATTATTTTTTCATAAGTTCCTGTCGCAATTATTAAATTTTTTGCACTCCATTCAACCGCACCTTCTTCATTAAAAGTATTAATTTTAAAACCAGGCGAAACTTGCCAAACTGTATGATTGTAAGCAGTATCTATATTATTTTCTTCTAAATGTTTTGAAAATTTTATTTGGATTAAATTTTCTTCAAGAGATTTATTGCTTTTTTTTACATAGGATTTTGGTGGGGCTCTATAAATTTGACCTCCACTATTTTGATTGCTGTCAATGATTAAAACTTTTAGACCTTTTTTCGAACATCTTAGTGCAGCTTTTACTCCACTTGGTCCAGCACCAATAACAATTGTATCGTACTCCTTTTTAAAATTCATTTAAATTTCCTGTTTTAACTTCCATTCCATCTTTAATAAAAATATTACAAGAAGTAACTTTTTTCCCATTTAGCAATACAACACACTCTTGGCATGATCCCATCATGCACAACATACCTCTGTTCTCTTTTAGTTTTGGGGAGGTTCTTAAATTCTTTTTATTGGATATAAAAAGAACTACTGAAAGGCATTCACCTTCATAAGCTTCTATAGTGTCATCGTTAACAATTATTCTTACTTTTTTTCCTCTTTCAAAATAATCATGAATTCTTAAATTCACTGTTTCATGTAATAATGTCCACCTCTTTTAAAATTATTAAACTTAAGGTTGAGTATACTTTAAAGTATCTCAATTTAAATGATAATATAACCGCACTACCATTGGTATAAAAAACATACTATCTATCTTAATTGATAATTTATGCAAACTTAGTTGGTATATAAAACATACTACATAATTAAAATTAGTTTACTTCAATATTCATTTTTGGTTAACATTAGAAATAATAAACAAATAGAAGAGGGGAAAAAATATGTTTAATAAGATAATTAAATCATTATTTACAATTCTAATCTTTTTGTCACTAACATTAAGTGCACAAGCAAGATCTTTAGATGAAATAATGAAATCTGGTGTTTTAAAAGGAGGAGTTAATCCTGGATTACCACCACTTGCTAAATATAATGAAAAAAATGAGCTTGTAGGATTTGATGCTGACATTATGGCTAAATTAGCTGAAATGTTAGGTGTTGAATTAGAGCTTATTAAAACTGGATCACCAGATAGAATACCTTTTGTTGCAACTGGTAAAATAGATATCGTTATGGGTGCTTTGACAAGAAACTATAAAAGACAAAAAATAGTTGATTACACTGTTCCAGTTCATACTGAAGTTTTTGGTGCTTTGACAACTAGTAAAAAACCTTTTGCTGCAGTAATGGATATGAATAGAGCTGATGTTAAGCTAGCTCAAGTTAGAGGATCAATGCCAGCAGGTTGGGCAGCAAAAAATCTAACAAAAGCTCAAATCACTTTGTTTGATAACTATCCAGATGCTATGAGAGCTATTGCTCAAGGTAGAGCAGATGCAATAGTTGATGTTGTTGACTTTTTAGGTGAGCACATGAACAAGCATAAAAATGTAGAATGGCAAGTAGTTGATAAAGCTATCGATACTTGGTATTGCGGCATAGGTGTAAAAAAAGGTAATGCATCATTACAACAATGGTTAAATGTTGCGCTTTATACACTTCATAGAGCAGGTTTTGTTGATCAAACTTGGGAAAAATGGTTCGGTATTGGACAAGTACACAGTGTTGAACCTCAACCTTACTTTTAAATAAAATATAAAAAAGTTTTTCTACCCCTTAATAAGAATATAGGGGTAGAAACATATTATGGGTTATACTTTAGTTTACACTCAAGTTTTAGAATTTTTTCCTTATCTTATTAAAGGAGCGTGGATCAGTTTACAAATTGTTGTACTTGCTTTTTTTGGTGGAATGTTTTTTGGTTTAATATTTGCAACCATAAGAACTTTTGGAAATAAATTAATGAACAATATGGTAATTTGGTATGTTACTTTTTTTACAAATACTCCACAATTAGTTCAGATATATTTTTTATTTTTTGCATTACCTGAATTTGGAATTTTATTATCTCCATTTGTAGCTGTACTTTTGGGAATGACATTAAATGCAGCAGCTTATTTATGTGAAATTCAAAGAGCAGGTTTTTTATCTATTAGACAAAATGAATTAGATGCTGCCAAAACTTTAAATTTTACTTTAACTCAACAAGTAAAATACGTTATTTTACCACATATAATGAAAGTACTTTTTCCACCACTTTCAAATCACTATATAATAATGACTCTTGGAACTTCGATGGCTGCAATTTTTGGTGTAGAGGAATTAACTGGTAGAGCTTTTAATATAAACTCAGAAACTTTTAGATCAGTTGAAATTTTTTCATTAACAGCACTTGTTTATATAGCGATAACTTTTTTAGCAACTTTTATGCTAGCAATAATTGGTAGGTATTTTTTTAAAGCTAAGATGAGGATTATTCAGTAATGGAACGATTAATAGAGGAAATTCCTAGTTTTTTTACTATATGGAATATTATTTTTTTAGCAAAAGCTATGGGGGTAACATTTTTACTAACAGCAATTGGGTGTTTTGTAGGATTTAGTGTTGGAGGATTATTAGCAATATTTAGAAAAACAAAAAGTTTAGCCTTGCTCCCTCTTAGAATTTTTATCGTAATTTATACAGAAATATTTAGAAGAATTCCTTTTTTAATTTCTTTACTACTAATGTTTTATATTTTTATGATTTTAAAGATTTCAGACAATTTATTTTTAATTGCAACAATTACAGTTTGCTTAATTGCAACAGCTTACATAGGAGAAATCATTAGAAGTGGAATTGAGTCAATAAATCAAACTCAGTGGGATGCAGCTGAGGCAATGAATTTTTCATATTTTCAAATTCTAAAAGAAGTAATTTTTCCTCAAGCATGGAAAGTAATTTTGCCACCTGCATTTAGTTTTTTTATTATGTTTATTAAAGATACAGCTTTAGCATCTCAAATTGGAGTAATGGAGTTAACATTTGCAGCAAAAATTTTAAATAATAAAGGTTTTTCACCTTTACT
>Ga0115554_1003497_pt1 | contig 10574 bp, 18 predicted proteins | sample COGITO_mtgs_1104_3_FD_87283 | JGI IMG/M metagenome (GOLD analysis project Ga0115554, IMG submission 87283) | Pelagic marine microbial communities from North Sea - COGITO_mtgs_110404 | ecosystem: Environmental > Aquatic > Marine > Epipelagic | place: Germany:Helgoland, sampling site Kabeltonne... | reverse complement strand
TGAGCCCATTGCTGCTCCTGCCTCTACCGATGATTCTATACCCATCCCGATCCCCGCCCCCCTCCCCCCCCCCCCCCCACCAAATCCCCCCCCCCCCCCCGCCATCCAAAAACCCGCGGCCATCGCAGGGAAACCAATGATGAGTTCTTCGCCGACCCTCGCTGCTGCTGAGGACGCTCACTCGAAGGCGGAGGCCTTTATGAAGCAAAAAGCTGAGCAGCAGAAGGCTGAGCAGCAGAAGTCTGAGCAACACAGGGCTGCTATGTGAGTAATTACTCTTTGCTGCTTATCATGTTTTATGACACTCGCTCTATATATCCCAAAGTCGGCAATGATGACCAAAAATATTCTTAGGACACCTTCGGAACCTCGCTACGGCGTTGGTCATGAGAATTAATATTTGATTTCTGTTCACTGAGCCATTGACACCTTTTGCGAACGAAGGGACGAGTTCTGAAAGAAATGTACTCTAACACACGCTCCTCTACCCAACCAAAATTTTCAGGGGGGGTTCGGAAGTCGATCCGCCATCCTTTGACTCCCCTACACCTACACCTAAAGCCACCTCCGAATCCAATTCATCTTCCTCATCTTTGCACGAACGCTCTCCAAGTACTGACAGTAATGGCGGAGGGGGGTCATGGATTGGGAAAATGTTTGGACGTGGTAAATCGAAATCGATGGACGAGCCTCCGCCTCCAAAACCTTCAACCACGACAACGACAACACAAGTAGCGTCGACATCTGCCCACTCTGGAACCCTCTCTCCTGCACCTTCACCCAATCCCCCCGACTCCCTCCCCCCTTCAATATCAGCAGCAATGGAGGAGGCTGAGCAGGAAAGAAAAAGGCTTGCTGCCGAGGCTCGAGAAGAGGCTAAGAGAAAAAGGGAAGAGGAGCAAAGGGCTGCAGAGGAAGCTCGGCGAAAGTTACGAGAGGCGGAGAAAATGGCTGCAATAAAGGCCTCAAAACCCTCTCCTGTACAGATGTTCTCAGTTATTTTGGACAATTTCCAAATCTTTGCTGAAGAAGAAACTGGAAAAACTAATAATTTGTCTGAGGACATTGTGTCTCTCACAAACACTCAAAAAGAGCTCGAAAATAGCATTGCATCTACCCTTGCTGACATAAAGAAGGCGGAAGACCAGCAACTTGAAGCGGCAATGAAGGAAGACTTTGAGACTGCCGACAACTTGACAACCAAAATCGATACACTGACCTCTACTGCAGCAAGTCTCCGCACGAAATTGTCCGATTGCGCTGTGAAGGCGTCCGAGAACAATGCCCGTCGCTTAGTCCTTAAAAAAAGCATTCTTTCCGGCCTATCTGATGTGCAAGATTCCCTGGTGATCTTCAAGCAAGAACAGAATCTGGATGTTAATAGTGAGAGCAACGAGGTTAGTTCGCTTCGCTTAGCTCAGCTCTGGATTGTCCTTAGTCTCCTCTCCCGAAGTAATTTTAGCGCTGACGACAACACATATCGGCGTGAAAACACATTTTCGTGTGCGCGAACTTATAACTTTAATATACCCTGAGCTAATATCAAGTTGATGATGGCCACATTGGACAACACCCCCACCCCAACATTTTCGAACTAACTCAACCTCATCGTCTGTAAAACAACACCGTCACCACCTGCACAGGCGTTAAAAAATATCGAATTGTCGACGAAACGCATAACATCGGAAACAACTCGACTGGAACTGGACGAAAAGCATATCCTCCGTGACGAGAATAATGTGAAGGAAGAGCGGGATGAGCTTGAGGCCACCATTGGCCAGCAAACAACTGAGACGGAAACTTTGAAGAAATCGGCAGCTGAAAAACTAGCTACTGTCGAAGCTGAAATTGCGGAATTGGAAGAGACGCTTCGGCAGAAGAAAGCCGAGCGTAACAATATTGCGAGTAGCCTTGCTATGCATACCGATGCTATTACCCAAGTTCGCGCAAAGTTCGATCGCCAGCTTCAACGGCTTTCTGTCAGGGAGGAAGCTGCTGCTTTGGCTAGGAAAGAATGGCTAGTTGAGAGCGATGCGCTAAATCTCGAGCGGGAGACACTCGAGGAAGAGAAAAAGAAACAGACGAATGCCGTAACGGATCACGAACAAATGTTATCTAGAATCGACGACGAAACGAACGAAATAACTCAGCTTAAATCAATATTTAAGTCCCTTGAGGATCATCAAAATGACACGACAAAAGACACGAATGGTGGCGACGACACCGCCAGCGACGATAGCGCTGCAATCGAAGCTAGTGAAAAACGAGTAAACGCCATGTCCGAGCAAGTGTCTGCCTGTGAATCCCTTCATGATTCTCTCAGCAGTGAGATTCGCGATATCAACCTCCAGATCCCAACCCTAGAGCAAGAGAAGGCAAACGCAGCGAAGTCACGCAATTTTAAGGTAGCCGCCAGCGTATCGAAGGAGCTTATCGCCAAGAAGGAACGCCTTGTTGCCGCCGAGACTGAACTAAGCGAAGAGGTCGAGGTGGAGCTGACAAAGCTGCGCGAGAACGAGACGGCGGCGAAGAACGAGCTCACTATGCTGACGAAGGCAGCAAGCGAAAAGCAGAAAGCGCGGATTTTGGCCTCTGTCGATGAAATGGTGGAAACTATTCGCAAGCTTAAGGCATACCAGCCTGGTAAATCTTCTGGCTGGTTGCTTTTGAACGCCGAAATGGCTGCGCGTGAGTTGACTCTGGCCACTGTTTGTAAAGCCAATGGCATTGATTTTGGGTCCTTCGATTTGAGCGCTGCTGAGCATTTCACTGGCAACCAGTCGGACGATTTGCCTACTCAAAATGCTGATGCGGAGGACGCAACGGCGAATTTTGTCGAAGCAGGGGATGAAAAACAGGACGTGAATGACGACTGCAAAGATGGAGAAGATGACGATGACATTCGGCCTCCTCCAACCCCCCCAGAGTCCCCTCCCGATTCTCCATTACAACAGACACAGTCTTTAGAGAGAGAAGCGCCAGTATCATCCCTGTCACCATCGCCACCGCCATCGCCATCGCCACCGCCACCACAGGTCAGTGCTGAAGTTGTCGAGAAATATAACGCTCTTACTGAAGAGATTGTAATGACTGAGCAGTCAATTGAGAAGGCGGTCGACGATGAGGATTATGAGGCAGCAGCTGACCTCGACGACAAAATTTCAAACCTCAAGGATGAACTCGCAGCTCTCAATCTTAGCGAGGATGATGAATTATTTTGCAAAAATAATAATAAAACTTGACGACAGTGAATTGCTTGCAATGTTTTCATCTTCTTGGTTTGGTTAGCTACTCTCGTTTTCATCTTGGTCCTTCTCCCCCTTCAAATCCACTGCTGTTTTTGCTACGCTTGAATCGCCCACTGGCGAAGCCCTGCTGGATCAACCCAGCTATAAACCCTAGAATAGCACCTGCGATTATTAAAGTAAGCTCGTCTGTGTGTGTTGTAGTATGGACACAAAAGCAGAGAGTGAGAGAAGAAAAAGAGGGAGAGGTAAAAAATTACTGATCTGATGCACGCTGGCTGGCTTCCTCACCCTCTTCAAAAATAGGATGCAGCACGCGTTCGAACTGTTTTGATGTCATCTTGAGCATTGAGAGCCTGAGAGTGTTTTCCAAACCTAGCGTGTTATCCACATACCCGTGAATGGAGCTAACACACCCGGATAAACCGCTCACCGCCTCCGATGCAATAGCTCCCCCACCACCACCAAGGAATGGGAGATAGCGGGTAAGGTGACCGTGGAAAAGGCGCTCGAAACGCGTGCGAGTAGTAGGGTTCGTCAGTATACTGTCGAACATCTAGAGAAATAGATAGTGTTAGAGCCACAGGCCGACAGGCCGACAGGCCGACAGGCCGACAGGCCGTAAACAAACGAACATGTGCGCGCACAACAAACCCACCTTCTCGCTGGTCAAAATATTGTTAGCAAAAAACTTGCTGAATGTTTCTGACACCTCCTTCTGCCGCTTCAAGAACATCCCCTGCAACACGAATGGCCCGACCTTCGTCGGATTCACCGGCTGAAAAATCCACTTCAGTGCCAGCCAATTCGTTGCGAATCCGACCACCCCTCCCCCAACACTCATAACCCAAGGATTATCCCAGAGAAGAGTGATACACATTTGAATCATACCAAGCAGAAATCCAAACCACAAGCCGCTATTCGTCAGAAAGTTAAGCTCAGCCTGGCCGCAGATTTGGAAAAGTTTTCCGAGCTTGGATCGGTCCTCGAGCATCTGCGTGGTCACACAGTGCTTGAGGTCGATTGTATCTACTATGTTTGCCTGCAATTTCCTCACGAAGGCAGAAATAAAACGCACATTGCACGAGTAAATAAATCGGGGGAGACGAATGAAATTGAAGCGGCTACCAAGGCGGTCGAGTTAGAGTGGACTTATACATCGCACGCATTCCTAAAAATAAGAGACGCGTCGCCGGCGTGCCAATAATCATCCCTCACCTCCTAACAATGCCTTCACTGACTTCAGCCACACCGTCCTTAAGTCTCACTGCAACTTCCATCGCATCAAGCCTGCCAAAAACCTCCCTCACGTCCAGCAGTTGTTCGGTGACCATATCGACCATTGCCTCGCTCATTTTTTTGCTCTTTGCCGGTACGATTCCCTGCCAACCAAGCAACCCCAAGGGGCTGCCTTCACGGACAATGAGGGGAATGCCGCGGAAGTGAATCGGATAAAAAATCATCTGCACAGCCAACCAATTCGTTAGCCAACCCACAAACGCCGCTGTCAAGGGTATAGCGACATAGAGGCGAGGGTTGCTCTTGAATTTCTTTGCTGCCCCTTTCAATGGGCGAAATAATCGGAGGGTGTGGTTGTCCTCACCGTCGGTTGTAGTTAACAAACGCGATAATTTTTTTCTTGATGAAAATTGGGAGCATCTTGGACAAGGTTGGAAGTATCTTGGACAAGGTTGGGAACACCTTTTCTGTCGCAGTATTGCTATCTCCGAGGAACCTGAAATTGACGCCGATCTGAACGAAAAAGGGGACGCACTGTAAAAAAGTGTGACGAGTATTATTATTGACCTCATCTTCTTGGAAAGCTCCTCCTAAATAGGTCAACGCCAGCAGTTGTTCGTATGGGGTAAATCGTGGTCTATGTTGAATGCTGATCCGGATTGGGTGACGGGTAGTGTACGAACACAACAGAGAGCCAGGTGGGAGAAGAATGTTGTGACGTTGTGCGCTCAAAAGAATGCTCAGATTTACACAGAAATTGAAGTATTGCTGTAAAAAACTTAGATATAAACACACACAATGAGAGAGCGAAGTACAAGGAAGATGGTCAAATGTTAACAAGACAAATTGAAGCTGTAACAATCATTTATCAATTCACACACTGCTGAAAAATTAATACATTATTATTCTCTCCCCCTACGTAATCAAGCCTCGCTTCGTTGGCCCCACCCCTCGCTGCTACCAATTGTATTGCGACCCCCTTGTTTTAAAATATTCGAGTGCAGACTATATTCATTCATTCTCCTCTCCCAAGAAGCTGATGGTGCACATCTTCCTCGGTGTCCTTTTCGCCCAGGCTGTTATTGGTTATCGGTTACCACTATACCCTGGTTGTTTACCGCGTCTTCTCGCGTCTCAGTACGGCGGTGATGATGATGAGAGCAACATTTCCGAAAGATTTGTGACATCTTCTATGTTTAGCAAGACGACAAAGGTACCAATTTCAAGTCTCACGAACGGTGCGTTCACTCTGAAGATAGTTGCGGGCGAGGAAGAGCGTAATTTGGTGAAGGATCGTCTAAATTTACGCGGCCTCGCAACACTGGAGTGCTCTGTTGAGGTAAGTTCGTGGATGGCAGGCAGATTTTTTGGGGGCCAAATCTGACAATCTCTTGATGCATGCAGATGCGCAACGACGGTCAAACGGGTAAACAGACAAAGCGTCGCGCGGGTAGTATCAACAATTCAAGCAACATACGAGTTTTGGGTAAGATTTTGGCGCATGTTGTCCAGGAATGCGTTCGGACGGGAGAGGATGTAGAGGACACAATTGATTTTGAGTTTAGCAACGTAGTCGTCGGCGGAGGAGGCGGGGGAGGTTCTGGTGACGAGTCACTGGAAAGAGTAGGTATGGGAATTAACTCAAGTGGCGGCAGCACTGGAAATGGTGGCGGTGGTGGCCTTGGAGGCATGTCCAAGAAACAGGGGAAGGCCTTACTTAAGGCTGACGTTGAGCGATTTAATGAAAATGAAAGTGGAAGTGGAAATGATTCCGTCAATAATGACGGTAACGGTGGTTTTGACGCCAATGGGGAAGCTCTCGACGAAATTATTGCTGCTTTGGAGGAGGACGATATTTTTGAGGACCCTGATATCTTCAAGGACGGGGAGTATATTGAGGTCAGCGAACTCCTCATCCAGTATTTGGCATTAAATTTGAAACCTTATCCTAAAAAAGCTGGCACTGAGAAAGTGCGGTATTCTTTCGGTGATTTTTGACCCCACTTCTCCGAAAGTAGATTTTTATTTTTGAGATTAAGAGAGAGAAAAGCAGTTGCGTTGCGGAAAAAAAAGACACATTTGTGCCCGAATAGCTTGGTCAAAAGCGTGGTCATTCATTAACTCAAATTAAAATATTAACTTCCTTCCCCTCACCGAGCGGTTTAGAGCTTGTCGATGATAGAGTAAAGTAAAACTCCGCCGATACCAATGCTGCAACCTAAGAGCTTCATGGGGTCAAGGGACTCGCCAAGGACGAGCGCAACCCCAATGATCACAATGACACGCTTGGCAGTGTTGGCAACCGAAGAAGTTACGGCCGACGTCTTCTTGATGGTGAGTGTAGCTAACTCGTTGTAGAAGTACCAATAAGCACCGGAGGCGATGAGATTGAAACTGCGTGAGAGGAGGTGGGGAGAGGGGACAGACAGCCCGGAGGGGTTAGGAGAGAGAGATGGTGAATCGAAAACCAGTCAGTGGTCATTCAGAGGAAGCCTTACCTGACAACCGGGTTGGTCTTGTACAGCTCGACGAAAGAGCCCCACTTCGCCCCCTCTTTGACAATGAATACGGGCACGGATATGGCAAAAGCCAAGAGAGTTGTGACCGCAAACTGGTTTCCAACGGATCCAAGGCGGTCCTTGATCCCCGAAGTCTCCATTAACTTTTTGTTCTCGTTGCCCTTGAATGCCGCAAACAAATTAGCAATGCAAGCGGAGATTAGGGCAGACCATGCGAAGTCCAGCTCTTTCACAGAGGCTAAGATCACACCGCCAATCACAATGGGGAGGACCATCCACTGCAAAGATAAGAAACGAAGCAAAAACATATATTAGGATGGATTTTTGTGCCAAGAGTTGAGTGGGCCGTTTGGATTGGCACCAAGCCCAAGCTATACATTCAGTTCTTGACTTACCTTCTTCTTACTGACAGCCTTACCGTAAACAAACTGACTCAAGACAGCTGCAAAGGCTGGCTCGGCAGCCTTAACAATTTGTCCAAAACTGACAGCTCCGGCACTATACGCAAAGACAGACGCGGAGTGGGCTCCCATCGAGCAAAACGCGACTGGTAGCATCTTGATCACGTCTTCAACGTTTATGGACGGTCGCTTCCTTCCATCAGGGGCGACCCACATGAAGAGGGCATAGATGCAGCCAACACCCATCTGGAGACTGCAGCAATCATCGAGAGGGAGCGGAGCGTAAGTGGGCGCACATTTCATCGCAATTTAATTCTTCCCCCTGCCTTTCCCCTGTGTTCCCCCTGCGTCCTCTCATCTCACCTCGAGATTGTCATGGGGAAACCATCCTTACCACCGGCAGCTTTCAGAGCAAGTTTATTAGAGATGTTGTAAAGGTAGTTCAGGAGAAACCAACCAGCAAAGTAAATTGTCAATGGCACATCAACTCCCTTGAGTGCATTGCCGCCACGTACAGCAACGGCGCTTGACGCGGAGGTGGAGGTGGCCGAATTTGCACTGGTGGCAAGGTCCAAACTCAAAGATTCCTCCTCTTGAGAGGTACCAAGGGGATGGGCTCTCGTGAGGTGCCCATTGAACCTGCGAGAGGAAGTGCACTCCCTGCGTCGCGACGATGCTGAAAACGACTGGATGTTCTGAAGGGCAGAACTTGCCGCTAAGAGAGAAACGCACAAGAGAAACGGAAGAGACTGCATCTGCAAATTCAAATCACAAAAACAATAATTGAACAATTGTTCGAAAAGTGATGAAAAAAATTTACGAAGTTTAAAAGGGAAAAAGCACCCCCCTCCAGGACATTTTCGCGAAAATCAAATATGCCCTCCAATCAAAATTCTGCGGGCTCTGGCAAAGCGGCCAAATTTGTCAATGCAAACCCCTTAGGCCCAGTAAGTTACCCCTCAATGAGTCTCCCCAAATTTGATTTTCAGTCCCCCTCTTTACCACAGGCGCTGATTCGATAATTTTTTCCTGGGCCCTGATGTCGTAATATTGTGTTCCTCGATGGCTATGTGTAAAATTATAGCCGTCTTCTGCTTGAGGGTGTACTGCGCCCTCCTTTCCTCGGTTTGCGTCCGTTTTTCGGGAGGTTGACCTCCCTGAAATGAAATAAAGTGATGACAATCTACGTTTTGTATACACATCTCACACTCATGCGTTTTTTTGCTATTTCGCAGATGGCCAATCCCTTCGAAGGTATGGACGACGACCAGAAGGAATACCAGAAGGCTGTCGCTGAGAACGTCAACAAGCGGATGGAAAAGGCAATGGGAGAAATTAAAGCGCGCCATGCCAACGGGACAGCCCAGGTAAGCAAAACTTAGTGATTAATAATTTGATGTACTATTTCTATTCTTGCCGTCGGTGTCGGTGATAGCGGAGCGCTGTCGCCGTGAATGGCCTCAATCGACCAACAACTCACACAGTGCGAACGAACGAACTGATGATTGACCCCTCCCTCTCTTGGTTTTTGCCTCAGGCCGATGACCCTGATCATGCACCAACCGGAGATGCATACAAAAAGCACCAGTTGATGATGAGCAAGAAGCGCCAGCAGGCAAAGCAGGCAAAGGAACATGGGAGGGCTCAGGAAGTTGCAATGATTCAGGCGGAGAGGGAGAACATTAAACGGAACGCCAACAAAGACGATGAAGATACGGACGAGGACAGCGATGAGTATGACGAGCTGCTGGAGGGGCTTGACCACGACCCTGAAATCAGCGCGCTGCGTAGCAAGAGGATGATGGTGAGTCTTGGATTTGTTTTGTTGCGCTTTTTTTTTGTGTAATCATTGTATTGACCATCATCTGCCCTCCTGCTCGCTTGATCACGAAGGACATGAGACAGCAGCAGATTGAACGTGCTGAAAACCAGGCCAAAGGCCACGGGTCAATGCGACTCATCACGCAAGACGAATTCCTCACAGAAGTGACAGGAAGCAAGTTTGTGGCTGTGCATTTCTTCCACAGGGAGTTTGAGCGCTGCAAGATCATGGACCACCACTTGGAACTTATAGCACCCCTCCACTTTGAGTGCAAATTCCTCAGGATCGATGCAGAGAAATGCCCCTTTTTTATCCAGAAATTGCAGATCCAGGTGAGAGAAGATGGCACTCTATTGTAGGGGAATAGAATAGACCGGGCCGAGCGAACTGGAAGTTATTTTTCTTGTCTCCAACTAACCTCACCCCCTATTTTTATCTCCTATGTGCCAACAGACCTTGCCAACACTTATGGTGTTCAAAGACGGTGTTACTGTTGATAAACTGACAGGATTCCAGGGTCTATCAAGCGAGGATGATCCGGACAAATGGCATACAGGGAAGTTGCAGCAGTGGATCTCAACTACTGGCGCTATCAAATACACTATTCCCTCTGAAGAAATGAGGGCTGAAATGAAACGTTTTGGCATTCAAGAGGTGCGTATTTTCAAAGCGAATGAAATCAGGGAAAGGAAAGCCAGAAGCGCAAGGGCGCTATAATCTCATCTAACCCTAACCTACTCCCCTCCCCGCCTTTGTAATGTACGCATCGTTTGCCCACTGTAACAACAACAACAACAACAACAACAACAACAACAACAACAACAACAACAACAACAACAACAACAACAACAACAACAACAACAACAACAGCGAGGAGCAATTTGGTCAGAAAACAGGGCCTATAACTCGGATGACGACTCCGACGGATATTGAACACACTTTTGCCAACGCTTAACAAAATGTTTAATGACGCTGTTGAGATTTGCTACGATTTGTGTTATATTTATGAATTTTACTGCAGACAGATGGCACCAAAACCCCCAGCTTTGTCCTTGTTCATGAGTGGATTTTATGAAATCCGAGTTTGATTTTTTATGGTTTTTTTTGTTTTTAAAGTTTTGGGATGGGCACAAGAGAGAGAAAAAGTCCATCACTGTCTCGCGACAATGACAGACTTCACCCCCTCACACACAGTCACATTCAGGCGCTTACTTGGAGGCGGCGGTGAACTTGGTGATGGCCTTGGTTCCCTCACTGACGGCGTGCTTGGCAAGCTCCCCAGGAAGCTGAAGGCGGACAGCGGTCTGGATCTCGCGACTCTGAAGGGTGGCCTTCTTGTTGTACTTGG
>Ga0115554_1003495_pt1 | contig 10579 bp, 9 predicted proteins | sample COGITO_mtgs_1104_3_FD_87283 | JGI IMG/M metagenome (GOLD analysis project Ga0115554, IMG submission 87283) | Pelagic marine microbial communities from North Sea - COGITO_mtgs_110404 | ecosystem: Environmental > Aquatic > Marine > Epipelagic | place: Germany:Helgoland, sampling site Kabeltonne... | reverse complement strand
TCCTGCTACCGCTCGTCCCCGAGTACATCGGCTACGCGGATCAATCCGTTGGCGGTTCACTCTTTCGCAGCGTCAAACCGCGCATCGAATATACCGGCGAGCACGAGTTCAAATACCGCGTCGATTTTGATAATCTAGAAGTATCCGACGACATTGCCGCGATCTGCGTGTCCCGCCCGACCAATCCGACCGGCAATGTATTGACCGACAACGAAATCGCCCAGCTCGCACGACTCGCTGAGGATCATGGCATCCCGTTGATCATCGACAACGCCTACGGTGCCCCCTTCCCCAATGTTATTTTTACCAAGGCCACACCGATCTGGAATGACAACATCATCCTCACACTCAGCCTCTCCAAGCTCGGCCTTCCCGGCACACGCACCGGCATCGTGATTGCCAGACCAGAGATCATCAAAGCCGTCGCCTCGATGACCTCGATTATCGGCTTGGCCAACACCAACACCGGCCAAGCGATCGCGCAACCACTGATCGAAAGCGGCGAAATTCTACGCCTCAGCAACGAGCTAGTGCAACCGTTCTACCGCGACAAATCCGTGCAAGCTCAAGCATGGGTGCAACAATATTTCGACCCCACCCTCGATTACTACATCCACCGCAGCGAAGGCGCATTGTTTCTATGGGCATGGTTCAAAGGGCTACCTATCACCTCCCGCGAACTCTACGAACGCCTCAAAGCGCGTAACGTCCTCGTCGTGCCCGGCAGCTACTTCTTTTTTGGTCAAGACGACAGCGACTGGAAGCACCGCGATGAGTGTATCCGCATCAACTTCTCCATGCCCGCAGAAGACGTGCAAGCTGGCATCCGCATCATCGGCGAAGAAGTCTCCAAAGCCTACGATGAAAAGTAAAGCTTCGGCGTGACAGCCTCCGCTTGCACTGCGCTTAAGCGAAGGATATTAGAAATGTTTTGTTGCGAATGCACGACCAGAGGCAGGCTTCGGTCTCGTTTCACTCGATCGAAGCACTTAAAAGTGCTTACTCGCGAAAGATCGCCCTGAATGCGATTTTAGAGAGCGCTCAAATGCAGCCGCTTTTTCGACGTCTCTAAATGCGACAGCAGTTTGTATGCGCCACGGACGAAACTTAGATGTGTGAGAAACATCACCATTATTGTGCTTGTTCGAGCGTTACTGTAAGTCTGCTGTGCACCCTACATAGTGATGTTCACCGCATTCGGAGAGCAAAATATAGACGTATTGAAAATCTGGCATGCCAGGGCGTAGGGAGAGAGAAACGAGAAAGTGCTAGACTGCGAAGCCCGGCTTCGGCGGCGCAAGCGCCTTACTACGCCGAGGCAGGCTTCGATCTCGTTTCACTCGATCGAAGCCTGGTGGGCCCGGTGGGATTTGAACCCACGACCAAAGGATTATGAGTCCTCTGCTCTAACCACTGAGCTACAGGCCCGCTTAGAAAGTTTTGAACAAAAAGGGGTTTATTCAGGCGCGTCGAACATTTTCGCAGAGGACTTCTGTCCTCAAGGCATTGCCTGTGGCAATGGTTGTCGTCGCTGCACTCCTCGGAACTAACCACTGAGCTACAGGCCCGCTTAGAAAGTTTTGAACAAAAAGGGGGTTAATCAGGCGCGTCGAACTTTTTCGCAGAGGACTTACGTCCTCAAGGCATTGCCTGTGGCAATGGTTGAACATACCCGCGACGAAGAAACCTGCGTCAAGCCGAGCACAAGAGGGTTGCCGACTGCAGTCAAACCGACTGCGCCACCAAGGCACTCGGTTAGAGTAATGCCGCAAACGCTGCTGCCGCTGCCTGGTAGACCGAACAGCTTGCTTGCGGAGTGATTGTGCTGCCCACCTCAGGTTGGCAGAAGCGATACTCGAGCGTCGCGAGATCACAGCCCAAACTGTTCGAAGCCGCGCGCATCGCTGCACCCAGACCAACGGAACCGCTGACTACGAGACGCTCCACCTTAGCTTGAAAAACATCGGCAATAACTTGCGCAATCGCATCATTTTTCGATGCCCCGCCGGTGAGATAAATCACTTCAGGCTGTAACTGCATCCAGTCCGTGCACTGTTTCATGTTGAGAAACTGCCCTTCAACACAGGCACGTATCGATGCGTCGGCATCGGCCCAATTTTCGAATGCTGCGCTACCTTTTAGAATCGGCGCGGGGAGATCCACCCGCGGACTGGTTTCAGGGCGAAAGAACGGTACCATATAATTGCCGTCATTGCCGCTTGGCGTGTTAGCCAAGGCTTGCGTGAACTGGTCCCAGCCGTAGTCGAATCTATCTTTCACTGCTTCACGGGCGAGTGAGCCGTTCACGAAGCATTGCAGCGACATCGAGCCACCACTGGGGTTACCAAACACATGGCCGCAGCCAGCTGGGTCGGCGACGACGCTCGGCATGGCAGCGAAAAACGTATCGGAGGTGCCGAGCGAAACGACCAGCTTACCAGGGCGACTCGCGCCCATACCAACCAAACTACTTGGATTATCGCCGGTGAAGATCGTCACTGGTACATCGGTAGCAAAACCGTATTTTTTGGTAAAGTAGTCGCAGAGGGTGCCAGCGATTGTATTGCCAGGTTGAACAGCAGGGAGCTTGTTAAGTAGATCGGGCGCAGTGGCGGCGAGTAACTCTGAGTCCCAATCCCACGTGTCGATATTAACCAAGTTCATCCCTGCGCCGTCGCCGGTATCGATCGCTGCGTCGGCGCCAATCAAGACACTACAGAGGAACGAACTGACCAAATGAATACGCGCCGTCTGCTCATACGCAGCTGGATCATTTTTATAGAAGCGGCGGATTTGCGGGCCGGTGAAGCGCTCGATCGCAATCGAGCCAGACTTGGCACAGACAACCTCTTCGCCGCCAACGGCAGCAGTCATTTCGTGACATTCCTCAGCCGTAGAGCTGTCCATCCAAATGGGCGACGTCGCCCGCGACAGAGTCGGCGCGAGTTGCTCCGTGAGTGTCTGATTCTCGGCGAGTGTATCAATCGCGGTGAACCACTGCTCGTTCAAATATACGGAGCCGTGTTGCTGACCAGCACCAGAGATGGCACGCACCTTGGATAAATCGCACTGCTCTTTTAGCTCTTTGAGCAGCAGCTCGAGCGCGTCGAGCCACATGCGCGGATCCGAGTGCACCTCGCCATTTTCGCCACCAGGGATAAATCCCGAGGGTGCGTTATATTGGGGCAACTGCTCACCAAAGTTAACGGATGCTTCGGCGACAATCGTGCCGCTATCAACGTTAATAATTAGTGCAGAGCAGCTTTGCGTAGAAGAATCGAGACCGAGTGCGTACATGTGATAGTGAGCGCACTTCGTGCGCAGTGAGAGTTATGCCGCGCTATGCGCGGAGTGAAAGTGAGAGGTGATAATGCTGAGTGATTAAATGCACTAAAGCTGTTTGACCGATTAGCTGAATAATGGAGGGCAATGCTCTGTCATTGCCGCACGTAAGTGTCGTTGATATCGGTGTTTCTGTAATTTTTTTCTAGCTTAGGCGGAAACGACGGAGCGTTTACCTCCAACAATGAACGTGCCGCGCGCGAAGTGAAAGTAATAACATAAGAGCCACACTCTTCACTAACACTCTCACTACGCACAACATGCATTCACTCTAAATATTCGCTCGGCGAATTTTTAGATGAATTCGTTCAACAAGTTCTCCATGCGCTCCTGACGGCCACTCGCTACGATCGGCTCTGGATTAGAGAGGGCATATTTCTCAAGATCTTCAAAGCCGACTTCACCCGCTTCGATCTTCGCGCCGATGTCTTTATCAAAGGTGCTGTAGCGTGCCTGGACGAAGTCACTCATACGACCATCCCTGCGGATTGCTGCCGCGACTTTGAGCCCGCGTGCAAATGCATCCATACCGCCGATGTGGGCGTGCATGAGATCGATCGGCTCGTGTGATTCGCGACGACGCTTGGCATCGAAGTTAAGTCCACCGGTCGTGAGACCGCCCATTTCGAGTATGCAGAGCATCACTTGTGTGGTTAGGTAAATGTCCGTTGGGAACTGATCCGTATCCCACCCGATGAGTTCGTCACCACGGTTGGCGTCAACGCTACCGAGCATGTTCGCATTGTTACAAACAGTCAGCTCGTGCTCCATCGTGTGCCCCGCAAGTGTCGCGTGGTTGGTCTCGATGTTGAGCTTGAAGTGATCCATCAAGCCGTATTCGCGCAGGAAGTTCAGGCAAGCAGCTGAATCCGAATCATACTGGTGAGTGGATGGCTCGCGTGGTTTTGGCTCGATGTAGAATGGGCCTTTAAAACCGATCTTCTTCGCGTGATCGACTGCCATGTGCAGGAACGCGCCGAGGTGGTCGAGTTCGCGCTTCATGTTGGTGTTGAGCAATGTGGAGTAGCCTTCGCGTCCACCCCAGAAGGTGTAACCGAGGCCGTCGAGCTCGTTGGTGCATTCGAGTGCCTTCTTCACCTGCGCCGCTGCGTAAGCATAGACCTGAGCGTTCGGCGAGGTCGCACCACCTTGCGAGTAGCGAGGATGTGAGAAAAGACATGCGGTGCCCCAGAGGAGTTGCACGCCTGTTTCTTTTTGCTTCACCTTTAGTTTGGCAACCACTGCGTCGAGCGCAGCATTCGAAGCAGCCAGGTCGTTCAGTTCCGGTGCGATGTCGCGATCGTGCCAACAGTAGAAGTCGATGCCGATTTTTTCGAGGAATTCAAAGAAAACATCGACGCGTGCAAGGGCGTTATCCACCGAATTGCTGCCGTCATCCCAAGGCATTTGCGCAGTGCCACCACCGAATGGGTCGGACAACTCATTACGCATCACGTGCCAGTATGGAGCCGCGAAGCGCAAGTGGTCCTTCATCGACTTGCCGTCAACGAGTTCGCTCGGATTGTAATGTTTAAACGCCAAGGGATTCTTAGAAGAAGTGCCCTCAAATTGGATTTTGTCGCAGTCGAAATAGTGCATGATTTTGTCGGTTTTTACTTTGAATGTGTAATAATAAAACACTCAGTATAGCGCAAAGCACACCCAGCTTAAACCGTATATTGCGTATATATTCTGTTGATATGCGCAATCTGCTGGTATTTAAGCAAACGCATGGCAAAACAAATAGCGATTGTGATGACAGAGGTGTTTCTGCGACGCTTAACGCCGTCGTTGATCCCATTCGTTCGTCGCCAGCATGACTTTCGTATTGTTAGTATTCACCGCCCGATTGATGAACTGCGCGATCTGTTAACTGAACTAAAGCCCAGCGCACTGATCACCGAATGGCTACCTGACGTAACCGAGGCACTACTGGAATTACGACTACCCACCGTCATTGCCGATACCGACAAGCACTACCCAGGAGTCACCAGTATCGATGTCGACGATTGGCAAGTCGGTGCTGAGGCGGCGCGCGCATTTGCCCAGGCCGGCTATCGCAGCTTCGCTTGCCTCGGCAATTTGACCCCCTATTCCGAACAACGCATCGAAGGATTTCGTCGCGAACTGGACGATCAGGTGGCATTCTCGATCCATCAAGAAGATGCATTCAAAGAGGCACGTTACAGTGAAGACTTTGCACAGTCCCATCCCGCACTAAGTGCATGGCTAGAATCCCTGCCGAAGCCGGTTGGCATCTTTGCGGTGCATGATCCACTCGGACGCTTCCTCTGCGGTGCCTGTCGAAGAATGGGGATTCGGGTGCCGCAAGAAGTCGCCGTGATCGGTGCCAACAATGATGCACTCGTATGCGGGTTAAGCTACCCGATGCTTTCAAGTGTGTCGATTCCATGGGACACGATCGGCGAAGCAGTCGGCGAGGCCCTGCGTGCTTTACTCGCAGGTGAAGCGCCGCCAACTAAACCCGTTCGAGTGCCTTCAGGGGGAGTCGTATTACGCCATTCTGCGAATCATCTCGCAGTTGAAGACCCGCTCTTGCGGCGCGTGATGTCTTATCTTTCTGAACGTATCCAAGATCCCATTACAGTCGAAAGCCTATGCGCAGAATTGCGGATCGCTCGCCGTGGGCTGGAAAAGAAATTTCGAGAATACTACCACTGCACTCCCTGGGAAATGCTTTGTCAGCTCAGAATCACCCGCGCAAAACAGCTGCTGTCTGATACCAACCATCCCATCTCGATGATTTCCGAACTCTGCGGGTTTAACGATCCCGAGCGAATGGCAGTGGTCTTTAAGCGCATCGAGGGTATTGCTCCCTCAGTATTTCGCAAAGGATCCATGCCACAGTCATCCAATCGACAACGTTTGTAAAAAAAGTGCTGAGGATTCTGACTCGCACTGGTCCTTATGCAGCACACCGTTAATTGCCCGAATAAAATACCCTCAGTCTTATACCGCACTTTTGACAAATCTTCAAATGCCTCCACAGTGTCACCATTATGCCCGATACTTCTGATCAAAAATCGCTCGACTCATTTCGCTCTTCGCTGGATGCCAGCTACGAATGGCCCGCTCTCTATCCGTTTAAATTTATCGTGCCCAAAGCCCACACGGAGACGGTACTCGCACTGTTTGCCGATGACCCTGTCCGCGCCAAAGAGTCTTCCAGCGGTCGCTTCACTGCTTATACCATAGAGATGCAGATGAACTCCAGTAATGAAGTGATCGCCATTTATCAGCGCGTCACGCAGATTCCAGATGTGATCTCACTGTAAGTTTAAAACCATCTGGAATAGATCTCAAACGACGTCGCTCTCATTCTCATGCGCCAAAAAATACTTTCTCACCTCGCCCGTGCAAGTTGCTTGTGCCTCGCCAGCCTGTTCGGCTTGGTCGCTTGCGCCAAAGACACCCCAGCTCCGATAAAAACCGCTATGACAGACTCTGATCAAACTTCTCTAGAAATCGCCAGCTTTGGCGCAGGTTGCTTCTGGTGTGTCGAAGCTGTCTTTGAAAATCTGGACGGTGTGCATGCGGTCGAGTCCGGCTATATGGGCGGCGAAGTCAAAGACCCCACCTATCGCGAAGTGTGCACAGGCACCACGGGCCACGCCGAGATCACTCAAATCAGTTTCGATCCTGCCGTGATTACGTATGAGACACTACTAGATTGGCTGTGGCGCTCACACAATCCCACCACATTAAATCGCCAAGGTGCGGATAGTGGCACCCAATATCGCTCGGTGATCTTTTATCACAGCGATTCCCAGCGTATCAGCGCCGAAGCGTCCAAAGCTGCAGCGCAAAAAGATTTCGATGCTCCAATCGTGACTGAGATAACCGCCGCCGAGACCTATTACCCGGCAGAGGACATCCACCAGGATTACTATCGATTGAATAAATCAGCACCGTATTGCCAAATGGTAATTCGCCCAAAGTTAAAGAAGCTCGACCTTGAATAATGGCGGCCGATTTGTTTTACTCTCTACTGAATGGCAGCAAAAAAACGTGCAAAAAAGAATTCTCGCTCAGCTCGTAAGCCGATCCTGACGATACTTCGTAATCTGTTAGTGCTTGGCGTTGTCGCACTCATTTCGAGCTACTATTTTGGCTCGTTTGCCTTACGCGTACAGATAGAGCGTGCTGCGATTCAAACCATCAACGCGGTGCGCTCGTCAGAATGGCTGCCGCGCCCTGTCACTAGCCTGCTGAACTTGGCCTACGATACCATCCCTGGGAGCGAGGGACTGGTGGTCGAAGGCGGCGAACTCGGACACGATGAAACTCCGCTGATTGCCGGTCTGCCAGGATCAAACTCGCCGGTTCGCGTACTCCGCAATAAAAGCTACATCAACCTGTTTAACGAAAAAGCACGGCAAACAACCTGCATCGCTTTCAAGCTCAGTGGTGGTGATCCCCAAGACGCACCGATTCCCGACGATTTTTTTGAAGATCCGCGAATTAAGCAACTGCGCGCTCGCGACCTACTTTTAGGATACTGGCAGCCTCAGACAATTGCACCAGCGCAAGCCCTAGCAGCGGAGTTTGGTACAGTCGGTGCAAACGAAGCCTGCTTAGTGACTAACCTTGCGCCGATGTCGGCGACATTTAGTTCAGGTCTATGGCAGCGCCTTATGTACGAAATAACGGTCACCTATCCGCGACGTTTTGGCGAAACGTGGATTTACCTTGGCCCGGTGATGCACACGCAAAGCTCCAAGCTCGATTCAGGGGTGCCAATTCCCGATGGTTTTTTCGCGATCGTATTTGACCAAACAGAGGCCGGCGGTCTGCGGGCGATCGCCTTTCTGGTGCCTCAAGACGCCACAGATACAAAATTGCGTCGTTACATCACCTCAATTGCCAAGATCGAAGCTCACACAGGCTTAAAATTCCTGCCCGAAGTCGATTACCATGCGCAAGAAGTACTCGGCTTGGCAGTCAGCCCACAACTTTGGTAGCACAAAGTAAAGAAGCGTGGGCGACCCCGCCCACACTCCTTTGCTAATACGACTTCGCGAAAATCACACGTTTCCCGGGCTTGCCAGTAAACACACAGACAACTTCTTCTTTAAGCGTCGCATTCGGAATGCAGCGCACAGTGACTTTGTATTGCTTGGCGATTTTGTCTTCAAGTTCAGGTTCGCAGCAGAAGCCCATCGAAGCAAAGCCACCGTGAATCTCTGGAGCATTTTTATTCTTCGGGGTGAAAAATTCGACGAACTCAGCCTCTGTAGTGATGTCGCGCGTGTGCTCCTTGCGGAACTTCTTGGCCTTGGCGAGCATCCCGTCTTGCATCTCATCCAACAGGCTCGCGATGTTGCTGACGAATTTATCACTAGCAAGCGCTTGCTTATCCTTAGGCGCACGGTCGCGGCGACCAACCATCACATTGCCAGCCTCAATATCTCGCGGTCCAACTTCAACACGAACGGGAATGCCCTTCTTAATCCAATCCCAAGCCTTCTCGCCGCCGCGCATATCACGATCGTCGAACTCGACCTTCACAGGCGCACCCATGTAAGTCTGCCCTTCGAGAGCTTGCTTCAAGTCGAGGCAGTAATCGATTACTTCGGCGCGGGTCTCTTCCTTCGGAGTGAATGGAATGATAACAATATGCGCGGGCGCAATACGCGGCGGCAGCACCAGGCCATCGTCATCAGAGTGCGCCATAATCAAACCACCAACCAGACGAGTCGATACACCCCATGAAGTGGTCCAGGCAAATTCCTCTTTGCCTTCGGCGCTCAAGTATTTGATGCCACTGGACTTGGCGAAATTCTGCCCGAGGAAGTGCGATGTGCCGGCTTGCAGTGCCTTACGGTCCTGCATCATCGCTTCGATTGCGTAGGTCGCATCGGCGCCGGGGAAACGTTCCGCGGCAGTCTTCTCACCAGTAATCACCGGCATCGCCATGAAATTTTCCGCAAAGTCGGCATAGATGTCGAGCATTTGGCGTGTTTCGCCGAGCGCCTCTTCGGCGGTCGCATGCGCGGTATGGCCTTCCTGCCAGAGGAACTCGGCAGTGCGCAGAAAGAGTCGGGTGCGCATTTCCCAACGCACGACATTGGCCCACTGATTAATTAGTAGCGGCAGGTCACGGTAGGATTTTATCCATTTAGCAAACAGTTCGCCGATGATGGTCTCAGAGGTCGGCCGCACGATCAGCGGCTCTTCGAGCTTGCCCGCAGGCTGTAGCTTACCATCTGCATCGGCTTCGAGGCGCGAGTGTGTGACGACCGCGCATTCTTTAGCAAAGCCATCGACGTGCTCGGCCTCCTTTTGTAGGTAGCTCACTGGAATGAACAGCGGAAAGTACGCGTTCTTGTGACCGGTCTCTTTAAAGCGACGGTCGAGGTCGGCTTGAATATTCTCCCAAATCGCGTAGCCCCACGGCTTGATCACCATACACCCGCGCACCGGCGAGTTCTCGGCGAGATCGGCGGCCTTAATGACCTGTTGATACCATTCCGGATAGTCTTCGTCGCGGGTGGGTGTAATTGCGGTTTTTGCCTGTTGTGCCATGAGTCAAGGAAGCAAATAGCCCGAGCCCTTCGCTGCAATGCCAAACTGCTACCACCCACCTGTTGGTCGTTCGTCGCCGAGCCAACCGCCTTTCACAAAATCAACCATTGGCGCGACCGCCTCAGGAAAGAACTTCGCCAAGATAAAACTGAGAATCACTATACCGATGAAAATAACTAGGCCTTTGCCAGCGCTCTTGAGTAGCTTTAAACACAGCACAAACAATACGAGCAAAATGACCCAAGCAAAGATGTTACGCGACAGTAGAGCGTCTTTTAGCATTTCCATGATCTAGAATAGTTACGATTGATCACCAGTGAGGCAAGCCTTCACAGCGACAGAATTAACCGTAGCCAAGTGACTACTTTGCCACGCCGATAAATTCCTGCTGCATCCAGTGCTGCAGGCAACTCGGCACCTTCACGCAGCCTGCGTAGCTCGAACCGCCAACCTGACAAAACCAGTAACCCGAAGCACGCATCAACAAGCTGAACAGACACGTCAGCTTGCGCATTCATATTACAGTCCCACTGAAAGCGGCATCTTTTACACGCTAAGGATTTAGAAGCGGCACCGTGGCACTACGATTTACTGTTTTACAGATGGAAAGTTTCCCCGTTTAAACATCACATGCATTATTTAATTACCGGGGGCGCAGGATTCATCGGCTCACATATTAGCGAACGGATGC
>Ga0115554_1003493_pt1 | contig 10581 bp, 9 predicted proteins | sample COGITO_mtgs_1104_3_FD_87283 | JGI IMG/M metagenome (GOLD analysis project Ga0115554, IMG submission 87283) | Pelagic marine microbial communities from North Sea - COGITO_mtgs_110404 | ecosystem: Environmental > Aquatic > Marine > Epipelagic | place: Germany:Helgoland, sampling site Kabeltonne... | reverse complement strand
GTAGAAAGTCTTGAAGGAGATAAGTCTGAAAATGATACTGCAGAAAAGGGAGAAGATAAAAGTCCGGATGAAGAAAGTCTAAAAAAAGAAAAAAATAAAGATGAAGAAAACAAGGAGGCTGAATAATGGCTTTTCAAACAAGAAGAAAATATTGCTTTTTCAAAGAAAATAACATCACAGCTGTAGATTATAAAGATGTTAAATTGTTAAAAAGGTTTACGAATGACAACGGTAAAATTATGCCACGTAGGGTAACCGGTACTAGTGCAAAAATGCATCGGAAAGTTGTTAGTGCTATTAAAAGAGCTAGAACTATTGGTCTAATGCCATTTGTTGATAGCGGTTCTGAATAAAAATACGGAGATTATATCATGAAAGTTATTTTACTTAACGATGTCGAAAACTTAGGACTAGCTGGGGATGTTATAACTGTAAAACCGGGGTATGCTAGGAATAGACTAATACCTCAAGGCCTGGCATTAAGAGCTTCTACAAAAAACGTCGCTGTTGCAAGTGAACGCAAGAAAGTTGCTAATACCAAACTCGAGCGCGAAAATAGTGCTTTGCAAAATTTAGCTAAAAAGCTCAGCAATGTAGAAATTACTATTGAAGTAAACGTTGGCGAAGAAGAAAAAATGTTTGGTTCTATTACAAATATAGATATTCATAAAGAATTAGCTGCTAAGGGTTTTGATTTAGATAAAAATCAAATAACTATAAAAGAGCCCATTAAGGCATTGGGTATATATCATGCAACTGTTGAAGTAGCAAAAAATATAAAACCTGATATTAAACTATATGTAATTAAGGGTTAACACTCTAATATTTTATAATGTTTGTAGAGGTATCGTTACCAATATCTTCGTTTAAAACATTTACATATTTAGTACCTGAAAATCTAGAGACCCAATCTTTAATTGGCTCAAGGGTTACTGTCCCCTTTGGTAATAGAAAAGTAAGTGGAGTCATAGTATCGTTAATGGACAGCACTTCTTTTAGTGGTGAAGTTAAATCAATTTCTAGCTTTGATGATGATGCTCCGATTATTTCTCAAAATTTATGGAAGCTGGTTAGATGGGTAAGTCATTATTATATTACGCCAATTGGAGTAGTATATAATACTGTACTCTCATTTAACATATCAAAAAATTATATACCTCGTCAATCATGGTTTGTGAAAAATAGCAGTAAAGATATAGATCTTTTATTAAAAAAAACAGCTCCTAAGCAGTACCTTGTTTACAAAGCTATTCAACAATCTTCTCAGAAATATATTAAAGTATCTTCTTTAAAAAATATAAGCTCTAATCCTATATCAATTTGTAAAGCACTCCAAATCAAAGGGTGTATTGAGTTAGTAAAAAAAGATGATAATCAAGGCGGGAATAGTTTGACGTTTAATCCTGTAAAAAAAAATATTTCTTATAATGAAGATCAGCTTAAGGTTATTGATAATATAAAATCTTCTCTTAAGACTAAAAAATTTAAATCAAACTTGTTGCATGGAGTCACAGGCAGCGGTAAAACAGAAATTTTTATTGAAGTCATCAAAGCTGTGATTAAAATGGAAAGGTCAGCCATTATTTTAATTCCAGAAATTTCATTAACCCCTCAAATCGCAGGGAGATTTAAGGATGTTTTTGGTCAAGAAATTGCCTTGTGGCATTCTCAATTAACAAAATCTCAAAGGGCAAAAACTTGGAATGAAATAAATAACGGTGATTGTAAAATTGTCATAGGAGCTAGGAGCGCAGTTTTTTCACCAGTAAAAAAATTAGGTTTAATTATCGTAGATGAGGAGCACGATTCCTCTTTCAAGCAAGATTCCCCATCGCCTAGATATCACGCGAGAGATGTTGCTATTATGCGAGCAAAAATCGAAGAGTGCACTGTTATACTATCTAGTGCAACGCCTAGTTTAGAAACATTTTATAATTATAAAAATTCCAAACACAGGTACTTAAGTCTGCCAAAGAGATATGGCAAAGCTGTATACCCTACTGTTAAAGTTGTGGATTTAATTGATGAAAGTAAGGAAACTGGAAAATTCAACATAATTATATCTGGAACACTACAACGAAAGATAGAAGAAAAATTAAAAAACAATGAGCAAGTATTGCTAATCCAAAATAGAAGAGGTCATTCCCCAACTGTTAAATGTTCAGATTGTGGATCTCTTGTTATGTGTTCTGCTTGTAAAACACCACTCACTTTTCATAAGTATGATAACAAGCTCAAATGTCATATATGTGGATTTATAAGTAGTAAAATTTTAGATACTTGCAAGGACTGTCAAAGTCAAAATTTTTTATATGTTGGCACTGGGACACAAAAAGTAGAGAGTATTTTACAAGAGACTTTTCCAAATGCTAAAATATCAAGAGTCGATCATGATAGCACTAAAAAAGATTCATCTGCAATCAAAATACTGCAATCATTTCTTGATGGGAAAGTTGATATATTATTAGGAACTCAAATGATTGCGAAAGGTTTAGATTTTCCAGGTATTACCTTAGTTGGAATCATTAATGCGGACCTAGGTCTTCATCTTCCTGACTTCAGATCTAGTGAGCGAACTTTTCAATTGATATATCAAGCGTCAGGAAGAGCAGGAAGAGGTCAAAAAAAAGGGGAGGTCATTATTCAGACATATGATAAAGACAACGCAGTTATCCAAGCAGCATCTAGACTCAATTTAGAAAAATATTATGAGGACATGTTAGATGATAGGCAGCTGCTTAACTATCCACCTTATAGTTGGGTTGCAAAAATTGAATTTATTGGATCAAACCCAAAATCTGTTTTTTCATTATCAAATAAAATCCGTAATAATTTAATGAATCCATATAAGGGGCTTGAAATATTAGGCCCGGCACCCTGTTTCAAAGAGAAAGTAAATAATAAATATAGATTTCAAATTATATTAAAATCATCGAAAAAATATGATGTAAACAGTAGTAAGCTACATTTTTTTGTTAGTCAAAATTTTGTTAAGTATAACAATAAAGTTCCAGGTTCAAATAAAATCCACATTCATATTGATCCAGTGACAATGATATGAAAAAAGCACTAGGATTAGTATTAATAGCATCTTTATTTGCGAATGAAAATCGACCTGGTTTATCTACTTGGTTTTCCGCCTCTGAACTATCTCATGCTGGAGGGGGCAAGTTGTTAATCATGCCGACTTCAAGAAATGTAAACATGATAACATCTATTAAAAATCAATCTTTCTCAACTTCATTCATTTTCTACCCCGCGGGTATTCAAGCACAGTCTGTTTCATTGATTTACCCAAAGAATAATAAAATTATAATTAGATCAATAAACCATATATCTTACGGAGCTTTCAACGGTTATGATGAAAATGCTCAACAAACAGAAAACTACACGGCAAGTGATACATGGATTAAGTTAGGATATTCAAAGGCATCAAAATCACTACCATTAAGCTTTGGGATTTCAAACCAGATATATATTTCTAAATTAGAAGACCATAATTCTACGTCATTATATTCCTCTTTTGGTATTATTTGGCATTTGGATAAATACAATTTAGATATTGGAGGAAGGATTAAAGACCTCCTTTTAATAAACAAGAGCACAGATATAGGTGCTAGCGATAATTCATTAGAGGTAGAGATGGGATTTTGCAAAAAGTTAACCTATCTACCGTTAAAGCTTTCAATAGATTGTATAATTAGCAATGATTTGAGACTTGAAGATTATTTTATAAGTGGAGTTTTTACAATTTCTAAAAATATTTATTTGACTATAGGGACATCTACAAGAAAATATAGCCAAAACACAGAGCAAAATCTAACGCGCACAATTTTTGGCTCGAGCGGGATTGGAGTCAAGTATAAAAATAAAGATCTTACAATAGGGTATGGTTTGTATTTCTATGGCACGGGAGGTTTCTCAAATGGATTAGACTTAACTATAAATTTTTAATGAAAAAAATTATAGTTTATCTAATTCTCAGCAATATTTTATTTGCTCAAAATAAATACCCCATAGTTTTAATTCATGGTTTTTTTGGATGGGGTAATAATGAAATGGGAGATTATCGATATTGGGGTGGCAAAAAAGACATTCAAAAAATGTTAGAAGAGAACGGGTTTAAGGTATTTAATGTCTCAATTGGCCCAATATCTTCAAATTGGGATAGAGCCGTGGAGGTATATTATCAGTTAAAAGGTGGGCAAGTAGATTATGGGCTTAATCATTCTAAAAAATATGGCCTTGAACAAAAGCCAATAGATAAAATCTACAAGGGATTATATCCTGAGTGGAGTATTGAAAATCCGGTTCATCTAGTTGGACATAGCATGGGAGGGCAGACAGCAAGAATGCTTCAATATTTATTAGAAAATGAAATTTATATAGATGATAGCTTGGGTTTTATAGAAAATTCAGATTTGTTGGGCAGGTCTAAAAAAGGTTGGGTGTCTAGCATTACTTCCTTGGCAACGCCACACGATGGAAGTACTTTGACAGATATAGTTACTAAGACTTTTCCTTTTATTCAGTACTTTATTGGTCTTGCTGGAGTTGTTGGGACAAATTTTTATGATTTTGATCTTAGTCAGTGGGACATAAATCGAAAAGATAATGAAAACTGGTATAAGTATGTTCAAAGAATGTGGAGTCATAATGCTTGGGACACAAAGAATATAAGCTCTTGGGATTTAAGTTTAGATGGTGCCTCAGAACTAAATAGTTTTTTAAATGTTAGTCCTGATGTCTATTATTTCTCTTATTCATTTTCAGCTACGTCTAAAGATGAAGAAACGGGTTATCATGTACCAAATAAAGATGTGTTTCTATTAATTCGTTCAAGAGCTAAACTTTTAGGTTCAAGAATAGTATTTACTAGTAATGGGAATGAAACAGATTCTACGTGGTGGGAGAATGATGGTATAGTCAATTCCAGGTCTATGAACGGGCCAACTACCGGTGAAAATGGTGCAGATGCAATAGTTAATTATGATCAATCTGCCCCTCTTCTTCAGGGACAGTGGTATACCTTCGAACGAATTAATTTAGATCACTATCAAAGTGTTGGGCATATGCTTCCTAAAGGGAAAAGAAAATTTCTAGATTCTATTTACATTAACCATGCACAGTTATTATGGTCCCTTCCCGAAAACTAGTATGTTTATAATTTATTTTTATTTGTAATATACAACTATGAACCATGGTGAGTTTCTTATATCGTTTTTAATCGACCTTCAAAGAGTTTTTCGGACAAAAGTTGTTCCTACAGACTTGCCATATAGTCAGGTCCAAGCAATAATCATAATTCCTAGTGACGGTATTGAAATGTCAGAATTATCATTAACATTGGGTTTAGATAATAGTACGGTCACTAGACTGGTTGAACGATTAGAGGTGAAGGGTTTTGTTAAAAGAAAAAAAAATAAGCTTGATAAACGGTCAATTATTGTATCCCTAAAGAAAAAGGGGATGAGTATTCAAAAAAGCATTGAAAAAAAATTAGATGAAATTGGAGAACAAATATTTTTTGAAACTAACCAAAGTCAAAAAGAAATTTCTTTAGAAAATTTATCATCTTTTCAATGGAAATTGCGAAAAACTTTCTTAAAAAGGTGAAAATTAATATGTCAGAACTGTCTACACTATTGCTTGAGTGGTTTGATTTGAATAAGAGAATATTGCCTTTTAGAAAAAACAATAAACCTTATGATGTCTGGGTTTCAGAAATAATGTTGCAACAAACTAAAGTAGATACAGTCATTCCATATTATAATGCTTGGATGAAAAAATTCCCTACTATTAAATCTGTTTCTGAAGCTTCTGAAGAAAGTATTTTAAAGTCTTGGGAAGGCTTAGGTTATTATTCAAGATCTAGAAATTTTCATGAAGCAGCAAAAATCATTATAAAAAATTTTAATTCAAAAATACCTGATTCATGGGTTGACTTTAGACGACTTCCTGGCGTTGGAGATTATACAGCAGGTGCAGTTCTCTCAATTGCCTTTAATAAGTCTTATGTGGCTGTCGATGGTAATGTTAAAAGAGTTATGGCTAGGCTAACATCTAGAAAAAAATTAAGCCAACATAATTTGAGATTTATCAAGTCTAAGCTTTTAAAATTGATGGATAAAAATCGTCCGGGAGATTTCAATCAAGCAATGATGGAACTAGGAGCATGTGTCTGTTTACCAAAAAATCCAAAATGTGAACAATGTCCAATAAATAAGATTTGCAATGCTTATATATCTGGGAAACCAACCGAATACCCAGCTAAAGTAGTAAAAAAAATGATTCCTTCCCATATCTTTGTTGGCGGTCTAATTAGAATTTCCAATAAAATTCTAATCCAAAAAAGAGAAGAAAAAATGCTAAATGGGTTATGGGAAATACCTATGAAAAAAATCAATACTCAAAAAAATTTAACAAAAGATTTCAAAAAATTCATCTTTAACAAATATGGTATAACAGTAAAAATAAATAAAAGCTTTTCAGCCATAAAGCATTCTTATTCACATTTTAATATGAAATTAATTGTTATTGATTGTGAAAAAATCAGTAGTATTGTGAAGAAAAAAGATATGTATTCTTGGATTGAAAAAAACGAGATTAATAATTATCCTTTCCATAAGGTAAATCATAAAGTTTTCTCATTATTCAAAGAAAAAACTTGGAATGTCTAGAGCTGTAGTTTCTTTAATTCTTTGGCCGATATGGTTTTTGTACTTAATTGCTATCCTTCCTGTTTTTCTAGTGTTTACTTTAATTTTTGATAGAAAGTATTTTCATTATTTCTTAAGGCCAATGTGTTATTTTTTTTGTCTTCTTGGAGGTCAGTTAGTTAAAAGAACAGGGTTTATTCCAGATGCTAAAAATGGACCTTATTTATATTTAATTAATCATCAATCTCTTTTTGACCACTTTGTGATAGGCTGTTATATCAATCATTATGTTACGGCTATTGCTAAGCAGGAACATTTTTCGTACCCCCTTTGGGGTCAAGTTGCGAAATCATATGGAATAGTTCCGATAAACAGAAAAAATATCAAAAAAGCATTATCAAGTTTAAAGGTTGCGGAAGATGCTATTTTAAAAGATAAAGTATCTATTCTGATTTTTCCTGAAGGCACGAGGTCTATTGATGGGAACTTAGGTGTTTTTAAAAAAGGAGCATTTCATATAGCCAAGAATACGGGAGTTAAAATTGTACCTGTAATTATTAATGGTGCGTATAAAGCAAAAAGTAAATCTGATTGGAGATTAAGCCCAGGAACAATTAATATTCATTTTTCTGATGTTATTGCTTACGATATGTATACTGATATGACTGTAGAAGGCATAAGGGATTACGCGCGAAATAAATTTGAAGAATATGTAGATTAATGTTATTATGAATTTATTGAATTTTAGTAATATCCAGATAAGTCAGATTTTAGTGTCAATTTATTTTTCGATAGTATTTTATCAATCAAGTATCGATAAAATTATTGATAAGGAAAATAATATTATTTTCTTTAATGAACATTTTAAAAACACCGTTATTAAGAATTTTAGTTCTATACTTTTAACTTGCTTGGGATTATTTGAGTTTTTTGTTGCATCACTAAATACGTTTGGTATTTTTTATAGCTTAATTTATTTAGATTTAACTTTCATTTTTTATGGACTGCTTTCGTGCAGTGTCGTATTGCTGATGCTGCTGTTTGGACAACGTCTAGCTAAAGATTATGTTGGTGCTGCTGACATTACTATATATTTTATTTTGTGTATTATTACTATAATGAGTTTTTAAATAAGGATAACTATAATGGATAAATCGCTCACTTTAAAGATGATTGAGTCATATCAGCAGAGCTGTGAAACTGATTCAAAACTAAAATTATCTCGTAATGCGGCTACTCAGAACGAGATCACAGACTTAGCAATGGATTGGAATCAGTTTAGAAAAATAGATCATTCTTTTTCAAATACAATCTCTGGTGAAATGAAAATCACAAACCAAAAATCAAGTGGTCGATGTTGGGGGTTTGCGGGTTTGAATCTTTTCAGAATCTATTTAGGGAGGAAGCACAATATTAGCAATTTCGAGTTTTCACAAACATATTTTATGTTTTGGGATAAATTAGAAAAATCTAATTATTTTTTGAATAGCATAATTCAGACTGCTGAAAGTTCACCGGATAGTCGCATAATAATGCATCTTTTAGAAAGTCCAATTCAAGATGGTGGCCAATGGGATATGTGGGTAAATCTAATAAATAAGTATGGTGTAGTTCCAAAATCTGAGATGCCAGAGACTTATCAATCTAGTCAATCGATGAGGATGAATCGTATGATTACTAGAAAACTTAGAGAGTTCGCAAAGGAATTGAGATATTCAATTAAAAACAATATTAAGAATGAAGATTTATATGAATTGAAAAATCAAATGATTTCAACAGTTTATAGGATGTTAGTAATTCATTTAGGAGAACCTCCGAATAATTTTAATTGGCAAACTAGAGATAAAAAGAAAAACTTTATGCGATTTGAAGGGTTAACACCACAATCCTTTTTTAAAGATCATGTTTCTATCGACTTAAGTAATTTGATTTGTTTAATTAATTGTCCGATGTCAGACAAAAATTATAAAGATATTTATAGTGTTAAATATCTTGGTAATGTTGTCGAAGGTCAACCCATAAGATATCTAAATACTGAAATAGAAATTTTAAAAAAGGCTGCTATTGAATCAATTAAAAATGATGATCCAGTATGGTTTGGTTGTGATGTGGGTAAATATTTACATCGGTCACATGGTGTAATGGATACTAATTTATTCGATTTTGATTTGTTTTACGGTACAAGATTTTCTATGGATAAAGCTAGTCGATTAGAATATGGTGAGAGCAAAATGACTCACGCAATGTTATTTACCGGCGTAGACATAGACTCAAAAGGAAGACCTCGGAAATGGAGGGTTGAAAACAGTTGGGGTGATAGAAATGGAGAAAAAGGATTTTATATAATGTCTGACGAATGGTTTGATGAATATTTATATGAAATCGTCGTAAATAAAAAATATTTACCAGATGAATACGTAAAACTTTATGAAGAAAAAGAAGCGAAGCTATTGCCGCCATGGGATCCTATGGGCGCTTTAGCAAAATAACAAATTATTATGGATTTAAAAATATATTGGCTTTTAGCATTTGTTGGGCTTTATTGGTCTTATTGTATTTTCTGGGGGATTAAGGGTGCTCTTACTTCTAAAACATCTGAAGACTATTTTGTTGCTGGGCGATCAATTGGAACCTGGGTCTTTGTTCTTGCTGCAACAGCAACTAGTTTTTCAGGCTGGACTTTTGTTGGACATCCGGGGAAAATACTTACTGATGGTCTTCCATACGCATTTGCTTCTTTTTATGCATTAACGATCCCTTTTACTGGAGTTCTATTTTTAAGGCGGCAATGGGTTCTAGGTAGAGTTTACAATTATGTAACGCCTGGTGAAATGTATTCAGATTATTATGGAGGAAATTCAATAAGAATATTAACTGTATTAGTCGCTTTCTTATTTTCAGTGCCTTATCTTGGAATTCAGTTGCGAGCTTCTGGGGCATTATTTGATGTCTTAACCGATGGTTTAATTTCTACTAATTTAGGAATGATTCTTTTGTCAACAGTTGTAGTCATTTACGTCGCATCAGGAGGATTAAGGTCTGTTGCTTATGTTGATTGTGCTCAGGCTGTTTTATTAGCTATTGGAATTATTATCTTAGGTGTTATTACGTTGAAATGGATAGGTGGATGGGAATTATTTACACAGGGAATAGGCGTATTAGTTAAAAATGATTTAGTTGGTGGAACCCGTTTAACTGCGGATGGGCTTTCTAATAGAGTTGCAATCCCCGGTTCAATTCAGTTTGTATCCTCCGGCTCAAACGCAATTGGTGGTGTTTGGACAGGAATGATGTGCATGACATATATGTTTGCCTTAATGGGTATACAATCTTCTCCTGCCTTTTCAATGTGGGCATATGCAAATAAAACATCTGAACCCTTTCGTTGGCAACAAGTGATAGCTTCTTCTGTAGTTATAGGAATAATATTATTTTCTTTTACTATTATACAAGGTATGGGAGCAGATGTATTAGTCTTGAATGGTGTCTTTGATACTATATCTGATAGTACGTTAGTGCCAAAACTAATTGATTTAATGTCTGAGTCTGCTCCTTGGCTTGTAGGTTTATTAGCTGTCTGTGCACTTGCGGCAATGCAGAGTACTGGTTCTGCTTATATGTCAACATTTAGTGCAATGATTACTAGAGATATATATAAAAACTTTTATGATGAAGATGTGACTGAAAAAAAGCAAAAGTTTATCGGTCGAATATTTGTAATTGTTGTTGCTTTAGCAGCGCTGCTTGTTGCAATTTTTTCAACTGATGCTTTAGTAATGTTAGGCGGGCTAGCAGTCGCATATGGGTTTCAAATGTATCCAGCACTTTTTGGTAATCTTTATTACAAAAGAATTTCTAAAACTGGAGTTACATTAGGTTTAATTGCAGGCCTAATTGCAGTTACTTTCACAGATAAAATGGC
>Ga0115554_1003490_pt1 | contig 10584 bp, 8 predicted proteins | sample COGITO_mtgs_1104_3_FD_87283 | JGI IMG/M metagenome (GOLD analysis project Ga0115554, IMG submission 87283) | Pelagic marine microbial communities from North Sea - COGITO_mtgs_110404 | ecosystem: Environmental > Aquatic > Marine > Epipelagic | place: Germany:Helgoland, sampling site Kabeltonne... | reverse complement strand
ATCGCGCGCCGTTTTTCCTGCGCAGGCCCAAGGATCAAAACGTAGGCGATCTCCTTTTGTGATTTCTGATGGTGATAGTAATCGACCATCAGTAAGTGATGTTCTCCCGGATGTCTGTCCCTGAGCCATATTGCAACATCGGTCACGTCATCGCGTAGCAAGTCATAGCGCGTCACTGGGTCGATCTCCGCGTGTTTCATTCATTCTTCTCCTGTGGTTGTGAGAAGAACTTTGGCCAAACTCGAGCAATACAAAGCAGATGTGCTCAACTAATTGGTGCTATGTCTCTCTAAGTATAACAAATCCGAATTTGGAAGATTTTCCTTTGCCTTTTGCACGATTGGCCAACCTTCGTTGCATCTGAAGCATTCTGCTTGAGATCAGAGCTCCGATGAGAGGGAGCATCAGTTCGGAAGGCCGAAAGATGAGTAAGAAACCAATTTCATTTCGAGAGCAGATGGACCTTGCACGTCCGGATGTGGTTGCAAGGCAGAAACGCAACCGCCGCAAAAGCGCCATTGCCATTCAGCTTCGTGCTCTGCGCGACGCGCAAGGCATGACACAGGCTGATGTCGCAGAGGCGATGGGTATGACCATACAGGACATTGAGAAGATGGAGTCATTAGTTGGGCTGCTTCCAAGCATTGAGGACCTCGAGCGCTTCGCCGTCGTCTGCGGCGGTCGCGTCGAAGTTGTGATCTTGCCAGAGAAATCGGATCAGGTGACTGGTACATCTGAAAACTCCCCATCTGAGTAGTCTGTTCACTCCTTAGAACGGGCCTTCGCTACCGCCATCATCAATGCCGAAGAGGCTGCCATCAATGTATGATGAAAGCACGGCTTCTCTGATCCGATCCGCCCCGGACCTTCCGGGCCTCGATAGAGATCGGTTGCCGGAACACCTGTCGCGAGCATTCGCTGAAATCGTGTCGGCCCGCATCGCTTTGCGCGATGCCGAGACACCTGCTGGTGACATTAGCGATACCATCGCGTTCGCGCGGAGGCTGGCTGCGACCAATGAGGTCTTGGTTACGACGAGCCTTGAGCGCGAGAACCGCCGCGCGGCAAGCTTTGTGGCAGCATCCGCGCATCAGCTTGTTCACCAGGCCGAAGCTCTTCTCGAACTGGGTTCGAGGACCACCACATTCACGGCGGACGCGATCTCTGCTGATATCTCAGCAATGCTGCTCTTTTTGATCGCTGGCTCGTCTGCTGACGCCACCGAGGTCGCGCAGGCGCTTCGCTCGCCGGAGGGAGATCGGCTTCAGCACGAGCTCGTGCTGAACCTCAGCTGGCTCGCACGTGGAATGATTGGGACGATCCTAAATCAAGAGCGGATACCGGTCACCGAAATGATCGCTGGCGAAGGCGTAGAAGGCACGCGAGCCGCGAGAGCATTGTACCATCGACTTCTCGAGGGCGTCCGTGCCCTCGCGGCCGTTCTGGGCGGCATTCCAGACGCGGATTGGGAGCGACCTGCTGCGGTATTTCGTGGCGTCGCCAAGTCGGCGAAGCCAGACGATGCCATCGTGATCGAAGGCCTGCCGCCGATGCTGGTAGCTTCGTTTCCGGGTCCATTCCACATGGCACGGCTTCTCGAAGCGGCGAGTTCTGCGCTTCTCGAGGCGGCAGTCGTCAACATCGACCCGCCGGACGGTGTGCCTGCGGATCGCTGGCATAATGCTATGGCACGGATCGCGAAGAAGAGGCCTTACCTCTGGTCGAATCACCTTGCTGCAATCAGGGCGGGTTATCTTGAACCAGGCACATCCTGTGCCGTTGGCTTTCCGACAGGAGCAGGTAAATCGACTACCGCGCAACTGAAGATTCACGCAGCTCTTCTCCGAGACCTAAAGGTGGTTTTCCTCGCGCCCACCCATGCGTTGGTCGATCAGACGGCCCGGGACCTGCGGGCCGCCTTCCCGAACACCAGCGTCAAAGGACAGCGGGCAGAAGAGTTTGAGGAAGGCACGCTGCTCGAAGAGCTGCCCGACATACTCGTGATGACTCCAGAGGCATGCCTCTACGCAAGTCATATCGAGCCTGATAGCTTTGCGGATGTCGGAGTGCTGATCTTCGACGAATGTCATCTGATTCACCCGAAGACTGACGGGGATCGGCGGGCCATTGACGCGATGCTCTGCCTGATTCGCTTCACGCGAGTCGCACCGGAGGCGGACCTCGTCCTCCTCTCGGCGATGATGAAGAACACGGGAGAGATCGCTGAATGGCTTGGGGAGCTGACGGGGGGGAAACTGAAAGGGCGTCGATCAATCCCCCTTGACGACGTTTGGAAACCAACCCGACAGTTGCGGGGCTGCGTCGTATATCAGACAAGAGAGATCGAACATCTGAACCAACAAATTATGAAGGCGCGGCAAAATAAGACGACGAAATTTCCACCAGCGAGGCTCAAGAGGGAACTACACGCGTCCCCACTGGGCCTCTTCAGTCTGAAACAGACATGGTCCTCGATAAGACGCGACGACTACGCACTGCTCTCGCTCTTGGATCATGAAGTGCTGCTGACGGCGAACAACCATTGGAAGATCACCCCGAACTCAGGTGAGCTCGCGTCGCACATCGCTGCATCGGCATCTACGGCCGGACTCCGGACGCTCGTCTTCTCCCAGTCAATCCCAAACGCATGGTCGATCGCCAAAAAGGCGTCGTCGATAATCGACGCTCCACCGACTGAGCTTACAAGTGCCGAAAAATACCTGTACGAGACGGCTGTCGATGAAATGGGCTACGCGGGCGATGTCTATATCGCCGTCAAGAACGGTGTTCTGCAAAGCGCAGCCACGGCCCATCATGGCCTTTTGCTTCCCTATGAAAGAGATTTGGCGGAGACGCTCTACTGTCGAGACGGCGGTCTACGGGTTCTCGCTGCGACCTCGACTTTGGCGCAGGGAATGAATCTTCCGGCCGATCTGGTGATCATCGCTGAAGACAGCCGGTTCGATCGTGCAACGAACCGTCGGGATCTTCTCGATGCCGCTGCATTACTGAACGCCGCTGGGCGGGCAGGACGCGCGGGTAAGAGCGCGTCGGGCATTGTGCTGATTGTTCCGGGAAAGGTTGTTCCTCTATCAGATGAAGAGGGAACAATTGGTGGGCAATGGACGCAGCTCCGCGAGGTCTTCAGCCAGTCCGATCAGTGCCTGGTGCTTGAGGACCCATTCGAAGCCGTCATGGACCGCGTCCATGACAAGGTCGAGGACGCCGGAGATCTGGAACGTTATGTCGTCAGCCGTCTTATGGAAACGCCTGCGGATGGCGAAGACGGAGGCTCACCTCGGGTCGATCTGTCCCAGAGTCTTACGGCATTCCGAAAGCGGAAAACCGCTGACGAGCATTGGGTCGCGAGCCGTACGGAGGCCGCCCTTTCTTTCATGGTAATCCCCCCATTTTTAATGGGGCTCAGCCGTAGAATTCAGGCGGCTGTTTTCAGTTTCATGGCGGGTGTCATGCCGCCGATGCCCATGTTGGGTCGCTCGTTGTTGTAAGTCCAGAGCCATTCCGTTGCTTGGTCCTGCGCCTCCTCGATGGTTTCAAAGATGTATTGGCTGAGCCATTCGCCGCGAACGGTGCGGTTGTAGCGTTCGATATAGGCGTTCTGCTGGGGCTTTCCGGGTTGGATATATTCCAGCCTAACGCCTTGTTTTTCAGCCCATTCCATGAGCTTTCCACTGACATATTCGGGTCCATTATCGATACGAATAGCCTTGGGCTTTCCACGCCATTCGATGATCTGGTTCAGGCTCCGCACCACGCGCTCGGCAGGCAATGAGAAGTCGACCTCGATGCAAAGGCCCTCGCGATTGAAGTCATCCAGGACGTTCAGTGTCCGGATCGACCGGCCGTCAGAGAGCTGATCGGCCATAAAATCCATCGACCACGTCTCATTGGGCCTGTCAGGCACAGCCAGCGGTTCTGGCTTGTCACGTTTCAGCCGTTTCTTGGGTTTGATCCGTAGATTCAGCTCCAGTTCGCAGTAAATCCGGTATACGCGTTTATGGTTCCAGCCATAGCCTTGCACGTTCCGCAGATACAGAAAGCAAAGGCCAAAGCCCCAGCTGCGCTTGTTCGCTGTCAAACGTTCCAGCCAGTCAGCGATTTCCTCGTTCTCGTCGCTCAGCGTTGGGCTATAACGATAACATGTCTCACTGATCTGGAACGTGCGGCACGCCAGCGCGACACTGACCCCATGCACGGCGACCACCTTCACGGCCATCTCTCGTCGCTGAGACGGCCTTATGGCTTTTTTCCGAGGGCTTCCTTAAGCAGCTCGTTCTGCATGCTCATCTCAGCATACATCTTCTTGAGACGCCGGTTCTGCTCGGCCATGTCCTTCATCTCTGCGATGAGCGACGCGTCCATACCGCCAAATTTGGCCCGCCATTTGTAAAAGCTGGCACTGCTCATCCCATGCTCCCGGCACAGCTCCGAGACCGGCACACCGCCCTCGGCCTGCTTCAACACAGCCATGATCTGCGCGTCGTTAAATCGTCCGTTCTTCATCGTAAATCTCCTCAGATATCTTGCCGAGAAAATTCCACTTTTGAACACCACTAATTTTAGGGGGGATTACCTCATGTCCGGTGCTGATGAAGACGACATCGTGCTGGATCAGAGATACCGAGACCTCGCCTCCATGGTGGGCCTTCCGGAGGACGTGCTCAAAGCTTTGTCCGATGCGCTTGCCGAAGCTCCAGATGACATGGCAATTACGGTGGCCGGGATCTGCGAGTGGATGTTCTCATGGATGCAGGCCAATCCAGGCCACCTTTTCCGAATAATTAATCCCTCGACCTTCGAGGATTTGTTCGGGAAGGCCTACGGCGACCTGCCAACGGAAGATGAGAAAGCAAAGCATGTAGTCCCGAAGCTTAAATCGACTCTGCTACAATGGATGGACGGCGCACCACTGAACGAAATCCAACCAACGATATCGCCAAAGGGTGCTGCGGCTGAGTTCTCGCCTGACGCACGAAAGTTCGTCATCCGCATGATCCCCGACCTGGCACATGTAATGGGTTTGCCATCTCGCATTATGCAAGTGTTTACGCGAGGAGGGTCTGAGCCAAACACGGTGGAGGGTGCTGGCCCGCTCCTCCTCGCCCATGTCTGCGTTCGACGCGGGCTTCGAGACGCGGAGATGGCAGCGTATTCTATGTCTGAGGGAGCGCTACCGCGAAGGGCGATTCATCGGGCGTTCGTGGAGGTACGCCCGCATGTGGCTGCTGCGGAAATCGTCGAAACGCTCGAAAGCCTCAAGAAAAGGGTTCGTGCGGGGAAGAATCTCAAGGAGGCGATTGAATCGTTCTCAAATATAAACATAAGTCCATCCGACAGCACCCAATTTTGACAAAGGCGTACGTCGGGCGTCAAGCAGATGCAGCGTACGGCAGCTCTCCGCCGAACCTGTGTGAGCAACCGTTGCGCCAGGACGGCAGATAGCGGATCTGCTTAGGGCTGACAGCGGTCATCGGGGCAACACCGGCCCGGTATCGAGTGCTACACCGCCGCAAGTCTGCTTTGTTCATCTCCAGCGTCGCACAAGGCGGCAATGACGCCGAAACACGTGGCTTTGTCTGCATCCTCCGTCGAGTTTGCGAGCATATCAGCCACCACGCACACCTTCAGCCGCCCCCTGATGCAACGGTCGCCCCAACCGACTCCACACTTTCATCATAGACGGGCCCAAGCCCCCTTCGGCTTCTACCTTGGGAGGTTTTCAAACGCGGGTCTTGGTCGCGCAAAGCCGCACCGTTCCACCGCGACCCGCATCAGAAAACCTTCACCAAAGCCGACCATCGAAACACTCCCTCGGACGATTCACATACGTGTGGCGGGCATGGCTGGTCTGCTTGAGATTTTGAGGCTGGATTTCCTGCGAGCTTAGCGAGAGTGTGGAGTCAAACTTAGGACATTTCAATTGCCACAATCTAAGAAACCGCGGAAGAACGTCACGCCAGTAAATAGACGAAAGTTTGAAAAGGGAACTATTAGATCCCCTCTTCATCCTTTAAGGTCAATAACTGCCCTAAACTGGTCATCGTGGCTTGACGATTTTCTGCCTAATATGTTGTGGGCAGCTATTTGCGTTGGGTGTTTGGAGCGCGACGAAGCGCTTCAATTGATGCGAGATATTTGCGAGCAGGCCGCCAAGATTCTACGAGAAACTAAAGGGGCGCAATTGGGACACAACTTTCTTGCGACTTTGCCATACGAACAATTTGAAGATATATTCTCTCCAATACTAAAAAATTCGAAAGCAAGAGAGGCATGCGCGACGATTGGGCTTGTAGGCAGCCTGCCGGATCATTCACATTGGAAACGCCTTTTCCCGGACGCCGGCGATCTACAACCACTGGCCGTTGGAATAGCCACATGCATTGATCATCACTCGCAAGAAGCTACGGATGTGCGATGGGCCAAGGTCTATTTCATGATAAGTTGTGGGCGTGTTCATGCACCTCCAGAGTTCATCGAACGAGTTTCCAAATATCCGAACCTCGGCGACATGCGACAGGTTCGCCCATCCATCCGTGCATTCGAAATGGCGATCCGCAACATCGAGTCAGGAACAGAGCGCCCCACAGGTGTTCTCGAACCACAACCGCAGAAATTTTGGGACGAAATGATGAACAAGACCAACTGCATGATTCCGAAGCGTTCGCCACCTGACAGACTGTCTGTCGACGTAACACGTGAAAGTATTCAGAGCACACTCCATGAGTTGTGCGACCACTTCATGAACAATATCAAGACCACTTCGATCGATCCTCGATCGGATGGTGCATTCGGTCTCGCTATCAATATGCTGACTTTAGCAATGGAGCTGTCTGTCAGTCCATCTAACAACCTCGCGTCAGGGCGGATAATTCTGAGGACGATTGTCGAGAATTACATAACCCTCAAGTATCTGGCAAAAAAAGACGATGAGACTATTTGGATGCAATACAGGAACTACGGTTCCGGTCAAACTGCACTCGCATTCTTAAAGAACACATTTGCAGAAGAAACCCCTGACTCAATTGATATGGATCGTCTTGAAGCGCTGGCAAACGAGGACGCTTGGCTTGAAACAAAAGATATTTCTGTGGGGAATTGGGCAAAACTCGACCTTCGCAAAATGGCTACCGATGCAGGAGTTAAAGACGCCTATGACGCCTATTACGATTGGACCTCAGGGTTCGTTCACGGTCATTGGGGGGCAGTGAGAGACTCGTCGTTTACCGTTTGTATGAACCCCTTGCATCGTCTTCACCGGATACCCGCACCAGGAAACCCGATGCCAACGGTCCTAACGGACTGCTGCAAGTTGTGTAACCGCAGCCTTGACGAGATCGGTCAATTGTTCCCGTCCTTCAAGCAACGGATCGATTGGAAGACTGACGCTGCAAAAACTTGAAACATTTGGGGCTTGATTGGCGGTTGTAGGCCAAGCCACTTAGCCATTTGCCGTCGCAGCGAAAGTCCGGAATCGCCCTAATCCGCTGGGGGAGGATATGCGCCAGCTTCTGGTAATTCCGTTTCTTCTTGGCCTGAAAGGCTATCGGCGATTTCGCGTAGAAGGTCTGTGATAGCCGCGTCAGTTGCACTATCTTGTTCAATTGCAGCCCCTTGCGTAGCAGTCACTTCCTGTAGCTGAAACGTGAGCGCGTCTATCGAGCTTTGCATTTGTTGCATAGTCTTTGTGTTCGCTCGAATAGCAGCGTCATCATCGTCTGAAAGCCGGTGTTCTATTTCGAGTGCCACCATCATGAAGAAAGACAGGATGGCAATGATGTTGCAAAGCAACTGCAATTGACGCGAAAGTCTCCGTCGTGTCGTTTCATCTACCGGGGTTTGTTCATGTTCTGCCAATGCCTCTTGCGCAGCGATGGTGCGGGCAAGCATTTCTTCGATGTTGCCGGACAGCCCAAGTCCGATCTGGGCCGAAGCAGCGATGCTACCGATCTGCCCAAGGACCTGCATTTGTTCAGTAATGCCAGTCGCAAGGATGCGGAAACGGTCCCCAAACTCTACATCAAGACCTAAACCACGCAGGGCATTCACGCTGTCAAAAATGCGCCCATACTTGCCAATATTTAGCGCAGCAAAGGTGTCCCCAATGCGTGGCAAGTCAAGCGCTCGTGTGATCCCAAGAGCGTAGCTGAACTCGAAGTTACGCAAGATGCCGGGCACCAGTCCCATTTGTCGATCAATGCCCAGCGACAGGGTGTCAAACATTTTCGATTGCCGTTCCATATCAGCCGCCAAACGTCCAAAGGGGCTGTCTACGTGCAGGCCTTCCAGAATAGACTGCGATATCCCCAATGACGCCCGGTCTATGCCCATGGTCGAGCTGCGCAGACCAACCGGGTCCACAATACGATTTAGGCGTTCTGCTTGGCTGGCCATATCTGCAAAGACGCCTGATGCACCTAAGCCAAGCGATGCTTTCTGAGCCGCTCTGACGCCACTCAAGCCAGACGACATGTCTCTAAAATTGGGGTGTAGTTTCTGTTCAGCGATCTCGCGGCCTTGATCGCTTATCTCCACGCCTAACTTGGAAGTTTCGAAACCTTTGGGTTTACTATTTTTGGGGTCTTCATCGCTCATTGCCAATACCTTGCCTTCGCCACGTCGCTTTTTACACAGTATAGTGCCTACCGTTATCGTTTAATAGGAATGAGAAGGAGGGTTTGTAGAAACCAACCTAACGGCAGCTTTTATAGGAAGCATGTTGCAAGCTCTGCAAATGTCCGGTTACCTGAAGGTTTTTCGATGTGGGCCGCGGCACGACGGTAGCGGCCATGAGGTGGCGGCCGAAGTTGACAAACCTCGGAAGGAGGAATCCGTGGGGGGCTTGGATCATGCTATGGAGAAAGTGTGCAGACGGTTGAGGCAATGGGCGCATCAGCGGTGCGGCTGAAAGTGTGCTTGGCGCGTGAGATGGACGAGAGTGCGTTGAGTGCCCCCGTAATCGCAGAACGATTTGGCGTTATTGGCGTCGTGTTTCGCGCCGAAGGAGGAGGAGCGCAGCCTGTCGTGACCGGGTCTACGGTGGGCAGCCGGTGCTGGTCTGTGGCATCTGGCAGGCGGTGTGTCATGCGGCCTGCTCCCGTGATGGTGTCCGCAACATTGGTTTTTGCCCACTCCGGAAGACCTCAATAGTGAGCATGGGGCCACAGCAACATGGGCATGGTTCGCGCAGGGTGAGTGGGATGATCTCGGCTTCGGGTTCCGACGCGGTTGCCTTGTCCAGATACTGAACGCAGGGCAAGGCACGAACCTTCATGATGTTGGCCTTGCGGGTCGCGCTGGCCAGTTAGCCGTAGTGCCGGATGCGGTGAAAACGACGCATCCTTTCGACGACTGGCATCTTTTCCAAGATGTCCCTGACTAATGTTAGTTTCGCAGGGATGTCCGCAGTCCAATGACTGCGAGCCGACAATAACTAAGGACCTTTTGGGCCTGATGGATCGGGGCGGTTGGGTGAAGGCTGACACAGCAAATCGATACCGAAAAGCAGCTCCGGACAACTTGATCGAAGAACTTCAAAAATACGGTTGGGACTTTGGTCAACATGACGGGCAGCGCTAAAATGGAAACCAGAAACACTTTATCTTCCAGGAGGTTAGAGGCGCTCTTCGCTCCCTTAGCAGGGGAGCGCCTTCGACCACTCGGCCACGTCTCCACCGACGCGTATAGCCAAGCAAACATGGGTATTACAAGGCGAAAATTCCCTTTTTTGAAATTTGCATCAAAGCCCTCAAAAATAGCCCCAGAGGCACTGACAACTAGGCAAACGCGTGCAATTGCCTGCAGTAGCCCCTCCTGATATTCATACGAACCCCACGCCCACCTACCGACAAAATTCACAAAAATTTATCAAACTTTCGCGCGATATGATTTCAGAGGCGTGCAGTTCGCACCGATGTTCTCATCATGTTGGCAATTACTGCAAAGAAACACGAACCAAGCACCGCAACGATTAAAAAATCAAAGGCTACCCTATGTTGGCCAGTATGCAGACTGAGCGGCTGTCGCAATGATCTGCGGCACCACAGAGACCTCGCTGTACTTGAAAATCTCCAAGATCCGGCCGACTAAGTAATGCTTAAGTTACTTGAATACCCCAACGGTCATGCGCAGCAAAACTACGCACAAGCACAAAGACCGACCAAGGTCGCAAACAACGCTAAAGTACAGAAAAGCAGTCGAGCTTAGTTGTTAAACAAGAAATGCAGCACATCGCCGTCTTTGACCGTATAGGCCTTGCCCTCGGCGCGCATTTTGCCGGCTTCCTTTGCAGGACCCTCGCCACCCAGATTCACGAAATCATCAAAGGCAATTGTTTCGGCGCGGATGAAGCCTTTTTCAAAGTCACCGTGAATCACGCCTGCGGCTTTGGGGGCCGAAGTCCCCAGCCTGATCGTCCAAGCGCGAGCTTCCTTGGGGCCCACGGTGAAATATGTCTCGAGATGCAGCAACTCATAGCCTGCGCGGATCAAACGATCGAGCCCGGCTTCTTTGAGGCCCATTTCCTCAAGGAACATGTCGGCCTCTTCCGGGTCCAGCTGGCTGATT
>Ga0115554_1003461_pt1 | contig 10630 bp, 8 predicted proteins | sample COGITO_mtgs_1104_3_FD_87283 | JGI IMG/M metagenome (GOLD analysis project Ga0115554, IMG submission 87283) | Pelagic marine microbial communities from North Sea - COGITO_mtgs_110404 | ecosystem: Environmental > Aquatic > Marine > Epipelagic | place: Germany:Helgoland, sampling site Kabeltonne... | reverse complement strand
TTGGGCAAAGTTGGTAAAATTGCTGAATGAACACATACCATCGACACTGATTGCCGTCGGACACTATCAGCTACGCCGTCTGGCTCTACTTCAGGTTCAACCTGAGCTTACGCAACAAGTTAGCGACGTTTGAGGGCCAGAGCGTATCTGGCGATCTGTCATCGGGTTGCGCCCCCATTGCTTGTGGGAGGCAATTCTGAAGAACGTTTATGCCTCAAGGGGGGAGTATAAGAGATCTTTCTACACCGCATAAATACCGGCATCTTCAGCTGTTTGTGAGTACCTTTGCCTAACTCCGGATCTTTGTACTAGAAAACGAATAGCTGTCGCAGGACACCATGGTGTTCCAGACTGACTGTAGCTCGGACCCCTGCCAACGCGCTGCCCCAGCCTGCCGGGTCGCATCGCTGCCAAAAATATCCAGCCAGACAAGGTCGATAGAGGGCAGCGCAGAGTGGGGTTCGAGGGTTAGATAACCGTACGTGCCCGACGGCTCACCGTTGGACGCCCACTCGTTGTAGCGCACCTGAAATGCCGCCTGCTGACTGGCATCGTTACCATCGCGCCACCCACAAAAATAAAATTGCGAGAAAAAAGAATCCCCTGCTTTCAGCTTGAAGGCTGGACTAGTGTAGCCCCAGTGGGGAGAAAAAGAATAAACACCCGTGGGTGGAGATTGCAAAACACCCGCTACGGAAGCCTGCCAATCTTCGGCCTGATGGGCGTTCCAATGATCCCAGCCGGCATCACGCGCTGTTTGAGACGACCACAGCAGCACCCAGACCAGATCAAAGTCATCGGTAGGGAACTGGGGCATGAGGATGTTCGCGGTGATGATTTCATAACCACCCGCATCAACGCGTAGATTCCAGTCGGCGGCAAGATCAGTCAGTTTCGTGTCGGAAAACCCATCACCGGTGGAGAGCCAGACATACTCTAGAACCGGATCAGCATCCGGTAGGGCCGGTGTGGTTGCTGGCGTGTCGGTCGGTTGATTGTCACCGCTTGCCGCGCGCTGGATACCGGCCAGCAGCAAGCAGAGAACGAGCAGTGCAGTTAACGCAGATCGCATTGGCGGGGCCCCCGTTTCATAATGTTATTGGTGGTCAAAGTATAGAACACGTAGACAGCCTGTTGAAGAAGGGATGGTCTCACTGATTCTGTTGACTGAACTGGATAAGCTCGCGAATGACCCGTTTAATGCCCTGAAAATAGGGTTCCTGTGTTGATCATGCCAATCATATCGGTCTATTCCTCAAGGGGTACCGCAAAGGTCCCTGCCATGAGATTTCTAGCGTCCTTGCTGATTGAGCGTTATGATTTTGGATTCGCTTCCCAGCGAAAAGAGGCAATGTACCCTAGGAGACCCCCTCTTGATGCTGCGCATGGCCCACGCCAGCTTATTGACCGCTGCGCGGTTTCACCTTCTCAATACACCTTGTCTTAGGTGGCGCCCGGGTCGGTGGTGCCAGGTAGGGTGAGGGTGTTCTGTTCCCTGTCTCGCAGATGAGCCATGAGGGAGTCGACCATCGTCATCAGTCAACCGAGGCGTTTCTCGGTGCTGTCGGCCATGGGATACTGGTCTGGGAAGCGTTGATAGCCGTCCGATGGCCGGCGGTAAAAAGCTGAGGAAGACATGATGTCGCGAGTAAGAACACAGATTGCAGGTGCAGTGGGCAGCGTATTGGAGTGGTACGACTTCGCTGTTTTTGGTTTTCTCGCGCCAATCATAAGTCCTCTTTTTTTCCCCGACGAGGACCCCATGGTGGCGCTGATACAGACATACGGAGTGTTCGCTGCGGGGTACTTGATGCGACCGCTCGGAGGGATCATCTTTGGCCATGTGGCAGACCGACTGGGCCGAACGATGGCTCTGAAGTGGTCCATTGCTATGATGGCCGTTCCAACAGTGATGATTGGCCTATTGCCTACTTACGACCAATGGGGTGCCGCGGCGGCCGTCCTGTTGATTTTGCTGCGTCTTATTCAGGGTGTTTCCGTTGGTGGTGAACTCATCGCTGCGATTACTTTTCTGGTCGAGGCGGCGCCTAAGAATCGCAAAGGATTATATGGCAGTTGGGCCTTATTCGGAGGGGTCGGAGGGATCTTGTTAGGGTCGGTCGTTGTCGATATTACTGACTCGCTTGTGACGACGGAGGCTATGGCGGACTATGGCTGGCGCATCCCCTTTTTGCTGGGATTCGTTATTTTTATTTTTGGTCAGTGGTTGCGGTCGGCGCTTGCGGATGAGCCGGTTGCGAGCAGCGACGATGACTTGCCGTTAAAGCGAGTCTTGCGCTCACACATGGGTGGCGTCCTCCATTTGATCGCCGCTATGTGCCTTTATGCCACTGGATTTTATGTTTGCTTCGTTTGGATGCCCGCGTATCAGACACGCATTCTCCCATTACCGATTGAGCATGCGCTCGATATTAATACCGCCACTATGTTCATTCTTCTCTGCCTGATCCCGTTAGCGGGTCTTGCGGGCGATAAACTCGGTTACCGACGAGTGTTGCTATCAGGCGTTGGTTTGATGGCTTTGGTGGTGTATCCATTATTTCTATGGATTGATACGGGTAGCTTCCTCAGCGCGGTAATAGCGGGTCTGGTGTTTGCTGTTTTAATCAGCATGATTCAAGGGCCTATGCCCGCCGTGCTAGCCGAGGCGTTTCCTGCAGATGTTCGTAATACTGGGATCGGCATTGCCTACAATGCAGTGTTGGGATTATTGGGGGGAACGGCTCCTATGGTGTGCACTTGGCTCATTCACAGCACCGGCGATCTGGCGTCACCTGCTTACTACCTTATTGGGCTTGCTGTGATTAGTTTTCTGGCATTGGTGACTTTGCCACGGCCGCAGCACGTCTGACATACAGCCATTGTTCTTGGCAAACCTGGTCGCCCGCGAAGCGAAGAGCAGCTTCAGCCACTTAGCGAATGACCGGCGGCTTTAACCAGGACCGCAAGACTGGGTCACTATTTGTCCTATCCAATCCAACAGTAAGGGCGCTAGCAGATCCACTGGTCTGACCGAGACATTCCGAAGCTTAATACTCACCCAAGGTCCGGTAATGATGTTGGCCTTGCGCGCCCACCCCAATTGGAAAGACTTAACACCCCAGCCTGCACGGTCTCCGATCGTTAGGCTCAGACGTTGGTGTTTATAGACATCCTCGCCATCATCACTCTCATACCAGTGCGTGCCTTGGCTTGTGCTTCGAATCCATTCGCATCAAGCCGCGCAGTTGGCGGAGAGTTGATAGGCCCTCTGGTTTTTCGGTGCACTAAAACCCTGATCTCGACAACCGTCTTGATGGGGGTAGAGTGCACCCTAGCGCGGCGCCAGAATGGTGTTGTAGTGGCTCTGCTATTCAGCTGTAAATGGCGAGTAAGGCCATGAGCAGTAGCCCTGCAACAGCACTCGCGGCTAACGCCGTACTGTTTGTAAAAACATTACTGATAGGCCAGCTGTTGCCGCCCATATGGGAAAATCTAATCCGGGCATTAGTTGTCCATACAGCGATGCAGAGTCTGCAAGAGTGTGGATTAGCCCCGCCCCGATAAATACTCCACCGGCCATACAGTTTCCGATAGTCAGGAGTTCAAAGCGGCCAGAGGCTTGAATTGTCCTAGCCGGATGTTTTTGGACTGACGCTCAAACGTCTCGGCGACATCACGCTCCTTACAAAATTTATGAGCGCTCAAGCGCGAATTGCAAACGCAAGCCCGATGATGGTCAGAATGCCTGTCATTTTACAGCGCGCGCCTGAACTCCAGGTAACTCGCGGTCACGTCCATCGGCGCCTCTACCTGGGGGTAGTGTCCAATTGCGGGCAGTTCTTTCAGGTAATCGAGTCGGCATTGCAACTGCTGGTAGCGAGCCACCATGTGGGCACCGGATACCGGGTCTACCGAGCCGTTGATAAGCGCCAGAGGAATGACAGAGTTCTGCAAGGCCGTTACCCAGCGTTCACGGTGCTTGATGCGATCACGCATGTAGGTGATCAGATTGTGAAAAATATGTTTGCCGCCGTGTAAATTGATCAGGGACCAGAAGGCATCTATCATTTCATCACTGGGTTGCGTATCGGCGCCAAACACTTTGTTGAATGCATTTTTAAATTGTTTCTTGCCCGACAGGCGATTGAGCAAAGGGCCGATGGGGCTTAGCAAAAGGCGCTGGGTTAACAAGGCCTCGTGTGTTTCCGGAAACAGGCCACCATTGAGAAAACAGCAGCTCAGCATCTCGCCTCGCGCGCAGCCCGCCTGGCGTCGGGCCAGCAGCTCCTGCGCCACCGTATCGCCATAGTCGTGGGCTAGCACGTGAAACTGGTTCAGCGACAGGTGATCAATCAACGCCTCGACGAGGTCCGCCTGACCATGAATGGTGTAGTCGCGCCGATTGGGCTTGTCGGAAAAACCAAACCCGAGCATGTCCATCGCCACAAGGCGGTACTGGCGCAGCAAGTCATCCCATACCGGTGCCCAATCCCAACTGGAGGTGGGAAAACCGTGTATCAGGAGTAAGGTGGGCTTGGTGTGATCGCCTTCATCGATGTAAAAGAAATCGTGTCCCGAGGCCGATACGTACTCGCCCCGTGCTTGCCATTGCTGTACGTGTACCGTCATGGTGATCTGGCCCATTCCCACTGTAAACAAGCCTGTGGCGCGAATTCGAGAGCATCGACTTTTGCCACCCTTTTGGCTTGTAACATGCCCTCATCACCCACGGAATAGATACCCCCCAGTATTTTCTGTACTGACACACTCTTCCATTGTAGAGGCGTCATTGATTTTTCCTGTCAGGTCGGCCCTGATGTTCCTGAATCGGATGCCATGGCGTTCGGTCCATCCCTCCGCCGTATTGTCGTCGCGCTTCAATCCAATGTTTGCCATTTTCTTCGGCTACCCAAAGATCTCTCGCCCCCCCCTGGCCATGGCCATATCGTCTGTTACTGGCACGGCTAGACAGTAAAGTCCTTCCTGCTCCTCGACACTGGCTCTTAGGAAAAGAGCGGACTCCGCCACTTCCAACAGCGTAAAGTCTAAGCCTGCTGCCTGGACAAGTATAGGAAATATATAAACCCTGTTCGCCAGCTCGAATACACCCAAAGTCACTTGCCAACTCAGGGGTGTAGCGGGAACTATCACACCGTGGACTATGCCGCTGTATCTTTCCATCGGGCCCTTGGTTGCGAAGCTGGAGAGGACAAAAAGGGTGCGCGTGAAAAAGCGCTTCGTGAGATCATCTGCCCGTGTTTGTTTTCAATGACACGTGCATATTCATTGGGCGTCACTGGGTTGATGCTCGATGACACGTTCGCATAAATGAGAGCGAACTGTACCGATCGCGATGCTGGTACGGAATAGGTGATACGCGTTAAAGTCTCCGCCTAGAGACAATTCCCATCGAAACAATTTGCCTTGGCAGAAGAGGATACCCCCATGTTTAGAGCTGCAGTGCTTTGCTGCCTATTTACGTTCTCTGCGTATTGTGTTGCCGGCGAGCCCGGTGAGTTAGGCTCAGACCTTGCAAAGCAGCTGGGCATAACACTGCCCAGCATTGCCCCCATGCGTGCCAGCCACGAAGGTCAGGGCCCCTATGAACGATTAGTCATTGATAATGCGATGCTTGTCGACGGCTTGGGTTCGCCGCCGCGAGGGCCGGTATCTATCGTCGTCGAAGGCAACCTGATCAAGGCAATTACTTCGAGCGCACCAAAGGCTTTGCCGGGTGAACAGCGAATCGATGCCGCTGGCATGACGGCCTTACCGGGCTTTATCGATTCGCACGTACACATTGGCAACCCACTGCAGGGTCTTGCGGGGCCGATCACCCCTCCTGAGTATGTCTTTAAGCTATGGCTTGCTCACGGCATTACAACGGTGAGAGATGTCGGTTCAGTGATGGGTTTGCAATGGACGGTAGAGCATGCCAAGCGCAGTGCGTCTAACGATATTGTCGCACCCACCATTGTCCCCTACGCCATGTTTCCGGGTTCCGACATTACGGATGCTAAGGGAGCGCAAGCTTGGGTACAGGCAGTGCAGGCTCGAGGAGCACAAGGGGTCAAGCTGCGAGGTGGCACCAAAGAAGCACTTACGGCTGTTTACGAGGTGACTAAGACATTGGGAATGGGTACCGCCAATCACCATGATCAGAATGGTGTTTACGATATCAATGTCTTGGATAGCGCGCGCTTAGGCTTAGACAGTATGGAGCATTGGTACGGTCTTCCAGAGGCGATGTTCACAGACCGCACGATTCAAAATTATCCCAAAGGCTATAATTACTCAGATGAGCAATGGCGTTTTGGCGAGGCAGGCAATTTGTGGTTGCAAGCCGCTGGGCCCGACACGGAGACTTGGGCCAACACCATTAACGAACTCGTCGAACTGGATTTTACGCTTGTTCCTACGTTTACGATTTACGAGGCTAATCGCGATGTTATGCGTGCGCGGCGCGCTGAGTGGCATGAGGAGTACACCTGGCCGGCGCTCAATCAGTTTTTTCAGCCTGACCCTCGGTTACACGGTTCTTATCATTTTGATTGGACCACAGGCCATGAGGTGGCGTGGAAAAATAATGTCAATCGTTGGATGCGCTTTGTCAACGATTTCAAAAATGCGGGCGGTCGAGTTGCGACCGGCTCAGACGCGGGGTTCATTTACAAAGTATTTGGCTTCGCCTATATCCGCGAACTAGAGCTGCTACAAGAAGCCGGGTTTCATCCGCTGGAAGTTATTCAGGCAGCGACCCGCAATGGTGCAGAGCTAATAGGCATCGACGATGTGACGGGTTCGATTACACCGGGCCGGCGCGCCGATATCGTGCTGGTGAATGGGGATCCCATTGCTAACTTCAAATTGCTCTATGGAACCGGACATATGTACCTCGATCGAGAGACCAATACCTTGGGCCGAAAGGGCGGTGTGAGTTATACCATCAAGGACGGCGTGGTTTTTGACGCGAAGGCGCTGTTGGCTGATGTTAAAGCGATGGTGGCGAGCGCTAAGCACGGAGCAAGCAACTAGCGAGATTCCTTGAGGAGTAAATGTATGAGGAATTGAGAAAGTTTTTGCTGTTCCATAGGCTTTATAACGATCGTTCTATCTCGATAAGCTGTCGTTTGCAGACACGCCAGCAGCGGCAACGCCTTTCCCACTCACATACGCAATAACAACACCTACACGCCCGCTACTCCGAAACTATCGTAAAAATCACCACCCATCTGCAATGCTGGCTTCATGCGAGCGGCGCCGCGCAAACATACGTTGCATTAGGGACATTTCTCGAGCCGAAAAAAGTATAAGAAGTATAAATGGGGTGTCGGGAGTAATTGGTCGTCCAGAAAGTGGTCGTGGAGGCATGAGATCATGGATGCAAGCTCGGGCAGTGCCTGCGGTGAGTGCTCGCGTTGCTGGTTTTATAGATCTTTTTCGCTCACCTTCGAAACCTGGCACGAACAACTCTGCACCGGTAGCCCCGTCCTTGAGCCGGTATCCAGCTTTGTGGAGCAGATGTGTAGGAATTGGCCGTACAGATGGGTTACCGTGTCTATCGATCCACTTGTCGAGAAACCTACTTTAGGAAGAACGCACCATGAAACTTTATTTAGTTCTAATCTCTTTGATCGTATTTGTCACGAGCTGCGGCCAGACCGAACAGCCAATAGATGCCGACCAGAACCTATCGTCTGGAGCTCAGGCTGATCCCATAACAGGTCGAGGTGACCACATGGACACCTACTTCGGAACCGACGTTCCGGACCCCTATCGGTGGCTTGAAGACGACTTAAGTGACGATACCTCAGCCTGGATAAGCCAACAAAACACGAGTACGCGCAGCTTCATTGATGCGATTTCACTCAGGGATGACGTCAAGAAAACCGTCGCCCGGTTACTCAACTTTGAACGCGAAACAGCGCCTTTTTTTGAGGGTGGAACACGCTATTTTTACCGAAACTCAGGTTTGCAGAATCAGCGCGTGCTCTTTCGTGAGACAGAAGACTTAGCCGAGCAGGTATTTTTAGATCCGAATACATTCAGCGACGACGGCACGGTCAGTATGTCAGGCGTCAGTTTTTCCAAAGACGGCAGTCTAGTCGCCTACCAACTGTCCGAAGGCGGGAGCGATTGGCGCTCGATTGTGATTCGCGACGTGGAAACTGGGGCGGTTCTTGAACCGCCGTTAGTCGACGTCAAATTCTCTGGTATCGAATGGATGAGCAACACCGGTTTTTTCTACTCCAGTTACGACAAGCCAGACGGCAGTGAATTGTCAGCTAAAACAGATCAGCACAAGCTTTACTTTCACAGGCTCGGCACGCCCCAACGTAGCGATGAACTCATCTTCGGTGGGTCCGACGAGGAAAAACACCGATACGTAGGTGCTGATGTCGGCGCAGACGGGCGCTATCTTGTCATCAGTGCGGCCAACTCGACCTCAGGAAACCGATTGTTCGTGAAAGATTTGTCGTCGGACAATGATCAACTCATTGTTCTCTTTGCCGATGAGTCCGCAGACGGCTCGCTGCTGGAGAGTGACGATAATCTGCTGCTGATTGAGACTAACAAAGATGCGCCAAACGGCCGCGTCATCGCCATCGATCCTCAATTGCCGGATCCCGGTCAGTGGATCGATGTCATTCCCGAGGGGGAGTTTGTGCTTAACGCCAATTCAGGCGCGGGATTTCTCTTTGCAGAGTACATGGTCGATGCCATCAGTCGTGTCACACAGTTCGACCTTAAAGGTCGCATGATTCGTAATATTGAACTGCCCGATCTAGGAACAGCGTCAGGCTTTAGCGGTGAGAAAGATCAAGAGGCACTCTATTTCACATTCACCAATTACCGCATTGCGCCGGCAATTTTTGCGCTCGATCCACATAGCGGTGAAACAACCCTTTATCGTGCCTCCCAGTCACCCTTTGATGGCAACCGTTTTAAGACCGAACAGGTCTTTTTTAACTCCAAGGACGGCACCCGAATCCCAATGATCATTACCTATGCCAAAGGCACACGTCTGGATGGCAGCACACCCACGCTACTCTACGGCTATGGCGGGTTTGATATCAGTATCCGACCGCGGTTTAGCAGCACCGTCGCCGCCTGGCTGGAATTAGGAGGTATCTACGCCGTGCCCAATATTAGAGGCGGTGGCGAGTACGGAAAGCGATGGCACCTAGCCGGCACAAAGACCCAAAAACAAAATGTGTTTGACGACTTCATTGCGGCCGCTGAGTTCCTGATTGATAAAGGCTACACTCGCAAAGAGCGACTGGCGGTCAGTGGTCGCTCTAACGGCGGATTATTAGTCGGTGCCGTAACAACTCAGCGACCCGATCTCTTTCAAGTCTCTCTACCGGGTGTCGGGGTACTGGATATGCTCCGCTACCACACCTTCACCGCCGGCGCGGGGTGGGCTTATGATTACGGAACATCAGAAGAGAGCGAGGAGATGTTTAAGTACCTTTTGAGCTACTCCCCCTTGCACAACACCAAACCGGGGACCGACTACCCCGCAACACTGGTCACCACCGCCGAACGCGATGACCGCGTGGTCCCGGCTCACTCCTATAAGTTTGCAGCGCAACTACAACATCATCATGCCGGGGACTCCCCAATTCTGATTCGCATTGACAGTAACGCCGGTCACGGAGCGGGAACACCCATCGAGAAAATCGTGGATCAGTACGCCGACATTTACAGCTTTACGCTCAAAAATATGGGTATCGAGAAGGTCGAGTCAGCAAGCGATGCCCTCTGAGCACCCGGACAGGTGCTGCCAAGTAAACTCACCGAAATTGGTAGAATCAGGGGATGAATACATATAAACGTCACCGACTCCCACCTGACATCATTTCCTATGCGGTCTGGCTCTACTTCAGATTCAACCTCAGGCATCGAGATATCGAGGATCTGCTCGCTGAACGAGGTATCACAGTTAGCCGCGAAGCTATCCGACTCTGGTGTATCAAATTCGGTGCCATCTAGACCGGTAGGTCGCAATTGACTCGATTAAAATTTTTAACTTGTCAGTACCGTTACTTCCTTACTTTAAGCGGGGCATAATAGCGCATGCAAGCCCGACAATTTATACAGAAATGTGAATGACACAATGCAAAATCAGTGTGATGGTGTTCACGCTGATTAGGACGCATATTTTGAAAAGGAATTTACAATGAGCATTGATAATCCGGAATTGCGACAACAAATAAATCAAGATCTGGTGCAGGCAATGGTGCGCGTAGGGTTGATCGCATTGGTCGCTTTTGCATGCCTACGGATTTTTTCACCGTTTGCAGGAATTATGCTGTGGGCATTGATCTTGGCAGTCACGCTGTACCCGTTGCATCAACGTTTAGCCAATAAAATGGGCGGCAGTCAAGGTCGTGCTTCAACCATGATGGTTTTGCTAGGCTTAGTCATTGTCGGTGTACCCGTGGTGGCTTTGGGGATGTCCTTCACAGAGTACGCACATGCCGTTTATATCAACTTCAAAAATGACACAATTATTATCCCTACGCCTAGCGCCTCGGTTGCAGAGTGGCCGATTATTGGTGAGAACCTTTATCAATTCTGGCAATCAGCTGCCGCGAATTTAGAAGAAACACTCACAGCGATT
>Ga0115554_1003456_pt1 | contig 10643 bp, 8 predicted proteins | sample COGITO_mtgs_1104_3_FD_87283 | JGI IMG/M metagenome (GOLD analysis project Ga0115554, IMG submission 87283) | Pelagic marine microbial communities from North Sea - COGITO_mtgs_110404 | ecosystem: Environmental > Aquatic > Marine > Epipelagic | place: Germany:Helgoland, sampling site Kabeltonne... | reverse complement strand
CATCACGGAATACCGGACATCGATCCTCAAAAGGTACACAAAGCGATTAAAAAAGCGGGATATTTAGGCATCGTGATTTACATCCTCGGGTTCGGCTTGGCGGAGTTGTTACACTTACCCGGCTTAGTTTTCGTCACCGCCGGGGTCATGTGCTGGGGACACTTCAACGGGTGGATGTTAGCGCTGTGCATGGCGCCGTTGAGTTGCACGATTAGTTTCTTAGTCGTCAGAAGGGTCGGAGGACAGGCGTTGGCGGATGTGCAGTTTACCATCGTGAAACGAATGATGAGCCATTTGGACGATCGGCCGGTTCTCACCGTCGTTGGTTTACGAACGGTGTTTTTCCTCGCGCCGGCGATTAATTACATATTAGCTTTGAGTACGATTCGAGCGCGAGATTTCGTTCTCGGAACGGCGTTGGGGTTAGTTTTGCCGCTCACGGTGGCGGTGTATTTTATAGATAATTTGATTAATTACATGGGGTGGGGGAGAGAACGTAACGTTGGAGACGCGCAAGGTGGTGTCAGCGGCGTTTAGAGAGAGAAAGAGATGATTAACAATACGCGTTGTAATCCGATTTGCGCTTAAATTTCCTCACAAAAGTGACTCACCTCACACTCGAACAAACTTGGAGAAAGAAGGACGACGACGATGCGTCGTAAAACGCCGAACACAAAACTCAAAGTCGCCTTCGACGACGCGAACATTCAACTCACGCGAGGAAAAGGAGTGAAGAAGACGGAAACCCCGTGGACGGACGAAAATGCGACCGAAACGCTCAACGCGCGACGAAGACGTTTGTTGCTCGAGTTGCAAAACAGGTTTTTCCCGATGAACAGAACTGCCAACGCGCTCGCCGTAGTTCTCGTTTCCGGGGACGAAAGGACCAGCGAACACGATTGGGCCGCGATATGTTTAGATATAAACGAGCATAAAGACGCAAAGGTAATATTAACGAGAGAGAGTTCTTAAGAAGGAGTTCGTGATCAAGCAGAGAGATCGCATGTGATTTGAATGTAAACGAACGAATTTTTCTCTTCGTCCGTGTATTTTAAAATGTTTGTTCTGACAACAACGACTGACATTTTTTATCTCACACACACGCAGGTGCTCGCGCTGAACGAAGAGATTGGCAAAGAAGGAGAAGAAAAAGAAACACCACTGACGATCGACCGAAACGCGAAAGTGGAAGAGATCGACAGTCGAGCGATCATGGACTATTTGATCTTCGATCGCGGAAGCGTTCTCGATCTCGAGGAAGGCGAGAAGGAAGAGAAGGAAGATATCGGGGAGTGCGCGTTCGGTCCGGGGAGCGCGTCGGCGCTGAAGAAGAAGTACAGGATGAACGAAGGGAAGGTGAAGAGAGCGGTGATGAGCGTCCAAGATTGGGGGTTGGAAGAGGGAGTGGAGAGCCGGAAATTTTATCCGATCGTTGGAAGCGAAGAAGAAGACGAGGAGGATGAGGAGGAAATTACGCCTCAGTTTATCGGGAACGACGACGTTAATAACGAGTATCATTCGGACGAGGAGGATATTATTGGGACGACGATGTGCGCGAAGAGAAGACGAGGTAACACTCCTGGGTCGACGCTCGTAAGAGTGATCGATAAAGATCAAGTGCCGACGTCGGACGGGAGACGCGCGACGATTCCCTTTGATCTTCACGGCGGAATGGACGACGACGATAAAACGTTATCACCGTTCCACATTCACGGAAAAAGACACAGTGAAGATGAGTGGCGCGGAGGAGAATCGTATCTCTGCGATAAGTTGCGTCGTCATCCAACCATGGCGCGGTTGAATATTTCGAGGTTCGCGGCGGAGATGATATGCCGCGAGCTTTCCAATAAGGAGAACAACAACAGTAAGGTCGTGTCGCCGATAGACGAAGAAGAAGAAGAAGAAGAAGAAGAAGAAGAAAACGAAGTTCAGAAAACACCACGAGGAGGAGTTGGCGAGAAAAAGAAGAGAAAGCTTGGCGGGAATTTCTCTCTCGTGCGCACGGTTGAAAGAGGTTGATCTTTGCGGCCCAATCACGGAAGAAGAGAGAGCTGTTATTTTTGAATCATAGAGAAAATAAGAGAGAGAGAAAAGACGACCGCAGTTAGAAATTGATGTGTACTATTCCATGAAGCTCTGCTGCGATAATATCAAATCTATTTGGGTGCTACCACCTACGTATGTGCGGTACATAAAATCACTTGCTTTTTCTTCTCTTCTTTTGCTTCTTCTCGGCGGAGGAAAAATATTCTGGATCGACGGGAACGTTCTTCGTGAAATCGCTCTCAATCTTCTCCTCGTAATCCTCCGCGCTGGCAAACACATCGTCGTCACCGCCGTTGAATTCGTCGTCATCATCGTTCTCATCTAGAAGCATGCCTTTCAGTTCATCCTCATCGTCGTCGGACTCTTCTTCCTCTTCTTCTTCCTCTTCTTCTTCTTCTTCTTCTTTGATGAAATCTTCGTATTCATCTCTCGACGCCTTTCGTTTCTTCTTTGAAAGCAAATACCCTGGTTTTTCACCGTAAGCAGCAGCGAGCGCATCGTAGTTGAACTTATCCGTGTCAATTTTCTCTTCTTTGTTTTCAGCTCTGGCGACGATGTCGTCTTCGTCGGTGTCGTCGTCGTCGTCCTCCGCGGCGAAATCTTTCATAATCTTTTTCCTAGCGTCTTTAGAATCAGACTCTGAATCAGAATCTTCATCTTCGTCGTTCTCTTCATCAGAGTCCGAATCGTCGTCACTTTCGCTGTGACCGAAATCGCTCTTCTTTTTCTTACCTTCGTCGCTATCGCTTTCCTCTTCTTCGCTCTCGCTTCCGTCGTCGTCGTCGTCTTTCTTCTCCTTCAATTTCAACTTTACCAACTTTTCGCTCTGTTTCACCGAGTAATACCTGTGGAAGAAAATTTCCGACGGGTCAACTTCGCTTTCCTTCATCGCCGCAAACTCTAAAGTGCCAGGAACGAACGAGGATTGCGCGATAGCCGCGGACGTATCAAAGACGCTACTCTTCGCCTTCTTCGCGATTTTACTTCCAACTTTCTTCATCAGCCATTTATCAAGGAAGGACATTAAAGTCATTTCCGTCAACGGATCACCGTCGTAGGAAACTTCGTCGCCGTTTAGTAAGCTTTTAGCCATCGCGGCGACGGATGGGTGGACGTTCGAGGCTAACGCGGTGAGTTCCCACAGACACGTGAGATGCGCGTTGGCGTAGAGCGGTTCGCGCTTGTACGGATCGTACGACGAAGAGTTTGAAGTTTTGCCGCCGTGCTTGCTTTCCTTCATGTTTTCTTTTCCCTCCTCATCATCGTTGTTGTCTCCTTCACTTTCGCTTTCGCTATCTTCTCCTCGCGATGAAACGCCGTTCGGCACACTTTTCTTAATCATCCCTTCCTCTTTTTCAACCATCTTCCAATGCGCGGGACGAATACGGAAAAACTCAGACGTCGCCATCAAAGAACCGCACGCGAACGTCGCCGGCGCGTGCATGGCAACTTGCAACAAACGCTTTACGATGGCTAACGATCGGGCAATGCGTTCATTACTTTTAGTTTTATCTTTTTTGTCGTCGTCGTCGTCGTCGTCGTTATCATCATCGTGTTGTTGTTTCTTGTGCTTTTTTATGTCTCCGCTTTTGTTGTTGTTGTTGTTGTTGTTGTTGTTGTTATTGTTATCCGCTTTCAGAGATTTAAACACGAGGGACAAAAACGGCGCCGCGTGCGCCGCTTTAGGCACTTGCGGATGATTGCACACCTCGTACAACGCTCGATAATACCGATCTGTAATCGGGGAAGATTTCTTTGACGAGTGCAGTTGAAAAATCAACGTCAACGCTTGAATCGAGGCGGCTAAATTCGGCGAGTGCGCCGTGGTGAAAAGCGCCGGGGCGATTTTCTCAACCATGGATTCTCTTTCAGATTGAGCGACGTACGGGAACGCGCGGTTGATGCCAGTTAAAAGCGCGGAAACGACTCGTGCGTCGACGCCGGAACCGATCTGTTCGTTTGCAGAGTTCGAAGTCGTTGGCGTCGCGGCGCCTTTTTTACCTCTTCCTCGACCTCTTCCTCGACCTCCTCCACCTCCTCGTCCGCCTTTCGGATGAAACCTTTTCTTTTTCCCACCGTTCGCGGCGGGACTGTCGTTGCTATCTTCTTTTCTATCTCCGTCGTTATTGTTGCTATTTTCGGTGGTATACCTCGACTTGTCGTACAAAAACTGAAACAAACTGAAATACGTCTCCACCAACTGCTTGGCGAGTTTCGGCCCTTCGCCTTTGTGCGACAGCGGCATTTGGTTTAACAAAACCGCGCCGTAATACTGCGCTTTCAAACTGACGCCCCGTCGAAACATGAACTGTTCCACCTCTCTCGCGACGATTGATTTCATCATCGGGTGTTTCACCGTCACCTCTAACAAAAGATGGCTCGCGTTTGAGGCCATCTTCCTTTGCGGATCGCCTAATTTGTTCGTCAACAATCTCAACAACTGTAACTCCGCTTCCGGTTTATTCACCAACAAACCAAACGCACACTTCATAGATTTCTCTTTTAAAATAACTAAAGGGTCTTTCGACAGAGCCTCTAACGATTGCACGAACCGGTGGTAACATCGTTTGATGTAATCCTCCACGTACCAATACATCAACCGTTTGCGTTCGTGAGGAAACTTATCGCTGTCTTTTAAATTTTGGTCCGCGAAGTACTTCAGTTTCCTATCTGAAGGCAACAAAGCTGATTTAAAAAGCTCCTCCAACGCTTGTATGGCTTGCGCGGCGCCTCTTTTCCCGCCTTTCAGTCTCGCTTTCTCGCACAGCTCCAACAAACTTTCCAACTGTTTCAAGTTCGCCGCCGCGTCGTCTTGCACCGCGATCGTGTTGCTCGCAATCTTATCGGACGCGGTCCCCGTAGATCGAACTAAATTCTGAAACCCATCTCCACTTTTCCTCGACTTTATCTTCTCGTTTTGCTTTTCTCTCTCTTTTATCGCTTCTTTGGCGACGAGTTCTTTTGAAAGCAAAAGTTTCGAGAAATTTTCCTCTTCTTCGTCTTCGTCTTCTTCTTTTTTCTTCTTCTTCTTTTGCTTCTTCTCATCGTGATTTGTTTTCATCATCATCATCTCTTTCGATGATAAACTCTTCGCGGCTTCGTGCCATATCTTCGAGTACCCCTCGAACTCTTTCGTCGTAAAAGTCTTCTGTTGTTGTGTTCTCTCTGTGGTCGTTTTTTTTGCGTTTTTATTCTCATCATCGTCGTTTTCGTCGTCATCTTTCTTCTTCTTCATCATCATCGTTTTTTGCTTTCAACGCGACGCGAAGAGGAAGCCGCCACACACGACCACTTTTTTCTCCAATCGAATATATGAAGAAAAGAAAACAACGAAGAAGAAGAAGACAGAGAAAGGTCTCTCTTTTCAAAGAGTGTTATTACTCGTCTTTCGCGAGAAGTAGTGTTAGTATCAGATGTGACTTTTTAATAGTGCTAATTATATAAAGCCTTCAAAGCCGCTCTTTCTTCTGTGTGATGGTATTCGTGGGTACTCGTAGTAACGAGTTCTTCTTTGTCTCTTCTCTTCTTTCTATTCTCAGTGCTGTTTTTTTCGTTTTTGTGTTGTTTAGGGTCTCATTTAAAACCCTAAAAAAACACAGTCAAAATTTCTTCTCTGTTGTGCTTTTTTTTTGTATTCAACAACACTTTTAAGACGAATTTTAGAAGAAAGGATGAGACGATCTCATGGTGTAACACAGTCGTTAAAACGCGAGATCGAGAAGACACTCATCTCGAGGGAAACCTCTTCTGCGTCGTCATCATCTGCTAATAATACGACTTCTTCTCTTTCCTCCAAATCATTTTTATCGTCGTCGTGTTCCCCGTCATTTTTCAATAGGAATACTCCCATCACGAATGTTGTTCGGGGAAAAAGTGTCGTCGTCGATGACGTGATCAACACGCTTCATCGTCATCGTCGTCGACACCTCTTAGCATCATCGGCACACAAACACGAAGAACAAAAACGCGGCGCAGCGACTTCTGCCAAATCTGCTCAATTCTCAAATACTTTTGGAAGAAGAAGAAGAGGCATCGCGACATCGACGACGACATCTTCATTTCTTGTTGGGCGGCGAAATTCGTTACGAAACGAATTCGTTTCAACGACTTTTTCTTCGAGAGGTGGAAGTAAAAGAGCGTTTTCGTCGTCCAATGCTAAAAATAACGGAGTGAGTCAACCGTTTGGCAAAGAGTACGAAATCATCGACCACGAGTACGACGCCGTGGTCGTCGGCGCTGGCGGTGCGGGTTTACGCGCCGCCATCGGCTTATCCGAACACGGGTACAAAACCGCGTGCGTTACGAAACTCTTCCCGACGCGATCGCACACGGTGGCGGCGCAAGGCGGGATCAACGCGGCGCTCGGGAACATGTCCGAAGACGATTGGAGATGGCACGCGTACGATACCGTGAAAGGTGCGGATTGGTTAGGGGACCAAGATGCTATTCAGTACATGTGCAGAGAAGCGCCGGAAGCGGTGAGAGAGTTGGAACGATACGGATTGCCGTTTTCGAGAACGGAGGAAGGGAAGATTTACCAAAGAGCGTTTGGAGGACAAAGTTTGGAGTACGGGAAAGGCGGTCAGGCGTACAGGTGCGCGTGCGCGGCAGATAGAACTGGGCATGCGATGTTGCACACGCTATACGGGCAAGCGTTGCGACACGAGACGCAGTTTTTCGTGGAGTATTTCGCGCTCGATTTAATCATGGACGAACAAGGCGCGTGCGTCGGCGTTTTGGCGATGTGTTTGGAAGATGGTACTTTGCACAGGTTTAGGTCGCACAAGACGATTTTAGCGACCGGTGGGTATGGACGAGCCTACTTCTCGGCGACGAGCGCGCACACGTGCACGGGAGACGGGAACGCCATGGCTGCCAGGGCTGGGTTGCCGTTGCAAGATTTGGAGTTTGTGCAGTTTCACCCGACGGGTATCTACGGCGCCGGGTGTTTAATTACCGAAGGTTCTAGAGGTGAAGGCGGTATTTTAAGAAACAGCGAAGGTGAAAGATTCATGGAACGATACGCGCCGTCGGCGAAGGATTTAGCGTCCAGAGACGTCGTCTCGAGATCGATGACGATGGAAATTAGAGAAGGACGAGGCGTCGGGAAAGAGAAGGATCACATTTACTTGCACTTGAACCATTTACCGCCGGAATTGTTAGCGGAACGATTGCCGGGTATTTCCGAAACCGCGGCTATTTTTGCCGGCGTAGACGTGACCAAAGAGCCAATTCCCGTCATTCCAACTGTACATTATAACATGGGAGGTATCCCGACGAATTATAAAGGCGAAGTCGTCGCGCCGGCCAAGGACGGAAGCGATCCGGATCGAGTCGTCCCAGGTTTATTGGCCGCCGGCGAAGCCGCGTGCGCTTCTGTCCACGGCGCCAACCGATTAGGCGCGAACTCGTTGTTGGATATCGTCGTCTTTGGCCGCGCGTGCGCGAACACGGTGAAAGAATCCGGTTTGAAACCCGGTCAAAAACATAAACCTTTGAAGAACGAACTGAACGGCGAGCAAAGCGTGAAACGATTAAACGATATTCGATACAACGATAAAGGCGCTCAAAACAATAAATCGACGAGTGAGTTAAGAAAACGCATGCAGCGAGTCATGCAAGACGACGCGGCGGTGTTTAGAACGCAAGAAACGTTAGCCGAAGGGTGCATGAAAATCGACCAAGTCGCGAAAGAGATGGAAAGTTTACACGTCACCGATAAGAGTTTAGTTTGGAACACGGATTTAGTCGAAGCGTTGGAGTTGCACAACTTGATGCCGAACGCGAGAATTACCATGCACGGCGCCGAACAAAGGAAAGAATCGAGAGGCGCGCACGCCAGAGAGGATTTCCCGGATAGATTGGACGATACGTGGATGAAACACACGCTCGGGTACATCGAGGAAAAAGACGACAGCGTGAAAATCGATTACCGACCCGTGCATCACTACACCTTAGATAAAGAAATGGACGTCATTCCTCCGATGAAACGCGTTTATTAAATTGCTCTCTAATAATAATAACTACTACATATAACACACACACAAAACACACACACACTCAAAACACGCTACTTTTTTTATCCTCGTATCTATTTTTAAACCATAGCGGTGGTGGTCGTCGCTACTTGCTCCAACTCGCCGTCGCACACCTTGTGATCTTTCGGCAACACGCATTGCTTCTCGCACCCGTTCTCGTGTATGGTGACCAATCTAATAACCCCTCCAGAACTCGCATCTCTCGCAATCGCCAATGAAATCGCCTCCGTCATCCACTTCTCGCACTCCTCTCTTTCCATGTTCTCTTTATACGTGTTGTCTAAATACCCGTAAATATACGCCGAACCGGATCCGCTGACGCTAAACGGCGCTTCCAACATGGACCCGCCCAAAGGAATTCCGTACACCTGCGGTCCTCTCACTCGATCCCACCCGGCGATGATCATCCCGGCTTGTAACTTCTCTTTGTTCTCGTACGCTATTTTCTGCGTCAGTTTCGCCACTACGCGAACGTCCACCATCATCGCGCGATCGTTTGACTCGTTCTCGCCAAAACCGGTTCCGTTTCGTTCCATCGCGTGTTCCTCAACCATTCGTTTCACGTACGCGGCGACGTTTTGCGTGTCCGCGGCGGACCCGGATCGACACATCCACACGTTGTCGCATATCTGCGTGATTTTATCGCTCGCTCGGTTGGCGACGTACGCGCCCGTGGACGTTCGGGAATCGGCGGCGAGGACGACGCCGGTGCGATACGCGCACGCTAAAATAGTCGTTCCCGTGGACACCGGGATCGATAAAAAATCGACTGGTGTTTCCTCCATTACTCTCTTAATAGTCGTTTTAAATTGTTGTAAACGTCGTTGTTACTACTCTTCTTAGTATTATTATTCGTTAACTTTACGAAGAAGTTATTTAAACGCTTTCTTTAACACGTTGTTGTTGTCTTTTGTTCGTTCGTTCGTTCGAACCAGACGGAGGAAGTTATGGCGCTTTTGTCCTTAAATTTTTGCTCCTATATAAAAGAGATCTCATCACATCAAACAAAAAAAAACAGAGGAGGAAAGCAACATTTTTAAAGATACGCGTTGTATGTAGTATATATACTGCTAGATTATTAGTATTAATAAGCTATGAATTGAATTGATGATGAGCGAAGAAAACTTTCTTTAAAAGGTCATCATCTCGAGTCGTCGTCTGAATCGTCGTCCCGTTGTTCGAGAAGGTCAACTCTGAGATCGAATGTTTCTTTTTTTTAATCGAACAAGTCAAAGCCCATGTCTTCTTCTTCTTCTTCTTCGACCGGGGCAGCCGCGGCCGCGGCTGGCTTATCGCCACCGCCACCGCCGCCGCCACCGCCGCCGGCGCTTTGGAACGCGCTCGGGTCGGCGAGATAGTCCTTGACTTTTTGCGCCAACTCGAAGGTGTACTCGGTGCCGATGGAGATGGCCAACACGTTCTTGTACGAGTTGACGATGTAGTGCGGCACCGCGGCCAAAGTCGGGTACTTGGTCGCCAAAGAGATGGAGGCGATGTTGGAGACACCCGCGGCAAACTTAGCCGCCAACTGCTCGTCGGTGATGTCCAAAACCGCCGCCGGGTACATGGAGCCCTTGTCGTAAATGTGCTTGACGACTAAACCGTATTCAAACGGCGTGATTTTCATCTTACCCAACAAAGCAGCCGCGGAGGAACCGACGCGTTCGCCTTTTGTAACGACGGTAACATCAGACAAAATCTCGATCGCCCCTTTGTTAATCTTCGTCGCGATGTTCAACAATTGGAAAAAGCCGGTTTGGGACGGTTCCAACGGGGTCACGCCCGCCGGGATGGTCACGTCGCACGTCGCCGTAGAGCCAACTTTCGCGGGCGCCGGGACGACAAACTCAGAAACCTTCGTCTTGACTTCCTTGACGTCCTCTTTCGTGAAGATAACGCCGACGTTGCCAATCAACAAGTCGTGCAACACCATCCAATCGTTGTTGCCCTTCTCGTCGCAATAGTTGCCGATGATCTTTCTCATCAGTGTGTTCTTCCCCATCAAGACGACCGAGTTTGGTCTCAACGCCGTACGAATGTCCATAAATTGCTTGGAGCCGACGTTGTCGCAGTGCACTAATAAGGCGGAGTCATAGTTGTCCAGCAACTCGTACACGCGTTCGCCGTACTTTCTTTTATCCAGGTACGCTTGGTTCACCATTTTTTCTTAGTATTATTTTAGTCTGTGTGTAATAAAAGCAGACAGAGGAGTATTTTTATCCAATAATATGATGACGATATTGATGATGATATTGTCGGAAGAGAAAGAGAGAGAGAATGATTGTCAGCACACCTAACGCAACAAAAACACGAGTCGTTGTTTACGTCGTCGTCCTCCTCCTAAGAAGAAGAAGAAGACGACAAAGAAGACGAAGAAGAAAAGAGTTCAAGAGGATGAGGCAAAAAGAAGCCCTAGAAGGAGATCAGAATTTACGAACAACAACGTACCTTTGTTCTTTTTGCTTTTAATAATCAATCGCCTGGGAGCCGCAGTCTTACGAGTGTGCACTGCAGTTAAGAAAGTTGTTCTATCTAACCTTTATTGGCGGAATATATCTG